>Ga0308160_10005674_pt1 | contig 12942 bp, 12 predicted proteins | sample PhyFR1_FD_201036 | JGI IMG/M metagenome (GOLD analysis project Ga0308160, IMG submission 201036) | Phyllosphere microbial communities from UC Gill Tract Community Farm, Albany, California, United States - DLSLF.R1 | ecosystem: Host-associated > Plants > Phyllosphere > Unclassified | place: USA... | reverse complement strand
GCGTCACGCCGGGCGACAACAGCAGCCTGACGATTTCCATCGGCAACGGCCAGCCGCTGGTGGTGGGCAATGACTCGTTCCAGCTGGCGGCGATGGTGTCGCCAACCGACCTCACGCGCATGGAAGTGGGTTACCAGGTGGGCTCGAAAGTGGCGGTGCTGCCCGATGGCGCGCTCTCCGGCGGCAAGCTGGGCGGCCTGCTCGAGTTTCGTACCGAAACGCTCGATGCGGCCCAGAGTTCGCTCGGCAAGATCGCCATTGGCATGGCCTTTGAATTCAACGCACAGCACGAGCTCGGCCTGGACCAGAACGGCAACAAGGGGCAGCCGTTCTTCAACGTGGCGCCGGCCTTCGTCGGTGCCAGCATCAACAATGCCAAGGGCACCAGCACCGATCCGGCCGCTGAGCTGACTGCCAAAGTCACCGATCCGAGCCAGCTCAAGGATAGCGACTACGAAGTCACGTTCAACGGCACCAACTACAAGGTCGTGCGCCAGTCCGACAACAAGGAAGTGGGCACCGTCACGCCGGGCACGAACGGCGTGGCCACGTTTGAAGTCGATGGCGTCGAGTTCAGCTTCAAGAACAATGCACGCAACAAGGATACCTTCCTGGTGCGCCCGACCATCGACGGCGCGGCCAACTTCAAGGTGCTGGCCAACGATGTCTCGCAGATCGCCGCCGCAGCCCCGATTCTGACCAGCATGCCGCTGACGAATACCGGCACCGGCAAGATCAGCGAAGGCAAGGTGTCCAAGGATTTCCTGACCACACCAGCCACGTTGCCGGTCACGCTCGCCTTCGACGAAACCAGCGGCAACCTGACCGGCTTCCCGGCCGGCATGGTCACCGTGGTCAACAGCAAGGGCGAGTCGAGCCAGGTGGATGCCGCCAACGTCAAGTTCGACAACGGCTCGACCTACAGCTTCGGCGGCGTCAGCGTCACGATGACCGGCAAGCCGGGCAATGGCGACAAGTTCACGATCGCGGCCAACAGCAGCGGCGTGGGCGACACCCGCAACATCGCTGCGCTGGGTGAATTGCAGACCAAGAACATCTTCAACAACGGCACCGCCACGCTGACGTCGTCGTATGCGCAGATGGTCAGCCAGGTGGGTAACAAGACGCGCGAAGTACAGGTCAATGCGCAGGCCGGCAATGCCTTGCTGGCGCAGGCCGAGGGCGCCCAGGCCGATGTGTCGGGCGTGAATCTCGATGAAGAAGCCGCCAATCTCATCAAGTACCAGCAGGCTTATCAGGCGTCGAGCAAGGTCATGCAGATCGCCGGCACCATCTTCGACACGCTGCTGTCGATCAGCCGCTAACGTAGAGAAAGAAGATCATGCGTATCAGTACCGCGAATCTGTATTCCACCTCGACCAACCAGCTCAACACGCTGCAAGGCGCGCTTGCGCGCACGCAGATGCAGCTGTCGACCGACCGCCGCCTGCTCACGGCCGCCGACGATCCCGTCGCTTCGGCGCGTGCGCTCGAAGTGAGCCAGTCGCAGGAAATCAATGCGCAGTTCGCCACCAACCGCAACAGTGCAAAGTCGTCGCTGGCGCAGGTGGAGTCGACGCTGCAGAACACGGGCGATGTGCTGCAGGACATCCAGACGCTAGCCGTCTCGGCCGGTAACGCCACGATGCTGCCGAGCGACCGCGAAAAGCTGGCCACCGAACTCGAAGGCCGCCTGGCCGACCTGCTGGGCATCGCCAATACCGCCGACGGCGCGGGCGGCTACCTGTTTTCGGGTTACATGACGACGACCCAGCCGTTCACCAGCACCCCGACCGGCGCGGCCTACCAGGGCGACCAGGGCGTGCGCCAGCTGCAGGTGAGCGATTCGCGCAAATTGCCGCTGTCGGCATCGGGCAGCGCCATTTTCGAAGCAATCCCGACTGGCAACGGCACGTTCCAGACCCAGGCCGGCAGCGGCAATACGGGCGCGGCCCTGATTTCGTCCGGTTCGGTCGTGGACCGCCAGGCCTTCAACAGCACCAAGTACGGGATCGAGTTTGCCGTCAGCACCGACACGCCGCCGGTGACCACGTATTCGGTCTACAACACGAGCAGCAATCCGAAAGCCGTGGTCAGCAGCGGCAATGCCTATGAAGCGGGCAAGCAGATCACCTTTGGCGGCATGGCGTTCGACATCAAGGGTGCGCCGGCCAATGGCGACACCTTCAGCGTCGAACCAAGCCAGAAGCAGTCGGTGTTTACCACGGTGACCGACCTGATCTCCACGCTGCGCCTGGCGGGCGAAGGCTCGGCCGGCAAGGCTGCGTTGACCAATGGCCTGAACACGGCGCTCGACAATCTGAAGAATGCGCACGACAACGTGCTGACGGTGCAGTCATCGGTCGGCGCGCACATGAAAGAGCTCGATTATCTCGACAGCACCGGCGACGACCTGGACATCCAGTACGCGTCCACGCTCGACGACCTCGTGGGCCTCGACACCGTCAAGGCCATCTCGGACTTCTCGCAGCAGCAAATGACGCTGCAGGCGGCGCAGATGTCGTTCAAGACGATGTCGGGCCTGTCGCTGTTCAACTACCTTTGATCTTCGGCGCAACCTTACCGTTCACCTTTGGTGGTTCTTTCGCGGCGCTGATCTCGGCGCCGCAGTTCGTATCGGGCGCCTTGTCGACGTTGATCAACGGGAGCAGGGCGGCCAGCGGATTGATCGCTGCCAGCGCCACGGCCGCGCCGGCCTTGAGCGCCAGCGGCCCGGCATGCGGCCCCACCTTCGGATCCTTGAACGTGCCACGCGCATACAGCGGCGTGCGCAGCGAGAGGATGCGCGCACCTTTCGTTTTCGGCCGCACGTCCACGTCCAGCTTCTCGGTGGCCAGGTCCACATAGCCGGTTGCATTCACCACTGCATCTTCACTGTCGAGCACGAAGCGATCGATGTTCGCGCGGCCATTGCGCACGGTGGTGGTCGCTGCCACGCAATTAAGCATGGTTTGCTTGTCGCCGAAAATCTTCACGTAGACGGCGTTGGCCACGTTCAGGCCGGCCAGTTCAAGGACGAACTGGCTGACCGTGCCCTCGGTAACCACCGCATTGATTTCACCCTGCGACGTACCCAGCATGGCGGCCACGGTGTTGCCCTTGCCAACCAGCGCGCCATCGCCATTGATTTCACCAAAGGTTGCCTGCATCGATTGCAGCTTGGGGAACAGCTCGCGGATCTTCACGCCGCGCGCCGCCAGCCGGGCCGATGCATCCAGCACCTTCTCGCGCCCGTCCAGGCGGATGTTCGACGTGATGCGCCCGCCCGCCAGCGCAAAGCTCAGCGGGGTCAGCGTCAGGACCTTGTCCTTCATGCGGATCGTGGTCTCGATGTCGCGCAGCGGAATGTCGGCCGTGCGCAGGATCTGCTTGCCGGTGAACTTGACCTCGGCATCGAGCGCGCCCCATTTGGCGGTGTTGAACTGGTCGACCGGCAAGGCCTTGCCCGGCGCCGGCGCCTGGACCTTGCCGGCGGCCTTGGTGCCTTCGCCCGTATCGGCGCCCACGGTCGGGCCCAGGTCGGCCAGGCGCAGTTGCTTCGATGTCAGCGCGCCCGTCAGCAGCGGCCGCGGCTTGCGCTGGGCGTAGGCGAGCGTGCCGGCGATATCGCTGGCGCCGACCTTGCCGGTGAAGTCTTTATAAGTAAACGTCCAGAAGTCACCATCCTTCTTGCCCAGCAAGGTGCCCTTGGTGGCATACGGCGGCGTTTCCGGCAGCAGCACGCCGGTCAGTTCATACAGGTCGGCCATGCTGGCGCCGGCCAGTTGCATCTGCAGGGCAAAGCCCGACAGCGAACGCGGATCGCGGATGATGCCGCGCAGGCCAAGCTTGTTTTCGCCGGCCGTGGCTTCGGCTTCGATCGGGAAGCTGGTGTCGTCGCCGGTGAGCGAGAGCACCGCGCCGGCCTTGCCGCCACCGGTGATCTTTGCCTTGTTGTAGGTGCCGGCCAGTGTGAACGTCAAGCCATACGGCGGCACGCCTGCGGCCGTGGAGGTGGTTTCGCCGCCCTTGATCGAATCGGCTGTGGCGCGCAGGTCCAGGCCAACCGGCTCGTCGACGTAGCGCACCTTGGCGCTGTCGAAGGCCAGGCGCTGCAGATCGACCTTCCATTCGGAAGGGCCGTTGTCCTTGAAGGTCCACGAATTGCTGCCGTCGGCGCGGCGCTGGACGGCGATGTCCGGATTGGCCAGGCGCAGGTCGGTGATCACGACATCCTTGGTCAGCAGTGGCAGGATGCGCACGCCGGCTTCGATGCGCTGGGCGGCGGCCATCTGCGTGCCGACCGTGCTCCAGGCAGGATTGCTCATGTAGACATTGTCGGCCGTGATATGCGGCTGCGGCACGAAACGCCGCCAGCCTGTTTCGCCGTTGCGATCACGCTGGAACTTGACGTCCAGGTCACCGCGGATGGCAAATTCACGCCCGGTCGTTTCCGACACCTTGCGGTTGATGTAAGGACGCAGCATGTTCCAGTCGAACAGCATGAGGAACAGGATCACTGCCACGGTGATGGCCAGCAAGATCCAGCCGGTAATTTTGAGAGGTCTGGAAAGGGTCATTGTCGTTCGTGCCCATGAGTGGGTCGGCGGCTGGCGCAGCGAGGCACCGGGATCGTCAGGCTAGCAGGGTCTTGGCAATATTGTTGGTTGGCTAAGTCGCACTACTGCACAATTAATTGGTATTTTTTTACGCTTTACGGGAGGAGAGGGGAAATCCAGGACGAGGAGTGCCACGTGATTTTATGCTTTCTGGTTATCTTGATGCGGCTTCCATCGGGCTATACTGATTTTCTCCTTATCCATTTGTCACGCTCATGCACACCGACAATCTGCTCGCCAATGCTTCCACCGTCGACCGGGTCGTCGCAACGGGTTCTGCAGCCACAGTCCCTGACACAACGGCGCCGAGAGTGGTGTCGGTCAGCGGGACTGTCGACGGGCCTCTCACATTGGTATTTGACGAAGTCATCCAGGTGCGTGGCGGCCATCTCTCGCTGCTGGCCGGGAGTTTGTCGACGCAGCTCGAATCGTTCGACCTGACCGGCCCCGCGGTGACGGTCAGCGGCAACACGCTCACATTGACCCCCGATCATTTATTCAATGTACGCAGTTATACGGTGGCCTTCAACCGCGGGATCACCGACGCCGCCGGCAACCCCTACGAGACTAGCCGATTCGTAGGACCGTTCGAGATCAACACACTGCGGAATGGCGACACCGCGGTTTCCGGCCTCGGCGCCGAAACTCGCGGTCGTGTGATGGGTACCGATGCCAACATGCGCGACACGGCAGTCTTCCCAGAGCTCTATCCGACTTCACATTCACCAAGACGGAGACCGGCTATACCGTGCCGATCCCCTGGGGCGGATATTCGGTGGAGCTGACCAGTATCGAACGCGCCCTGTTCACTGAAAGCAAGGACGCGCTGGCCCTGTCCATGGCGGGCAACCTGGGCCAGGTGTACCGCCTGTACCAGGCCGCGTTCGACCGTACACCCGACAAGGTCGGTTTTGGCTTCTGGCTATCAGTCAGCGACGCGGGCCAGACGTTGACGGCCATCTCGCAGAGCTTCATCGATAGCGCGGAGTTCACCGCCCTGTATGGCGCCAATACCAGCAATATGGCCTTCATCGACGCGCTGTATGACAACGTACTGCATCGCGACGGCGACGCAACCGGCGTGGCATTCTGGAATGGAGTGCTGGACCATGGCACCAGTCGCGCGGACGTGCTCGTCGAATTTGCCGAGAGCATGGAAAATCACGCGCAACTGGCAGACGTGATCGGCAATGGCTTTGCCTATACGCCGTATGGGTGAGTCGCTCGCGCTCTTGTAAGGCGCAGTATTGAATATCTGGTCGAGCACTTTCCCTGATTCACACGAGGAAAAACTCGAGGCCACGCGCCATCGCCGGGAAGGTTACCGAACCGTGGTCTTCACGCGCCAGCAGGTGGAACTGCACACGCGCCAGGGTAGGTGTCTTTTGTAGCTGCTCGCCCAGTTCGCGCGCGTTGTCCACCATGCGGCGCGCGGCGGCAACGGCGTCACGGCCCTGCAGCGGGCCGTTCGCGGCGGACGGTTGTTCCAGCGCGCCCACCGCCAGCATCAGGGACGGCTTCGCGGGCAGGGCGGCAACGCGCCGCTTGAAGCCGTCGATGCCATCCAGTACCACCCGCTCGCGGTACCAGATCGACGGACTGGCCGCCAGGTAAGTCTGGAACATTGCCGGGCGCGTGAACAGCGCGTGCAATGTGCACAGGCCACCGTATGAATGGCCGTACAGCGCCTGGCGCGCCGGATCGAGCGGCGCCAGCGTTGCGATCAGCGGTTTCAGTTCGCGTTCGATAAAGTCGAGGAAGAGGTCGGCGCCGCCTTCCTTCGCAGGGCCATCCGCGCCCGAGGGCGGCGTGTAGTCGCGACCGCGCCCCATCCCGTAATCGAACTCGCCCGGATAGCCGATGCCGACGACGACGGGCAGCGCAGCCCCCCGCGGCAGAATCGTGCGCGCCATCACCGCCAGCGTCGGGAAGGTCGCGTTGCCATCCAGCGCGTAGATGACCGGGTAGCCAGCAGATGGCGGCGGGGTGGTCGGGATGCTGATGAAGATGCGGTAGGTCTGGCCAGTGATGGGTGACGTGATGTCGAGTTGCCGGGCCTGCTGCAGTGTGGCGGGTTGCCACTCAGCCGCGGCGCGGGCCAGCGGGGTGGCCAGAGCAGTCAGTGCGGCAGCGACGAGGATGCGGCGGCGTGGAAATGAAACGGATGTCGGTAAAGATGATGTCATACACTGCAATATATATGAGAATGATTCTCATTTTAGCGTGAGCATTGCGTTATCGCGATGAACGCGACGATGATCCAGGGTTTTGCTTCATCGTCGCACCAAATGCATCGTCTACAGTGTGCCGCTGCATTTGGTTTCATGAGCAACTGCCAATGTGGTCAGGCCTCAGCAGCTGCGATAGTACCCACTAACACGCGTGCCATTCTTTTTCGTGTATCCATTCACCCAACATCTCTTTCCCGTAGACGGCGTTGTGGGCGGAGTGTAGGTTGGCGGCGGTGTATAGACTGGTTTTTCCAGTGCGATATCGTTCGCTTCACATGGCTTTCCATCTCGGTCTCGATCGAGGTGAGTGTGGCCTTGCAAATAAAGCAAGAACGCAGTTCGCGCCGAGACTGAACCGCATGAATATCGCCCCGTGTCTGCCAGCACAGGAACTGACGGCGTTGTTTCAAATGCAATGTCAGGAGCGTCACATGCAACACCATTCACGTTTCTATCAAGATAGGTGTGACCTTTTGCGTACAGGTCTTGCGCGTTTCCGGTTCCAATCACCGAGCACCTGTTTTCACCACTATCAGGGATAATTGCATGGGCTACGACGGTTATTTTCCCAGGTGAATACGATGAAGAGATTGCGTCTCTGGCAGTAACTGCAATTTCATATTCGCCGGGCAGGTCCAAAGAAAGTCTCGGGCTGGCGATGTATGGCTCGAGAAAATCTGAACGGCTTCCCGCAGGTTTGCTTACGATAGTCCAGTTGTAATAGATTGGGTCGCCATTGGCATCAGTTGAGCTCGAACCATTAACTTGAAAAGGCACGCTCACGGCCACATCGCCAGGACCGGTGGCGTTTGCCACTGGAATGTATGCAATGCCAGGTTGGGAAAATGCCATTCCTTTGCTGATTGCAAGCGATGTTGCCGATCTGTTTTCAGGTGAATCCGCAAAAGCTGACAAAATATCTGCGCGTTTGGCGCCGGATGCTAAACGGTTGACCCAGTAGCTGGATCCTGTCTGGTCAGGTTTGCGATTCAGTACATTTAAATATAGTTTTTCGACGAACGTGGCATCGCTACTGTGCAAACCGTAGAGGCTCAAAGACTCCGCGCTACCCAGAAATGCTTCAGCAATCGGAAAAATCTGAAATCCGTTTTTTTCAAAGGCATCTTTCCAGTAGCCGAAGCCGCTGACGTCAGGCGTCCGGCCAAAAGCCGCTTGATAGAGTCGGTAAATCTTGCCGGCTGGCCCATCCTGATCAAAAGACAGGGAAATATCTGGTAGTCGTATCTCGGTTGCTGTGGACTGAAATGAATTCAGCTGGCTCACTTTCGACGTTCCCGTGATTTTAGTATCAGCCCATGCAATATCGTAAGCGCGTCGCTCTCCAGGAATATTCGCTGGAGTATTGACTGACGCACGTTGAGAGGACATCGAACTTGCCAGTATCTGGTCTTCCTGCGGCGCGCTACTGTCGCCTCCGCAGGCGGATAAAAGCGATATCAGGAGGAGTGAAACGATTTTTTTTGTAGATAGGATAGGAGAAGTCACAAGCGCCGAATGGTCATGGAAAGAATTGCCAGAACGATACCATGTATTTGCGATTTGGAAACTATCGAATACTATCCATATTCGAAATTGTCGAGGTAATCAGCACGAATATCGCCACTGAAAAATAGGAGAGCAATTCAGATAGTCGAATTGCACGATCCAGGCGCCTCACCCTGGCGCCGGCACCACCGGCCTGACCACCGGCTGCGCACCCGCCGCCCCCGGCTGCGGATTGCTGGCGCGCGGCAACGATCTGCTCACTTCAATGCCCTGATTGAACAGGTTGACGATCGGCGCGCCCAGGTACGGTAGCACCAGGCTCAGCGTCAAAAAGCCCACGCCGAGCGTAATCGGAAAGCCGATGCCGAAGATGTTCAGCTGCGGTGCGGCGCGGGTCAGGATGCCAAGGGCAACCTGCGTAATCAAGAGCGCGGCGATGATCGGCATGGCGATCTGCAGGCCGGCCGAGAAGATGCGTCCGCCCCAGCGCACCAGTTCCAGTGCGGTGTTGGATGAAAACGGGGTGTCTGTGATGGGCATCGTGATGAAGCTTTCGGCCAGCGCCTCGAGCAGGATCAGGTGGCCGTTCACCGCCAGGAAGGCCATCGTCGCGACCAACGCCATGAACTGGCTGATGGCCGATGAGCGGCCGCGCGTGCTGGGGTCGAAGAACATTGCGAAACCCAGGCCCATCGTCTGGCTCGAGACTTCACCGGCATATTCAATGGCGGCGAACACGATGCGCATGGCAAAGCCCATCGCCAGGCCGATGATCATTTCCTTGGTCAGGATAAGGAGGCCCGCCCACGAAGTCGGGTCGGCCGCCGGCACGGCCGGCACGAGGGGGGCGATGACGATCGCCAGCAGGATGCCCAGCGCGAGCTTGGCACGCACCGGCACGCTGGCATTGCCGAACAGCGGGGCGGCGGCGATCAGGCCGAGAATGCGGGACAGCGGCCACAGCAGGCCGGCGATCCAGGCATTCATTTCCGCCGAGGTCAGCGTCAGCATCGGGCGCTTCCGGGCGTGCGCACGCGGGCCTTAGCCGACCAGGCCGGGAATACCCGTGAACACCTGGCGCATATAGTCCAGCATCACCGACAGCATCCACGGGCCGGCGACCACCAGCGTGACGAACACGCCGACCAGTTTCGGGATGAACGACAGCGTGGCTTCGTTGATCTGGGTCGCGGCCTGGAAAATACTGATGATCAGGCCGACGATCAGCGCCACCAGCAACAGCGGGGCCGAGACCATCAGGGTCACTTCCATGGCCGTGCGGCCCATCGTCATCACGCTCTCGGGAGTCATCGCGCGGCGTCCTCTAGTAGAAGCTCTGGGCCAGCGAGCCCAGCAGAAGTTGCCAGCCGTCGACCAGCACGAACAGCATCAGCTTGAACGGCAGCGCGATGACGGCCGGGGACATCATCATCATGCCCATCGCCATCAGCACCGACGCGACCACCATGTCGATGATCAAGAACGGGATGAAGATCGCAAAGCCGATCTGGAACGCCGTCTTGAGTTCACTCGTGACGAATGCCGGAATCAGGATGCGCAGCGGAATGTCTTCGGGGCCCTGCAGCGCTGGCGAGCGCGAAATCTTGACGAACAGCGCCAGGTCCGATTCGCGCGTCTGCTTGATCATGAATTCCTTGAGCGGCACGGCGCCCCGGTTCATGGCCTCGGTCATCTGGATCTGGTTGTTCTGCAGCGGCAGATACGCTTCGCTGTAGATGCGGTCGAAGGTCGGTCCCATCACGAAAAAGGTCAGGAACAACGCCAGCCCCACCATCACCTGGTTCGGCGGCGCGGTCTGGGTGCCGAGCGCCTGGCGCAGCAGCGAGAGCACGATGATGATGCGCGTGAAGCTCGTCATCATCAGCAGCGCAGCGGGTAAAAAGGTCAAGGAGGTGAGCAGCAGCAGCGTCTGCACCGGCAGCGAATACGCGGTGCCGCCGTTGGCTGCCGGGCTGCTCTGGAATGCCGGAATGCCGGGCTGGGCCGCCGCGATCAGCGGCAGCAGGGCCAGGCCAGCGGCCAGCCACAGGTGTTTATGACGCATTGCGTTTGTCCATCGTATTCTTGAGCCAGTCGGCAAAGCGTGTGGCCGGCATGCCGCCTTGGGCGGCGCCCGTGCCTGCGCCCAGGTCGACGTCCTGGCGCGGCATCGTGTGCAGCGCGTTCACGCGGCCCGGGGCGGCGCCGACGACGATCCACTGGTCGCCCACTTCCACCACCATGATGCGTTCGCGTCCGCCGATATTCAGTGCGCCGACCACGCGCAGATTGGCCAGGCCGCCACCCGGCTTGGGGCCATAGCGCTTGAGCAGCCAGGCCAGGCCGATCAACAGGCCCAGCACGAGCAGCAGCGCGAAAATCGTTTGCAGCAGGCCGGCCGCACCGGAGCCGCTGGAGGCCGGCAGCGCGACTTGCGGCGGCGGGCGCATCGGCGTGATGGCAGGGGCGGTGGTCGTGGTGGATGGCGCTGGCGTGGCTGCCGTCATTGCCGGTGCAGGTTCTGCAGACACCGCAGCATCGCCCGGCAGCGCGGCAACCGGCGGCGCGGTCGTGGCGGGCACGGTGGTCGGCGCCGGCACAGCAGGGGCAGGTGCCCGGCCGGTGGTGGTGTCCGTGGCTGGCGCCGTCTGCTGCGCCAGCGCGAGGGGCGCCGCCAGCAGCAGCGCCGCAATGGTCGTTAAATAGCTGGCGGCGCGGCGTGCGGTCATTTATTGAGTTTGCGAATCCGCTCGGATGGCGTGATGATATCGGTGAGCCGGATGCCGAACTTGTCGTTCACGACCACCACCTCGCCCTGGGCGATCAGGCAGCCATTGACCAGCACGTCCATCGGTTCACCGGCCAGGCCGTCGAGCTCGACGACCGAACCCTGCGCCAGTTGCAGCAGGTTCTTGATGGCGATCTTGGTGCGACCCAGTTCCACCGTCAGCTGCACCGGGATGTCGAGGATGAAGTCGATATCGTTCGGCGTTTCGTTGCGCGCGCCCTTGTTCGAAAAATCCTTGAACACGGCTGCCGTGGCCGCTGGTGGGGCGGCCAAGGGCGACGCCTGGCGTTCAAGTGCTGCCGCTTCGGCCGCAGCCTGCTCGGCAATAGCGGCGCCCCAATCGTCGTCGATGTGTTCCTGGTCTTCCTGATTGTCGGACATGGTGTTCTCCTGTGCGGCGGGCGCTGCGCGCCTCGCCAATATACCGATTACTTGTTGAATGTGTCGCTATTGGCGAGCAGCTTCTCGACCTTCAGCGCATATTGCCCGCTGAAGACGCCGTAGCTGCAGTCCATCACGGGGACGCCGTCGACCGTGGCCTGCACCATCTCGGGCACCACGATCGGGATCACGTCGCCGATTTTCATGTTGAGGATTTCGTCGAAGTTGGCCTTGCCGTGACCCAGCACCGCGACCAGCTCGACTTCGGCGACCTGGATCTGCTGCGTCATCAGGCGCACCCAGCGCTTGTCGACTTCGAGCGCTTCGCCCTGCAGGCTCGAGGTCAGTGCATCGCGGATCGGCTCGATCATCGAATACGGCATGCAGAAGTGGATCTGGCCCGACACCGAGCCCAGCTCCACCGTGAAGGTGCACGACACGACCACTTCGTTGGGCGTGGCGATGTTGGCGAACTGCGTGTTCATCTCGGACCGGATGAATTCGAATTCGACCGGGAACACCGGTTCCCACGACTTGGCGTACGCCTCGAAGATGATGTCGAGAATACGCATGATGATGCGCTGCTCGGTCTGGGTAAAATCGCGGCCCTCGACGCGGGTGTGGAAGCGTCCGTCGCCACCGAACAGATTGTCGACCAGCAGGAACACGAGGCCCGGATCGAGCACCATCAGGGCCGTGCCGCGCAGCGGCTTCATGTGCACCAGGTTCAGGTTGGTCGGGACCACGAGGTTGCGGATGAACTCGCTGTATTTTGACACGCGCACCGAGCCGACCGACACTTCGGCGCTGCGGCGCAAAAAGTTGAACAACCCAATCCGCAGATACCTGGCGAAGCGCTCGTTGATAATCTCGAGCGTCGGCATGCGGCCGCGCACGATGCGCTCCTGCGTTGCCAGGTTGTAGGTGCGGACCCCCGAGGTGTCTTCAGGCGCCGAGATGTCGTCCTGATCGCCGTTGACCCCTTTTAAGAGGGCATCGACTTCTTCCTGGGAGAGGAAATTATCGGCCATGTTTGTCTGGATTTACTGGATGATGAACGAGGTGAATAATACGTCGGACACTTCCTGTTCGTCGCCATCTTTCTCGAAGGGTTCGGTAATGGCTTTCTGGATCTCGGTGGCGAGCTGTTGCTTGCCCTCGACGGTGCTGATCTCCGATGCCTTCTTGCTCGACAACAGCAGCAGCATGCGGTTGCGCACGATTGCCATATTGTCCTTGACCAGCGTGGCCTGCTCGGGGCCCGCCACTTGCAGCGTGAACTGTACTTGCAAATACTGTTCGCCGTTTTCCGGTTGCAGGTTCACGGTGAACGATTCGATCGGCACGTACTCGGCTTTCGCGTCCGGGTTCTTCTTTTTCTTTTTCTTGTGCTCTTTCGCTGGCGCGTCTTCTTCTT
>Ga0308160_10005673_pt1 | contig 12943 bp, 9 predicted proteins | sample PhyFR1_FD_201036 | JGI IMG/M metagenome (GOLD analysis project Ga0308160, IMG submission 201036) | Phyllosphere microbial communities from UC Gill Tract Community Farm, Albany, California, United States - DLSLF.R1 | ecosystem: Host-associated > Plants > Phyllosphere > Unclassified | place: USA... | reverse complement strand
AACCTAGAAACGGAGACATCATCATGCGCACCCAGGTCGCCATCGTCGGCGCCGGCCCGGCCGGCCTTCTGCTTTCCCACCTGCTGCACCTGCAGGGTATCGAATCGATCGTGCTCGAGATGCGCAGCCGCGCCGACATCGAGGCGACTATCCGCGCCGGCGTGCTCGAACAGGGCAGCATGGACATCCTCAACGAATCCGGCGTCGGCGAACGCATGCGGCGCGAAGGGGCGCTGCACCATGGTTTCGAGTTCGCCTTCGGCGGCGAACGCCACCGCATCGACCTCACCGAACTGACGGGCCGGGCCATCACCGTCTACCCGCAGCACGAGGTGATCATCGACCTGGTGGCGGCGCGCCTGGCGGCCGGCGGCGACCTGCGCTTCGAGGTGAGCGAGGTGGCGCTGCACGACATCGACTCGGTCACGCCCTCGGTCACCTTCGTGCAGGGCGGCGAGGCGCAGCGCATCGACGCCGATTTCGTGATCGGCGCCGACGGTTTTCACGGCGTCTCGCGCCCGATGTTCCCGCCGGGCACGCGCGAGGACTTCCAGCGCGTGTATCCGTTCGGCTGGTTCGGCATCCTGGTCGAATCGGCGCCTTCCTCGGACGAGCTGATCTATGCCCAGCACGAGCGCGGCTTCGCCCTGGTCAGCACCCGCTCCCCCACGGTGCAGCGGCTCTATTTCCAGTGCGATCCGCACGACAAGGTCGAGCACTGGTCGGACGACCGCATCTGGTCCGAACTGCATGCGCGCCTGGAGCACAAGGACGGCTGGAAACTGAAAGAAGGCAAGATCTTCCAGAAGGGAATCATCGGCATGCGCAGTTTCGTCTGCGCCCCGATGCGCCATGGCCGCCTGTTCCTGGCCGGCGACGCCGCCCACATCGTGCCGCCGACCGGGGCCAAGGGCATGAACCTCGCCATCTCCGACGTGCGCATCCTGGCGCAGGCGTTCGAGGCCTTCTACAAGCAGGGTACGGAGGACGGACTGAACGCTTATTCGGAAGCGGCCTTGAAGCGCGTCTGGCGCGCCGAGTATTTCTCGTGGTGGATGACGCGCATGCTGCACACCTTTGCCGATGCGTCTCCCTTCGAGCGCCGCGTCCAGCGCGCAGAACTGGAGAATGTCGTCGCGTCGCGCGCGATGCGCACGGCGCTGGCCGAGAACTACGTGGGGGCGTTCTAGTCCGCGCGGCGCAGCCGCTCGCACGGGACGCCGGGAAAAGTACCGGACCCGAAACGAGCGGCGCAACGCTGCCCGCTCGGGCGCCCGGCAATAGCTGGCAGGAGGGGGAACATGGAGGGCGGATGAACGGGGCGTAGGCGCGGTAGGTGCCATATGCAGCACCAGGCGGGCGCTTCCGCCAGGGGCGCAGAGAGCGCGTAAATCGATGTAAAAACCCATCGTCAAGAACTGAACAGTTCCGCGGAGACGCCTGATGGACCACAAACGCAGGGCAGGAAGCCTGCGTAAGCTGGATTTACCTCATCGACCAGCCGCCTACCCATGCTCATACCCGCTGTCAGCGTCCTGATGCCGACCTACGAGCAGGATGCCTTCCTGCCGCGCGCGCTGGCGAGCCTGTTCGCGCAATCGCTGGCCGACTGGGAAGCCATCGTCATCGACGACGGCGCCTCCCCGGCCACGCAGTCCGCGCTGGCGCCCTGGCGCGCCGATCCGCGCCTGCGCCTCATCCGGCACGAGCGCAACGAGGGGCTGGGGCGAGCCCTGAACGCCGGCCTGGATGCCGCACGGGCGCCGATCATCGCCTACCTGCCGAGCGACGACGTGCTGTATCGCGAGCACCTCGCGCAGCTGTGCGCGACGCTCGCTACGCACCCCGACGTCGTGCTGGCCTGTTCACACCTGCGCCATCACTACAACCGCAGCGCCGAAGGGCAGATCCCCGGCTCCTGGCTGCAGCTGGTGCAGTGTGCACACCGCGCCGGTCCGGAACGCTGGATCGAGCGCGAGGAACTCGAAACGGACGACCTCGAGCGCCTGTTCTGGAGCCGGCTGCGCGGCCTGGGATCCTTCGTCAGCACGGGACAGCTCAGCTGCGAGTGGGTCGATCACCCGCTGCAGCGCCACAAGCTGATGCAGGAACCGCTGGGCGGCATCAATCCCTTTCGCCAGCACTACCGCGTGGCGGCGCCGCTGCGCTTTCACACGACCGTCGGCAATGCCGTCGACGAGGTGGCGCAGTACCGCGCCCTGCGCGGGGAAGCCCCCGTGCCGCCCGCGCCCGACGGCCTCCGGATCCTGCTGGTGGGAGAATTGGCCTACAACGCCGAGCGCGTGCTGGCGCTCGAAGCCGCCGGCCACCGCTTGTACGGCCTGTGGACACGCCAGCCCTACTGGTTCAACACGGTCGGGCCGCTCCCGTTCGGGCACGTCGAGGAAGTTCCCCACGAGGACTGGCGCGCCGCCGTCAGGCGTCTCGAGCCCGACCTCATCTACGGTTTGCTGAACTGGCAGGCAGTGCCTTTCGTGCACGAGGTCATGGAGGCGACGCAGGGCATTCCGTTCGTCTGGCATTTCAAGGAAGGGCCCTTCATCTGCATCGAAAAGGGATGCTGGCCGCAGCTGCTGGCCCTGTATCGCCAGGCCGACGGGCGCATCTTCAGCAGCCCTGAAATGCGCGACTGGTTCGACACGGTCGTGCCCGGCCTGTCGCTCAGCCGGCCCTGCCACGTGCTCGACGGCGACCTGCCGCTGCGGCGCCATGCCGAAGGGCCGTGTGCGCCGCGCCTCGCCGATGCCGACGGCGCCATCCATACGGTGGTGCCCGGCCGCCCGATCGGACTGCATCCGCCGGAGGTCGCGGCCCTGGCGCGCGAGGACGTGCACCTGCATTTCTATGGCGACTACACCCACGGCCAGTGGCGCGACTGGATCCGCGGCTGCCGCGAGCTGGCGCCACGCCACCTGCACCTGCATCCGCATGTCGCCCAGGACGGCTGGCGCGCCGAATTCTCGCGCTACGACGCCGGCTGGCTGCACGCCTTCGACAGCGCCAACGGCGGCGAGATCCGGCGCGCCAACTGGGACGACCTGAACCTCCCCGCGCGCATGGCAACGCTGGCGGCCAGCGGATTGCCGATGATCCAGCGCGACAACAGCGGCGCCATCGTGGCAACGCAGACGCTGGTGCGCGAACTCGGCGCGGGCCTGTTCTATCGCAGCATACCCGAGCTCGCCGCGCAGCTGCGCGACCGGCCGGCGCTGGACGCCGTACGCCAACGGGTCGAGGCGGCGCGGGCACGCTTCTGCTTCGATACACGCGTGCCCGGCCTGATCGCCTTTTTCAGGCGGGTAATGGCATTGGAGGGAGTGGGATCGCGCGCGCCGGGCTGAGGCCCGGGCGCGCGCAATGGAGAGGATGCTGGAACAGGCTTAGTACGACATCGGCACCCGCACCATCAGGGTGACGTCCGGCGTATCCCGGGTCAAGCCGGCGCCGACCGCCACGCTGAGGGTCTTCTTGTTGTTGAGGCGGTAGGAATAGCCGATCAGCAGGGTGCCGAGCTGCATGCGCACCGAGCCCGGCACCGTTACGCCGTTCTGCTTGGTGCGGGCAACCGAGTTATGGTCGTAGCCGACGCTGAACGAGGCCTTGTCGTTCAGTGCGAGGCCCATGCCGAAGTTGAAGCCGAACACGCCGCCCGGTGCGACTTCGCCGAGCGATTCCTTTTCGCCATTCAGCACGGTGCGCGAAACGTCGCGCTTGAAGTTGTGCAGGTAGCTGAAGCTGCCGAAGAACACGGCCGGATCGGAAGGGAACAGCCAGGTCAGGCTCGGCTGCAGCGAATGGAACCCGGAACCGGTCGGCAGTTCCAGCGGCAGCCCGCTGCCGGTGATGTTTTCGCCGACGCAGCGGCGCTGGCAGTCGGTCGTGACTTCGAACGGGTCCTTGCCGGTGCGCGTCTTGTAGCGCAGGCCCGCGATGAAATATGGCTTGTCGGCGCCGCCGTCGTTGAGCTGGTAGCGACCGGCGAGTTCGACGTCGCCGATCGCCTTGCCGCTGGTCTCGAAAGCGCGCTCGACCGCGGTGCCGGTGAAGACTTCGCGGCTGACGGTGGCGTCGGTGCGGTAGACGTAGGGCAGCTTGGCCTCGACCTCGAAGCGGTTGGTCATGCCGCGGCGCAGGGTGACGGTGGCGGTGCTGGTGTTGCGTTTCACTTCGCGCACGTCGACCAGGCCGATCAGCAGGGCCGGGATCACGGTATAGCCGACCAGGGCCACGCGGTTGCTCGACGAGTAGGCGTACTGGAAGGCCGGTTCGAACACGTACTTGCCGCGCGGGGTCAGCACGCCGGGCTGCTCGAAGATCGGGGCGACTTCGCGCGGACGGCTGTTCTCGCTCGGGGCGCGGCCGACGGCTGCCGTGGCACCGGCAGCGGCGGGTGCGGTATTGGTCGGCGCGGTCGGCGCGCTCGCCGGTCCGCCTACGGGCGCGGCCGGTGCGGCCGGCTGCTGTGGCGCACCGCCGGTGCCGCGCATGGCGTCGAGCTGGGCGCCGGATGCGGGTACGCTCAGTCCGCCGGCCAGCGGCGAGCTGGTGGCCGGATTCAACGGCGCATTGCCGGTGCCGCGCGCGCCGTCCAGCGTTTCCTTCGAGACGGTGCCGCCGGCCAGCATCGGCTGGTCCTGGCGCGCAGGGACGGGCGCCTGGGCCGGCGCCGGCTGCGGAACAGCTTGAGGCGCCATCGCGCGCGCCGTGCGCACGTCGCGCTCGAGCTCGTCGATGCGCGCACGCTGGGCATCGAGCTGCTCGCGCATCGCCTTGACCTGCCCGACCAGTTCCTCCACCGACTGCGCCTGCGCCGGCAGGGCGCAGAAGGCCGCACTGACGGCGAGTGCTCCAGCACATAGCGCCGGGAATTTCTGCATACATCTCTCCATGGTAGTAAGCCGTCAGCGGGGTGCGACGGCTGTTGACAAAGCATTATTCAGGCTTGTGCCAAAATTGAGCGCACGTAACATTCCAGCGGTGTTGACGGTGGCGTTGATGGAGGTCTGGTTCTTGATTATCTGGTCGTTCAGCGAGTTCTGGATAATGGTGCCGCCCAACAGGTTCTGGGCATTGCCGGCCAGGCTGCGTACGTCGCCGTTCTGGATCAGGCGCAGTTCGCCCACCGCTTCGGCGGGCAGGCTCGCTTCGCCGCGCGCCAGCTTGCCGATGTCGCCCAGCTGCATTTCGGTGCGCTCGACCACGTTGCCGTTGATGCTGACCAGGCGCTCCAGGCCCAGGTTGACCATCAGGCCGTCGCCGGTCAGGAAGCCGCCGCGGGCCTCGTCGAGGACCGCGCTGTCGACCGCATTGGCGGCGTCGAAGGCCGCGGGGGGCGCGTCGGGCGCCGCCGTGGCCGTGACTGCGCCCGCCATCGACAGCAGGAACAGCGGCAGGGAAGAAAATAGGCGCATATGAGTCCTTAAAATTCGCCGGGGCCGAACTTCGGCAGCCCGTAGACGCTGTCGAGCGAGCGCAGGGCGCCTTCGTCGAGCGGTGCACGCGGCGCATTGCGCCAGTCGGCCGCCAGGTTGAAGCCGGGTTTGACGGGTGCTTCGTGGATCACGAACAGGATCCGGTTGGCCCAGATCGATTCGAAACGCTCGCGCGCCATCAGGCGTGTGCCGCGTGAAGGGTCGCCCAGCAGGATGCGCCCGTCCTGCGCGCCCTTCACGACGACGAAGTGGTGGTAGCCGTTGTCGGAGACGAGCACGATGGCGGGCAGCTTCGCTTCGATCAGCTTGTCCAGCGGCAGCTGGAAGCCATTCGCCGTGAAGCCGCGGCTTTTCAGGAAGCGCTGCATGTCGAGCAGCGAAAAGCCTTCGCGCCGGATCTTTTGCTGGTCGCCGGTCGTGAACATCGCCTGGAAGGCGTCCTGTTCGCTCGTCGGCGTGCCGTAGTGGTGGGTCAGCAGCGTGGCCAGCGCGGCCGAGCCGCAGCTGAAGTCGTACTGCTGGCGCAGGGTGGCCTGGAAACGCAGGTCTTTCATGCTCTTGACGGGCATGCTGCCAACGCGCATGCCGCTCGGCAGCGACAGTTCGGCGGCCTGCGCGTCGGCCTGCGCAGCGGTCATGCCGAGCAGGAGTGCAAGGGTGCAGGCAAACAGACCGCGTTTCATTGGAACTGCAGGTTGATGACGGTGGCGTTCTGGATCAGGACGTTGGCGCCGCTGTTCTGGATCACGACCGGGATGCCCGACATGTTGGCGAAGGAGCCGGAATCGATCGAGTTCGATCCGGTCTGCACGTTGATCGCGCTGTTGTTCGCCACGTCGCCGTTGAGCCTGGTGTCCTGGCGGACGGTATCTTCGCGGCCGCGTTCATGCTCGAGCGTGCCGAGATCCACGGCTTCGACCTGGTCGCCGCCGATGGAAAGCATATGTCGCTTCTGCTCCTCCTTGTGCTGCGGTGCGGGCATTGCCGCAAACAGCTGTTCGACGCCGGCGATGGCCGGGGTGCCGATCTGTTCGGGCGCCAGCGCAAGCGGTTCGGTAGCGCCTGCCTGGCCTGCCAGGGCGGCCGCCAGAGCGAGGGTGCAGGCCTGGAACGGCCGGCGCATTGCAAAAATCGTGTTCATCGTTTCTCCCTGAATCCGGAAAACTGCCGCGCCGGGAAAGGCGCGGCAGTCCGGTTACACCATTGCGCGAGTCAGCTTACGGGCCGACGGCCAGGTTGCTCTGGACGTTGACGCTTTGCTGGATCAGGGACGAGAAGCCGTTGTTCTGGCTGAGGACCGTCACGCCGGCAGCCGACTGGCCGACATTGGTCATGGCGTTCGACATGTCGAAGGCGCCTGCGTTCACGGTGTTGGAGCCGCCCGCGCCGCCGGTTGCCGCGCCGCCTGCGCCGCCGGTGCCGGTGCCTGCGGTGTTGGCGCCGCTGGCGCCGCCCATGCCGCCGGTGCCGGTGCCGCCGCTGCCGCCTGCGCCGCCGGTGCCGGCCGTCGCGGTGCCCGAGGTCGCCGTGCCGCTGGTGGCGCTACCCGAGGTCGCTGCGCCGCCCGACGAACCTGCGCCGCCGGTGTTCGATGCCATGCCGGTCGAGCCGCCTGCACCGCCCGCGCCAGCTGCCGCGCCTGCGCCGCCGGTCGAGGTGCCGGCCGTTGCCGAGCCGCCTGCGCCGCCGGTGCCGCCGGTCGCCGTGCCGCCTGCAGCGCCCGAACCCGAGGTGTTCGAAGCCATGGCGCCCGAACCTGCCGTGCCGCCCGCGCCGCCGGCCGCGCCTGCGCCGCCGGCGCCGCCTGCCGCACCCGCGCCGCCTGCGCCGCCCGTGCCGGTGCCGGCCGATGCGGTGTTCGAGGCGCCGGTGTTGGTGCCGCCGGTGCTGCTCGAGGTGCCGCCGTCAGCCGCGCCGCTGGCGCCGCCGGTCGAATCCGGGGTCGAAGCGCCGCTGCCGCTCGAGGCCATATTGCCGCCGCCGGTCGAGCCTGCGCCCGAGGTGTCGCCGGTCGAAGAAGCACCGCCCACGGTCACCATGCCGCCCGCTGCGCCACGGCCGCCGGCCGCGCCGGCACCGCCCATGCCGCCGGCCGCGCCGGCTGCGCCGTTGCCGCCGTCGCCGCCCGTTGCCGAACCGGTGCCGCCGCCTGCGCCGCCGGCGCCTGCCACGGTACGGCCCGAGTTGCCGCCGTCACCGGCCATGCCGCCGCCGGCATTGCCGCTCGAGCCGCCCGCGCCGCCCGATCCGCCTGCGCCGCCTTCGGCACCCGAGCCGCTCGATGCGTTCGAGGCCAGGCCGCCGGCGCCGCCGGAACCAGCCGTTGCCGCGCCCGCCATGGCGCTGCCGCCGTTGGCGCTGCCGCTCGAGGCATTGCCGCCGGTCGAACCCGATGCTGCCTGGCCGCCGCTGCCGGCCGCGCCCGCGCCGCCGTCGCCGCGTGCATTGCCGCCCCAGCCGCCGGCACCGGCACCGCCGGTTGCGCTGCCCGCATTCGCGTTACCAAAGTTGTTGGCGACATTGCCGATGTTGCTGATCGAGTTGCCCGTCACGGTGCCGTTCAGGGTGCTGTTCGCCGTGGCGCTCGAGGTGTTGAAGGAGTTCGCGAAACTCGAGCTTGCCGTTCCGCCGTTATTGGCAGCCACTGCGCCGGTCGCGGCAGCGCGGGCGTTGCCGCTGCTGTTGTTCTGGCCCGAGCTGTCGCGCGAGGACGAATCGTTGTTCTGGTTCGAATTGTCGGCGGTGCGGGTCGACGAATCGTTGCCCTGGTTCGAGTTGTCGCGCATCGACGAGTCGTTACCCTGGTTCGAGTTGTCGTGCGTCGACGAATTGTTGCCCTGGTTCGAGTTGTCAGCCGTATTGGTCGAGGAATTGTTGCCCTGGTTCGAGTTGTCGGCCGAGTTGGTCGACGAGTTGTTGCCCTGGTTCGAGTTGTCGGTCGAGTTGGTCGACGAGTTGTTGCCTTGGTTCGAGTTGTCGGTGGTACGCGTCACGGTGCGGGTGACAGTCGAATTGTCGGAATTGTCGGTAGACGGGTCCGTCGTCTGGGCTTGAGCATTCAGGCCGAAAGCGAGCGACAGGGCAGTAACGAGCAAAGTCTTGTTCATGCAAATTCCCCTAGGGTGTGTGTGGTTGAGTTCGACTGGCATCCGTACCAGCTGAACCGGGGTATATGCAAGAGGGATGCCAGGGGCGGATGAGCGTTCTCAAATCCTTGATGTGCAAGCATAATTCCTCCACGAAATGATGAAATTGCGTATGAGAATTGTTGTTCGGAAAATAACGTGCGCGACGTGTACCGAATTCGGAACATTTGTGTACCGTTTAACCGAGCTGGACGCGGACACTGTCGCACTTGAGCTGACACGGCAGTACGGCGCGGGACACCCCGGCCGCGGGAGAACGGCCCAGCTGCTGGTTCCTGGCGCGCGACCCCGCCTGCGCAGGGTGGCCGGCGCTTTGTGCCTGAGCTAAGCGCTGCGGGAGCGCGAGCGAAGGCAGGCAGCGCGTTGCGCCGCCTGGCATGGCTGGACGAGGGGAAGGCGAGAAGGAGAGGGCGGGAGCGGAGCGGCGGGCGAGCGGTCAGGGCCGCATGCCGTGCTTGGCGAGCAGGCGGTACATGGTCGTGCGCGAGACGCCGAGGTCGCGCGCGGCGCGGCTGACGTTCTGGCCGGTGCGGTCGAGGCAGGCCCGGATCGCGAGGCGCTCGGAACTGCAGCGCGCATCGTCGAGCATGGCCTCGATCGGCGGCGAAGGCACCCGCAGGTCGAGGTCGTCCGGCTCGATCCACTTGCCGTCGGCCATGACCAGCGCGCGCCGCACGCGGTTGATCAGCTCGCGCACATTGCCGGGCCAGTCATGGGCCGCGATCGCCGCCAGGGCCTTGCTGCTGAAGCCCTTCAGGCGCGGCGACTTGTCGGCGGAATGCAGCTGGAAGAAATGTTCGGCGAGCTCGACCAGGTCTTCGCGCCGCTCGCGCAGCGAGGGCACCGTTACCGGCAGCACGGAGAGACGGTAGTACAGGTCTTCGCGGAAGTCGCCGCGCGCCACGGCTTGCTGCAGGTCCACGTGCGAGGCCGAGATCACGCGCACATCCACGGGAATGGCGCGCGTGGCGCCGAGCCGGATGATGGTTTTATCTTGCAGAAAGCGCAGCAGGTTGGCCTGCAGGTCCTTCGGCAGGTCGCCGATTTCGTCGAGGAACAGCGTGCCGCCATTGGCCGACTCGATCAGGCCGACCTTGTCGCGCGCCGCGCCGGTAAAGGCGCCGCGCTCGTAGCCGAAGAGTTCGGAGTGGATCAGGTTGGGAGCGATGGCGCCGCAATTGATCGGCACCAGGGGACCCGTCGAGCGCAGCGACTGGCGATGGATGGCCTGGGCCGTGAGCTCCTTGCCGCTGCCGCTTTCGCCCCAGATCAGCACCGGCGCATCGACCTTGGCGACCCGCTCGACCTGGCTGCGCAGGCGCAGCATGGCGTCGCAGCTGCCGATCAGCGAGGAGGGTGCGGTGCCCGGGCGAGCACGCGGCCGGCGCAGCTGGGCGTGTCCGTGCGAATGGCCGAGCGTATGGGCCAGGCGCCGGGTGTCGAGCGGCAGCGTGTGGTAGTCGCACAGGTAGTCGGCCACCAGGTCGCGCCAGGCCGGCGCGGCGAGGGTCTCGGTCCTGGCCACGCCGACCCAGTGGACGTGGCTGTATTCGCGCAGGAAACGCTCGACCTCGAGATGCGGCCGTCCTCCGATCACCTGCAACAACAACCCGACCAGGTAAGGTTCCTGGCGCAATTCCGAGCGCGCTTCATCGAAACTGCGCACGGTGCGGATCTGCCACTCGGGCATGTCCGCCCGCAGCAGCTCCACTGTCGCCAGGTCGTCGGGTGAAATGCAGAGTAGTCGTTTCGGGGTCATCCAGTCTCCTCGCGTGAAATCAGCTGCCGCGAGTGGACCTGTCTGGCTTCGCCCTCACGACCCTGTAACTGTAGGTAAGCATACCGCATGATCCGTGTTGTATGCCCGACAATTGAAATCGCCGTGTTTTGTTACCAACTCGACAATGCGCGGGGCTTGACCGCGCGCCGAAGCTAGTGCAGGCCGAGGAGATCGGCGCGCGGATGACCCCAGTGCGGCACATTCTGGGGGCAGGGCAGCGCGGCGCCGCTATCGATGGGCAGGGTCGAGAAATTCGGCGCACCGGGGACGCCGAAGCGCACGTCGGTCGCACTGCCCTGCGCCAGCGAGGGCGCACGCGCGAAGCGCAGCCAGGCGGCGAAGCGGCAATCGCGCGCCATCCGTTCGCGCAGCGCCGCGACCGAGCCTTCCTCTTCCCATGCCCAGGCGACGGGCGCGGCACCTGGCGCCACCCGCACCCCGCCGATCTTCGCCGGGCAGGACGCGGCCGGCGTGATGCCGGGGGCCAGGCTCAGCACGCCGCGACGCACGCGGTAGCCGTCCGCGCCTTCGCGCGTGATCGCGACCGTGCCCCAGCACAGGGGATTGGCGGGGAAGGCGGACAGGGGCAGGTCGAGGATCTGCGCCGCGGGGTCGAGCTGGCGCAGGGCCGCCCGCAAGTCCTCGCGCGCTTTGCCGGCCATCGCGCCCTGCAGCAGCACGAAGCCGGCGGCCAGCCCGACGCCGGCCAGCAGCGCCGCGCGTTCTCCCAGGCGCCGGGTCAGCACCAGGGCCAATGCCCACAGTGCCGCCAGCAGGAACCAGGAACCCCATTGCAGGAAGCCCGTCAGCGTGAACAGCAGCGGCACCGCCAGCAGCAGGCCCAGCAGCAGCCGGCGCCAGCCACGGCGCGCGACGTGCGCGGCCAGCGGCGTGCCCAGCGCCAGCCAGAAAACGGGCTCGACGATGAAGACGGCGTCGCCGTAGTACCAGCGCGGGTCGAAGGGTGCGAAGGGATGGATGCCGTACACGTTCAGCGCATCCATGCCGAAGTGCAGCAGCAGGCCGGCGCCGATGGCGGCCGCCAGTCCGCCGCGCGCCGCCGCGTCCCTGCGCAGCAGCCGGCGCGCCGCCGGCCACAGGAACCAGAGCGCGGCCAGCAGGAGCAGCGCCTGGGGCAGCGCGTAGAGCAGGGTGTGCGTGTGGCCGCGGTGGTGCAGCAGGTAGCCGAGCGGGGCCGGCGCCAGCGGCGTCAGCACCAGGTCGAGGTCGGGAAAATTGCTGGCCAGCGCCGCGCTCGTCAGCAGCAGGCGGCGGCGCGTACTCGCCTCGGCGGCGTCAAGGGGCGTGGGCAGCAGGCGGTGGGTCAGTTCGCCGAGTGCGAGGCCGACCAGGGAATGGGTGAGGTTGTCCATCCGGCAATATTAGCACCGAGCGCCGCTGTGGCGGGCCCAGCACATACTCGCGGTTTCGAACACTCAAGGGTAAATTCTTGATCTAGATCAAGGAATCTGTCGGTGGGGCTGAAGTAAACTCGGCCCTTTGATTTTTGCCGTACGGCAATACTGGAGAACGCAGTGCGCACCAACTTGCCGGTAACCGGCATCGAATACCGGATGGAAGCGAGCCAGTCGATTGTCTCGAAGACCGATACCAAGGGCCGCATCACCTACGTCAACCCGAGCTTCATCGAGGTCAGCGGCTTTGCCGAAGACGAGCTGCTGGGCAAGGCCCACAACATCGTGCGCCACCCCGACATGCCGCCCGAAGCCTTCGCCGACCTCTGGCAGACGCTGCAGGCCGGCCAGCCCTGGACCGGCATGGTCAAGAACCGCCGCAGGAACGGCGATTTCTACTGGGTGGTGGCGAACGTGGTGCCGGTCAAGGAAGCGGGGCGCATCGTCGGCTACATGTCGGTGCGCACCGCGCCCACGCGCGAACAGGTCGCCGCCGCGAGCGAGCTCTACCGCAAATTCCGCGCCAGCGAGCAGGGCGCGCTGGCGATCCGCGGCGGCCGCGCCGTCCGCACCGGCCTGGCTGCGCGCCTGCAGGGCCTGCGCCGCTGGCCGCTGGGGCGCTGCCTGGGCGTGGCGATGGGCGGCCAGGCGCTGCTGCTGGCCGCGCTCGGCCTGGCCACTGATGGCGCGCTCTGGCAGGGGCTTGCCGCCTTTGGCGTGCTGGGTACGCTGGCGGCCTGGGCCGGCCTGCGCCATGCGATCGTGGCACCGTTGCAGGAAGCGCTCGAGTCCGTGCATGCGCTGGCCGGCGGCGACCTGTCGCAGCTGCCGGAATCGCATCGCAGCGGCGAGTTCGGCCAGCTGCTGCGCGCGCTGCGCCAGCTGAACATCAACCTGCAGGCCATCGTCGGCGACGTGCGCAGCAATGTGCGCGAGATCGAGCAGACCACGCGCGACATCGCCAGCGGCAACGCCGACCTGGCCGGCCGTACCGAATCCCAGGCCGCCAGTCTCGAGCAGACGGTGGCCAGCCTCGGCCAGGTGGCTGGCGCCGCCGGCCGCAATGCCGACAGCGCGCGCCGCGCCGACGGCCTGGTCGGTGCGGCGGCAGGCGTTGCGGGGCGCGGCGGCGACGCGGTCGAGCGCGTG
>Ga0308160_10005672_pt1 | contig 12944 bp, 14 predicted proteins | sample PhyFR1_FD_201036 | JGI IMG/M metagenome (GOLD analysis project Ga0308160, IMG submission 201036) | Phyllosphere microbial communities from UC Gill Tract Community Farm, Albany, California, United States - DLSLF.R1 | ecosystem: Host-associated > Plants > Phyllosphere > Unclassified | place: USA... | reverse complement strand
ACACCGATGGCAATCGTCGGGGCAGCCATGCGTAAGTTGGTGCACCTCTGCTATGGCGTCTTGAAGACGAGAAAAAGGTACACCTCGGATCACGCTCAGCTTGCTTGACATCCGAGACGGTATCTACCACCCCAAACCCATCACCATTCCGCCCCCGCCGCCATAACAATCCATCCCATTCGTCCAGGTTATCCCCGCACGCAATTTTCTATCGGCGGGAACGCAACACCCATGATTTTCTACGCCCGCGCCTGGCGTACAATACCGGGTTTTCGAACCGGACTCTCTCATGCAGCAAGCGGCAAGCAGGCCTATCGACGTGGCGGTCGGGATCGTGATGCGCCCGAACGGCGACGTGCTGCTCGGCCAGCGCCCGGCAGGCAAACCGTATGCCGGCTACTGGGAATTCCCCGGCGGTAAAGTCGAGGCTGGCGAATCCATCTTCGCCGCCCTGCAGCGCGAATTCGTCGAGGAACTCGGCGTGCACATCGACGCCGCCGACCCCTGGTGCTGCGTCGAACACGTCTACGAGCACGCCCACGTGCGGCTCCATTTTTATATCAGCCGCGACTGGCGCGGCGAACCGCAGAGCCTGGAAGACCAGGCCTTTGCGTGGCAAGGGGCAGTCGGCGTTACCCCGCTGCTGCCCGCCACCATCCCCTTGCTTGCCTGGCTCGATCAGCTGCGCTACGCAAGGTAAAAAAGCAGTCAACCTTCTGTTCAAGGACTCCTGTGAAGATCATCGTCTTGGGTAGTGGTGTCATCGGCACCACCACGGCGTATTACCTGGCCCAGGCCGGGCACGACGTCACCGTCATCGACCGCCAGCCGGGCGCCGGCATGGAAACGAGCTACGGCAACGCCGGCGAAATCTCGCCCGGCTACGCCTCGCCCTGGGCCGGCCCCGGCGTGCCGGCGAAAGCCGTGAAATGGCTGACGATGCAGCACAGTCCCCTGGTGATCCGCCCGAAGATGGACCCGAACCAGTGGCGCTGGATCCTGGCGATGCTGGCCAACTGCAACCACAAGCGCTACCAGGTCAACAAGGGCCGCATGGTGCGCCTGGCCGAATACAGCCGCGACGTGCTGGTGCAGCTGCGCAAGGACACCGGCATCGCCTACGACGAGCGCAGCCAGGGCACCCTGCAGCTGTTCCGCACCCAGAAGCAGCTCGATGGCGCCGCCACCGACATCGCCGTGCTCGAGCAGTACGGCGTGCCGTACAAGATGCTGGACCCGGCCGGCTGCGAAGCCTACGAGCCGGCACTGGCCAAGGTGCGCGGCAAGTTCGTCGGCGGCCTGCTGCTGCCGAACGACGAAACCGGCGACTGCTTCAAGTTCACCCAGAAGCTGGCCGAGATGGCGAAAGCCCTGGGCGTCAAGTTCCGCCAGGGCGTCGAGATCCAGCGCTTGTCGGTGGAAGGCGACCGCGTCACCGGCGTGGTCACCTCGCAGGGCGAGTTGAAGGCCGATTCCTTCGTGCTGGCGCTGGGCAGCTATTCGCCCTTCATCCTGAAGCAGGTCGGCATCCGGATTCCCGTGTATCCGGTGAAGGGCTACTCGATCACGGTGCCGATCACCGACGCCGCGGGCGCGCCGGAATCGACGGTGATGGACGAGACCTTCAAGGTGGCGATCACGCGCCTCGGCGACCGCATTCGCGTGGGCGGCACGGCCGAACTGGCCGGCTACGACTTGACCCTGCACCAGGCCCGGCGCGATACGCTGGAGCACTCGGTGACGGACTTGTTCCCGCAGGGCGGCGACGTCTCGAAGGCCAAGTTCTGGTGCGGTTTGCGTCCGATGACGCCGGACGGCACGCCGGTGGTGGGGCCGACGCCGTATCGCAACCTGTTCCTGAACACCGGCCACGGCACCCTGGGCTGGACCATGGCCTGCGGCTCGGGCCGCGTGCTGGCCGACATGGTCTCGGGCCGCCAGCCGGAGATCGGCCTGGAAGGCCTGTTCATGGACCGCTACGGCAGCGGCAACAAGCCGCTGCAGATGCCGGGCGGGATCGTCGTGACGGCGTAGGCTGAGGATGCCCGGGTGGCGTGTATCCTTGAATCGAAACCTTGAACCGTACGGTGGGCACTCTGTGCCCACGCGGTTACGTGCGCATCCTTGCACCCGCTGCGGCAAGGTGTCGCTCGCAGGCTGAAAACCAGGCCACGTCCATTTTTATGCGTTTGCGGGCGACATCTCCCTGCCGCTGACTACGGACTAACACGTAACCGCGTGGGCACGGCGTGCCCACCGTACGGTCGAGGCCGCAGGCCACCAATGACGCCGCAAGCCATTGATGACGGCCACAAGCCATCGATAACGGCGCAAGCCATCGGCGACGCCGAAGGCAATCGATGACGCCGCAGACCACCTTTAACGCCGGCAAGCCATCAACGACGGCCGCAAGCCGCTAACGCCGTGGCGGCGGTTCCTGCCGCCCAGCCCGTCGCCGTTCGCGCCGGCGGCGCCAGCGCTCCTTCACGCGCTCGGTTTTCTGTTCCAGATAATACCCAATCACATCGCAGCTGCAGTCGCCCAGGCAGTCCCCGGCGCCGCGGGCGGCGCTCTTGCCGCTGCAGGGCAGGTCGGGCAGGCAGCCGGCGTCGCAATCGCAAGGCAGGCAATCGCCGCGCTGATGGTGCAGCAGCGGATGCCGCACGACCACGCGGCTGCGGTACACCTCGCCGCACCGCCGCAACCGCCGCCGCAACAGCGCCAGCCCGGTCCACAGCCCGCAGCGTTCGATCACGCGGTAGCCATGGCCCGAGCAGCTGGCGCGCCCGGTCGCACAGCGGTAGGCGCAGGAAAAGCCTTTACGAGGGGAGAGGTAACGCTGGTAGCCGCGGATCGCGGCCAGGGTCACACGGACGAGGAATCCGGATGGCCGCTGCAAGATCAGTGCTTGTCGTCGAGTGGATCGTCCAGCGACTCGTTCGGCGCCGCCGCGGGGATGGTGTACTTCTCTTCGGCCCAGGCGCCCAGGTCGATCTGTTTGCAGCGCTCCGAGCAGAACGGGCGATACTTGTTCGCTTCGGTCCACTCGACTTTCTTGGCGCAGGTAGGGCAGGCTACAACGGTCATGGCAGTACTTTGGATCCTAAAAATTGCAGAGCGTCAGCTCGAAAGGCACGTCTTCTTCCAGCGACTTCGGCTTCAGGTCGCCGTCCTGGGTGGTGAAGCGTACCCACAGCATATACTTGTTGGCCGAGATTTCGGGAATCGCACCGAGCGATTCGTCCAGCCCCAGGCGCAGCATGTGGTAGACCTTACCTTGCAGCATTTGCTGGTAGCTGCCGCCGACCGCCACCATCTTGGCAGGCCCGCCAGAATCGCGCAGCAGGCGCAGCACCAGGGCCAGGGCGTCGAACAGCGGCGCCAGCGGCCCGAACCAGGCCATGATGTCGGCGTGGCGCTGTTCGGTCGGGCGTTTTTGCCAGGCGTAATAGGACGGCAAGTCGAATTCGCAGGCGCCGCCGGGAATGATGGTGCGGCCGCGGATGCTCATCAGCCACTCGTTGTCGCGCACGTTCTGGCCGGTCTTGCCCTGGGCGGCGGCGAGGGCGCTGCTCACCTTGTCGAGTTCGCCGAGCACGGCGTCCAGCGCTTCCGGCGCCACGTTCGGGTTGCTGCGGTAGGCCAGCAGACTTTGCTTCTGGCGCTCGAGTTCCTGCAGCAGGTCGGACTTCAGGTCGGCGCGGCCGGCCACTTCCAGCATGTCGAAGATCGTCGCCAAGGCGACGTGGTGCTGCATCGGGTGTTCCTGGTGCACAAAGAACTTGAACTTCTCGTACAGGTCTTCCAGCCGCAACAACGTGCGAATCCGCTCGTTGAAAGGATATTCGTAGACGATCAAAGTAACATTCCTCTGAATGTGGGCTGGCAAGCAACTTCGTGATTCTGAACCATGCGACGCAAAATTACAAACCTTCGATTGTAGCGGCCTGTATTCGGCGCGATTCTTCCAGATAAAAGGCATGCAGGCGTTCGACTTGCGGTCGCAAGGCCTCCAGGCCGGCGTCGTTGACGACCACGTCATCGGCCGCCGCCAGGCGCTGTGCGCGCGTGACCTGGGCTGCCATGATGGCCCGCACCTGTGCTTCAGGCATGCCGTTGCGGGCCATGACGCGCGCCACCTGCATCTCCTCGGGACAGTCGATGGCCAGGATGCGCGTGACGCGCCCGGCCCAGGTGCCGGACTCGATCAGCAGCGGCACGACGAAGATCGTGTACGGCCCCGTCGCCATCGCCGCCGCCGCAGCGGTCGCCTCGCGGATGCGCGGGTGCAGGATGGCTTCCAGGCGCGCGCGGGCGCCGGCGTTCGCAAATACCAGGGCCCGCATCTTCGCGCGGTCCATGGCGCCGTCCGCGCTGGCGAAGCCGGCGCCGAATGCATCGAGGATGGCCGGCATCGCCGCGCCGTGCGGGGCGGTGAGGGCGTGGGCGATGGCGTCGGTGTCGACCAGCGAGGCGCCGAGGGCGCCGAACAGGTCGGCCACGGTGGTCTTGCCGCAGCCGATGCCGCCGGTCAGGCCGACGGAAAATGCCGGGGGAGGCGCCGTTTCCATGTTCATCCGGCGAGATAGCCCTGGAAGCCGATCGTGATCTCGCGGCCCCAGACCAGGGCGATCAGGCCGGCAGCCGCCAGGTAGGGGCCGAAGGGAATCGGGTTGTCGCGCGCGCGCTTGGCGAACACGATCAGGCTCAGGCCGACGATCGCCCCGACCACCGACGACAGCAGGATGATGGTCGGCAGCATCGTCCAGCCCAGCCAGGCGCCGAGTGCGGCCAGCAGCTTGAAGTCGCCGTAGCCCATGCCTTCCTTGCCCGTCGCCAGCTTGAACAGGTGGTACACGCCCCACAGCGCCAGGTAGCCGGCCGCCGCGCCGATCACGGCGTCCTGCAGCGGCACGAAGGTGCCGTTGATGTTGATGAGCAGGCCGGCCCACAGCAGCGGCAGGGTCAGGTCGTCGGGCAGGAGCTTGGTGTCGTAGTCGATCCAGGTCATGGCGATCAACAGGTAGAGGAACAGCAGGGTGCCCAGGCCGGCCACGCCGGAGCCGAAGGTCCAGACCAGGAAGGCCGACAGCAGGCCGGTGATCAGTTCGACGGTCGGATAGCGCGCCGAGATCGGCGCCTTGCACTTGCTGCATTTGCCCCGCAAGACCAGCCAGCTGATGACCGGGATGTTCTCGAGCGCCGTGATCTGGTGGCCGCAATGCGGGCAGCAGGAACGCGGCGCCATCAGGTTGTAGCGGTCGGTGTGCGGCAATTCCTTGCCCTGTTCGTTGGCGATGAAGTTGTCGGTCTCGCGCTGCCACATCTTCGGGATGCGGTGGATGACCACGTTCAGGAAGCTGCCGATCAACAGGCCGAACAAACCGGCGACGAGGGTGGGGCCGAGCGAGGCGGGTGCGGCGAAGAGGAGAGTTTCCAAAAGACGGGCTTCCGATGACGTTGGGCGAGGTGGTTCCTCAGATCAACCTATTTTAGGGGTTTTCGGGCTTTCTTGAAATGCGTCTGGAGGCCGCATGGTCGAAGGCTGGCATCGCACCGAACGACAAGCGCGCTTTTGGTGGTGGTTTGGCAACGGGGCCATTGCCGGCTGCGGCATTTTTACCCGGTTTGCATAGCGGAGCGTAGTATTTACAAGCCCGCTTGATCAAGCATCTTTCGGGCTCGGCAGTTCTGATCCTGGGCAAATTTTCGCAACGGCTGTCTAAAGGAAATGGAGGCAAGCATGAACAACGCAGATGTGGCCAAGATCCAGCAGGCGCTGGTGAAGGCCGGGTTCTTTCCGGGTGTCGTGGACGGCGTCTGGGGCAGGCGCACCATCGAGGCGGTGCGCGCGTTCCAGGAAAGCCAGGGGCTGGTGGTCGACGGCATCGTCGGGCCACGGACGATGTCGCGCCTGTTCGGCGGCGACGTGCCGCGCATGAACGCGCCCCTGCTGCCCTGGATGACCCAGGCCCAGGCCTTGCTCGGCACCAGGGAGGGGCGGGGATCGGTCAACAACCCGCTGATCCTGGACTGGGCCAAGGACCTGGACTTGCACTACCCGGACGATAACCTCGCCTGGTGCGGCCTGTTCGTCGGCCATTGCATGGGCGCGACCATGCCCGAGGAAATCCTGCCCAACAATCCGCTCGGCGCCCGTGAATGGCTGAAGTTCGGCGACCCCACGCCGCCGCGCTACGGCGCCGTGATGGTGTTCTGGCGCGAGAAGAAGGAGGGCTGGAAAGGCCACGTCGGCTTCTACAGCGGCGAATCGAGCGATGCCTATTTCATCCTGGGCGGCAACCAGAGCGACAGCGTGTCGCAGGCCTGGATTGGCAAGGACCGCCTGCTCAAGGCGCGCTGGCCGCGCACCGCCGCCTCGCTCGGCGGCGGCGCCGCGATCGTCGAAGTGGAAAGGACCGAGGAGATGTCGACCGAGGAAGCCTGACGCCCCTTTTATTCCGGCAGCCTGGTTTCCGGTGGCAGGCTGCGCCGGTTAGAATCGCCTACGCACAGTCTCACCGGAACCATTTCATGAAAATATCCCGCCGCGCCCAGGCCATCGACCCCTTCTTCGCCATGGAGTTCGGCAAGCGCGCCGCCGCGCTGGAAGCGCAAGGCCACCCTGTCATCAAGCTCAGCCTGGGCGAGCCCGATTTCGGCCCGCCACCGGCCGTGCTGGACGCGGCGCGCGCGGCGGTCGACGGCCCGCTGCCCTATACCGGCGCGCTCGGCACGCCGGCCCTGCGCGCGGCCATCGCCGGCTTCTACCAGCGCGAACACGGCGTGACGATTTCCCCGAACCGCATCGTGGTCACCGCCGGCGCCTCGGCCGCGCTGCTGCTGGTGACGGCGGCCCTGGTCGACAGCGGCGACGAAGTGCTGGTCGGCGACCCATCCTACCCCTGCAACCGCCAGTTCCTGAGCAGCTTCGGCGCCCAGGTGAAGCTGGTCGCCACCGATGCCGCATCGCGCTTCCAGCTCGACGCCGCCAGCGTGCGCGCCAACTGGAGCGAGGCGACCTGCGGCCTGATGATCGCCACGCCCTCGAACCCGACCGGCACCTCGGTCCCGCTGGACGAGCTGCGCGCGATTTGCGATTTCGCGCGCGAACGCGGCGCCTGGCGCATCGTCGACGAGATCTATTTGAATCTGGGAGACCGCGATGCGGCCGGCCACGCGCCGCAGACCGTGCTGTCGGTCGACGACGACGCCATCGTCATCAACAGCTTCTCGAAATACTTCGGCATGACCGGCTGGCGCCTGGGCTGGGCCGTGGTGCCGGAAGCGCTGGTGCCGACCATGGAACGCCTGGCCCAGAACTACTACATTTGCGCCTCCAGCCTGTCGCAACAGGCGGCGCTCGCCTGCTTCACGCCTGAATCGCTGGCCGTGTGCGAGGACAGGCGCCAGGAATTCGCGCGGCGCCGCGCACTGGTGCTCGACGGCCTGGCCGGCATCGGCCTGCCGGTGCCGGTACCGCCGGATGGCGCCTTCTACGTTTACTTCGACGTCAGCGGCACCGGTTTGACGGCCTGGGAATTCTGCGAGCGCGTGCTGGACGACGTGCAGGTGGCGCTCACGCCGGGCAAGGATTTCGGCCACCGCGGCGCCGAGCGCTACGTGCGCCTGTCCTACGCCGCCAGCGCCGAGCAGCTGGCCGAAGCGATCCGCCGCCTCGGCGTGTTCATGCAAAAAACAACGGGGGTCAGGTCTGCCATCCAGACACGAGCTCTGCGTTAGCAATCTATTCCTGTCTGTTGAATAGAAGCGAGGGACCGGTTTTTTCGGATTAAGGCTGAGGCCGTGTCTGGATGGCAGACCTGACCCCCGCTTAGTGTCCGGATGGCAGACCTAACCCCCGCTTAGCTGAGAGCAATACCGCAGCCCAATCGGTCGAGGATGGCGAATACGGCGGACTCGTATTCCACGATGGGCGCCGGACGGGAGACAGCCTGCGGCACCCCGGCCGGCACGCGGTCGCCGAACAGCATCAGGACGGCGCTGTCATTCGCGCGGCGCGACATCCACAGCAGGCCCTGGGCAGTCGGCATAGTCTGCCAAACGTGCAGCGCCCAGCTGCGGGTGCGTGGATAGTCCGGCTTGTTGGTACTAAACATTTCCCATTGTTCAAGTCCGGCCGCCTGCAGGCCCTGCGATTGCAGGTCGGCCAGCTGCAGGTCCGGCAGGGCGATTGCGCTCAGGTGCAGGTAGCTGGTTTTATCGCGTTCCCAGTCGTGCAGGTAGCCGGTGGACGGCGTCGGCACGTCGTGCAGCACCACCTCGGAGATCGCGCCGGCCTCGCTGGCGGCGGCATAGATGGTCGGAATCACCTTGCCGCTGGCCGGGTCGATAAGCGGGCTGAAGCGCGCATCGCCGTTGGTCGAATCGTTGAAGGCGTCCGGCGCGAAGCGGCCGCTGGCCGGATCGAAGCTGTGCACGCGCAACCAGCGCGCCGCGGCGCAGCGGCGCAGGCGGAAAGGATGGGCGGGCGGCGGATGCGGCAGGGCGGGCAGCCTGCCGGGTCCGTCAACCATGCACGGCTCCACGCACGTGGGCCTTGGCTGCGTCGAGCACGGCGTGCGGATCGTCGGCCAGCACTTCGCGCGGGCGGCGCCCGCCGAGTTCGGAACTGGTCGATTCGAACCAGGACGCAATACGGAAGGGCGTGTAACCGTCGAAGATGCCAAGCACGCCGGCGACGGCGTCGATGGGCTGGCCAAGCGGATCGAACTGGTAGCGCGGGAATTCGTACTGGCCGCGGCGGTGGATGGCAAACACACGGCGCTGGCCGAGCAGGCGGCTGGCCAGGGCGTGCTTGTTCTTCGCCGCCGGATCGGCCTGTTCGCCAACTTCCTTCGAGCTCAGCCAAGTGGTGCCACTCAGCACCTGCTGTACGGCGCGTTGCTGCAGGCGCTCGGCGACCGGATCGGGACGGCGGATCGGGGCCTGGTCGACCATGTCCTGCACGGCGACAGGTTCGGCAACATTCACGCTGGCATCGTTGACCGGGTCGGGCAGGGAATCGAGGAAGCGATACAGCTTGGCGAGCCGGGGCTCCTGGCCGCGTACGCTGAGCGCAGCGGCAGGATGTGCCTGGGACTCGTTGACGACCACGATCACCAGTTCTTCCGTGAGCCGCGTGAGCTTGTCGGTCAATGCCTGGGTTGCCGTGGATTGCAGGCCGCCGCTGCCTGCGGGGCCGATCCGGCGCGCGCGGCGTGCGGGCTTGGAAATGAAGCTTGGGTTATCGGCCAGTAAGCGCATACAACCTCCTGAGCGTCCGGTGCGAGTATCGCGAGTAGTTTCGAGTGTATCAGAATACTCGCGAAACTCGCAAATGTATGCGCTCACGATGCGCGCACCAGGCTGCGGCAGGCTTGCCCGGCAGGTTTACACCACCGAACCCAGCTTGAAGATCGGCAAATACATCGCCACCACCAGCCCGCCGATCAGCACGCCCAGGATGACCATGATCAGCGGTTCCATCAGCGACGACAGCGCGCCGACGGCCTCATCGACTTCCTCCTCGAAGAAGTCGGCCACCTTGCCCAGCATCGAGTCGAGCGCGCCGGATTCCTCGCCGATGGACACCATCTGCGTCACCAGGCTGGGGAAGACGTTCGCGTTCTGCATCGCCACCGTCAGGCTGGTACCGGTGCTTACCTCGGTCTGGATGCGCTTGGTCGCTTCCAGGTAGACGTTGTTGCCCGAAGCGCCGCCGACCGAATCGAGCGCCTCGACCAGCGGCACGCCGGCGGCGAACATGGTCGACAGGGTGCGGGTCCAGCGCGCGATGGTGGCCTTGCGGATCACGTCGCCGAAGATCGGCAGGCGCAGCAGCAGGCGGTCCATGGATTGCTGCATCTTCAGCGAGCGGCGCCAGGACTGGAAGAAGAAGTAGATCGCGCCGAAGATCGAGCCGAAGATGACGAGCCACCACTGCACGAAGAATTCCGAGATCGCCATCACGACCAGGGTCGGCGTCGGCAAGTCGGCGCCGAAGCTGGAGAACACGGATTTGAAGGCCGGCACCACCCAGATCATGATGATCGCGGTGACGATGAAGGCGATCGCGAGGATGGCGATCGGGTAGGTCAGGGCGGACTTGATCTTGGCCTTGATCGCCAGCGTCTTTTCCTTGTACACGGCCAGGCGGTGCAGCAGCTCTTCCAGGATACCGGCCTGTTCGCCGGCACCCACCAGGTTGCAGAACAGCGGGTCGAAATAGCGCGGGTACTTGCGGAAGGCGTTGTTCAGGCTGGTGCCGGTCTCGATGTCGCCGCGCAGGTCGAGGATCAGCTTCGACATCGACGGGTTCGCATGGCCCTTGCCGACGATGTCGAAGGACTGCAGCAGCGGCACGCCGGCCTTCATCATGGTGGCCAGCTGGCGCGTGAACATGGTCAGGTCCTTGTCGGTGATCTTCCGGCCGGAGCGGTAGATCTTCTTCTTGACCTTGGTGACCATGATGCCCTGGCGGCGCAGCGTCACGTTGACGATGGCTTCGCCGCCGGCGCGCAGCTCGCCGCGCACGGTCTTGCCGGTCTTGTCCTTGCCTTCCCAGGCGTAGACCGATTCCTTGACCTGTGCGCCGCCGCGGCTGCGGGTGGGGAGGGAGGTAGCCATAGTTGTCCTGTCTGTCGCTTGCTTGTTTCGTCGTTACTCGATGCGCGTTGCGCGTTACTCGTTCGTACAGCCGAGCACTTCTTCGAGGCTGGTCAGCCCCTGCTTTACTTTCATCAGGCCCGAGCGGCGCAGCGAGTTCACGCCGTCCTTCTCGGCCTGGGCGGCAATCTGCATTGCGTTGCCGTGCGCGAGGATCAGGGCCTCGATGGCCGGCGAAATCGGCATCAGCTGGTAGATGCCGACGCGGCCCTTGTAGCCCGAGCCGAGGCAGCGCTCGCAGCCCACCGGGCCGTAGGGTTTCCAGTCGTCCTGCAAATCGCTCTCGCGGTAGCCGGCGCCGATCAGGGCGTCGCGGCTCATCTCGAGCGGCTGCTTGCAGGTGCAGAGGCGGCGCGCCAGGCGCTGCGCGGTAATCAAAATCACCGACGAGGCGATGTTGAAGGGCGCCACGCCCATGTTCATCAGGCGCGTCAGGGTCGACGGCGCGTCGTTCGTGTGCAGGGTCGAGAACACCATGTGCCCGGTCTGCGCGGCCTTGATCGCGATGTCGGCGGTTTCCAGGTCGCGGATCTCGCCGACCATGATGATGTCGGGATCCTGGCGCAGGAAGGACTTCAGCGCCACCGGGAAGGTGAGGCCGGCCTTGTCGTTCACGTTCACCTGGTTCACGCCGGGCAAATTGATCTCGGCCGGGTCTTCCGCGGTCGAGATGTTGATGCCCGGTTTGTTCAGCACATTCAGGCAGCTGTACAGCGACACGGTCTTGCCCGAGCCGGTCGGCCCCGTGACCAGCACCATGCCGTAGGGGCGGGTGATGGCGCCCAGCAGCAGTTCGCGCTGGTCGGGGTCGTAGCCGAGGGCGTCGATGCCCATCTGCGCCTGGGTCGCGTCCAGGATACGCATGACGGTCTTTTCGCCGAACAGCGTGGGCAGGGTGCTGACGCGGAAGTCGATGGTGCGGGTGGCCGACAGGATCAGGCGCATGCGGCCATCTTGCGGCACGCGCTTTTCCGAGATGTCCAGCTTGGCCAGCACCTTGATGCGCGAGACCAGCTTGTCGCGGATCGACAGCGGCGGCATCGCGTGGTCGCGCAGCACGCCGTCCACGCGCATGCGGATCCGGTAGTATTTTTCGTAGGGCTCGAAGTGGATGTCCGAGGCGCCCAGGTTCACGGCGTCCATCAGGATCTTGTTCAGGAAGCGCACGATCGGCGCATCCTCGACTTCGTTGGCCGCTTCCGGCTGGGCGGCGGCCGCTTCTTCCTCGGCGAATTCGATCTCGCCGTCGTCGCCGGCCAGCTCGGCCAGGCTTTGCTCGGCGCCCTTGGCCAGGTTGGCCAGCAAATTGAGCAAGGCGTCGTGGGCGACGATCACCGGCTCCACCGCCGCCTCGCTCTGGAACTTGATCTGGTCCAGGGCCTGCGAATTGGTGGGGTCGGAAATCGCCACCGACAGGCGGTTGCCGCGCTTGGCAAGGGCCACCACGCGCTGGGCCGCCATCAGCTTGGCGTCGATGGCGCCAGCCGGCAGGGCATCCACGCTGAAGCTGGACAAATCGAGCAGCGGGTAGCCGAAGGTCTCGGCGCAGAACAGGGCCAGCGACTGCGCATCGATGGCGCCGCCGACCACCAGGGTATCGATGAAGTTGGTGCGTTCGGTGCTGGCCTTCTTTTGCAGCGCATCGGCCTGCAGGGCCGTCAGCCGGCCAGCCTGGACCAGTGCGCGCGCCAAACCCGACATCGGTATGCCTGAAGTCGGGTTCGGGAGGACTGCTGCCATATGCGCTGTGCTGTTAGAGGAAGGACAAGTGAGCCGCGCGGAGGCCTGAACCGCACGGGAGAACTCTTCGGATGATGCCTATGGGCATCAAATTTGTAAAGCGAATCCGCTTGACACAGATGCGCCCACGCCACGTAGACAACTTGGCACGCGGGCGTTGGAGTTGATGCCCGAATAACGCCTGTGAACAGTTTGACCAGCCTGAGCGGCCATTGTATCCGGCGCCCGCGTTGACGCGGCGCATGGATGGTTCGCAGTCGACATCTGGCGTCAACGTTGACGCGTTGCCTGGATTGCCGGTGGCGGTGATCGTAGGGTGGGCCGGGCCGCGTAAGGCACTCCGTGCCCACGCGGTGATTGTTATCGGCTCCGCTTTCGTGCCGGTTGATCTCGCTGCAAACGATCACCGCGTGGGCACAAGTGCCTGGCGCGGCCCGGCCCACCCTTGTATCTTGAACCTATGTGGAGCTAGCTACTCTACATGGAGTTGGGGACAGCCTGGGCCCACCCTGATGGCAAGACCATGAGGCGTAGAT
>Ga0308160_10005671_pt1 | contig 12945 bp, 9 predicted proteins | sample PhyFR1_FD_201036 | JGI IMG/M metagenome (GOLD analysis project Ga0308160, IMG submission 201036) | Phyllosphere microbial communities from UC Gill Tract Community Farm, Albany, California, United States - DLSLF.R1 | ecosystem: Host-associated > Plants > Phyllosphere > Unclassified | place: USA... | reverse complement strand
GTCGGCGACGTTCTTCGGGTGTCCGCCGGTCACGGCCGCCTTGGCGTACTTGAAGAGGGTGACGGCCTTCGGCTCGTTGCTGACCCAGTACTCGGCCGTGTCGACGTCGACCTCGAGCAGGGCGACGCTCGGGTCGTCGCGCCCCTTGTCGAACCAGGCCTCGGCGCCGGTCGTCCACAGCTCGTCGATGAGCGCGGAGTCCTTCACGATCGACGCCTTGCCCGCGAGCGACAGGTAACCCTTGCCGGTCTCGACGGCGACGTTCACCTGCGGGTGCGCCTTGACGTCGTCGACCTTGGGAGAGGGGTCGCGCGTGAAGAAGTACACCTTGCCGTCGAAGTCGCGGTCGACGAGCGCGAGGGGGCGGCTCACGAGGTGGCCGTGGCTGCTCTGCGTGGTGAGGATGCCGATGCGGCCCGCGTCGAGGACCTCGCCGATCTTCTTGGTGTCGTTGGTCTCAGTCATGCCGGGGACCCTACGCCGGAGCCTCGACCGAGGTCACAGCACCGGTGGTCCGTCGGCCGTCACCGCGCCGGGGCCCCGTCGGCGGCGAGGACCGAGGAGGCGCGGTGCCGGTCGCAGGTCACGTCGCCTCGTGCCCCGCACCCGTCGCAGGCGACGAGTTGCTCTCGGCACTGCACGTCGACGCAGTTCTGCATGCGACTGGTCGCGGTGCCGCAGACCTCGCAGCGACCGATCACGGCCGCGTGGTCGCTGAACTCGACCGAGCCGCGACCGTCGAAGACGTAGAGCGAGCCGTCCCAGAGGCCGTCGTCGCCGAAGCGCTCGCCGTACCGCACGACACCGCCGTCGAGTTGGTAGACCCGCGAGAAACCGCGGGCCGTCATGAGGGACGACAGCACCTCGCAGCGCACGCCACCCGTGCAGTAGGTGACGACGGGCTCGTCCTTGAGGTGGTCGTAGCGCCCGCTGTCGAGTTCGGCCACGAAGTCGCGGGTGGTGGCCACGTCGGGCACCACGGCGCCTCGGAACCGGCCGATGCGCGACTCGTACTCGTTGCGTCCGTCGAAGAAGGTGACCTGCTCGCGCTCGACGAGTTCGTGGAGTTCGTCGGGGGAGAGCCGCTCGCCCGTGCCCACCACGCCGGACTCGTCGACCTGCAGCTCGTCGGGGGCGCCGAAGGTCACGATCTCGTCGCGAACCTTGACCGACAGGCGGGGGAAGTCGCCACCCCTGCCCTCGGCCCATTTCACGTCGAGCCCGGCCAGGGCCGGATGCTGCCGGGTCTTCTTGAGCCACCGCTTGACGTCGGGCAGGTCGCCGCCGAGCGTGCCGTTGAGGCCCTGGGGGGACACGAGCACGCGCCCGCGCAGGTGGAGGGACTCGGCGAGGTCGCGTTGCCAGAGACGCATCGCCTCGGGATCGCCCAGCGGGGTGAAGGCATAGAACAGAACGATCTTCGGGGTCGCCACCAGGAGATCTTATTGGCGAGCCCCCTGGAGCGCCGTACGCCTGAGGCATGTATGCCTTATGCTGATGCCTGGAATGCCAGACATCGACGAAAGGCGACGATGCCCGTCCCCACTCCCGCCCGCCCGGTCATCCCTCGGCGCCTGCAGAAAGACGCCGTCTTCGAGCACCTCGTCGGGGCGATCCTCGACGGCACGCTGCGACCGGGTGAACGTCTGCGGGACGCCGAGTGCGAGACGTGGCTCGGTGTCTCGCGGACGCCCATCCGTGTCGCCATCGCGAAGCTCGAGCAGGTGCAGCTGGCCGAAACCTCGGCCAGGCGGGCGACGAGCGTCACGGTCCCTCGCCGCGAGGTCGCCGTCGATCTCCTGGCGGTGGGGTGCGCTCTGCTGGCGGCCGTCGTGGCCTCGGCGGGCCACGACGAACGATCCGAGCTCGGGCGTCGCCTGACGGGCCTCGTCGATGCCAGCCGCGCCTGTTCGTCGTCGGCGGACGGTTCCGTCGAGGGGGTCGGTGACTCCTGGGCGGCGGTGTGGTCGGCCGTCGACGACCACCCGTTCGGCCGCCTCGTCGTCCGGCACGCGCAACGCCTGTCGCTGCCCTTGCGTCTCCATCTCCGTGAGCTCTCTGCCGACGACCTCGCTGTCGTCGCCGACGAGCTCGTCGACGCTCGCCGCGCGCTCGGCAGCGGGCTGGTCGACGCCGCGGCCGCGGCCTGTGCCCGGGTCGCCTCGCGGCTCGGCCCGCTCGACGTCGCCCTGGCCGGGTCGTCGGACTCGTGCGAGGCCTCCGCCACCACCGAGGGCCGTGGCGTCCTCGCCCGGGGCAACGACGTCGAGATGGCGAGTGCCCGTGCGACCCTCGTCCGACCACGCCTCAGCGACGACGTCTACCGGATGATCCTGGTCGCGATCCTGGACGGAACCCTGGTGCCCGACGAGAGGCTCGCCGACGACGAACTCACCACCTGGTTGGGCGTCTCGCGGACACCCATCCGCTTCGCTCTCGAGCGGCTGGACGAGAGGGGGCTCGTCGACATGGCTCCGAACCGTTACACGCGGGTCGCTCGCCCCGACGTCGCCGACGTCGTCGCGGCCCGCGATCTGTACGCACGACTCGTGTCGTGGTCGGCCGATCGGCATTCGACGAACCGCCGCGCCGACAGGGCCGAGATCGCGGCGGCGACGAGCCGTCTGCTCCCCGTCGCGACGAGGTCCGAGGGGTCCCCGGCGACCCTGACGACGGTGACCTGCCTCGGCGCCACGATCAGGCGACTCGCTTCGGTGCACGGATCACCGGCGCTGTCGCGCGAGCTCGACATCCTCGAGCCTCGTCTCGCCCACGGCCTGATCTCGTGCGGATTCGGACTGCCACCGGGCTCGTGGCGGACGTTCTCGGGTGCCGCATGCGCGTCGCCCGACGCGCCGGGCGGCGGCTTGGGCCCTGCCGCGGCCGCGCTGATCCGCTCGCTCAGCCCGCAGGGGGGCTGAGCGTCCCGAGGTCGTCGTCGGCGAACGCGCGGCGGAGGTCGTCGAGCATCGGGTCGTCGACGACGACGATCGACTGCCCGTCCGGCGACGTGCCGGTGCCCGAGACGGGCATCGTCAACGACGTCACGTCGGCCGGTCGGAGCTGCCTCAACGAGAGGCCGAGGCCGATCATGTCGCCCGTCGTCCACGAGCTGTCCACGCCGACGTGACCGGCGGAGGTCTCGACGAAGGCCGAGACGCGCGCCGGGTCGGTCAGGGTGCGGGTGCTCACCAGACGGTCGGCGATGCCGGCGACCAGAGCTTGCTGGTTGCGCATGCGCTGGAAGTCGCCGTCGGCGAAGGCGTACCGCTCGCGGACGAACTCGAGCGCGCTCGGACCGTCCAGGGTGATGGACCCCTCGGCGAAGACGCGGTCCCCTCGACGGAACTCCACCTCGTTCTGCACGGTCACGGCTCCGAGCGTCGAGACGATCGATTCGACGCCGCCGAAGTCGACGACGGCGGCGTGGTCGATGCGGGCGCCCGTCAACGCCTCGACCGTCCGCGTCTGGAGGGGGACACCGCCCCAGGCCAGGGCGGCGTTGATCTTGGCCGGGCCGTGGCCCGGCACCTCGACCCAGGTGTCACGAGGGATCGACATCAGGTCGACGGAGTGACGGTCCGCGGCGATGTGGGCGACCATGATCGTGTCCGCCCGTTGTGGCCCCGAGCCGGCGAGATCGAGTTCGTCGACGGGTGCGCGGCTGTCCGACCCGAGGAGCAGCAGGTTCACGGAGCCGTCGGGGGCGGGGGCGGGACGGCCGGCGTAGTCGGTCAGGGCGCCGACGTCGTCGAGTGCGTTCTCGGCCGATCGGATCGTCGTGACACCGAAGATCGCGAGGGCCCCACCCCCCGCGATGACGAGGCCGATCAGCACGAGCAGGCTCGTCATGGCGAGGCGATGGCGTCGGAAGAACGATCGACGTCGTCTGCGGGCACGGTGGTCGGTCATGGTGGCTCCGCTTCGGAGGGCTGGTCGGCGATCGGGTTCGGGGATGCGTGCCGCGTCTCGTTCAGTAGGCGCCGGAGGGTCGGACGACGGCACCGACGGTCTGGACGAGCAGTCGCGCGTCGGTCGTCGGCGTCCAGTCGTGGACGTAGCCGAGATCGAGGTCGAGCCCGGCGTCCCAGTCGAGGTCGGAGCGACCGCCGACCTGCCACGGCCCGGTCAGCCCGGGCAGCACCGTCAACCGCTCACGGGCGCGGCTGCAGTACTGGGCGACCTCTCTCGGCAGGGCCGGGCGCGGCCCGACCAGGCTCATCTCGCCCCGCAGCACGTTGACCAGCTGTGGCAGTTCGTCGAGCGAGTGCCTGCGGAGCACGCGGCCGACCCGGGTCACGCGAGGATCGGCGCGGAGCTTGAAGAGCGGCCCGTCGGCGTCGTTCGCCTCGGGGAGGATCGTGACGGCCCGACCGGGGTCCTGCATCGACCGGAACTTCAGCATCTCGAAGGTCTGGCCGTCGAGGCCGCAGCGTTCTTGGCGGTAGAAGACCGGGCCCCGGCTGTCGAGCCGCACCGCCAAGGCGACGAGGGCGAGCGCCGGAGCGAGGGTGGTCAGCGCGGCGAGGGCCCCGACGACGTCGATCGCCCGCTTGGCCCGACGAGCGGCGGCCCGGCGGACGGGGGGAGTCGCCGGGGCGACGTCCGGACCATGGGCGTCGCCTTGGTGGTGGCGGTTCGGTCGGCCGGGCGCGGAGGAGGGGATGCGGGTGCCCGAGGGGGCGGACAGGGGTCTCGTGGTGATCGTCATCGGGTCTGCTCGGTGTCTCTCGTCTCATGCGCGGGCGGCGAACGGCCGACGCATAAAATATCACACAGAAATGAGCAATGACGCAAGAGGGGTTGTCGGCAGGAGCGTCTACCATCGCGACATGGACCAGCTCGAGCGTGCGGACGTCGCTCCCGACGCGGACGACCGACGGCTCGGCACCGTCTACTCGTCGGCACGCCCGGTCGACGTCCGGGCCACCCTGCGGCCGCTGAGCCGCGGCTCGGGCGACCCCTCGTTCCGGGTCGACGGCGACCGGACGTGGCTCGCCCTGCGCACCCCGGCAGGCGAGGCGACGCTGTGCGTGTCCGCGAGTCGCGCCTCCTCGTCCGTCCGCGCCGACGCGTGGGGGCCGGGTGCCGCCTGGGCGGTCGAGCACGTGCCCGAGCTGCTCGGCCGCGGTGACGACTGGTCGGGGCTCGACGTCACGACGAACGCGTTCCTCGCCGACGCCCGTCGGCGGCAGCCGGGGCTCCGCCTGACGCGGACCAACCTCGTGCTGCAGGCCGTCGTCCCGGCGATCCTCGAGCAGAAGGTCACGAGCGTCGAGGCCTGGCGTGCGTGGCGGCAACTCGTTCGTCGTCACGGCACGCCGGCGCCGGGTCCGGCACCCGAGGGGCTCGTCGTGCCGCCGGACGCCCAGGGCTGGCGTCGCATCCCGAGCTGGGAGTGGCACAAGGCGGGCGTCGGTCCGCAGCGGTCGGCGACCGTCATGAGGGTCTGCGCGGTGGCACCCGCACTCGAGCGCACGCTCGCCGTCGGTCGGGGTGGCGACGAGGTCGCGATGCGCCTCCGGTCGATCCCCGGCGTGGGCGTCTGGACCGCCGCCGAGACGACCCAGCGGGCCCACGGCGACCCCGACAGCCCCAGCGTGGGCGACTACCACCTCCCCGCCGTGGTCGGGTGGGCGCTCATCGGTCGTCCCGTCGACGACGACGGCATGCTCGAGCTGCTCGAGCCGTGGCGTGGCCACCGTGAACGCGTCATGCGGCTGATCACGGGCAGCGGGTTCTCGAAGCCGAGGTTCGGCCCGCGCATGACCATCCAGGACCACCGCTCCCACTGACGCGGTCGCCGGCCGAGGTGGCCGCGCCTCCGCGACGGGACGCCGAGGAGGTGCGGGTCAGCCCTGCGGGTCGGGTGACGCGTCCGTGCCGATCGCCTCGAGCACGCGACCCGAGAACGCCTGGACGACCTCGGCGTCCGCCCCGAGCACGTCCGCGAAGTACCTCTTGATCGCGGCCGTGTGGCCCCGGGTCGCGGTGAGCATGGCCCGGCGGCCGTCAGGCGTCAGCTCGACCCAGGTGCCCCGCGCGTCGGACGCGCACTCGGTGCGGCGCACCAGCCCACGGCGTTCCATGCGGGTGACCTGGTGACTGACCCGGCTCTTCTCCCAGCCGATCTGCTCGGCGATGTCGCGCACGCGCGAGCGTCGGTCGCTGCTCCGACCCAGGCCGACGAGGATCTCGTACTCGGGCGCGGAGACTCCCGAATCGCTCTGCAGGCGGACCTCGAGGGCACGGTCGAGCCGTCGCCTCATCACGTAGAAGGAGTCCCAGACGACCCACTCCTCGTCGGTGAGTTCGTCGGCCATTCGCCCAGTGTAGGGACGGTGGCGCGGCATATCCTCGACCCATGTCCGATGTGCACGCCGACGAAGTCACGCAGCAGACCGTCGAGACAGCCCGCCGCTGGTGGGACGCCGCGCGTGCCGTCCCGGTGCAGGGTCCGGCCGCCCGTCTGACCGAGGTGTTGCGCGACCCCCGCGGGCTCGACTTCGCCCGCGACTTCGCCGACCGCGTCGTCCGACCCGAAGACGACCGGGCGGCCGCGTCCGCACTCGACTCGCTCAGCCGACGCACGCCGGCCCTGCTGCCCTGGCACCTGCGGGCGGCGATCTCGTTCGGCGGGGGCTTCGGCCCGCTCGCACCCAAGCCGATCATGCCGGTCGCGCGGCGGACGCTGCGCCACATGGTCGGGCACCTGCTCGTCGACGCGCCACCCGAGAAGCTCACGCAGGCCCTCGCCGGCCTGCGGGGCGACGGCATCCGGCTCGACCTGACCGCCTGGGGGCCCGGGGTCTCGGGGCCGACCCAGGCCGAGCGGCGCGTCGCCGCGGTCCTGGCCCTGATCGAGCGGCCCGACGTCGAGCGTGTCACGACGACCGTCCGCGAGCTCGTCGGCCCGACCTCGCCGTGGGCCTTCGACGAGACGAGCGACCTGGCCGAGTCGAGGCTCGGGCCCCTGCTCGAGCTCGCGGCCTCGACGGGCACCCTCCTCACCCTCGGCGTCGACCGGCACGCCGACGTCGACCTCACGATCGACGTCTTCACCCGACTGCTCGACCGCCCCGGGCTCGAGTCCGTCACGGCGGGCATCGTCGTCCAGTCGTACGTCCCCGAGGCACTCGACTCGCTGCGGCTGCTCACCGACTGGGCCCGGGACCGTGTCGACCGGGGTGGCTCCCCGATCTCGGTCCGGCTGGTCAAGGGCGGGTCGCGCCGCGACGAGATCGTCGACGCCCGCCTGCACGACTGGCCCGTCGTCACCTTCGAGGCCAAGCACGAGACCGACGCCAGCCACCTCCGGCTGGTCGAGTTCGCCCTGAGGCCCGAGAACGCCGCGGTCGCCCGGGTCGGACTCGCCGGGCACGACGTCTTCGACCTGGCCCATGCCGTCACGGTCGCCCGTCGACACGGCACCGACCACCTGCTCGACGTCGAGATGTGGCTGGGGTCCGCGCCCGGTCTCGCCGAGGTCGTCCGCTCCGAGCTCGGTTCGCTCGTCCTCCAGGCTCCGGTGATCGTCTCCGGCGAGTTCGACTCCGCCGTGCGACACCTGGTGGGCCGGCTGGACGCGCTCGCCGACCCCGAGGGATTCCTCTCGAGCACCCTCGACGTCGACCACGAGGCCGCCTTCGCCCGCGAGGCTCGTCGGCACGACCGGGCCGTCGCGAGCGTCTCCGAGCTGCCCTCCGTGCCCCGGCGGCGACGAGACCGGTCCGGGCCGCTCGACGAAGGCCCCGACCACGTCGTCGACTTCGTGGCCGAGGCCGACACCGATCCCTCGCTCGACGGCAACCGCCGGTGGGCCCGGGGCGTGCTCGGGCGCGCTCGTCGGTCGGTCGCCGGCGTCGAGACCGCCGACGCGGCCCCCTCCCTCGGGCTCGCGTCCCCGGACGACGCAGCATTCGACGACGCAGCACTCGACGACGCAGCCCTCGAGGCCGTCGTGACCCGCGCCTCCGCGGCCGGGGCGGCCTGGGGCGGCCAAGACCCCGAGACCCGCGCCGAACTGCTCGACCTCGCGGGCCGCGAGCTCGCCCTGCGGCGCTCGCGCCTCGTCGAGGTGTCCGTCAGCGAGTCCGGCTCGACCCTGTCCGAGGCCGACCACGAGGTCGGCGCTGCCGTCGACTCGGCCCACCGGCTGGCGATCGTGACCCGCGACCTCGCGACCGTCGCCACGGCCGAGCACCGGCCCCCGCGGCTGACGGTCGTCGTGCCCGACCTCGTCACACCCGTCGCCAGCACGGTCGAGGGGGTGCTCGCGGCGTTCGGCGCCGGCAGCGCGGTCGTCGTCCACCTGCCCCCCGGCCGGCGGCGGGCGGTCGCCGTCGTCGCGGAAGCGCTCTGGGCGGTCGGCGTCCCCGACTCGCTCCTGGCCCTGGTCGTCGCCGACGACCCCGACCACGAACGGGCCCTGCTGACGCACCCCGCGGTCGACCGGGTCGTCGGCCACGCGCCGATCGAGACGGCCGTCGGCCTCCGCGCCGCGCGCCCCGACCTCGACCTCGCCCTGCGGACCCGGGGGGTCACCTCGCTCGTCGTCACCCCCTCGGCCGACCTCGAGCTCGCCGCCGCCGACGTCGTCGCGAGCGTCGTCGACCACGCCGGCCGCGGCCACGGCGCGCTCGACCTCGAGCTCGCCGTCGGTTCCGTCGGCCACGGCGAGACGTTCCGCCGCCTGCTGCGCGAGGCCTTCGAGGCGGTCGTCGTCGGTCCGGCCGACGACGTCGCCACCGTGATGGGGCCGCTCGCCTCCGCCCCGACCGGGTCCGAGCTCGACGTCCTGACCGTGCTCGGCCCCGGCGAGACGTGGCTGCTCGAGCCGCGGCCCCTCGACGCGGCCGGGGCCCTCTGCTCGCCGGGCGTGCGCGACGGCGTCGACCCCCGGGGTGCCTTCGCCTCGAGCACGCACGGGGTCCCCGTCGTCGGCCTCGTCGCCGTCGAGACCCTCGCCGAGGCGGTTGCGGTGCAGAACGCCGAGAACGGCGGCGACGTGGCGGGCCTGCACTCCCTCGACGTCGACGAGATCGACGACTGGCTGCACACCGTGCGGGCGGGCGACCTCGTCGTCGGCGGTCCGACGACGGGCGCACGGGTGCGCCGCCGACCCACCGGCGGGTGGGGCCGACGGGCGATCGGCCGGGGCCTCAAGCCCGGCGGCCCGAACGCCCTGATCGGCCAGGGGGCCTGGCGCCACCGGCCCCACGACCCGCGCCCCTCGCTGCGCCTGCACGACGTCTCCGAGGGGGTCACCCGCCTGGTCGACGCGGCCCGACCCACCTTGTCGTTCGAGCAGTTCGACTCGCTCCGCACGGCCGTCGAGAGCGACCAGCGTGCCTGGCAGTCCGAGTTCGGGCTGGCCCGCGACGTCACCGGCCTCGTGGTCGAGCGCAACGTGCTGCGCTACCGACCGCACCCCGTGACGGTGCGACTCTCCTCCGGGGCCGATCCGTCGGCACTCGTCCGGCTCGTCGCCGCCGGTGCGCGGGCGGGGTCGACCCTGGCCGTCAGCTCGGCCGTGCCGTTGCCGGCGGGTCTCGTGCACCTGTGGCGCGCCTCCTCGTCCCCGGTGCGCGTGCGCGACGTCGTCGTCGAGAGCGACGAGGCGTTCGTGGCGCGGGCCGCCGCGGGGGCGTTGCAAGGCGCCACGGCCGAGGCGACCGGTCCGGACGTGCTCGACCTGCTGGCCGAGGCCGCCGGAGGCGAGCGGGCCTCCACCGACGAGGGGCGCGTCGACGACTCGAGACCGGCCCCGTCACCCGAGGCGGTCGCCGCCTACCGCGGCCTGCGCATCCGGCTGATCGGCGGAGACCCCGCCGCGCTGGCCCGGGTGGTGCAGGGCAGCCCCGACGTGACGATCTTCTCGGGCGAGGTGACCGAAGAGGGGCGGATCGAACTGCTGACGTTCGTGCGCGAGCAGTCCGTCTCGCTGACGGCACATCGGTACGGCCGCCTCGACCCCGCGCTGGCCGACCTGCGGCTCTGACCGCGACCGGCCGCAGTCAGACCGCAGTCAGACCGCAGTCAGACCGCCGTCAGGCCGCCGTCAGGCCGAGCGGCGGCTGATGAGCTTCGACAGCACGATCGCGCTGCGCGTGTGGTCGACGTTCGGGGCGTTGCGCACGCGTTCGAGGGCTTCCTCGAGCGACGGGATGTCACGGCTGCGCATGTGGACGATGGCGTCGGCGCTGCCGGTCACCGTGCCGGCGTCGACGACCTCGGGCACCGTGCCGAGGATGCGTTGCAGTTCTTGGGGCGAGACGGTGCCGCGGCAGAACAGCTCGACGTAGGCCTCGGTGCCGAGCCCGTCCACGGCAGGGTCGACCTGCACGGTGAACCCCTTGATCACCCCGTCGGCGACCAGGCGGTCGACGCGGCGCTTGACCGCCGAGGCGCTGAGGCCCACCGAGGCGCCGATGTCGCCGTACCCGGCACGGGCGTTCTGGCGCAGGAGGTCGATGATGCCGTAGTCGAGATTGTCCACGACGGCATGGTACGCGGATAAGATGCACCGAAGCTGACAAATACGCAAGAATGTTGCGTGAGAGCCCGGCCCTGTGCGCGCTCGCGATGTGACACTGATCCGGTGAGCCTGACGATCGAACCCTCCGACCTGCCCGACGCGACCGCCCGACGGGACGCCGCCCGCGTGGCGAGCCACCGCACCATCTTGATGTGCCGACCGGAGCACTTCACCGTCAGCTACAAGATCAACCCGTGGATGGACCCCACGCAGCCGACCGACACCTCGTTGGCGCTGGCCCAGTGGCAGACCCTCTACGACACCTACGTCGGCCTCGGGTTCGACGTCGAGCTTATCGACCCCGAAGAGGGCCTGCCGGACATGGTCTACGCGGCCAACGGCGGCTTCGTCCTCGACGGCGTCGCGTACGGTGCACGCTTCACCTACCCCGAGCGCCAGGCCGAGGGCCCGGCCTACATGCGCTGGTTCGCCTCGGCCGGCTTCGAGGTGGCCGAGCCCGCCGAGACCAACGAGGGCGAGGGGGACTTCCTGCTGGTCGGCGACGTCATCCTGGCCGGGACCGGCTTCCGCAGCGACTCGAGCTCGCACGACGAGATCGGTCGCGTCTTCGGGCGCGAGGTCGTCAGCCTCACCCTCGTGAACCCGAGCTTCTACCACCTCGACACCGCCATCGCCGTGCTCGACCCCGAGCCGGTGGACGGCCGACACACCATCGCGTACCTCGAGAGCGCCTTCGACGACGCCTCGCTCGCGATCCTGCGGCAGCGCTTCCCCGACGCGATCCTCGTCAGCGAGGAGGACGCGGCCATCCTCGGGCTCAACTCGTACTCGGACGGCTACAACGTCGTGATCGCCGCCCGGGCGACCGGCTTCGAGCGGCAGCTGCGTGAGCGGGGCTACAACCCGATCGGCGTCGACCTCTCCGAACTGCTGCTCGGCGGCGGCGGCGTCAAGTGCTGCACCCTCGAGCTGCGTCGCTGAGCGTCAGGCCGGCGGTCGCGCGAAGAGGTAGACGACGCTGCGTCCGGTGCGGTGCTCCTGCCGGATCTCGTACCCCTCGTCGCGCAGCTGGCGCAGGTCGGCCTCGCTGAGGACGTCCACCGAGAGCCGCGCGATCCACAGGCGGTCGACCGACGACAGCCGGTCGGCCAGCTCGACGGCGTCGTCCTCGTCGTCGAGGCGCAGGGTGACGTCCGAGTACGAGCCCGACGGCAGCCCCGACCGCACGAAGGCGACGTCGTCGAGTTCGGCGAAGCGCTCCGGGTACGCGTAGATCGCCTGGCGGGGCCGCGTCGACACGGTGCCGGTCGCGTCGAGCAGGAACGCGTCGCCCGGACGGGCCTGGCTCTCGATGTAGCTCGAGAGCTGGGAGAGGTCGCTGCCGCCCCCCTTGCCGGTCGGCAGCCGCTGCAGCACGTAGGTCGGGACCGAGGCCGTCACCAGCAGGGCGACGAGGGCGATGCTGATCCAGCGCCGCCGGAAGCCGGTGACGGCGACCGCCAGCAGCAGGCACATGCCCGGCGCCGAGAAGGTCACCAGTCTCGACGTGTACACGGGCGCCAGGACGAGCCCCAGCGCGAGCAGCAGTCCGGCGGGCAGCGCGACCCAGAGCGCGCCGAGCAACACCACGCTGCCCGGCGTCCGCGAGCGGTCGCGGAGGCGGGTGCCGAGCAGGATGAGCAGGACCGCCGAGACGACGGCGAAGGCCAGGCCCGTGACGAACCACGGCTCGACCAGGACCGTCCACCAGGTGACGTCGGCACCCGTCGACGGGTCGGCCACCCCCAGGAGGCGCGAGCGCTCGGCGAGGACCGTCCCGATCACCGGTGAGGTCACGAACAGTGCCGCCCCGGTCGAGACGGACCAGCCGAGGAGGCGGTGGCGGGCTCCCCGACGTCGGCGCTGTGCCGGCGCCAGCAGCAGGAAGACGCCGTGCACCACGATGATCAGGCCGAGGGGGACGAAGGTCGCGATCGACCCGGCGAGGACCGCGCCGTACCCGATCCACCAGCGACGGCGGTGACGCCGGGACGCCACGAGCAGCAGCACGGTCACCCAGACGGCCAGTGCGGCCGAGAGCGCGTAGGGACGGGCCTCGGCGGCCTCGAGCGTGAAGCGGGGCAGCACCGCGAAGAGGGCGGCGGCCAGCAGGGCCGTGCGCCGGGTGGTCAGCATGCGCGTCAGGACGAGCACCCCGGCGGCCCCTGCACCGACGAAGACGGCCGACGGGAACCTCGTGGCCACCTCGGCCTCACCGAAGGCGCCGACCCAGAAGTGCATGACGAGGTAGTAGACCGTGTGCACCGCGTCGCGCTGGTGCACGAACGCCAGCAACTCGCCGAGGGGGAGGCGCGCCACCTGCAGCGTCGTCGCCTCGTCGCTCCAGTACGAGGGCACCCAGCTGAAGGCGGCCCCGAGCAGCAGCGCCGCGAGGCCGGCGACGAGCG
>Ga0308160_10005670_pt1 | contig 12946 bp, 8 predicted proteins | sample PhyFR1_FD_201036 | JGI IMG/M metagenome (GOLD analysis project Ga0308160, IMG submission 201036) | Phyllosphere microbial communities from UC Gill Tract Community Farm, Albany, California, United States - DLSLF.R1 | ecosystem: Host-associated > Plants > Phyllosphere > Unclassified | place: USA... | reverse complement strand
GCCGCCGGGCGCCCTGGGCGCCGAATACTACACCCACCCGCGCCCGGAAGGCAGCACCCGGCAACCGGCGCCGGACGGCCGCGTCTACGGACCCGGCCCGCGCGTGCCGATGTACGTGATTTCGCCCTGGAGCCGCGGCGGCTGGGTCAACTCGCAGGTATTCGACCATACCTCGGTGCTGCGCTTCCTGGAAGCGCGCTTCGGCGTCAGGGAGCCGAACATCAGCCCCTTCCGCCGCGCGGTGTGCGGCGATCTGACCAGCGCCTTCAACTTCGAGACGCCGAACAGCGAAGCCTTGCCGGTACTGGCGGGCCGCAAGAGCAGGAGCCAGGCCGACGCGCTGCGCGCCGCACAGCAGCGTCTGGCGCAAATCGCGCCGCCCGTCTCGCCCCAGATGCCGGTGCAAGCGGTCGGCACCCGTCCATCGCGCGCGCTGCCCTACGAACTGGCGACCATCTGCGAGGTGCTGCCCGGCGCCACGATGCACGCCGCGCAGGTGGCGCTGAGCTTCATCAATACCGGCCGCCAGGGCGCCGTGTTCCACGTCTACGACCGCAAGAACCTAGCGGCGGTCCCGCGCCGCTACACGGTCGAATCGGGCAAGACGCTGTCGAACCTGTGGACGCCAGCGGTGGGCGGTCCCTACGATCTGTGGGTGCTGGGGCCGAACGGTTACCACCGCCACTTCACGGGCAGCGCCTTGCGCGCTGTGGCGGCCGGCCAGCCGCGCCCCGAGGTGCAGGTGCGCTGCGATGCGGCCACCGGCGAACTGGTCGTGCGCATGGTGAATGCGGGCGCCGCGCCCTGCACCTTCAACCTGAACGCGAATGCCTATGCGGCGCTGCGGCAGATGCACACCGTGGCGCCGCGCTCCGAGGTGGTGGTGCGGATTCCGGTGGCAAGCAACGGCTACTGGTACGACTTCAGCGCCACGGTGTCGGGCCAGCTTGAATACCTGCGGCGCTTCGCCGGACGCGTCGAAACCGGCCGCCACACGGTCAGCGACCCGGCGCTGGGCCGCGCCTGACCGGGCGCACTGTCCAGGACCATGCGGCCGGCATGCCGCCGGCTGCTTCCCTTGAATCCTTATCCACCGAAAGGAACCGCATGCATCCCATCATTCGCAAGCTCGCCGTCGGCGCACCCCTCGTGCTGTCCGCGCCCTTCGCCGCGGCCACCGTACTGACATTCGACGACATCATCGGCCCGGACGGCATTGCCGCCATGCCCGCCAACTACGGTGGGCTGGACTGGTCGAACGCCGGCATGTCCGTCTACACCTACGAGCAGGCGCCGTTCACCGCCCATTCGGGCCAGGGCCGGGTTACCACCGACTGGACCGACAACTGGCCGGTTGCCAGCACGATCCGCTTCCTGTCGCCCGCGATTTTCGATGGCGCCTGGTTCTCGGGCTATGCCGACAGCATCGTGCGCTTCGACCTGTACTTCGGCGGCGAACTGGTGGCGCGTTCGGCGTCGCTGCAACTGTCGGATGGTCCGATGTATCTCGATGCGGGCTGGAACCGTGCGATCGATACGATTGTCGTGGCGAGCGATTTCCCGGCGTCGTACGTGATGGACGATTTCAGCTTCAACACTGCTGCGCAGGTGCCGGAACCAGGGTCGCTCGCGCTGATGCTGGCCGGCTTGGGGATTGCCGGCCTCGCGCGCCGCCGGCGCTGAGGCCGGATGCCGACGGGCTACGCGGTGATGCCAGGGCCTTGAGTAGGCAGGAAGCTGGCGCCGCGCACTGCCCGCGCGGCGCGAAAATGTGGCAGGATAAGCCCTGCTGCCGGGCTAATGCGGCAGGACGGTCAGAACTTTCTTGTGCAAGCACTGCGGAGCGCGCCATGAGCCGGATCACCCATCTTGTCGGCAGCCGGACCTATGTCTTCGCAGACCTGCGCGAGCTGCTGGCCAAGGCCACGCCCGCACGCTCCGGCGACTACCTGGCCGGCGTGGCGGCCAGCACGGCCGAAGAGCGCGTGGCGGCGCAGATGGCACTGGCCGAACTGCCGCTCACGACCTTCCTGAACGAGGCGGTGGTGCCCTACGAAACCGACGAGGTGACGCGCCTGATCGTCGACGGCGTCGACGCCGCCGCCTTTGCGCAGATCCGCCATCTCACGGTGGGCGATTTCCGCGACTGGCTGCTCGGCGACGAGGCCGACGCGGCGCGCCTGGCGCAGGTCGCGCCGGGCATCACGCCGGAGATGGCGGCCGCGGTGTCGAAGATCATGCGCGTCCAGGACCTGGTGCTGGTCGCCCGCAAGTGCCGCGTCGTCACGCGCTTTCGCAACACGATCGGCCTGCCCGGCACGCTGTCGACGCGGCTGCAGCCGAACCACCCGCTGGACGACGCATCCGGCATCGCGGCGAGCCTGTTCGACGGCCTGATGTACGGCAGCGGCGACGCCGTCATCGGCATCAACCCCGCCACCGACAACGTGCGGCAGGTGATCAAGCTCCTCGACATGCTCGACGAGATCATCGCCCGCTACGCGATTCCAACCCAGTCCTGCGTGCTGACCCACGTGACCAACACCATTGCCGCCATCGAACGCGGTGCGCCGGTCGACCTCGTATTCCAGTCGATTGCCGGGACCCAGGCGGCCAACGCCGCCTTCGGCATCGACCTGGCGCTGCTGCGCGAGGCGCGCGACGCCGCCCTCTCCCTGCGCCGGGGCACGCTCGGCGACAACCTCATGTACTTCGAGACCGGCCAGGGCAGCGCGTTGTCGGCCAATGCCAACCACGGCCTCGACCAGCAGACCGCCGAGGCGCGCGCCTACGCGGTGGCGCGCGCCTTCCAGCCGCTGCTGGTCAATTCCGTCGTCGGCTTCATCGGACCGGAGTATCTGTACGACGGCAAGCAGATCATCCGCGCAGGCCTGGAAGACCACTTCTGCGCCAAGCTGCTCGGCCTGCCGATGGGCGTGGACGTCTGCTACACGAATCACGCCGAAGCCGACCAGGACGACATGGACGTGCTGCTGACGATGCTGGGCACGGCCGGCTGCACCTTCGTGATGGGCGTGCCCGGCGCCGACGACATCATGCTGAACTACCAGACCACCTCGTTCCATGATGCCCTGTATGCGCGCCGCGCGCTCGGCCTGCTGCCGGCGCCGGAATTCCACGCCTGGCTGCGCGAGCTGGGCATTTTTACTGGCGATGCGACGCCCACCCTGGGCCGCGCGCTGCCGGCGGCGTTCGCCCACGCGCTGTTGCAACTGCCCTGAAGGAGCCGGCATGACCGACCTCGATCCCTGGCAGGCCTTGCGCCGCTTCACCGCCGCCCGCATCGGACTCGGCCACAGCGGCGCCAGCCAGCCCACCCGCGCCCAGCTCGACTTCCAGCTGGGCCATGCGCGTGCGCGCGATGCCGTGCATGGCGCCCTCGACACCGCGCAATTGAGCGCCGCCCTGGCGCCCGCCTGGCCGGCCGCGCCCTGCCCCCTGCTGCTGCACAGCGCCGCGGCGGATCGCCACATCTACCTGCAACGGCCCGACCTGGGCCGGCGACTCGACGCAGCGTCGCGCCAGCTGCTGCGGGCCCGGCACGGCGGCGCGGTGCGGGAAGACGGATACGACTTGTCCGTGGTCGTGGCGGACGGTCTGTCGGCCCTCGCCATCATGCGCCATGCCGCGCCCCTGCTGCAGGCGCTGCATGCACGGCTGGAGGCGCTGGCATGGCGGCTGGCGCCTGTCGCGATCGTCCAGCAAGGCCGCGTGGCGGTGGGCGACGAAGTCGGCGAACTGCTCGGCGCGAAGATCGTGCTGGTATTGATCGGCGAACGGCCGGGCCTGAGTTCACCCGACAGCATGGGCCTGTACCTGACCTGGGCGCCACGCGTCGGCCTGACCGACGAACGCCGCAACTGCATTTCGAACGTCAGGCCGGCGGGGCTGCGCGTTGAGGATGCCGCGGAGAGGCTGCATTACCTGCTGGCCGAGGCGCACAGGCGCCAGGTATCCGGCGTTCATCTCAAGGACGAGAGCGGCGCCGCGGAAGCGCGCATGGAAAACGAGACGGGCAAGTTCCTCCTTTGAAATCCGCCGCCGATGGGCCGCGGCGCATGAACGTATCAGGAGCGCGACGTCGTGCTGCACGTTTTCTCCTGTTCGTGTCGATGCTTTATCGTGGACCCTGGCAAGCCCGGCGCACGCACCGGCCGCAGCCTGCCGGGTGCGGCCGGCCTTCACTCGTGCTGCCTCACAGCCATGCCTTCCGAGACATATAGAACACGCAAGAAATGCAGCGTTTTGCGTCAAGCCAACTCCAGCTCCGTTCCCGGCGACATCTCTCCTGCGATTCATCAAGCGCGCTAGCCGTTACGCTTGTGAGTACCCGCGCGAGCTTGTACCGTCGAGTTAACGCGTTCGCTTCCTGCATCGGCTTCATCCCGGAGCCGGGCTGCTCATCGGAGTGCCACCATGACCCTGCGCATCAGGACCCTGTTCTGCGGTTTGCTCCTTCCCTTACTCGCGTCGGCTGCCGCCGCCAGGCAGCAAGCCACCGGCGTTCCCACGCCTGCGCCGCCCGTGACCTACCAGACCCAGGCGGGAACCGACGAGATGCCGGCGCGCCATGCCGCGCCGCCCGGCCCACAACCGGCGCTACGGCTGGCCTACTGGAACGAACGGGCACTGCGCCTGCAGGGCTACGACCACGCGCCGGGCGCCTACGGCGCCGGCGACATCGCTTTCGAACAGGTCGGGCCAACCCACACCAGCCGCCTGCTGGCCATCGTCCACATCGCCATCCACGATGCGCTGGCCGCCATCTCCGGACCCTATGCCCCCTACAGCGGCCCGCTGCCGGCCTTTGCCGACAGTTCGCGCGATGCCGCCATCGCCCAGGCCGCGCACGACACGCTGGTGGCGCACTACCCCTACCATGCGGCGCAGCTGCACGGCTGGTTGCGCGAGGACCTGGCGCGCCTGCCCGATGGGCGGAGCAAACTGAACGGCATCGACGTCGGCCGCCGCGCCGCCGCCGCCATCCTGGCGCTGCGCGCGGGCGACGGCGTCTATTACGGCGAGCCGGTGGTGGGCGAGGACTACTTCGTCAGCAACGCGCCGGGCCAATGGCGGCCGGACCCGGTTAGCCAGATTCCCGTGGCGCTGGGCGCCTACTGGCAGCTGCGGCCTTTCGTGATGCGCTCGCCCGCGCAGTTCCGGGCGCCGCCGCCGCCGGCCCTGGCCAGCAGCGCCTATACCGCGGCCTTCAACGAGGTCAGGCAATTCGGCGGAGACGGCGTGACCACGCCCACCCGCCGCATGCCCAGGCAGACCATGATCGGCATCTACTGGGCCTACGACGGTGTCGCCTGGCTCGGCGCGCCGCCGCGGCTGTACAACCAGATCGCGGTCCAGGTGGCGCTGGGGCGCACGAACGACCCGATGCAACTCGCCCGCGTGCTGGCCATGGTGAATGTGGCGATCGCCGACGCCACCATCGCCGTCTGGGAAGCCAAGTACGCCTACGACTTCTGGCGCCCGGTCCACGGGGTGCGCGAAGCCGATCCGGGCAGCGGCCCGACCGGCAGGGGCGACGGCAATGCGGACACCCGCGGCGACCCGCGCTGGACCCCGCTCGGCGCCCCCGCCAGCAACATGATCGGCCCCAATTTCACACCGCCCTTCCCGGCCTATCCGTCCAGCCACTCGGGCCTGGGCAGCGCCATGTTCCACATGCTGCGCAGGTTCTACGGCGACAATGTCGCCTTTACCTTTGTCTCGGACGAGTACAACGGCATCACGCGCGACAACCAGGGCCGGGTACGCCCCCGCTTGCCGCGCAGTTTCGCCACGCTGTCGCAGGCCGAGGAGGAAAACGCCCAGAGCAGGATCTACCTGGGCATCCACTGGCAATTCGACAAGCAGCAGGGCATCGCCACGGGGCGCCGGGTGGCCGACTATGTGTTCCAGCGCGGGCTGGTGCCGCCCGGAAGGTGAAGCACGACGCGGCCGGGGTCGCGCCATGCTGTCGCTTCGCGCCGGTCCGCAGGACGGTGCGCAAGATGTCAGGCAGGACGCCGGCGGTGGAAAGTCAGCGGGCTGTAGGGCACGGCGGACGGCGGCGGCGAGCGCAGGATGCCGGGCTTCATGGCGCCGACGACGTGCATCTCGCATGGCTTGCAGTCGAAGCGCAGCGTGTAGGTGTCCTCGCCCGATTTCAAGGTCATCGGCTCGGCCCGCACCTGGCCTTGCACACCCTGCACGCCCTTGGCCTGTTTCGGGCACAGGTTGAACGAGAAGCGCAGGCAGTGCTTGGTGATCATCAGCGACACCTCGCCCGCTTCCTGGTGCGCCTCGTAGGCCGCGTCGATCAGGCCCACGCCATGCTTGTGGTAGAAGGTGCGCGCCTTCTCGTTGTAGACGTTGGCCAGGTAGGACAGCTGGGTCGCCGGATACATGGCAGGCGGCTGTGCCGGCGCCTTGCGCTCCGGGCGCTCCCAGGCTGCCAGGCGCGCCGCTTCATGCGCCGCCACGGCATCGCGCCGCAAGGCATTGATGGCGGCGGCGGGCACGAACCAGGGCTGCGTCAGGTTCAGGGCAATGCCGTCGGCTTCGAACATCGTGTTGCCGAGTTTGGTCAGGCTGGTGCGCAGCGCCGCGTCGGCCTGGTCAAGGTTGTGCGCCGGCTGCAGCGGCAGCAGCGCATGCATCACCGTTTCGATACCGTCCTCGTCGCGCAGGGCCAGGGCGAGACCGCCGTCGGATTCGGACAGGGTCAGGTGCAGCGCCACCTTGCGTTCGGCCGAGCGTCTGGTGAGCGCCGCTTCCCATGCGTGGTCGCGGTTGCGGTGGACTTGCGTGCCGGGCTTCAGGCCGGGCAAGGCGCTCACTGGCTCGTTCGGGAACACGCGCCAGCGCTGGCCCTCCTCGCTCTCACCCAGTTTCTGCACGGTGTTGACCGCGATGCCGACGCTGGCGCGCTTGTTCATGTAGTTCAGGCCGTCGCCATTGGCAAGCGGCGCATCGGTCATCATCTCGAAGAAATCGCCCCCCACCTTGCTGACGGTGCCGACTTCCACACCCAGGTACTTCGGCGAATCGAAGGCGCCGATGTCGTCCTGGCGGCCCTGCGCAAAATAGTCGGTGTGGCCGCGATTGAAGTTCTTGTCGACGTCGGGCGTGAAGAAGATCTGCGTGTGACCGCTGGCGGCGCGCACGAAGCCAGCGCGGCGCTCCAGGATCGCGTCGAGTAGCAGGCGATAGTGCGCCGTGATGTTCGTTACGTAGCCCATGTCCTTGTAGCGGCCCTCGATCTTGAACGAGCGGATGCCGGCGTCGATCAGCGCCTCCAGGTTGCGGCTCTGGTCGTTGTCCTTCATCGACAGCAGGTGCTTGTCGTAGGCCACCACACCGCCCTGGCTGTCGGTGAGCGTGTATGGCAGGCGGCAGGCCTGGGAACAGTCGCCGCGGTTGGCGCTGCGGCCCGTATCGGCATGCGAGATATAGCACTGGCCGGAAAAGGCGACGCACAGGGCGCCATGGATGAAGTATTCGAGCGGCGTGTCGACCTGGGCGCGGATGGTGCGGATCTGGGGAATCGTCAGCTCGCGCGCCAGCACCAGCTGGGAGAAGCCGACGTCGCCCAGGAACTTCGCCTTCTCCACGGTGCGGATGTCGCACTGCGTGCTGGCGTGCAGCTGGATCGGCGGCAGGTCGAGTTCCAGCAGGCCCATGTCTTGCACGATCAGCGCATCGACGCCGGCCTCGTACAGCTGCCAGGCCTGCTCCCGCGCCAGGTCGAGCTCGGCGTCGTGCATGATGGTGTTCATCGTGACGAAGATGCGGGCGCGGTAGCGGTGCGCGAACTGGACCAGGCTGGCGATCTCTTCCAGCGAGTTGCTGGCATTGTGGCGGGCGCCGAATGCGGGACCGCCGATGTAGACGGCGTCGGCGCCATGGAGGATCGCCTCGCGGCCGATCTCGGCGGTTTTGGCGGGCGACAGCAATTCGAGCTGGTGGTCAAGCAGAGACATGGCGCGTTCCTGGTCGATTGAGACCAAAATTATAACGGTGGAGGCAGCCGATGTCATGCCCTCCATACCGGCAAGCCGCCCCTGCCAGCCCTTTCGTGCGATTGCACGCGCTCTTACAAATGGTTTCGATTGAAACCTTTTCACACTTTCCTGTGCGCGGTCGAGCAAGTAGGCTACAGGGCTTGTTAGCAAGCAGTACATAGCGCGCCGGCAACATGGCGGCCGACTGCCCTTTCTTCACACGGAGTTTCCCTTGTCCGAATCCAAAATTTCCCAGCCAGCAACCGTCATCAAGATCATCGGCGTCGGCGGTGCCGGCGGCAATGCCGTCAACCACATGGCGGCGTCGGAAGCGCCCGCTTTCGACTTCATCTGCGCCAACACCGACGCCCAAGCCCTGGCCAACACGCGCACCGAACACCGCATCCAGCTTGGCGAGAGCGGCCTCGGCGCCGGTAGCGACCCGGTACTCGGACGCGAGGCTGCTACCCGCGAGCGCAGCGTCATCGCAGACGCGCTGAAAGGGGCCGACATGGTGTTCATCACTGCGGGCATGGGCGGCGGCACCGGCACCGGCGCCGCGCCCGTGATTGCGGAAGTGGCGCGCGAACTGGGCATCCTGACGCTGGCCGTGGTGTCGAAACCTTTCGCTTTCGAAGGGCCGCGGCGCATGCGCGTGGCCGAAGAAGGTATCGCGACGCTGGCGCGCTGCGTCGACTCGCTCATCATCGTACTGAACAGCCGCCTGGAGGAAGTGCTGGGCGAGGATGTCACCCAGAAGCAGGCCTTTGCCGCCGCCGACGAGGTGCTCAGCAAGGCGGTGTCCGGCATTGCCGACATCATCGCCGTGCCCGGCATGATCAATGTCGATTTCGAGGACGTGCGCACGGTGATGCGCCAGACCGGGATGGCGATGATGGGCACCGCCCAGCACGCCGGCGAGGACCGCGCCGCCAGGGCGGCCGAGGAAGCGATCGCCTGCCCCCTGCTCGACGGCGCAAACCTGCGCGCCGCGCGCGGGGTGCTGGTCAACATCGCGGCCTCCGAGGACTCGCTGAAACTGCGCGAAACCAAGCAGGTGATGAACGCCATTTGCGCGCAGACGGGCGAGGACGCGATCATCAAGTTCGGTGCGGTTTACGATGAAACCTTGGGCGACGAGATGCGCGTGACGGTAGTGGCCACGGGCTTGAACCGGCCGAGCGACCTGGCGCTCAATACCAGGCGTGGATCGCCCGCGCGTCCGGGTGTGCAGTCGGCGTCGGTGCTGCGCCCATCGGCCTTGCACGCGGCAGTTCGGCCGGGTGCGTTACAGCAGGGATCGCAGCAGGGATCGCTGCAAGAAGCGCAACAAGGATCGCAGCAGGGATCTCAAACCGACTCCTTGTCACGCTGAGTACGCGACCTGGAAATCGGTGTGAATCTGGCTGTCCAACTCGACAGCCACGCTTTTGTCTCCGCAACGACAACGGGCTCAAGTGTGCGCATACGAACAGACGTCAACCTGGCGGATCAGCATGCTGCAATCATGCTGCCATCGCATGAATCCCGACTCCCGGAGGCCCGCGCGTGAGCGTCCTGCCCAGCGACTGCGACCGCGCGCTCGCCGCGGGCGCCGCGCCGGCCCAGGCCGAGTCGGCCGCTCATCCGAACCTGGTGCTGTGCACCTCGATCCTGGCAAGCAGCCTGGCGTTCATCGACGGCTCGGTGGTGAACGTCGGCCTGTCGGCGATCGGACAGGATCTGGCCAGCCGGGGCGCCGACCTGTCGTGGGTGGTCAACGGCTACCTGCTTCCGCTCAGTTCGCTGTTGCTGCTGGGCGGTGCGCTGGGCGACCACTACGGGCGCAAGCGCATGCTGATGATCGGCATGGCCGTGTTTGCGCTGGCCGCGCTGCTATGCGCGCTTGCGCCACGGCTGTCGCTGCTGGTCGCCGGGAGAGTGCTGCAAGGCATTGGCGCAGCGCTGGTGCTGCCGAACAGCCTGGCCATCCTCAGCGCGACCTTCGAAGGGAAGCAGCGTGGCCGGGCTGTCGGCATCTGGGCCGCGGCCGGCGCCGGAGCCGGGGCGATCGGCCCATTGCTGGGCGGCTGGCTGATCGACGCCGTGGGCTGGCGCGCGGTCTTCTACATCAATCTGCCGATTGCAGCGCTGGCCATCTTCATGGCATGGCGCTTCGTGCAGGTAAAAACGAACGGCAAGCGGGTTCCGCTCGACCCGCTCGGCGCGGTGCTCGCCAGCCTTGGGCTCGCCTGCCTCACCTGGGGCCTGGCCGAAGCATCGGCCGAAAAACACCTGACCCTGTGGGCAGGAATGGCGCTCGCGGCCGGCGTCGTGATCCTGCTGGCCTTCGTGTGGATCGAGCGCCGCGCCGGCGAGCGCGCCATGCTGCCCCTGACACTGTTCGGTGAGCGCGGCTTTTCCGGGCTAAACCTGATGACCTTCCTGCTGTACGGCGCGCTCGGCGCCTTGATGCTGCTGATACCGTTCGTGCTGATCCAGGCGCTGGATTACTCGGCCAAGCAAGCCGGGGCGGCGCTGCTGCCCTTTCCGATCGTGCTGGCGATCGGTTCGCCGTTCATGGGGCGCTTCGCCGCCAAGCACGGCTCGCGCCTGCCGTTATCCATCGGCGCGCTGATCGTGGCAGGCGGCTTCCTGCTGGCCATGCGCATCGGGGGCGACAGCTATGCAACGACGGTACTGCCGGCCATGCTGGTGATCGCGCTGGGCATGGCGTGTGTGGCGGCGCCGTTGACCACCGCCGTGCTATCGTCAGTGGATGAAACCCATACCGGAATCGCATCCGGCTTCAACAGCGCGGTGGCGCGGGGTGGCGGCCTGATCGCCACGGCGATGCTGGGCGTGGTGCTCACTGCACAGGGCCGCGCCCTGCTGGCACCGTTTCATGCGGCGCTGGCGGTGTGTGCTGCAAGTGCCGCTGCGGCAGCTGTTTGCGCCTTTATCTGGGTACGGCCGAGCAATACGCCGCCTAAGTAAGCTGTCCTGAATCATCATGCGTCTGCCGGGCAGGTGCAATCTTCGTAGCATCCCGGATGAACCCCATTTGGGACATGCTCAAGTAATTAGCTATGGATTGCTGTAGCCCGTGAGAAAGGTTGCCGAGGCGCGCTTTTTACGCTTCTAGCGCATGAGCCGTACCAGCTCACCAGTGACCTTACATGGTTCTGGTCTCAAGCAGCGCCTTGAGATTTTCTTTGCGGTCTCTCGTCATGTTCATCACGCAATCTGCCCGCGCTTCCTCGCGAGCGAGCATGCCGCCAACCTGCTCACCCGCGTCATAAAAGGAATCGCAGTTAGAAGCCAGATACTTTAGCCAGTCGCGCTGTGCTTCTCGCAGCTTTGCCTGTCCCTGTTTGGGCGTTTCCTTCAGCACCGTCTTGTAGGTTGCTTCCAGGATTGCACCATGTCTTTTCGTTTCGGACACCATGCAATCAATTCGCTCCATAGGACTGCCCGATTTATCGCGCTCGATACAATTTGCATATTGTTTGGTGAACGTTGGCTCTGCTGCCCCCGCTGGATTCGACAAGATCAATAAGAAAGCGATTGTTAAAATTTTCATGAAGTAGGTAATGAGTGAGATGCACATGGCATCTGTGGTTCGCCTTTATTCACCCTGGTTAAGAATCGCAGATGTTTCGATTGTGCAGGAGTCATCATCATAATCTTGTTTTAACTTTGCGTAATGCTACCGGAACGAGAAACCGCCGACGTGATCATGGGGGTGCATCCGCCGGTTCTAACCCTCGTCATAGATCAAGTGTCGTTATAAGCCTGCCTGAAGAGGTACGGTCGCCAGGTAGTCGAGGCACTTGTCCCGGCAGCCCGATGGGCCCGTGAGTGCCAGTTCGGACAATAAAAAAGCCCCTGAAATCAGGGGCTTTTGTGTGCTTTATTGCCAGAGCTCGCCAGTTACTGCCGAGCCATCAATCATTCCCATTCAATGGTCGCAGGCGGCTTCCCAGAAATGTCATACACAACGCGGTTCAGCCCACGCACCTCGTTGATGATCCGGTTCGACACCCTACCGAGCAACGAATGCGGCAAATGCGCCCACTGCGCCGTCATGAAGTCCAGCGTCTGCACCGCGCGCAGCGCGACGACGTATTCATAAGTACGGCCATCGCCCATCACGCCGACCGATTTCACCGGCAGGAACACGGCAAACGCCTGCGACGTCGCCTCGTACCAGTTCACCGGCGCCTTGCCCGGATCGATCCCCGCCACAGCCGGCAGTTCGAACGGCGTATTGCGCAGCTCTTCGATGAAGATCGCATCCGCCTCGCGCAGCAGATCCGCATATTCCTTCTTCACCTCGCCCAGGATACGCACGCCCAGGCCAGGACCCGGGAACGGGTGACGATAGACCATGTCATGCGGCAGCCCCAGCGCTACGCCGAGTTTACGAACTTCGTCCTTGAACAGCTCGCGCAGCGGTTCCAGCAATTGCAGGTTCAGCGTCTCCGGCAGCCCGCCCACGTTGTGGTGGCTCTTGATGGTCTGGCCCTTTTTACCCTTGCCGGCCGACTCGATCACGTCCGGATAAATCGTGCCCTGCGCCAGCCATTTCGCGTTGGTCAGCTTGCCCGCTTCCACCTGGAACACCTCGACGAATTCGCGGCCGATGATCTTGCGCTTCTGCTCCGGATCGGTCACGCCGGCCAGGTGGCCCATGAACTGGTCTTCGGCGTCGATGCGCAGCACCTTGACGCCGAGGTTCTTCGAGAACATGTCCATGACCATCTTGCCCTCATCCTTGCGCAGCAGGCCGTGGTCGACGAACACGCAGGTCAGCTGGTCACCGATGGCGCGGTGGATCAGGGCGGCGGCCACGCTGGAGTCGACGCCGCCGGACAGGCCGAGGATGACTTCATCGCTGCCGACCTGGGCGCGGATCTTCTCGACGGCTTCGCCGATGTAGTCCGGCA
>Ga0308160_10005669_pt1 | contig 12951 bp, 10 predicted proteins | sample PhyFR1_FD_201036 | JGI IMG/M metagenome (GOLD analysis project Ga0308160, IMG submission 201036) | Phyllosphere microbial communities from UC Gill Tract Community Farm, Albany, California, United States - DLSLF.R1 | ecosystem: Host-associated > Plants > Phyllosphere > Unclassified | place: USA... | reverse complement strand
AAACGAAGTTGATCGACGAATCGACCTCAGCAGTTCACGGCCACCTTCTTCTCTCGATCGTCGGAGCTGATTGGTGCAACAGCGCGGCAACGACGCTTAGGTATCTCTCAATCTCTCAGATCGATACAGGAGAAGTCAAACGACGTAACATCCCTGCGCGAACTTTTTGTGAGCTCTCCCTCGAATCTTCTCTCTGCTCCATCACTCCGCGCAAACTGATTGCTCTTCCCTGTAGGTGGGTAGTCAAGCTCTCAGCTTCATCAAAGGCTGACTAACTGCTCTAGAGGACGGCTCAAGTCAAGATTTGGTCAAGATCCACCAACAGAATTTGAGCAGATCCGCCATCGCCTTCATCAATCAAGTCAGCTTCTATAGTCACAATGTCCTCTCTTCTAGCTCTCTTCCATTCTCTGTATGTCGTCGCGAGACCCGAGCGGGAGGCGGTGAAAGAAAAGTGGGACCTCCAAAATCGAAATCCGAGGACTCCGCAAGTTTAGTCCTCTTTCTAAACCCTTTAGCATTCCTCTCTTTCCTTCCTACTGTTCACTCCCCCATCGCAACTACTTCCACGATCTTGAGAGATGCCGTCTCGTTCTCGACCTTCATCTCCCGCTCAGTAAGTAATCTCCTTCAAACCCTCAACGCTGATTCTCGCTCATTTCCTTCTGCCGATGCCTCAACAGATTCGAGAGGGAAAAGCCCTATGATCAGTCCACCGAAGAGTCTGAAGAGGAGGAGGACTTTGTCAACGCTAGCGTTACTCCCCGCCCTTCTTCTCGCACCTCAGCTGCCTCTGGAGGCTCTCGATCTCGTCAGAAGCAACACTCGAGCAGCTCGTCCGAGTCGGACGATACCGAGGAAGAACGAGAACTACAAGCTGAGCTACAAGACGCTGCAGGAACTGAGACTGGAGTCGTTCGTGGCGCGCCAGTCGAATCGGTCAAAGAGAGGGTGATGAGAAGTGTCGGCAAAGGTTCAAACGTGAGCTTTTCCTCATTATCTCTCGCCAACAAGGAGATTGACGGCTGTGGGGGCTCGTAGCAATCTGCCCAACGATACGCAAGTCTCGAGAATGCCGATCTCGAAGCTGGCGAACGCAAACGCCGTCACCACCACAAGTCTTCTCGTCGTTCGAAAGGTGGAGCTACTGCTTACAGTACCGGGAAGCAAGTCGCACCTGCTCCGGTCCAGGATGATGCGGGAAAGCCGGCCAACGGAAGTAGAACCAAAAGAATCGTGCTGTGAGCCGCCTGTCCTTTGCAAGCCTCTTCTCCCCATCTGACCGGACTCCTTCCGTCAGATATACATTTGGAGGCATCATCCTCCTTCTCCTCGCAGCTGCCGTCGTCGCAGCAGGTGTGCTTTCCCCCCTTTGACCCTTCTTTCACCTATCCCTCGCTGATTCTCATTTGCTTCAGCCGTCATCTTGATCAAGCGCAACAAGGCAGACGATTCGGAGAATGCCGACTCGCCCTCGAACTCCACCTCCCTCAACGATTACGGAAACTCTACCGATACTTCCAATTCCACGGCCCTCGATCACGCTTCGTCGAGCGGAACCCAGCTCCCCACCGGCGAACATGGATCCGAGAACGCGTCGCCCACTAACAGCTTCGACGATGGTCAATATCGTCCCTCGACCGCCTCCGTTCCCTCTGCTACTGGTGCTCTTGACGGTCACTCGGCTATCGAACAAAGTGACGCTCACGTCAGCAAAGGCCTTGCTACGGCGACTGAGTATGTCTCGGCTATCGCGTCCGACCACTCTGTCGATTCTCTCGTCATCGATCCTCTTCAAACCGGCCAAACCTCTGCTCCTGCCGCCACGATCACAGCGCAATCTTACGGTATTTCTGCACCTGTCGACTCAGCGAGCGTTGATGGAGCTGGTGAGTACCATTTTCGATTCGAAAGCTCTCCGTCCCTTTTTCTGATCTGATCTGCCTCGACTCTTCAGCTGCAACCGCTTCCCAAGTTTCTGATCAGCCCGGAGCTTCTACTTCTCCCGTGAACGCTGGACAGTGGAACCCTCTCTCAAACGACAACGCTGCTCAACCCGGCGCGACTCAACAAGGAGGAGGAGCAGAGGCAAGTCCTTCGTCGAACGTCACTTTCGGAGGGGGAATCGGTCCCGTCGTTCCTAGCGCTACGGCTTCACCTCAACCCGAAGGTACGACTGCTCCTGGTATGAACGGGCAGGTATCGAACGACGAGAATGCTCAAAGTGAGTCCAACCCGCTCAAACCCTTGACATTCACTGATCATCCTCCGTCTTAATCAGGCGCTCCAATCGGCACCGATCCTGCTCAATCCTCATGGAACCAAGGAGGAGGTGAAGCTCAAGCCGTCTCTCCCGTCGACTCAAACGCAGATGGCGCTTTCAAGAATGTTGAATTCAAGGTAGCGACTCACCCCGAAAGCTTCCAAACTTACGTTGATGTTCCTGCCACCTACTTCGAGTCGTCTGGTCACTATGGAAGTTGCGGGATCGCTGCCAACAACACTGATTACGTCGTCGCCATCAATAACGCTCTTGTTCGTTTGCTTTCTCTTTTCGAGCTTTTCGAGCTTTCGTTTACCTCGATTGATCTCTACAGTGGCTCAACTCTACTCAAGGATCGGATACTGCTCGCTCTCCTCACTGTGGGGCCGAGGTCCTCCTCACGTCGATGAAGGACGGAGCGACCGTCAATGCCTTCGTCACTGATCGATGTGCTTACTGCAAGACTGAGGGGTACGCTCGTTTCGCTCTTGTCGAGCCAATTTCTCACATACTGACATTCGCTCGTACTCGATAATCGTGCAGAGTCGGAAGCATCGATCTTTCCAAAGCCGCCTTCGCCGCTCTCGCTGGAGGTTCGACGGACTTGGGGTCGCTCAACATCGTTTGGGGTTTCACTGGAAACTTCACTTCTCCCGTCGGATCCAACTCGACTATCGAGAACGGTTCGACCCCCGCTCTTGCTGGCCAAGACGTAGGAGCGAATTCGACGGAAACTTCGAACGCTACCTCGACGTCGGAGGACTCCGGATGGTTCTGGCGACGACAAACCTCGATCTGAAAGGAGCTTTCGGGAGATGAGCCCCGTTGGAGCCCGGCATGAGGGCAGCAAGTAGAGATTTAGGCGTTTCCTTTTCACTTTCTCTCGTCTCTTTTTTCTATCGTATCTTTCCCTTTCTCCTTCTACCGCAATGGACAAACTCTCAGTCTTTCCTTCTCCCTCGCCTCTCTAGAGTCTGGAACGAGACTTCGACCTCGACACCTTTCGAATTCGATTCTGACTTCGCAAGAAAGCGCAAACTCTTACTTGGCCCGTACTGGTTTCTTCGGCGGCAGAAGCACTCTCTTCGACGCTTCGTGTCTAATAACATGGATGCCCTAGAGTAGTAGCGTTCACTCGCACTCGAGTCCGAACTTCCAAGAGTTTCAGTATGATTGCGAAGAAATTCGAAAGTTTGTTTCTCAACTCGTACTCGTCGGATCATGCCGATCTGAATGCACTACAACCGTAAGTATCTCTCGTAGGCCCACGCAAACGCAACCGTAGACTTTGAGCTAATCGATCACTCTTTGTTTATTCAATATCGTCACGTTCGTCTCCCTTTCACTTGACAGCTATCGCTCAACTTCGACATCTCCTGCAGCCTCAGTACAGTACACTAGACCTAGAACAATCTCAAGACAGCGACCTCGAACTACAGAGCCTCTCTCACACTCCTCCTCGTCCTTCTCGCGCTCTTTCTCTCGCCCTTCTCTACTCAACCAGCAACAAGCAGCAAACAGTTCAGGGCAAGCGCAAGATGAAGTACTCTCACTCATTGCTGTTCAATGCAGTGCCAGATTGGAATAACTACTACCTAGCGTGAGTTTCCTTCCTCTCCCTCGAAGAATCTTTACTTCTTGACTTGCCGTCATACTTCAAGCTGCAACTGACACTCGACTGACTTGCCCCGCTCTCTTACTACAGCTACGATGCACTCAAGGCACAAATTTACAAGTTCGAGAAGAGCGCACTCGACTCACAAGCGAACGATCCTCCAACTTCTTATCGAGATGAAACCGATGTCGAAGGAGGTCAAGAAAGCGCCGCTGCTGCACACAAAGCTGCAAACGAGAAACAGTTCGTTAGCATGCTCGACAAGGAATTGAACAAGATTACGGATTTCTATGCTTCGAAAGGTGCGTTCATCTGTCTCCCTCATCTTGACGGAATCAAACTGAGCTGACCAACGTAAACCTCGCTCTCTCCTGATATAGAGAAGGAACTGCTGGAAGATCTCGTTTACCTCGAAGAAGATTTAGAAAAGTTCAGGGAGGGACATTACAGTGACATGGATTATGATGAGCTGGACAATCGAGGACGAGCGACTTCAGGAGCATCCGATTCCGAAGACGACGAAGCAGCAGGAGAGGCAGAACCACGTGGAGATCGAAGCGGGTTCAGCAAGGTCTTGACCGATCCTAGAGAATACGATGCAGCTATTGCGGCAGGGAGGAAGAGCTCGAGACCGGTTCATGCACGAGCGACAAGTGGGGAAAGTCAACAGAAGAAGGGCAGGAGCAAATCGTCTTCGAAACGATCAAACGGGAGGAGACCGAGTACCGCTAGCGAGACTGGCGATTTACTCGGTATCGACGACGAGGAGGACAGACCGGAGGCTAGTCGGAACGATCGCAGGAGACGCTCGAGCGCGTCCGAATCTCATTCGAATCAAGGCCGACGACCCAGCTACTCGACTCATCCTTCCGAACAAGGACAATCTTTGGGTAGACTTCGCTCGCAAGGAAAGCTCAGAGATGTCGCACAACGGATGAGCAACAGCTTCCTCGCTGAGGAGGACGACGAAGATGTCACTGGAGCGAGTGATTGGGCGATTGATACGAAGATCATGTACAAACGACGACTCGCTGCTCTCTTCACGGTTAGTTCCACCTTCTCTCGCTTCCTTCGTACGTCCTTCCTGACTTGTGCTCGTATCGTACAGTCCCTCTCGGAACTCAAGCAATTCGTCGACCTCAACTATACTGGATTGAGCAAGGTTACGAAGAAGTAAAGCGATTCCCTCGTGTTCTGCCACATGATTCTCTGCTGATACAATCGCTCTCGATAGATACGACAAAGTCACCGGATCCTCTCTTCGATCGACCTACATGTCGACTGTAGTCGATCACACCTTCCCCTTCGAATCGTCCACTCAAAGTCGATTACAAGACGCTATCGCATCGATTGTTCCTCTCTACGCTGAACTCGCTACAAACGGAAACCAAGACTTTGCTCTCAAGCAACTCAAGGCTCATCTTCGAGAACATGTCGTTCTAGAGCGAAATACCGTTTGGAGGGAAATGATCGGTCTAGAGAGGAAGGGATGGTCCGGTCGAGGAGGAAGTGGAGCAGGTCGAGACGTTTCGACAAACCTGCCGCTCGCAGCGCCCTCGACTACTCTTCTCGAATCTACCGAAATCAAAACTCCTGTCGGTCGATTCAGAATTCCTGCATGGGTCAATCAGCAAGTCATCGCAGGTGGACTCGCAACTTTACTCTTCTTCGGTATCTTGAGCGGACAATGGTTTGATCGAGTCGAGGAACAGAACTGTCTCGCTTTGTTGGCATTCGTCACGATTTTCTGGGCCCTCGAAGTATGTTCAGATCTTCTTCTCTCCAAGCTCTACTCGAGCTGACTTTCCCTCCACTCACAGATCGTACCCCTTTTCGTCACTGCTCTATTCGTACCCTTCCTTGTCGTCATTCTTCGAGTTATACGATCGACTGATGGAGAAGATCGACGACTTACGAGTCCCGAGGCGACGAAGTAAGCCGATGCTTACTGCCAGACTTATACAATGCGATCACTGACCCTCAAGCTCTCTCTCTCTCCCAGATACATCTTCAGTCAAATGTTCAGTCCGACGATCATGCTCCTTCTCGGAGGATTCACTCTCGCAGCAGCTTTATCGAAGCAGAACATCGACAAGGTACGTCTGAGCGGTCTTCCTCGGTGTGAAGCGCTCGCTCATCTTCCTCAATCGCACACAGGTACTCGCGACCAAGGTTCTCTCTTTCGCAGGAACTCGTCCCCGATCAGTACTCTTCGCCTACATGTGCGTGGCCTGTTTCGCAAGCATGTGGATCAGTAACGTCGCCGCTCCTGTCCTTTGCTACTCTCTCATCACTGTCAGTCTTCACTCTCGTCCATTGATCTGAAAGTCCCATTCATTAAATCTTCTCGACTTGATAGCCTATTCTTCGAACTCTTCCTCGAGAGTCACCTTTCGCCAAGGCGCTCATTCTCGGTATCGCACTCGCATCGAACATCGGAGGAATGGCTTCACCCATCTCGTCGCCTCAAAACCTCATCGCTCTCGAATACATGAACCCTCCGATTTCATGGCTAGGCTGGTTCGCCGTTTCGATCCCAGTCGCTCTCATCTGTATCGTCATCATCTGGTTCCTACTTCTCTGGAGCTACCGCACTGGTCGTAACGTCGTCATCAACCCTGTTAGAGTGAACAAGGAGGCTTGGACGCCGACTCAATACTTTGTTTCTGGAGTCACTCTCGCTACCATCGCCCTTTGGTGCGTCGAGAGCAAGTTGAGTTGGCTCTTTGGTGATATGGGCATCATCGCTATCCTTCCCATCGTTTCATTCTACGGAACCGGAATCCTTCGAAAGGTATGTTTGCTCTCTCACTCTGGAGATGCAGCCAGATCACTGACGGATACCTTGTATAGGCTGATTTCGATCACTCTCCATGGAGCATCGTCTTCTTGGCTATGGGAGGAATCGGACTCGGAAAAGCGGTTCTTTCGTCGGGTCTTCTTGACGATATGTAAGCGTTCCTCGCAGAGTACGAGCTCGAACCGACATCGCTGACGCTCGTGCCCCTTCGCAGCGACCATGTGATCGAGCGTATCGTTCTCGGTATGGATATTTGGCCGATTCTCGCTTTATTCGGAGTCGTCGTCCTCGTTATCGCTACCTTCATTTCTCATACGTTAGTCTCACCACTTCTCTCCATCTCGACCATGTTCACATGGCCTGATATGTCCATGCTCGATTAGCATCGCCGCCGTTCTCGTCGTTCCCATCGCCGCACAAATTGGCACAGTTAGTCTCCAACTTCCTTCGATCAATCAATCTTGAATCCCGAAGCTCACATTCTATCTATTTTGCAGGCGATGGACGTGCCTCACCCTCGACTCCTTATCTTCGCGACTTCTCTGATTTGTTCGGCAGGTATGGGATTACCTGTCAGTGGTTTCCCGAATTTGCAAGCGTACGTCTAGCTTTGCTCTCTCCTCGAAAGACTCATAAGAGCCTGACATCTTGTTGCGTTGTGTTAAGAATCTCGCTCGAAGACGATGTTGGACAACCTTACCTTACGCCAGGAGATTTCTTCAAGAACGGTGTTCCCGCCTCGATCATCGTGCGTATTCCCTGTTCTTCTCTACCCCATCGTGCGCTGATCTCATTCTCGTTTCTACAGGCTACTACGGTCGTCGTAACTCTCGGTTACGGAATTATGCGCCTCCTCGGTTTATAGATTCACCACGAATTCCCCTTTATCTCTCTAATGCTTTTATCGATTTTCCACTACAGCTTCGCATATCAAGTTATACCTGTATCTAACGATTCTATTCCTGCTATACTCATTTTCCTTCGTCTCCCTCGCTTCGGATCGATCGGATCTCCTCAGTTTCCTTCTTCTGTAACAGTCTCCTATTTCCTTCTCCCGCCTACTTGCGTCTCAAGTCGGTACGATGAGCAGATTCCCCCATCTCCGAGGACTCCGTCTTTTTCCCGAAAAGCGCCCACATTCGACTCTGTTCCTCCATCTCTCTTCTCCCTTTACTCCTTCACTCCTCTCACAAGTCGACTCGGTCCTTTCGGCTTCAGTTCTATACGGTTCATCGAAATGGTCGACCCTTCTTCCTCTTCTCCTCCATTCTCTCCCCCACTTCCTTCCCCTCCTCATCCTCCTCCCCCATCTCCAATCTTACACGGTCCAACTCCCGTCCGGCGACGCTCATCAAAACGAGCAGTGTTCGAAATCGCATCGGCGTCCCCTCAGTCCTTCACCAGCGAAGAGCAGACAACTTTGAAGGAGAGGCTCGAGCTTTCCCGACGACGCAAGATCACTGTCAAGCCTGGAGTGCCCGCAAGGCTGCTTTCGCAAAGGGAGATGGAGGAGAGCAGTAGTAGCGGAGTTGAAAGGGACCAGAAGGAGACAGGGAGGGCTAGGAACGACGAGGTGGACAAGGCGAGACCGGGAAGAGGAAGCGACTCTTCTTCTTCACCCTGGGTGACAGATTCTGAGACCCCTTCGCAACAAGTCGTCTCTGACATATTGGCCGAACGAAGGAAGAAGTCAAGCGGAGGACAACAGTATGCGAAGAGGGGAGGAGCAGGGAAACCTCGCTGTGGTGCAATCCGAATCGAAGGTTTCGACATCCCCGCCGACCAACAATCTAGCACACCTCTTACTTCTCCCTCGACTCCCCGCACTCCGAGACGCCCGGCACTCTGTAGCACTTCCTCTCTCTCTCGCCTCTTCGCCCATGCAACTCCTTCGATCGAAACAACACCGCTGGAACCCTCAGAGCCACCTCCTTCCGATCTACCACTTCCTCAGCCTGTCACGGTAAACCCGGGCGCGACTTGGAACACAGACATCTTCGGAGCAGCACTCGCCGCAGAGAATCGATCTACGATTCCCTCTGCATCTACCGAAGCGTCGACAGTCGATCACAGAAGCCGTTCTCGTTCGACGACCGTCTCTTCTTCGTCAACCTTACCACGTACCAAAACCTCCCTCTCGACTTCCTCGAGTCGCTCGACACTAACAGCCGCTTCGAAACGTCCTCACTTCCTTTCTCCCTCACCCTCCATCGTTTCGACACCGAGTCACTCGCCTCCTCGTTCTCTCGTCATACCGACCGATGAGAAGGATCTCAATCTACAATTTATACGTCGTCCTGGCTTCACCCGACAAGGATCTGCTGGAGAGAACTTGTCAAGAATGTGCTCTGGGCGAGGAGAGAAGGACATGAAGATTTCGGGTAGCTCAGCCTTGACGACGGAAGGGAACAGCGAAACGGTGGCTACAGACACCGAAGTCGAGCATTCGGAATCTGAAGAGTCGGAGCTCAGCTCTATCTTTCGTAAATTCTGCTTCTTTCTCGCTGGGATCTTTGAAGGCAGGTAGCTGACTCTGTACGCTACATACAGAGCCATCGGTGTTTGCATCGAACTACTCCAATTCTGCGACGACCCTCTCTTCAGCCTCTTCCTCGAAACCTCGCATCATTGGCAGTACTAGCTCGGAGCCATCCTTCACTTCAGCACGACATTATACAGCGTCCGTTCCCGATGCGTCCAGCTCTCAGATTCTCCAGCCCCCCGAATCGACTCAACGAGGAACCTCCGAGCCGAAAAAGGTCGATCTTCAGAGTCTCCGTCGCCAACAGCTCGAACGAAAGCAGGAGGCATCGAGAAGCACTTCCGATAGCACCCCTCGCCGACAAAGGGGTATCGATCTTGCGTCTCCACCCTGGGAATTCAAGTCGTTTGGAAAATTCTTCTCCCGAAGATCATAGATCTTCCCATTAGCTTAGCTTTCTCTTCGTTCTGTCTTGCCAAAATGCTGTATCTTCAACCTAATTTTGTCTCTGCTCTCTCTACTCCCGAACCTCTCGCAAAGTTTCGCAAACAGAGTCCTTCGTTCCAAATATGAGAGCCAATCTATAACTTGTCCTAACTCCGCTTTGTTCCTTTCTCATCCCTTACTCACTAAACCAGAATTTGACCTTGAGCTCGCCCTGTTGAACGTCACCGCCGAGAGCTTCAAAAGCTTTCTTTGTGAAAGTCGTATACTCCGTTCGATTCGATGCCTCTGCGACTTCAGCCTCGATACTATCCAAGGGGAGAGTGCATTAAAGCGACGCTGACCGAGGAGCATAAGAGACAACAGACTGACCTGAGGTTCGATTCTGCGTTTTGAACCGTGACTTTCTTCTTGCAGTACTCGGAGGTCTTTGAAGGCTCAGGCCAGACTGACAGAGGAAGTCCGATGAACATCGAGTCGTCTCTGTTCTTGGCGAAGGGACGTGTCAGCAATCAGGCTTGCGAAGGGGTAAGCTCGATACGACGCACTCAACTTTCTGGCCGCAAGTCGATTTCCATCCCGTTTGCTTCCAAAAGATAGCCTATTTAACACAAGCGAGTCAGTCGATGCATCAGCGTCGTGAGGTGCGCGAGAAGAGACTGACGGTGGTATCGTAAGTCGTTGGCTCCTGCTGGATTGCAGTGGTCACGTACTTCGACAGATCAACCTCGATAGACTCTGCGATCGTCGTGTTCTCGAACCACCATTGAACCTATCGAAGGGGGTGTCAGGTCTCATGGGAGTAGCGACAGGAGAAGTGAACTCACCTCGAGAATACCAATATCAGGGTTATCGAGCTCTGCGAAGAGCGACTTGATGAGATTGATATCGGTGGGATCCTCGCAGTCGGAACAAACGCCGATGACCGTAGCATCTCGCGTCTGGTTCGTATAACCGTTCCACACCAGAACTTTTGAACCGCAAAGAGGAGAAACCGCATCCTCTTGACCATACTATTCTCAAAAATATGACTGACGTGAGCGAGAGAGGGAAACAGCTGAAGCGCAGAGTAAGAGAGTACGTACCAAGTCGGAAGACAGGGCGACGACGAAATCGGCGTCTCCGAAGGTCGATTGACAGGAGTTCGAAGCTTCACCTATGTAAGAATGCGTTAGCGTGCGCACTTTGAGAGGACGAGAGAGTGGTTGACTGACTCGGATCGAACCAAGTTGCTATCACATCAAGAGCAGGAATGTCAGCGGCAAGGAAAGCGAAAAAAGAACGACGGTAGTCTCACCTTTCCCATTCCACTTCGTAGTGTTCCCTTCTCGAGTTGGCTCGATAGCTCCCTCGGGTCGATCAGCGTTATCGGTTACGAGAGGCCACCAAGCTGAAGCGGTACGAGAAGCAGGAGATGGCGTCTCTTCGATCGCTTTCGAAGGATGGACGATGTTGCCATAAGAGATCGAGCTGACTGGCGCGACGGAGAGCCAGCCGTTAGGCATTTCGCTCGCGTTGGATCCCATGTCTTGCTCGTCTTTGTGGTCGGCTTCGGAGGGTTGAGAAGGAACCTCTTGATCATCGTGTTGAGCATTGTCGATTTGCGAGACATCGGTTGACGACGGCTCGAACTCGGTAGCTGACTGAGCCGTAGACGATGGTAGGTTTAGGGACAGAGTCGGAACTGCAGGGTTGCTGAGAGTATCGAGGGGTTCGAAGGAAGCAGAGTCCAAGGATGCCTGCGAAACGGAATCAGTCTTTGGTCAGATTACGTCTCGATGAACGATCTCGTAACATGAACGTACAGATGACTCGTGTGTCGAAGCGTCAACGACTGAAGTAGCTGAAGGAGTTGGTTCAGCACCGAGAGATCCGATTTCAGTTGAGTGCTCCATGTCGTAAAGTCCTGATTGAGTCGGAGTTGCAGCGGGCTAGGACAGTTCGAGGGTCAGATAAGTCGCGATATCTGGTAGATCGAAGGGTATCCCTGGGCTTACGAGACTTTCGGAGAGACTAGTCGAAGGTCCGTGAGCATCCGAAAGAGTCTCCATTTCCTCGACACCGCTTGTGACCGTCGGAAGACTCGTAGCGTTCGTTGACGTGGCTGAAGTACTCCCGAGAATGAGGTCGTCGATTACGCTCGAAGTTGAGTTTGCTCCCTGCGAAACCATCGGGGCGGAGGAAGTCGAATTGTGAGAAAGGGATGAAGTCGAGTTGGTTTCATGCTCGGTCTCGGAGGTCGAGTTGAGCGTGTGGGTTGCGGCTTTCTCAGCGTCGCTCTCGGGAGAATGCTACAACGCTCAGCACAAGTGTCAGCGGAAAGCTCAAGACCTTTCCTCGCAAATTAAACTCACGAGTACCAGAATCAAAACGATGATGATCTACTCCGACACGGCTTGTCAGTCATCGTCAGTTCTGTACAGTGTGAGTGAGAGACTGCTCACAATGATGACAACTACGACGGCTCCTCCCGCGATGAGGGTCCAGAGCAATCTCTTTCGTTTCTCTCCCTTTGTCTGAGCTGGCCTAGATTCCTTCTCCTCCTCTTGGTCGACCTCACTCTCAGATTCGCCCTGCATACCCGACTGTTGTTGCTGTCGAGAAGGGAACTGCATTTCGGGATCATCCGAAAATTCCGACGAAGAACGAGGTACTTGACTCGATCCAGGCAACGGGACAGGTGCATAGGCTCCTCGAGTCTGTCGATTCTGCGACGTGTCAGCCTCATTCATGGCTCGACGAGAAAGGGGAAAGGTACGAACGGGGTCTGGTTTCTGTTTCCTCGACGCTTTCACGAGAGGTTCCGATGGCTGAGCGCTTCCACTACCTCTCTGTGATTGACTCTTGAATACGCTCGGAGATTTCTTCGCAGTACTTTGAGGAACTGTCTTCGGTTGAGGTTGACCATAATCGCTGGCTTCTGAAGCGGAATCGACGTATGGTGAAGATGTCGCGGGCGGTGTGGCAGGAGTAGAGCGTCTTGAGGACATCTTGTCGGTGTTGCTACAAGGCTGAACTCGCAAAGGGAAGAGAGAGTAAGAGAAAAAGAAGAGACGAACGGGTTTGGGAAAGAGAACCGTGAGATCCGTGGAACTTCCGAGCCGCGCCCACTTTGACCAAAATCGTGAACAGGAGGTTCAACGACCGATTGGGACAAACGACATAAAAGAGGAAGGTCGAAAGAAGAGGGTGACATTACTCGAGGGAACCTGGGTTGAGCCTACTCAAAAGATAGCGACGACAGCTGCTTCACCTTCTCCCTCTCCAGCTCCTCCTCCTTCTCCATTGCCTCTAGCATCTTGTCCTGGTCGACGAGCTCCCGCTGCGTCCTCGTCATCGCTGTTGTC
>Ga0308160_10005668_pt1 | contig 12952 bp, 11 predicted proteins | sample PhyFR1_FD_201036 | JGI IMG/M metagenome (GOLD analysis project Ga0308160, IMG submission 201036) | Phyllosphere microbial communities from UC Gill Tract Community Farm, Albany, California, United States - DLSLF.R1 | ecosystem: Host-associated > Plants > Phyllosphere > Unclassified | place: USA... | reverse complement strand
GGCTCATGGTGCGGCCCGCACCATGGCTGCACGAGCAGAACGATTGTTCGTTGCCCAGCCCGCGCACGATGAAGCTTTTTGCGCCCATGGAGCCCGGAATAATCCCCCACTCGCCTTTTTTCGCGGAGACCGCGCCCTTGCGGGTCACCAGGATGTCTTCGCCAAAATGCCGCTCTTTTTGCACATAGTTGTGATGGCAGTTCACCGCTTCCAGCGCCACTTCAAACGGTTTGCTGATCACTTGCCGCGTGGCCTGGACCACCGCGCGCATCATTAACTCGCGGTTCTGCCGGGCAAAATCCTGAGCCCATCCCACGGCTTGCACGTAGTCATCGAAGTGCTGGCTGCCCTCTTCGAAATACGCCAGGTCGCGGTCCGGCAGGTTGGCCAGGTGCTGACGCATGTCTGCCTGGGCCAACTGGATAAACAGGTTGCCGATGGCATTGCCCACGCCCCGCGAGCCGCTGTGCAACATGAACCAGACACGGTTGGCCTCATCCAGGCACACCTCGACAAAGTGGTTGCCGGTGCCCAACGTCCCCAGGTGTTGGCGGTGGTTGCTGCGCTCCAGTTGCGGGTACTTGTCGGTGATCGCCTTGAAGCGCGGATGCAACGTGGCCCATACCTGATCGGCCTGGGCCGGCACGTCTTCCCACGCGCCTTTGTCACGGCCTTTACGGCTGCGGGTACGGCCATGGGGCACGGCGGCCTCGATGGCACAACGCAGGCCATACAGGTTATCCGGCAGGTCGCCGGCCATCAGCGTGGTGCGCGCGGCGATCATGCCGCAGCCGATATCCACCCCGACCGCCGCCGGGATGATCGCGCCCACGGTGGGAATCACGCTGCCGATGGTCGAGCCCTTGCCCAGGTGCACATCCGGCATCACCGCGAGGTGCTTGAAAATAAACGGCATCCTGGCCGTGTTCATCAGTTGCTGACGAGCTTCGGGCTCCACCGGAACGCCTTCGGTCCAGAGCTTGATCGGTTTGCCGTTGGCGACTTCCAGCAGTTGGTAGGTGTTGTTTTGCATGATCTCGGTTCTTTTTTGAAAAGCCGTCGTTACGGCGTCGTGCTGGTGATAGCAGCAGACGTGCCAGGTTTTACGCTCGGCGTTAAAAAACACGTAATATATTGTTTTATATAACTATTTTTATCCGCAATCTTTTTATCGCTGAAAAACGATGACAAACCCATCCCCCTATTTCTATCCTTACCTATCGTTACTTATATTTTGGTCCAGTCATGAAACACAAGCGCACGGTCGCCATCGGATTTATCGGTTCCAAGCTGGATCGCGTCGGCAAGGGCGCCAATCGCTGGAACCACTGGCGCCCCAGCGTCGGGCTGTGCCAGCAGGATGATCTGCAGATCGACCGCCTGGAACTGATCCACGACGTCGACGCCCGCGATGTCAGCCTTGCCGAGCGAGTGCGCGCCGACATCCAGCAGATCTCGCCCCACACCGAGGTGCGCCTGCACCCGATGCCGCTGGCCAATCCCTGGGATTTCGAAGAGGTGTACGGCGCGTTGCACGACTTCACCAGTGCCTACCGCTTCGACACCGAGCGCGAGGATTACCTGGTGCATATCACCACCGGCACCCACGTGGCGCAGATTTGCTGGTTCCTGCTCACCGAAGCGCGCACCTTGCCGGCCCGCCTGATACAAACCTCCCCCAGCCGACGCCTGGATGCCGACGCACCCGCCACCGGCACCCACACCCTGATCGACCTCGACCTGTCGCGCTACGACCGCATCGCTTCGCGTTTCGCCCACCAGCGCCTGGAAGGCCTGGCGTTTCTCAAATCCGGGATCGCCACACGCAACCCTGCGTTCAACGCTTCCATCGAACAGATCGAACGCGTGGCCGTGCGCTCCACCGCGCCGATGCTGTTGATCGGCCCAACCGGGGCCGGTAAATCCTTCCTCGCCCGGCGCATCTACGAACTCAAGCGCAGCCGCCATCAACTGCAGGGCCGCTTCGTTGAGGTGAACTGCGCCACCCTGCGCGGCGATGGCGCCATGTCCGCGCTGTTCGGGCATATCAAGGGCGCCTTCACCGGCGCGCAAAACGCCCGCGACGGCCTGTTGCGCGCCGCCCACGGTGGCATGCTGTTCCTCGATGAAATCGGCGAACTGGGCCTCGACGAACAGGCCATGCTGCTCAAGGCCATTGAAGAAAAACGCTTCTACCCGATGGGCGCCGACACCGAAGTGGCCAGCGACTTCCTGATCATCGCCGGCACCCACCGCGACCTGCGCGAGCGGGTCGCCGACGGGTTGTTTCGCGAAGACCTCTACGCGCGCATCAACCTATGGACCTTCGACCTGCCCGGCCTGGCGGGCCGCCGCGAAGACATCGAGCCGAACCTCGACTTCGAGCTGGAGCGCCACGCCCGCGAACAAGGCCGTCGCGTACGTTTCAACCTGGAAGCGCGGCGCCGCTACCTGGCGTTTGCCTGCTCCAGCGAAGCGGCCTGGCTGGGCAACTTTCGCGAACTGTCCGCTTCCATCACACGCATGGCGACCCTGGCCGACAGCGGGCGTATCGATCAAGCCCAGGTCGAGGAAGAAATACAGCGCCTGCGTTATGCCTGGGGTCTGAGCGCACCCCACGCGTACCTGCCGGCCGACCTGGATCTGTTTGACCAGTTGCAACTCAAGGCCGTCATCGACATATGCCTGCAATCCGACAGCCTGTCCGATGCAGGCCGACGCTTGTTTGGCGTGTCACGCCAGGCCAAGGCGCAACCGAACGATGCGGACCGGCTGCGCAAATACCTGGCACGGTTTTCGATTGATTGGAAGCAGTTGAAGCCGTAGGGCAGAAGGTACTCCCGGCGGACCGCTCCATCGAGTGCATGAAGCCCTCGACCTAAACTCAGTTCAAATGTGGGAGGGGGCTTGCTCCCTCCCACATTGTCTGCGGCAGCCGCGACATATCGGTTCAGCCCGCCAGAGGCCAACCAATGCGCGCGGCACGGCGAAGGCTGGCCTTGACGACCAAGCGGTGAAAGGGGGCGATAACGAAGAGGTAGGCGCGGCCCAGGCGGTTGTGGCACTGGACCACGGTTGAAAAAACCAGTTGGCGACTGCCTTGCGCCTCTGCCTCTGCGCAACACAGGACCGATATCCGGAAGTCGAGGTGCGTGTCGTCCTCTCCCAACACGATTTCGGTCTGGTTGGTGCTGTAGACCTTGAAGGGGCCAACCCGATCAGCCAGTGATGCCAGATGCCTGGCTGTCTTGAGACCAAAACCCACAACGACAGTGTCTCGCACGTTCATGAGCCATCCGATCCAGGAGGGCTGGTTGAAAAGGATGAATCGAGCCAGCAAATCCGGGTTGCTGGATGTGCCCGCCGGGAGGCGGATTGCAAAAGCGTCCGCCAGGTTCACCGGCGTGTAAAGCTGGGTAATGCTGGACCTCGAGGGCACCGGCACCGACCTGATGAGCTTGCATGCTTGGGGCATTGGGGTATCTCCTGAGTCCTGGCTACCAATTGGATGACGTACCATGGCGCGTTTGTTGTTGAGAGGCGCCTACTGCTCCTTGTCGGATACTGAGCCCGATCAAAGCATCATAGAGCGCTTGCTGCCCAGTGGGCAGAACCGGAAGCAACGTCGCACGGCGCTTGTCGGCATCGAACCAGGATTCAACCAACCATCCCACCAGATAAAGCGCCGACAGGCATCCGCCCGCGGTCGCAACGTTGCCCTGGCACACAAGCGGCTGGTCCATGAGTTCAAGCCCCAGGGCCTGCAAGCTTGATCGCGCATCCGGGTGTGTCGTTGCCTGGCCGCCGAGCAGCCCAAGCCGTTCCAGAATGAAAGCGCCGGCGCATAGGGAACCGATTCGCTGGCGTCCGGCGTCAAGTTCAAACGACGGCAGGAAGTCTGGGGCGGCAAGTGCAGCGGGTATGCCCTCCTTGCCACTGGCGAACAATACCGCGTCGGCACTGTTGGCCTCGCTGAGCGGACCGTGCACCGAAACAGGCAGGCCGTGCGCCGACCGCACCACAGCGCTGGCCCCCACTATTCGGACGTGCCAGTCCTGCGTGTTGCGGCCTAGAATGTCCCACATCAGAAACAGATCGATATCAGTGAATCGGTCGAATGCAACCAGAACGATTTTCTTCAAGGCGAACTCCATGAAACTTGCTGGCGTGCAAAACGCGACGGCCGTGTTTGCTGGTGTTCGCAGCGTATCAATCGGTTGCGCGCCATACACAGCCTGTATGGCGCTAAACAGGGAGGGAAATAACGGGTGAAAACACTAACGCGTCAGCATTGGATCGCGGCGGGTTTTGAGGCGCGCGACCAAACAGGGCATAGCGGCGTTTCGGCCGAGAGCCTATCGCGCCGACTGAATGTGACGCGCGGATCGTTCTATCACCATTTCCGCAATCGCGAAGACTTTGTGCGCGCCTTGCTGACCGCCTGGGAAGAAGATTACACGGAGCGCATGCTCGCTTATGCAGCGCAGGGCCGTAGCGCGGGCGAAACCTTGCAACGCTACTTGAATATTGCCGCGCAGAAACAGCCTGCGCGGGAAGTTTCCATCCGCGCCTGGGCGCTGCACGACCCGTTGGTTGGCGAGTTTCAGCAGCGTGTTGACACGCGACGACTGGACTTTGCGATACGGACGTGCCGCCGCCTGATCCCTCTGCCAGGCAGTGCAGAAGTGATGGGGCAAGTGGCCCATCTGTGCCTGATTGGTGGTCAACAGGCCGGGCTGCGGCATGACGCGGCCCGCTTCAACAGTTTCCTGCATCGAGCCTTTTCACTTGTCGACGGAGCGCTTGCGCCATGGCGGGCCAGGCCATGAGCTAAAAGAGCGGGCCGGAACACGTCACACGCCCCGAAAATCCCCGGCACTCAGCCCAAACCGATTCATCTTGTTATACAGCCCACCCCGCGACACGTTCAGCTGTTGAGCGGCCAGGCGGATATTGCCGCCGGTGTTTTTCAGCGCGGCGACGATGGCGTGCATTTCGTGGCTGCTCAGGTCTTGGGCGGGTTGAGGTTCATACGCTCGGGCCAGTGGGCGGGGCCTGGCGTCCAACGGCAAATCGCCGGGCTGGATCAGCTCGCTCACGGCCAGGTTGGTCGCCCGTTCGATGGCGTTTTCCAGTTCGCGCACATTGCCCGGCCAAGCATGCGCCGAAAGCAAGGCCAGCGCCTGCGGTGAAAAGCCCTGCACAGACTTACGCAACGAGCGCGTGCAGCGTGTGAGAAAGTGCCGCGCCAGCAGTGGGATGTCATCGCGGCGCATGCGCAGGGGTGGCACGGTCAGGTTCAGTACGTTGAGACGGTAATAGAGGTCTTCGCGGAATGCGCCCTGCGCCACTGCTTGGCTGAGGTTGCGGTGGGTGGCAGCGATGATGCGCACATCCACTGGGCGTGCGCTTTTGGCCCCGACCCGCGCAATCTCGCCCTCTTGCAATACGCGCAGCAGGCTCACTTGGGCGTCGAAGGACATGTCGCCAATTTCATCGAGAAAAATCGTACCGCCATCGGCCAGCTCGAATTTGCCCGCTGAGCCGCCACGGGCCGAGCCGGTGAAGGCGCCCTCGACATGGCCGAACAATTCACTCTGCACCAGGTCTCGTGGAATCGCGCCGCAGTTGACCGCCACGAACGGGCCGTTGCAACGCTCGCTGGCGTTATGAATGGCCTGGGCGAAAAGTTCCTTGCCGGTGCCGCTTTCTCCCAGGATCAGCGTAGTGGAATCACTGCGGCTGGCGATGCGCGCCAGGTGCAACGCATCCTGGATCGCTCGCGAGGTGCCCTGGATGGTGTCGAACGTATAGCGCGCCTGGGTGCCGACGATACGCCGGGTGATTTCACGGATGCGCCGGTTTTCGCGCAGCGACACAATCACCCCGCCCTGCTCCAGCGGGCACACCGAGACCAGGCACGCGAGTTGGCTGCGGTCATGCAGTTGGAAGGTGCAATCCAGGTCGCGCACGGGCTCACTCAGCGGATCGCTCAACTCACTGCGCCCCAGTCGCTGGAAGGGACTGCCAATCAGCTCCAGCCCCACCCCGAACAACTGACGGGCATAGCGGTTGAGCGCCTTGATGCAGCCGCGCTCATCCAGCACCACGAGGCCTTCATTGAGCACTTCGAGCATGGCTTGCTGTTCTTCGAGCAAGGCTTGCAGGGCCATCTGCCGAGAGACAGCATCGGCCGCCGCCTGCACGGTGCCCAGGGTGTGGAAGTGGAACCAGCCGGGTTCGGCGGTGAGGGTAAGCATGGCCAGGGTCTGGCCCTGGGCATTTTTGATCGGCGCGGCGGCGCAGTGCATGCGGCGCTGGCGCAGGCCGACGGCGAAGTTTTCTTCGGCCAGCACATACACCAGACGGTCTTCGGCCAGGGCCAGCCCGGTGCAGTTGGTGCCTTGTACCGACTCCAGCAAGCGGCTGCCCACCGGCGTGATATCCAGCCCACAGAAATACAAGGTGGTGCCGTCTGCATCGGTGAGGTTGATGTGCCCGCGCGGGTTGTAGGCCAGCAAGCCATGCATGACCTGTGCGGCGGCGGCGATCAGTACGCGGTGGCGGGCCAGGGTGGCAGCCAAGGTTTGCGGCGCAACAAAGCGGTACTGGCTGTCGGCGGGGTCGATAGCGGCCTCGACACTGCGTCGCCAGGATTCCCAGATCACTTGGCGCACGTCGGCCGGGCGTTCGCTGCGGCCCTGCTGGCAATCACGCCACGCCTGCTCCAGCGCGGCAACCGGGCCGTCGTTCAACGCGGCCGGCCCCAGGGTCGTGAGGTAATCGAGGTCTTGTACGCTGAAGGCCAGGCTCATCCGATGCGTCCATGTTCATGTTTTTGACATGTCAGTATAGGCATGTCATCAAAATGAACATATTTTGTTTAATCGATTTTAAAAACACAATAAAATCAATGCGTTATCAATTGGCACAACCTTTGCTCCCTCCTCTTTGCCCATCAGGATCGTCCTGAGGTCAACAATAAGAAGGGGTTACCACATGAGTACACAGAACATCCGCCTGGGCCTGATCGGTGCCGGTCGCATGGGCAGCTTCCACGGCCTGACTGCGGCGCGGCATATTGCCGGTGCCCGCCTGACAGCGATCGCCGACCCCACCCCCGGTCAGGCCGCGCGCTTGGCCGCTGAGCTGGGCGTGGACAAGGTCTACACCGACCCACAACAGTTGATCGACGACCCGGACATCGACGGCGTCATCATCGCCGCCCCTGCCCGCAGCCATGCCGAGCTGGTGATCAGCGCCGCCCGCGCCGGCAAGGGGATCTTCTGCGAAAAACCCATGGCCATCACCCTCGATGAAGCCGACCGCGCCATCGCCGCCGCCGCCGATGCCCGCGTTCCGTTGCAGGTCGGCTTCAACCGGCGCTTCGCCAAGAGCTTCCGCACGGCCCACCAAGATGTGCTGGCCGGGCGTATCGGTACACCGCAATTGCTGCGCTCGCTCACCCGCGACCCGGCGCTGAACAACCCGGCCGCGTCGCCACAATGGGTGATCTTCCTGGAAACCCTGATCCACGACTTTGACACCCTGCGCTACCTCAACCCCGGCGCCGAGGCGGTGCAGGTCCACGTGATGGCCGACGCGCTGATCGCCCCGGACTACAAAAGCAAAGGCTTGCTCGACACCGCCGTGGTCACGATCCGCTTCGACAACGGTGCGATTGCCACCGCCGAGGCGAATTTCCAGGCCGTGTATGGCTACGATGTGCGTGGTGAAGTGTTCGGCAGCGCCGGCATGCTCACCATGGGCGGCGTGCAGGAGTCCGACCTGGTGCGCTACCTGGCACCGGGCATCCAGGCCGACACTCAGCGCCTGGACACCGACCTGCTGCGCGACGCCTACGTCGCCGAGCTCAACCACTTTGTCGATTGCCTGCGCAGCGGCGCCAAGCCCTTGGCCAGCGGCGAAGATGCGCGAGCGGCGCTGGCGATTGCGCGCGCCTGCATCGAGTCCTATGAGCAAGGTCAGGCGGTGACCCTGTGATCCCGTTCAAGCTGGCGATCAGTGCCGAGATGGTATTTCTCGACCGGCCCTTCGTCGAACGCGTCAAACGCATTCATGCACTGGGTTTTTGCGCCGAAATCTGGAGCTGGACCGACAAGGACATCAACGCCCTCGCCGCCACTGGCGCCGATTTCACCTCGATGACCGGCTATATCAGCGGCACCCTCACCGACCCCGACGGCATCCGCCGCTTGCTCGACAGCGCCCGCGAATCCTTAAGTGTTGCCGAGCGGCTCAACTGCCCCAGCCTCAACCTGCACGGCACCGGCCTGGGTGACGACGGCCTGCCGGTGCAGCCCGTCAGCCAGACCACCGGACGCATGTGGTTGAGCGCCTGCAAGACCCTGGAGAAAATCGCGCGACTGGGGGAAGACGCCGGCCGCGTATTCCTGCTGGAAAACCTCAACACCGCGGTCGACCACCCCGGCACCCCGTTCGCCCGCGCCGACGACACCCTGGCGTTGATCGAAGCCGTGGGCAGCCCGCACCTGAAAATGAACCTGGACCTGTACCACGCGCAGATCGGCGAGGGAAACCTCATCGAACTGATCCAGCGCGCGGGCCCTGCCATTGGTGAAATCCAGGTGGCCGATGTACCGGGGCGCAAAGAACCCGGTACCGGCGAAATCCATTACCCGACCATCGCCAGGGCCTTGCATCGCATCGGCTACAACGGCGTGGTCGGCCTGGAAGGCTGGGCCAGTGGCGACAGCGAACTGGCCCTGGCGCGTTTCCGCCAAGCGTTCACCCTATAACAACAAAAGGAACACCCCCATGCCTCGCTATTCATTGCTCGTTGCCACTCTGTTACTGCTGTTCAGCCAATGGACCTTCGCCGGTTATCACATCGGCGTCAGCATCGCCAAGGTCGACGATAACTTCATGACTTACGTGCGCACCGGCCTGGAAGCCGCCGCCAAGCAGCAGGATGTACAGATCCAGTTCGAAGATGCCCAGGGCGACGTGGTGCGCCAACTCAACCAGGTCGAGGGTTTTCTCAACCAGAAGGTCGACGCGGTGATCGTGCTGCCGGTGGACACCTCCGCCACCGCCAACATGACTCGCGCCGCAGTCGCCGCCAAGACGCCGCTGGTGTACGTCAACCGCCATCCGGATGAACGCACGCTGCCCAAGGGCGTGGTCACCGTGGCCTCCAATGACATCGAGGCCGGGCAGTTGCAGATGCGCTACCTCGCCGAAAAGCTTGGCGGCAAGGGCAATGTGGCGATCATCATGGGCGACCTTGCGCAGAACGCCACCCACGACCGCACCGAAGGCGCCAAACAGGTGCTCAAGGACTTTCCGGGGATCAAAGTAGTGGAGCAGCAAAGCGCCGAATGGCAACGCAGCAAAGGCATGGACCTGACCAGCAACTGGCTGCTGGCGGGGGCGCAGTTCGATGCAATCATTGCCAACAACGACGAAATGGCCATTGGCGCGGCCATGGCCTTGCAGCAATCCGGCAGGGCCAAGGGCGAAGTGGCGATTGTCGGTATCGATGGCCTGCCCGATGGTCTGGCGGCGGTCAAACGCGGGATGCTGGCGGCGTCGGTATTCCAGGATCCCAAGGCCCAGGCCACCCAAGCGGTGGCGTCGGCGATTAGGATGATCAAGGGTGAACCGATCGAAGCCGAAGTTTGGGTACCGTTCGAGCTGATCAAGCCCGAACAGGTGGCGGTGTTCGAGCAACGCTACAAATAAACGGGTATACACCGCTCCAAATGTGGGAGGGGGGGCAAGCCCCCTCCCACACTTGAATCTCAGTCAGTCCAGATCACTCGCGTCATGCCGCTCGGCCAACTGCTCTGAAAGCTCGCCCGACACCCGGTTAACCCGGCGCCCCCGCTGCACCGCCGGTCGCGCGTCAATCGCATCCGCCCAGCGCTGCACATGTGTGTACTCATGCACCGATAAAAATTCCGCCGCGCCATACAAGCGGCCTTTGACCAAGCCACCGTACCAAGGCCAGATGGCGATGTCGGCGATGGTGTATTCGTCACCGGCGATGTATTCGCTGACTGCCAGACGCTTGTCCAGCACATCCAACTGGCGCTTGGTCTCCATGGCAAAACGGTTGATCGGGTACTCCATCTTGCTCGGCGCATAGGCGTAGAAATGCCCGAAACCACCGCCCAGGTACGGCGCGCTACCCATCTGCCAGAACAGCCACGACAAACACTCCGCACGTGCGGCCGGTTCCTTGGGAAAGAACGCGCCGAATTTCTCGGCCAGGTATTGCAGGATCGCGCCGGACTCAAACACGCGAATCGGCGTGGCGCCGCTGTGATCCATCAAGGCGGGGATCTTCGAGTTGGGGTTGACCGCCACGAAGCCACTGCCGAACTGGTCGCCGTCGCCGATCTTGATCAGCCAGGCGTCGTATTCAGCGCCCGCGTGGCCCAGGGCGAGCAGTTCTTCGAGGAGGATGGTGACCTTCTGCCCATTGGGCGTGGCCAGGGAATAAAGTTGCAACGGGTGCTTGCCCACCGGCAGCGCCTTGTCGTGGGTGGCGCCGGCGATGGGCCGGTTGATGCTGGCGAAGGTGCCGCCGCTTTCGGTGTCCCACGTCCAGACGGCGGGAGGTACGTACTCGGTCATGCTCACTGCTCCTGAGGCGATCAACGAAGCGCTCCAGACTAAACCAAAGACTCGCTGTGCGGGAGCCCGCTGAATCAGCACCGCTCCCACACTCGATTGCAGGGTCTGGAAAGTCGCGCTACACCCAGCCGCCGTCGACGATAAAATTCTGCGCCGAACACATCGCCGAGGCATCCGAGGCCAGAAACAACGCCATATTGGCGATATGTTCCGGCATGACACTGCCGGGCATGCACTGGCTGCGGGCGATCAGCTCCTTGGCCGCATCATCTACCCACATGGCCAGTTGTTTTTCGGTCATCACCCAACCGGGCACCAGCGTATTGACGCGGATATGGTGAGGCCCCAGCTCCCGTGCCAGGCCGCGGGTCATACCGTGCGCGGCGGCCTTGCTGGCGGCGTACACCGGGTAACCGGCGGAGGCCATCATCCAGCCGACCGAACCCAGGTTGATGATCGAGCCGCCGCCGGCGCCTTTCATCATGGGCACCACCGCCTTGGCGGCAAAAAATGCGTGCTTGAGGTTGACCGCAATCAGCTGGTCGAACATCTGCGAGTCAACGTCTTCCAAGGTGTGGCGCACGTCGTTCGCCGCGTTGTTGACCAACACCGTGATCGGCCCCAGCGACTGCTCAAACCGCGTGATTGCCGCCCGAAAGCCAATTTCGTCGGTGATGTCGCAGCATACGAATTCCACCGTACGCCCCTGTGAACTCAACAGCGCCGCCAGGCGTTCGCCCTGGCTCTGTGCGCGGTCCACAAAGGCCACCTTGGCGCCTTGTGCGGCAAAGGCGCGCACCATGAATTCACCGATACCCGAGGCGCCCCCGGAGATCAGTACGGTCTTGCCTTCAAGGTCGGGATAAACAGCCTGTGCAGTACTCATATAACGGTGCCTCGATCAATTAGTCTTATTTTATTTTACGAAATCGGCGTTTAAGGCTATAAATTCGCTGTCACACCGACAAAATATCGCTATTAGTAGAACTATTCCACTCAAAACAACAAAAGGAAGTTCGACCATGAAGCACCCTCGATACCTGCTCTCGGGCCTTGCCATGTCCATGCTGATCGCCAGCGGCGGCGCCCAGGCGGCAGGGCTCAGCAGCGAGCACAAGCCTTTCGGTAAAACCAACGACGGCACGCCCGTCGAACAGTACATCTTGCGCAACAGCCATGGCATGCAAGCCACCGTCATCACCTACGGCGGCGTACTGCAGTCGCTGAAGGTGCCGGACAAACACGGCAAGGTCGACGATGTGGTACTCGGCTTCGATGACGTACAGGGCTACCAGGCCGGTACGGCGTTTTTCGGCGCGACCATCGGGCGCTTCGGCAATCGCCTGGCTGGCGGCGCCTTTGAGCTCGACGGCAAACGCTTCCAGGTGCCGCTCAACGACGGCCCCAACGCATTGCATGGCGGCGCGCAGGGCTTCGACAAGCATGTATGGAAAGCCGAGCCGGTCAAGGGCAAGGACTCGGTTGGGGTCACCCTCACCTACCTGTCCAAGGACGGTGAGATGGGCTTCCCCGGCAACCTGAAAACCGAGGTCACCTACAGCCTCAACGACAAGAACGAACTGCACATCGACTACAAGGCCACCACCGACAAACCCACGGTGCTCAACCTGACCAACCACAGCTACTTCAACCTGGCCGGCGCGGGCAATGGCGACATCCTCAAACAGGTTGCCACCTTGCATGCCAGCCACTACACGCCGGTCAATGCGACGCTGATTCCTACCGGCGAACTCGCCCCCGTCAAGGGCACGCCGATGGATTTCCTCAAGCCCACGCCGATCGGCCAGCACATCAAGGACGATCATCCGCAGCTCAAATTCGCCGAACCGAAGCAAGGCGGGTTTGACTTCAACTGGGCGCTGGACACCAAGGGCGACGTGAAAAAGCTGGCCGCCGAAGTGCATGACCCGGAGTCCGGCCGGCGCTTGCAGCTCTACACCAGCGAACCGGGGGTGCAGTTTTATACCAGCAACTTCCTCGATGGTTCGGTGAAGGGCAAAGCAGGCAAGACTTACCTGCACTGGAGTGGGTTTACGCTGGAGACCCAGCACTATCCGGATGCGCCTAACCAGCCCAGCTTTGCATCAACTCGCTTGAACCCAGGGCAGACCTACACCCAGAACACCGTCTTCAAGTTCAGCGCCGAGTAAAACTGTGGGAGGGGGCTTGCTCCCTCCCACCTTTGCCCCTCACAGGGCTTTTGATCAGCGTTGTTTCATACGGTCGATGACCACCGCCAGCAACAGGATCGAACCACGGATCACGTACTGATAGAACGTGTCGATGTTCTTCAGGTTCATCGCGTTCT
>Ga0308160_10005667_pt1 | contig 12952 bp, 10 predicted proteins | sample PhyFR1_FD_201036 | JGI IMG/M metagenome (GOLD analysis project Ga0308160, IMG submission 201036) | Phyllosphere microbial communities from UC Gill Tract Community Farm, Albany, California, United States - DLSLF.R1 | ecosystem: Host-associated > Plants > Phyllosphere > Unclassified | place: USA... | reverse complement strand
TCCGCAGCGCCGCCAGCGTGCCCTGGGACCATGCCGCCGAATCGCGCGACGGGCGCCTGATGCGGCTGATCCTGGACGAGCTGCATGCCCTGCCGGCGCTGCCGCTGCACCTGCCGCAAGCGCACGATCCGCGCCTGCTGCGCATCGCTGCCACGCTCGATGCCGACCCCGCCGATACCACCACCCTGCACGCCTGGGCGGCGCGGCTGGGCGTGGACGTCAAGACCATCCAGCGCCTGTGCCGGCGCGAGCTGCAGATGAGCTTTGGCCAGTGGCGGCAGCAGCTGCGTCTGCTGCGCGGGCTGGAACGGTTGGCCGCCGGCGACCGCATCATCGACGTGGCGGTCGAACTCGGCTACGACAGTCCCAGCGCGTTCACCGCGATGTTCAAGCGCCAGTTCGGCCAGCCGCCGAGCCAGTTCTTCCGCTAGCGGCGCCGCTGGCGAGAGCGAAGCCGCGGCGCATCGACGTCGCACGCGCTGCCGGGCCGGCCGACGCCACCGCCCTGCGCGGCCGGCCGCAGCATCAGGCAGCGGATTGGGCTTTGGAAGCGGCGGACGCGCGGCGTTGGCTGATGCGTTCGACCGTCTGCATGTGTTCGGTGCCCCACACGCACAGACCGGCCATCGCTTCCGCCAGGGATTGCCCGAACGGGGTCAGCGAATACTCGACCTTGGGCGGGATTTCCTGGAAGTCGATGCGCGCAACCACTTCGTCGCGCTCCAGCTCCTTGAGTTGCTGGATCAGCACCTTGTCGGTCACGCCGCCGATGGCGCGGCGCAATTCGCCGTAACGGTGCACGTTCTTCGCCAGATTGTAGAGAACCAGCGGCTTCCACTTGCCGCCGATCACGGCCAGGGCGGCCTCGAGACCGCAATTGAACGTGCTGTTGGCCATGATCCGATCGCTCCAAATGTACTTACCTGATGGTGCATACTATTCAAAAGAATAGCCCAGATCTACAGTTGCGCCTCGACATTCTCTGGAGCGCATCATGAGCAGGCTCAACGGCAAGATTGCAGTGGTCACCGGCGGCAACAGCGGCATCGGTCTGGCAAGCGCGGTGCGCTTTGCGGCCGAAGGCGCGCAGGTCGTCATCGTGGGACGCCGGCAGGAAGAACTGGACAAGGCGCTGCGCCTGATCGGTGCCGACGCCATCGCCATTCAGGGCGACATTTCGAAGCTGGACGATCTGGACCGCGTCTTCGCCCAGGTCGAAGCCGCCAAGGGCCGCATCGACGTGCTGTTCGCCAATGCGGGGCTGGGCGACTTCCAGCCGCTCGGCTCGATCACCGAAGACTCCTTCGATCGCACCTTCGGCATCAACGTCAAAGGCACGCTGTTCACCGTGCAAAAGGCGTTGCCGCTGATGCGCGCCGGCGGTTCGGTGATCCTGACCGGCTCGACCACCGGCACCATGGGCACCCCGGCATTCAGCGTGTACAGCGCCACCAAGGCCGCGCTGCGCAATTTCGCCAGGAGCTGGGCGTTGGACCTGAAAGGCACCGGCATTCGCGTCAACGTGCTGTCGCCCGGGCCGATCTCCACGCCGGGCCTGGATCTGGCGCTGTCCGGCACTGGCCAGCAGCAGGCGATCGTCGACGGCATGATCGCGCAGCTGCCGTTGGGCCGGATTGGCCGGGCGGAGGAAGTCGCGGCGACGGCGTTGTTCCTGGCATCGGACGAGAGCAGCTTCATGACGGGAAGCGAAGTGTTCGTGGATGGCGGATTCGCGCAGGTCTGATTCCGACTTGGCGGCAGGGGCGCTGCGGCCGATGAGCGCAGCGCCTCTGCCGCAGGCTGGAACGGCTGGCGGCCTCATCGACGTGGCGGTCGCTCGGCTACGATGGTTCGAGCGCCAGTTCGGGCCGCCCCCCCCCCAGCCAGCCCGTGAGCCTTGTCACGGTTCGGTCAGCGCCGCGGGCGCAGGATGCGCGCACCACCCGACCGGAACACCGCCATGACCCGTTCCATTTCCCTCGCCATGTGCCTGCTGCTGAGCGTGAGCGCCATGCCGCTGCTGGCCGACGCCGCGGCCAAGCCGCAGACCGCGCAGCAGTCGCTGATGGCCCAGTGTTCGGCGCAGAACAAGGGCAAGAAAGGCGACGACTACAAGACCGCGCAGAAGGCCTGCCTCAGCGGTGGCAGTGCGGCGCCGGCATCGGGCAACGCCTCGCAGCAGCGGATGAAGGACTGCAATGCCAAGGCGGCCACGCAGAAACTGCAGGGCGACGCGCGCAAGACCTTCATGAGCGGCTGTCTGAAGAAATCGTGATCGGCCGGCGCAGGCGCCGTGGACGCGGCCTGCGCACAGGCCGCGTCCAGCGTCTGCCAATGCTAAGCCGCAGGATCGGCGACGCGGTCCGCTGACGCGATGCGGTCGACCTGCACCGTCGCGCGATCGACCGCCGCATGCTCGACCGGAACATGCGCGACCGGGATCGGCACGTAGTCCTCGCTGAAGGCGACCTCGCCCGGCCGCCATCCGGCACGCCGCCGCACCGCGCCCCAGAACCGCTTCAACCCCTCCAGTTGCAGCGCGACCAGGCCCAACTCGTTGTCGCGGTCCACCATCGGATCGCCGACCCCGGTGGGACGCAATGGCTCGCCGTACAACGCGGTGCCGAACAGCACGTCCCAGAATGCGAACACCTGGCCGAAATTGCAGTTGTGCAGGTTCGGCCTCTGCGGATCCACGCGCATGTGGTGCAGGCGGTGGAAGCGCGGATCGACCAGGAGCTTGTCCAGCACCGGCCCGAACCCGAAGCGCACATTGGCGTGCGACAGGTTCTGCACCAGTTCGCCGAGCAGCATCAGCCAGGCGAACTCGTCGGCGGCGATGCCGAACGCCACGCCCACCGCGGCCAGCACGAACGATTGCAGCGCGCCGTCCAGGTAGTTGCTGCGATCGTTGGCCCAGCAACTGAGCTGGCGCTGGCTGTGGTGCATGCTGTGCATCGCCCACCACCACGGCAGCCAGTGCTGGATCCGGTGCATCCAGTAGTAGGTGAAGTCGTAGGCCAGGTAGTACAGCGCGAACAAGACCAGCGGATGCCGGTCCAGCCATGGCCAGGCGTGGCGCAGGCCGGAGGCAGGCGCCGACGCGGCGCTCGCGTCGGCACCGCCCAGCGCATTGGCCAGCGGGGTCAGGATCAGCAACGAGAACAGCGGGAACACCCCGACCAGCATCAGCCAGGTGTAGTGGAAATCGATCCTGGCCAGGCGCCGATGCTCCCAGCGCTCGGCCGGCCACAGGCTTTCCAGCGGGCGGAACAGCACACCGATGATGCACAGCTGCAAGGCCGCGATCAGCAACGAAGCGGCAATCTCGCGCGGATCGTCGCTGAGTCCGGTCAGGTGCAACGCCGCCAGCAGCGGCGCCACCGCATGCTCGGCCACCGCGGCGACGACGACAGACCAGGCATGCGCGATGGACAACATGACGACGGCTCCTGGCCTGCGGACACGACGACGCCGGCGCGGCTGCCGGGCATCTGGGGCGTGTCGTCCATCCCCGCGCAGCGCGCGCCGACAGCGAAGCTGCGGCGTGGGCCTGGCAGGCCGCCGACCGGCGTCGCGCGGCGCGACCCGACCGCCCAGTCTGGCGCTACGCCGCGCACCGCCCGCCGACGGCCTGCCAACCCCCGACGCGACCCGCGCGAGGATGGACGACACGCCTTAGCGTGGCGGCCGATCCTTTCGCCTGGCTGTCCGCGCGCGCGTACCCGCTGTCGCGTTCGTCCAGGCGGCGGCGTCCAGCTCGCCGCTACCGCGCGTGGAACGGGCCCGGATCAGGCCTGCGCCAGCGCCTGCCGCAGGTCGGCGAGCAGATCGTCGATGTGCTCGATGCCGACCGACAGCCGCACCGTGTCCTCGCTGACCCCGCTGCGTTCCAGTTCCTCTGGCGACAGCTGGCGGTGCGTGGTCGAGGCCGGATGGGTGGCCAGCGATTTCGCATCGCCGATGTTCACCAGCCGGGTGAACAACTGCAGCGCGTCGAGGAAGCGCGCGCCGGCGGCGCGGCCGCCGCGCAGGCCGAAGGTGAGCACGCCCGAGCCGTGTCCGCGCAGGTATTTCTGCGCCAGCGCATGCTCCGGATGACCGGGCAGGCCGACATAGTTCACCCACTCCACCTTGGCCTCGCTCTGCAGGTGCCGGGCCACGGCCAGCGTGTTCTGGTTGATCCGGTCCATGCGCAGCGGCAGCGTCTCGATGCCCTGCAGGATCTGGAAGGCGTTGAACGGCGACAGCGCCGCGCCGGTGTTGCGCAACGGCACCACCCGCGCGCGGCCGATGTAGGCCGCCTCGCCCAGCGCCTCGGTATAGACCACGCCGTGGTAGCTGACGTCCGGTTCGTTGAGGCGGCGGAAGCGCTGCGCATGCGCCGCCCACGGGAACTTGCCCGAGTCCACGATTGCCCCACCCAGGCTGGTGCCGTGCCCGCCCAGGTACTTGGTCAGCGAATGCACCACGATGTCGGCGCCGAAGTCGATCGGCCGCAGCAGGTACGGCGTGGGCACCGTGTTGTCAACGATCAGCGGCACGCCGTGCGCATGCGCGATCGCGGCGACCGCTTCCAGATCGGTGACGTTGCCGCGCGGATTGCCGATCGACTCGACGAAGATCGCCTTGGTGCGGTCGTCGATCAGCCCGGCGAACGCGTCCGGATCGCGGTAGTCGGCGAAGCGGGTTTCGATGCCCGACAGCGGCAGCGTGTGCGCGAACAGGTTGTAGGTGCCGCCGTACAGCGCGCTGGAGGAGACGATGTTGTCGCCGGCCTCGGCGATGGTCTGGATCGCATAGGTCACCGCGGCCTGCCCGGAGGCCACCGCCAGCGCGCCGATGCCGCCTTCCAGCGCGGCGATGCGCTGCTCCAGCACGTCGGTGGTGGGATTCATGATGCGGCTGTAGATGTTGCCCTGCACCTTCAGGTCGAACAGGTCGGCGCCGTGCTGGGTGTCATCGAAGGCATAGGCCACGGTCTGGTAGATCGGCACCGCCACCGCGCGCGTGGTCGGATCGGGGCGGTAGCCGCCATGCACGGCGATGGTTTCCAGCTTCCAGTTCGGGTCGGACATGGGCGGATCTCGGCAAGAGGAGCCGAGACGATAGCGCCCTGCGCGGCGCGGAATGCAAACCTGCGGTTATGAGGCCATGCCGCGGAGTTGTCAGCGCATGCGAACACGGGCGCTTGCGCGGCGGTAATGTCGCGCCGATGCGGCGGTGTGCAGGCGCCTCGTATCATTGGCTGGTCCGCACGCAGGAAGCTCCCCGATGAAACACGCCGCCATCCGCTCGTTCTCGCTGCTGCTCCTGGTCCTGCCGGCGTTCGCGCGGGCTGCGCCGCGGTCCTACGTCATGGAGCAATGGAGCCAGCCGGGCAATTGCGATATGCCGCAGCGGCGGCATGCTGCCGATCGCGCGTCCGGCGATGGCGTTTCCGCGCATGTCCTGACCCAACGCTATCTCGGCGTGCTCGATGAGGTGATCGCCGGCGACGAGGCGGCCTTGAAGTTCGCCCATCTGTGCGATCGCTTCGACGTCGATTTCTTTCCTGGCGTGCTGCCGCCCGCACGCGCCGAGCCGTGGAATCCCTCGCCGCCGCAACCGGTCGGCAGCGTCTTCTTCGCATCCGTGGACGCGCCGGGCTCGACGTTTCAGCAAAGGCTCGAAGCGACCTACACGCCGCAACAGGCGTCGCTCGCGCTGTCCATCAGTTCGCACGAGGACGCCCCGGTGTTTGCGGATGACGAGCCGGGATACCGCTATCGCGACATGGGCCAGGCGTGCCCGCTGCGGCTCGGCCAATTGGCGGAAAAGCTCGCCGCTGCCGGATTCTCCAAACAGTACGACTCCCTGGAGCCGCCCAGCGGGCAGTTTGCGGAATCCGACTACGGCGTCAGCGCCAGCTTCCAGCGCGGCAACGTTGCCGTCGGAGCGAGCCTGCAGGGACGGTTCGTCGAACAACGCGCCCATCCCGAGGCGGCGTGCGTGGCGGAAATCACGCTGTCCCTGGAAAAATAGGCACCACGTACCGCTACCTGCAGCAAGCCGACGCCGGAATGATGGCCGGCGTCGACTTCGGACCTGACGACGAGGGAGCGAAACAGCGCTCCGCCGCGCCTCAGCTCTTCTCGAACGTCAGGCGTCCGCCCTCGGCGCCGACGTTGATGGTGTCGCCGCTGAGGAACTGCCCGGACAGGATCTGCTGCGCCAGCGGGTTCTCCAGCTGCGACTGGATCGCGCGCTTCAGCGGCCGCGCGCCGTACACCGGATCGAAGCCGACGTTGCCGAGCAATTCCAGCGCGCGGTCGCTGAGTTCGATCTTCAGCCCGCGCTCGGCCAGGCGCTTGTCCAGGCCACCCAGCTGGATGCGCGCGATCGACTTGATCTGCGCCTTGTCCAGCGGATGGAACACCACGATGTCGTCCAGGCGGTTGATGAACTCCGGGCGGAAATGCGCCTGCACCACGCCCATCACCGCCGCCTTCATCTGCGTGTAGGCCTCGGCCGAGCCATCGCCGCTCAGTTCCTGGATCTGGTGCGAGCCTAGGTTCGAGGTCATCACGATGACGGTGTTGCGGAAGTCCACGGTGCGGCCCTGGCCGTCGGTGAGGCGGCCGTCGTCGAGCACCTGCAGCAGGATGTTGAACACGTCGCTGTGCGCCTTCTCCACCTCGTCGAGCAGGATCAGCGAATACGGCCGGCGCCGCACCGCCTCGGTCAGATAGCCGCCTTCCTCGTAGCCGACGTAGCCCGGAGGCGCACCGATCAGCCGCGCCACCGAATGCTTTTCCATGAACTCGCTCATGTCGATGCGGATCATCGCCTCGCTGCTGTCGAACAGGAACTCGGCCAACGCCTTGCACAACTCGGTCTTGCCGACGCCGGTCGGGCCCAGGAACAGGAACGAGCCGCTGGGCCGGTTCGGATCGGACAGGCCGGCGCGCGAGCGCCGCACCGCGTCGGACACCACCTTGATCGCCTCTTCCTGGCCGACCACGCGCCGGTGCAGTTCGTCTTCCATGCGCAGCAGCTTGTCGCGCTCGCCCTCGAGCATGCGGTTGACCGGAATGCCGGTCCAGCGCGATACCACCTCGGCGATTTCCTCGGCGGTGACGCGGTCCTGCACCAGCTTGAAATCGTGATGCTCGGCATCCCCGGCCGCGGCCAGCTGCTTCTCAAGGTTCGGCAGCAGGCCGTACTGGATCTCGCTCATCTTGGCGTAGTCCTGCCGCCGCTGCGCCGCCTCCAGCTCGACCCGCGCCTGCTCGATCTGCTCCTTGATCCTGGTCGCGCCCTGCAAGGTGGCCTTCTCCGAGCGCCACACTTCGTCGAGGTCGGAGAACTCGCGCTCGAGCTTGTCGATGTCGCTTTCCAGATCGGCCAGGCGCTGCCGCGAGGCCTCGTCCTTTTCCTTCTTCAGCATCTCGCGCTGGATCTTGAGCTGGATCAGGCGCCGCTCCAGGCGGTCCAGTTCCTCGGGCTTGGAGTCGATCTCCATGCGGATGCGGCTGGCGGCCTCGTCCATCAGGTCGATCGCCTTGTCGGGCAGCTGGCGGTCGGCAATGTAGCGGTTGGACAGCGTGGCCGCGGCGACGATCGCCGGGTCGGTGATCTCCACGCCGTGGTGCACCGCGTAGCGCTCCTTGAGCCCGCGCAGAATCGCGATGGTGTCCTCCACCGTCGGCTCGCCGACGAACACCTTCTGGAAGCGCCGCTCCAGCGCCGCGTCCTTTTCGATGTACTTGCGGTACTCGTCCAGCGTGGTGGCGCCGATGCAGTGCAGCTCGCCGCGCGCCAGCGCCGGCTTGAGCATGTTGCCCGCATCCATCGCGCCGTCGGCCTTGCCGGCGCCGACCATGGTGTGCAGTTCGTCGATGAACAGGATGACCTGGCCTTCGGTCTTGGACAGGTCGTTGAGCACGCCCTTGAGCCGCTCCTCGAACTCGCCGCGGAACTTGGCGCCGGCGATCAGCGCGCCCATGTCCAGCGACAGCACGCGGCGGCCGCGCAGGCCTTCCGGCACTTCGCCGTTGACGATGCGTTGGGCCAGGCCCTCGACGATGGCGGTCTTGCCGACGCCGGGCTCGCCGATCAGCACCGGGTTGTTCTTGGTGCGCCGCTGCAGCACCTGGATGGTGCGCCGGATTTCCTCGTCGCGGCCGATCACCGGATCGAGCTTGCCGCTCTCGGCGCGCGCGGTGAGGTCGATGGTGTATTTCTCCAGCGCCTGGCGCTGGTCCTCGGCGCTTTCCGACTGCACTGTCTCGCCGCCGCGCAGCTTGTCGATGGCCGCTTCGAGCTTCTTCTTGTCGGCGCCGGCGGCACGCAGCGCCAGGCCCAGCGCGCCGGCGTCGTCGGCCGCGGCCAGCACGAACCACTCGCTGGCGATGAACTGGTCGTTGTGCTGCTGTGCCAGCTTGTCGGTCTGGTTGAGCAGCCGGTTCAGGTCGTTGCCGATCGACAGGTTGCCGGGCTGGCCGCTGACCTTGGGCAGCTTGTCCAGCGCCTCGCCCAGCCGCTCGCGCAGCACCGGCACGTTAACGCCGGCTTGCGCCAGCAGCGGCCGGGTGCTGCCACCGGACTGGTCGAGCAGCGCGGTGAAGACGTGCACCGGCTCGACGATGGTGTGGTCGCGGCCCACGGCCAGCGACTGGGCGTCGGCCAGCGCCTGCTGGAAACGCGACGTGAGCTTGTCCATCCGCATCGGGAAGTTCCTCTGGAAGGGGGGCCGGCCGCGCCGGCATGCTAGTCAAATGCGGTTGGCGCGGCATGTTTCAAGGCTGCGGCACTGCCTGTATACGCCTTCGCAGCCTGGCGAGGGGCTGCACGCCAGGCGCTGCGACGCGGCAATGCGCGCGTGTTCCATGCCCAGGCTGCTGTCCGGCATAGCGCCTGCGCCAGCGCACGGTTCCCTGCGCCGCTCGCAACACGGTCACACGCCGCTACCGCTACAGCCCCTACCCTCGGCGTTCGAACCTTCCCGCACAGGAGCCGCAATGCACTACGACCTCTACTACTGGACCGGCATCCAGGGCCGCGGCGAGTTCGTGCGACTGGCGCTGGAGGATGCCGGCGCGGCCTACCGCGACGTCGCCCGCGAGGAAGGCGACGCGGTCCTGCAGCCCTTTCTCGACGGCGATCAGCCGGGCGCGCGGCCGTTCGCGCCGCCGTTCCTGAAGGCTGGGCGGCTGGTGATCGCGCAGGTCGCCAACATCCTGCACTACCTGGGTCCCTCGCTGGGGCTGGTGCCGGACAGCGAGTCGCGGCGCATGCAGGCGCTGCAATTGCAGCTGACCATCGCCGACCTGGTGACCGAGATCCACGACAGCCACCATCCCATCGGCAGCGCGCTGTACTACGAAGACCAGAAGCCGGAGGCGCGGCGCCGCGCCGAGGACCTGCGCAGGCAGCGGCTGCCCAAGTTCCTCGGCTATTTCGAACAGGTCATGAGCCAGGGCGGCGGGCGCCATGCATTGCGCGAGCATTCCTACGTGGATCTGTCGCTGTTCCAGCTGATGAGCGGACTGGACTACGCGTTCCCCAGCGCGATGAAGAAGCTCTCGCCGAAACTGCCGCAACTGCGCGCGCTGCAGCAGCGCGTGTCCGAGCGTCCGGCCATCGCCGCGTATCTGGCGTCGGAGCGGCGCCTGCCGTTCAACGACAACGGGATTTTCCGGCGTTATCCGGAGTTGGATGGCTGAGGAGTGATGGGGGCAGGCCTTCGGCATCGACACTTGTTCGACGGCATGCGGTTGCCGTCTTCGTTTGTCGCGGCTGAAGCCGCTCCTACACGAGCTGTGCGCGCGCTGGCCGGGTGCACTGTAGGAGGAGCTTCAGCCCCGACCGTTTCCGGAGCCGGCCGGCTTACAGGCTGCGTTCGTCGCGGCTGAAGCCGCTCCTACATGGGGCCTGGAGTGCCCGCTGGTGCGCGCATGTCAGCCGCATCGTCGCTGCAGTCCAGTGTTGCCACCGGCAAGGCGTGTGCCTATCGAGCCAACAGCCCTCAGGTCCGCACCAACGCCACACGGATCGCCTGCAGTTGCTTGCGCACCGCCTCGGCCTGCGTCGGCCCCAGGCGCAGCAGCGCCTTCTGTCCGACCGACAGCGACTCCAGCGCCGGATCGACGAAGCGGTACTTGCCGGTGCGCGCATCGACGATCACCGCCGGCGGCGTTGCCGGCACCGGCGCCTGCAGCAGATGGTCGATCACCTGCACCAGGCGGTCGTTGAAATAGCCCTTGGGATAGCCCAGCTCCACATACGCCTGCTGGAACAAGGGATAGAAGCGCCGGTACGCGGCCACCATCGCGCCGGCATCGGCCTGGGTGAAGGCCTGCACGTACGGGGCGTAGCGTTGCGCGTTGGCCTCGGCGATGGCGCTGGTGCCGGCGGCATCGGTGCTGATCTGCAGTTGCCCAGGCACCGGCTTCAGCGCCAGGGTCCGCGCAGCGACGCGGCGCTGCGGCAGGTTGTCGATCATCGTCACCGCGCGCTGGATCAGATGGTCGCGGATCAACAGCGCCAGCGGTGCGTCGCTGCCGGCCAGCGTCACCAACTCGGCCCACGCCGCCGCGTCGCTGTCGGCCAGCGCCGGGATCGCCGCATCGGCCGCGAGGGCGGGATCGATCGGATGCTGGATCGGCGGCGGCGATGCTGCCGGTGCCGCCAACGGCGCGGGCGGCGCCGCGCTCGGTGCAGGAGCCGGCGCCGTGGCCGTGGCCGATGGCGCTGAAGGCGGGATCAGGCCGCGCAGATTGTCGCGGAACAGCCACGCCGCGGCGGCCAGCACCGCGAACGCCACCAGCACCCATGGCCAGCGCGATTGTTGGGTTTGCATCGGCATCCAGGTCTCGTCGGGAACACAGGGCTGTGACCCGCCGCAGCCGCCGAGGTTCCGCAGCGAGTGCGGCTGCGTTAAGCCAGGCCCGGCGCAGCGACGTCAGCGGCGCCGTGTCGGCCGACCGCTGCGCACACACCCGTCGCTGCCTGCACGCTACTGATCCTGCGTATTTTCGTCGATGAATCCTAGCCGCAAGCCGGCCCAGTCGGCGACGATCGCTGCGGCGACGGCATCGGCTTGTTTGGGCGGCAGCCCCTTGTGTTGCCGCAGCCACGCCGCGGTCGCGGCGCGCGCGGCCGGCAATGCCGCCAGCGCGGCCTTGCGCGCAGCGGACGGCCACAGCTTGTCGTCGTGGATGGCGCCGATGGCCGGCGCCGGATCGGCCGCCAACGGCACCTTCGCGGCCTGCAGGAAATCCAGCGGCGACAGCGTCGCACGCAGCTCCTGCACGCTCCACCCCGCATAGCTGGCGAAGCGGATCGTGCCGGCGTTCTGCGAGGCATTGCCGATCGCCGGCTCGAACGCCGCCTGCAACTGCTTCCAGGCCGGCAGATCGAACAGGCCGCCCTGTGGCGCGCACAGCGGCGCGCTGCCGTCGCGGGTGGAGCCGTACAACGGCCCCATCGCCTCGTAAGCCAGTTCGCCCTGGCGTACGAATACGAAGCAATGCACGTACGGCCGCGACAGCCCGTCGTAGCCGCTGAGTTCGATCCAGTTGCGCAGCAGAATCAACTCGGCCTTGCCCGCCGGTTCCTTGGGATCCTTGCGGATATCGTCCAGCAGCGATGCGGCAAAATCGTCCTGTGCGCGCAACGCGGCGGCGGCACTGGCATAGCGTTTGCGCGCTTCGTCGGCACTCACGCCGGCGCCGGGCTCGAAGCGCTGCAGATAGACCAGCCACGCCGAGGCCAGCCCGCCGTCGTAGTCGCGCAGCTGCGCGGCGGCGGCCCCCGGTGCGGCCGGGATACCGGCGACGATGCGGTCCAGGTGTGCCGCCTGTGCGGCGGTCTGTGTGTCGAACTGCTGCATCCGCACTTGCAGGGCGCGCTGCACACAGGCCGCCGGCCGCGCCTGCTGCAGGCACGCGTTGCGCTGCGTGAGCCAGGCGCGCTGCGCGCTGCGCAGCGATGCGACCTCGGCACGCGGCGCGCTCTCCAGCAGTGCGGCGTAGCCGTTGGCCAGTTGCTCGTCCTGGTGGCCCAGGGTCGCGTCGCTGCACAGCAGCCGCTCGATCGGACTGGCCGCCTTGGCGCAATCGAACGAGGCGGCCGACGCGGCCGGCGCCAGCAGCAGGGTCGCCAGGGCAAGGCCGACCAGGGGGTGGAATCGCGGGGTCATGGGCGACGTCCTTGTTACGGTTGGGTGGACGAGCATGCCGGTCGCGGAACGCTCAGTCCACCAGCACCGCACGCGGCTTCTGCAGCGACAGCAGGCCGAGCAGCGCGGCCAGCGCCACGTAGCCGCCGACGAACTGCCAGGCGATCAGCTTGGGCAGGCCGCTCAGCGTCCACGGCAGGTAGATGCCGCCGCGCGGATCCACCGAATGGATCAGCCCGAACAACGTCAGCGCGGCCGCCACCAGCAGGAACACCGCGGCGCGGCGCAGGCGCCCATCGACCATCGCCGCCACCGCTGCGGTCCACAGCATCGCGGTGATGATGAAGCCGTTGCCCAGGGTGAAGATCACCGCCAGTTCCGGCAGTCCATGGCCATCCAGCGTGGTGGTCAGCGCAGCCAGCTTGTCCGGCGGGATCCAGCCCGGCGCCTTGATCGCCAGCAGATAGGCCACCGACGGCAGGAAGCCCAGCACCATCGCCCCAGCATGACGCTTGGGCGTGGCCTGGAACGCCTGGGTGGTGATGTCGATGGCCACGTACACGATGATCGGCGCCAGCACCGCCAGCGGCAGCCACTGCACCAGCCCGGCGACCAGTCCGAGCATGCCGCCCAGGCCGATGAACAGCCCGGTCAGCAGCGTATAGCCGCTGCGCGCGCCCATGTGCTTGTACGCCGGCTGGCCGATGTAGGGCGTGGTCTGGGCGACGCCGCCGCAGACGCCGGCGACCAGGGTCGAACAGGCCTCGACCAGCAGGATGTCGCGGGTGC
>Ga0308160_10005666_pt1 | contig 12955 bp, 11 predicted proteins | sample PhyFR1_FD_201036 | JGI IMG/M metagenome (GOLD analysis project Ga0308160, IMG submission 201036) | Phyllosphere microbial communities from UC Gill Tract Community Farm, Albany, California, United States - DLSLF.R1 | ecosystem: Host-associated > Plants > Phyllosphere > Unclassified | place: USA... | reverse complement strand
ATCTGGCATACTACGAGGGACTACTACGCACAGAAGGTTTAGATATCAAGACAAACCTGAGCGAAGAGGACCGTAAGAAAGTCTTGGAGCGACTCGATGGATTTAGGGAGACGTACCCAAAGTCGCCTGCTCCTCGTCGTTTGAGTTTGGTGGTTGCACAGGGTAAGACCATATGTTCTCAGGCCTTATTACAAGCTGATCCATAGGCGAGATATTCCGAAAACTTGCCCGAAACTACTTAATAGCGGGTTTGGAGAAGGGTGTTCCTTCGCTGTTTGTCGATGTCAAGGGATTGTACAGGGATGCCAGCAAAATGGCGGCCGTGGGCGAAATTGTCGAAGAGCTTGTCGTCGATCTAGAAAAAGAGAAATTGCGCGACGATGGTACGTCACTTCACGTTCTCGAGCGCCAAACTGACCGGTAGACTCAATCCCACCCCCAACAACCCTATTATGGGCATACTACTTCCTCGCTCTCCACCTGTCGCATCCCCTCAACGCTCAGCCTTCCCACTCGCGAGCATTGGACCTACTGTCGAAAGCTCTGGAGCATACACCCACATTACCTGAAATTTACATGGCTAGGGCATTGGTACTCAAGCGAGCTGGAGATCCCCAAGGCGCAGCTCAGTCTATGGAAGAAGCTCGATTATTGGATGGACAGGATAGGTTCTTGAATGGAAAAGCGGCAAAATACTGGCTAAGAGCTGGAGATGTCGCCAAGGCTGAAGAGTTGCTTGTGATGTTTACAAAGGTACTTTATACGCCCCTGAGAAGCGAAGGATCAGCTAACGATCGCAGAAAGACATGGCTGCTCCGGCCGATTTGACCGAGATGCAATGTCTCTGGTTCTTGCAGGAAGAGGGAGATAGTTACCGCCGTAATGGAAACCTCGCCATGGCATTGAAGCGATACCAGTCTCTAGCTACCGTATGTCGTCGACCTTGTCCTCAGCTGATGAATAGACTTTCCGAGACTACGAAGATGATCATTACGATTTCCACCAATATTGTCTACGTCGGATGACCATGAGCGCTTATGTCGAGTGAGTAATCACCAAACCTTGTCGGAAGGGAGCTAACGACAGGTTGATGCGATATGAGGATCAGCTATACTCCCATCCAGGGTACTACAACGGTGCTTTAGCTGCTATCGAAATCTATACCCGTATACACGACCACCCAGATTTGACCGAAGAGAAATTAAGTATGCTTATCCCTTGTCTCCCTCTGGAACGAGCTGACCAGCAGCCGAGGAACAAGAAGCAGACCGAAAACGAGCTGCCAAGAAAGCTCAAAAGGCAGAACAAAAAGCCAAAAAGGCAGCAGCAGCCGCCAGTGACGGAACGAAATCTGAACCACCTGCTCCTGATGATGATCCCGATGGAACCAAGTTGTTGAAGACGGCAACTCCGCTTGATGATGCTTTGAAACTCTGGGAGCCACTCCAGAAACTCGCCGGAACGAGGATTGAAACTTGGATCAGCGGATTTGAGATTTATATCCGTAAAGGTCAGCTCACTCTTTCTGGGTTGTCAAGACAAGCTGACAGGCAGGAATGTATCTAGCCGCCTTGAAATGTTTGAACGAATCGGCTGCCATTGATAGCAACTCCGCAGAGTTACATCGTCAAATCATCCATTTTAACCGTATCAGTAAGTCGCAGTCACCTAGCATCTGTTAACTCCAGTCTCATCAGCCGAAGTCGACCAGTCAATCCGCTCAGCGATTGAGAAAGCATTTACCCTCATTCCCAAGGAAACATCCCCAACGGACTTCAACTCCCAATTCCTCACTTCCAACTCGACTTCAGCCTCACACATTCTCTCAGCAGCATCAGCAGCTCTTGAACTAGAATCAAGCGAGGTCGAATCAATCCTCAACAAACTGTTGGATTCTAGCGTACCACCCACCGTGGAAGGTTTGACATCGGCTATTGAGATCCTTCAGCGATCTGGAGCTGGTGAAGAGCGAGTCGCCGAGTTCAGGAAGAAATGTAGGGAGAGATTACCCCTTGCTTGGGTCTTTGCCTCTGAGCAGGAAAAGTCAGAGAGAAAGTTGGGAGAGGAGGGAGATAGGATGGCTGTGAATGGAGAGAAATCGGATGTCTAGATCATAGATCATAGATCCTAGATCATGCAAACACATGCATTTCATGTACATGCTGGAAGCTACTGCTAGTGGAGACAGACCACTCGAATAGAATCATCGTCGTTACATCGTTAAACGGCTAATCATTTCTATGTAATGATCTACATTATATCTTGCTCTACATCTACGCAGCCGATCGCCAAATTCGTAAAGCATCATCAATACTCTCCGACTTCCACAACTTGATCTCCCCAACCCCTCCCTCCTTATCCACATGATACTGCCCCTGCAAAGCACTAGCATATGCCCTAGCAGCATCCCTAACCTTCTCCCTTAATACTCCCACTTCATCCGCAGAACGCTGAACCAGATCCTTCATCACCCTCAAGAATTCCAGCGAAGGGACATGATTCCGACGAAGGTAAATAGCAATGACCGGCGTCCACTGCCAAGTCGAAAAGTACGCCGAAATCGTAGATTCACTAATCTCTCGATCAGATATCTTCCTAGATGCGGAGGTGACGAAATTAGGTCGAATCCAACCTAGGCGCTTATCGGCTGGCATACAGAAGTGCGTAAACACGCTGGGAGAGTAGAAATCGCGAATCATCGATACTTGAGCTATATTCTCCACTTTCAGATCTTCCTGGCCGTGAAGCCCGAGCCACATGGAAACGTATATCCCGATTAGGTTTGTTTTATCCATCGATACGCATTCTACAAGGACGTTCCGAACGAATTTGTCGAATTTCGAATCGGTCGAGAATAATTGAACCATTGCGACTAGGTCGGGTGTACCGGCGTGGGTTTTTATGATATGTTCGACATCTGCCGCAGGGAGTGACATGGGTTCAGCAGCTGCCAACAAGTCGTAATAATGGTCTAAACCGGAGATGGACCCTGCGGTAATAACCATACTTCTATTCCCCTTTGGATCGGTATTATAGTCGAGATACGCAGCTCGACGCTTGACATACATTGTTCTCGTCTTCACTAGAGCTGCTTTATCGGCGGGATCGGTAAGGTCGTACCCAACAGGCCAGTATCGAGGTGTATCGACTGATATTTGAAGGATAGTCTCGTAAGGTTGGATAAGCGTTGGCGAGATTAATCGTTGTGTATACGGCCCTTGGGGACCTTGTACCTTAGTCCTGAGTGGTAGGTAAACCGTTTCTTTCGTATCGACATCCTTGGCCATTAGACATCTGGGCTCGGCGGCTAGGGCCCATAGATGCCTGAAAGCTTGAGGGTAGGCTTTATTATCGCTTGGTGAAGGTTGGAATCGGGGGAAGAATGAAATACACATGGCTGCGATGGCCATGTTGGAATTGCCCAATGTATAATGACCTCGGCCGAGGAAGAGGATACCAGTAGCCATATGAGTTGCCATATGCGTTCCATAAGTGACTCCAGCACCTTCTTGCCCGTGAGAAACACGTAGGCGGCGTAGAACATTCAGTTCTCCAGTCCCAGACATGACGGTTGCTAAAGCGAGGGTAACGACATTGAGACATTGTCGAGCGGATTGTCGTCGGATCTTGCCTTCGTACGTCATGGACGAGCTGCAGGACGCCTTCAACAAGACCCCAAAGAAGAACAATAGGTTATTGTGAGCCAGTTCCGATCCAGTTCCAGCGAGCTTGAGCCCGATCGCAAGACAAGCTCCGGCAATGATGTTGAAGTACGCCAATTCGCATGCGATCTCCATCGACGATGTTTTTCGGTGATTCGAATGCCCTTTCTGCAGGAATGGGGGTAGCTGGGTTTCAATCCACGGTAAGGAAGCGTTGACCTCGTCCCACATGATGAGACTTCTAGCTAGAACCCGTAATAAGAGGATATCAGGTCGAACATGATCGGCTTCAAAGGCGCTTTGTGGAATTTCGAGCATATTTGCAATCTCTCGTTGACCGGTTTTGAGGTACATGAACCCTAGAGCTAATGTTGCGCCAGGAGAGGTCATGGTAGTATCGATCGCGTTGGATGAATCATCGGTCGGATCGCCGAGGATACATCGTCTTAGCTTTGCCAATAATCGCCTGTCGACCTCGGAAGATTGCTTGCCACCTCGTCCGAGCATGATTAATCCGAATGCCATGCTGGCCGAGAAGGAGTACGATTCTTGATATCCCTCAAACAACTCTACACCTGATAAGTTGTTCCTGCCAACTTCGGAGAGAGCAACCTCTGCCATCCGGAGATTTCGACTTCCAGCATGGACCAGTCCCAGACCCAGAAGAGCGGAAGATTGGATGATTGGCGAAGCGTTCAATTCGGCGGAGCCTAGTGGGAGTAAGGCGTGGGTATGTAGCGACAGGACTTTCGTACATAGCGGATCTTGGCTTCCAGCAAAAGAACATGCCAGGCCGAGTAGCAGACCACATGAAGTAAAGTCGTGACGAGGTTCCATATATGGAAAAGCGTGGTATGCCATTAACGATCTCAAATGGCCATTCAACCCTAATCCAAGTAGTAATCCCCCATGTTCCGGATTGAGGGTAGCGGGTCGATTGAACACGATCCAGGAACTATCGATCCCTTTACAATCCGGTGAGATGGCAAGAGCGGCCGATACTCCATTATGGAAACAAGGCCAATCGGCATTTTCAGCCACCAATTGAGCTTTGATTACTGAATTGCCAGGTAAGACTTTGACCGAGAGTTCGATCGGAGGAACGTCCCATGTTTCCGTGACGGTGGTTCGGCGGGTTCCGTATTCGAATATACCTGACCCCACTAAAACTGCGAGAGTACGAATAGCGATAGTGTTGACTACTGTTTGATGATAATGCAGAATATCTTGTTCGCTGTAGCCTTTCGGGTCTCCGATTGAAATAGTTCGGACGCGGGTGGTTTGAAGAATACGTTCCACTTCGGCGACTCGTCGATCGGATCCAAATCGGACATGAGGTAGATTGACATCCGGTAGACGTTTGACATTGGTGGGTGCAATAGCCATGAGATCGCCAATGGTAGGTTGTCCCTCGGAAGTCTGATATCAGCTTGTCTCTCTTGGTCATAGGAAAGGCTTACATCGGTAGGAACGACCTCGTCCGCAGCGACCCTTTCAGTCTTGGCAGCGATATCGCCACGTCCAATAAACCTGTACAACTCCGGCGTCCACGATTTATCAGGGTGATTCTGACATATTCGTAAAGCCTCGAGTATGGGAACCATGACTCCCGGGGATAGCGATTGGATCCAAGATGGTGATAGTCCTCGACGATGGATCTTCTTGATCGTCTCGTGGGCCTTGAAGAGGGCCAGACCAGCCGTGTTACCGGATAAGTTGCTGTAGATATCACATAAAGTCTCGAGGTTCTTGAATGGATGGATATTACCGAGGTCGTTACCTTTGATCTGGCCTGGCACCGGGAAGGGTTTGGTCTTGTGAGTGAGGGAGCTTGTAAAGTATTGTAGTACGTCTGGAGGAGTTTCAAAGACCAATATATCAGAGCAGTCTATCACGCCTGTCATTAGTGAAATAGAGCGAGTCGACTTACTTTCATCAGAAAGAGAGCCGCCGTCGGACGGTACCAATCTCATCCAATAATCATACCATCCCGCCAAACCCAGTGAACCAGCTAATTTCGAGCAGGATGGGCCTAGTAGTAAAAGATCCGCTTGAGTCGAGGCGAGACAACGATTGTTCTGAGCAACCAGGTGCAATGCAAAGAGGATAGCAGGTGCGACTTCAGAAGCGAGGATCTGCCCACATACAGGAGGATTGCGCGTCTGCACCAGGGTGGTTTTCAACCCGATTGATTGTCCAAGTCGGCGTAACAACGGTCGAGAGCTTCTCTGTGCCTTTGCAAGTAGAGCGTTGAAGTCATGCGAGACAACATCCTCGCGAGTCATGCGAAGTAAATCCTTGAGGGTATCCAATAGTATATCCCACGCAGAGAGCGCGTCGACTCGTAAACCAGATTGAAGGCGAGTGAGGAGTTCGCGTTGGAAGATGAAATAATCTGGCGGTGCCAAGACACATGCGAAAGCTTCAGAGCATTGTCGTACCAGTCGATCCTTGATAATGAAATCGAAAGATACCCGTGCAGTCTCGCCATCATCGTAACAAATCGTGACTCTTGATCCAGCGGGATATTTGAACCCTACGATTCGGCGGTCGCGTGACCTTTGACCCATGGAATCAGAATTGTCGACCTGCATGCTCAGACTGGAAGCCATTCGCCGAACGACTTCGTCGTGGGTATCATTCGGCCGTCGAGGTTGATTGACTTGTATTTCGCGGCCTTCAGCGGTTAGGATTCGCATGAGACCATCGTCTCCTAGAATGAGCAGATCGTGAATACCATGTCGAGTCGAAATGATTGGGACTGCCGCTTTACATCCGATTCTTCGCTCGAGATTGCATGACGTAGAGGTAAACTTGAAGCAAGTGATTTCCGAGGGGTATTGTACATTGACGCAGATTGACGTAGGCCAGAGGTTTTCCGAAATGAATACGGTTGGGGTTACGCCAGTTGCATCACTTCTGATCAGTGATGCTCGACGTAAAGCTGGGAGGGACTCACGGAGGCGGTGTATCCCAAGTCATTCTCTCCAGCGTAATATCACTCTTCAAGGTCTGCGCTGGCCGCTCCAAACCCATCATCATCGTCGTCTCCCTCAGGTCCTTTTCACCAATCGCAAACAATCCACGCTTATCCACAACAGGTAATTCTTCCCTCATAAAAGCGCCAGAACCTCTTCTATCACTCTTCTCCACCCCTACAGAAGATGCGCCCGAGACTACCCGTCCACCGTTTCGAGCGGGTTGATTGACGGTAACAGCAAAAGGTGGTGGATCGAGTGTAGCGTGAAGTTCACCAGCAGCCGAGCCGGCTGGCAAGTCTTTATCTGGTCCTGCTGTTCTTGATAATCGAGGAGCTCGTCTGGTGGTACGTTCAAGGGGATCTGCGATTCCAGACTGTCGCCTGTCTGTCCTCGATACCGTTGTCGATGGATTTCGGCCTGAAGAAGCTCGTCCAGCTTTGGGCAGAGGTTCAGGTTGTCGCATCACATCTTCCGGACGCATTGTTCGAGCAGTAAGAGGAGATTGGGTAATTTTGGGAGAGGTGGAGCCGGTTGTTCGACGATAGAAGACGACTTGGTTTCGGTCGGTATCGTAAATGACCACGGGCGATCCGGGTTCGGTACCGACAAGCAGTAATTCGGACGAGTATGGTATTGAGAATCCATTCCCAGCTTCCGTGACCATCTTGAATTCTTCGAGAGGTTTCTCCAATGCCCAAACTCTAGGTAGATCTTCCCCTTCATCCTCCAAATCGACTAGGTTATCCAGTACAGAAGTCGAGCCTGTATCCAGATCCATCCCTCTCAACACGCTTCCTGATTGTCTCTTCTTTCTACGTAGCTCCCGCTTCTGTAGTAGTCTTTGTACTATCACTCCTCCTGTTGATAATGGCCATGCCTTTTCCACTACGAATGGGAGGTGAACAATGACCTCCTCGCCCGACGGGAAGTAGATGTACGCTTTGGTCTGTAGGAAGATCAACAAAGCTCGTTCGAGTCGAAGGCCCTTTGCCGATGTCGACGGAACAGATTGACCCCATCGAGAAGTATGAGCCGTATGGAAAGGTCCAAAAGTCCGGTTCGAAGCCGTATCCTCCTCCTTGCCTTTGCCTTTCGTAAATCTGCCCGCGACTTGACCGGTCCCTCGTTGAAAGTGGGTGAACACAGCATAGGCGACATCTTCTTTATCATGACCATACGAATATTGCCGATAGATCTGACATCCTCTTGACCAGGTCACTGTCTGTCCACTCCAGACTAATTCTTCCTCGGCTTCGTTGTTGACGGACGAAACCACTAGGGTGGGGGACTTGGTCTGAGCCTTGAGGTCGAACGTATTCCGGCTCGAGCTTGGATCTGTCGGTATTCTAGAATGCGAGAGAATACCAGGCGAAGCATCCAGGCCGAGAAGTACAGCCTCTAGCATGACGGGTGGTGGTTGTACTATAGGTGTTGAAATATGGTCCATTCGAGACGCGTTCTGAAGATGAGCGGTGATGTCCGCCTTTAACTAATTGCCAAGTATAAGTATAGCCCTGAACTACCCTGTCCCTCCTCTTTCATCTTCGTCGTCTGATAGTAGTCAGTCACTCATACATCCCCGGGCCTAGGTATCTAGGCCGTCATACAAGACGTCGTCAGCATTATCAACAAGGGCCGCCAAATTAGTCAAATCATTCAGGCCCAAATCGCAGTCTACATATTACAGAAACGAACGTGCAGGAGAAGAAGAGTCTTTTGCCCTATTACCGCTTTCACAAGGTCGATTATCAGACGACGGAAGCGAGAGTTCTGGACACGGGAAATACAAGGGACTAGATTATTGGGATTGTCTTAGTGGACAAGTACCTAGAGGTGGTGACAAGATGAAATTTGGGTAAATTGGCTTATCTGACATAATAATGAGGAGCTGATTTGATAGAACTCTACTCGAGCTCAATAGCAATATCGAGTGGTGGAACTACTATGTCGAGTGAGTGATACCTAGGTCGCAGACAACGGGGCTGATGACAGCTACGATGCGCTAAAGAAGCTGTTCCCGTCGACGCCGCTCGACCCATCCTACTTCTCGACGCAGCAGCATCAAGAGTCTTCGTCCCTCTTACCGACCACTCGATCCGGTTCGGACAAATGGGCTTCACCAGAAGAATTCCGAGCCGCTCTGGATAGGGAGCGACAAAAGGTAGAAGACTTTTACAACCAGAAACTCGAAGAGATGCGGACTACATTCGCTGCTCTCGAGCAAGAGGTCCGTGGAATGGAAGATAGAGAATTAGGAGAGGATGTAATCAAGGAAGAAGACGAAGAAGAGGACGAAGGAGAATTCAGGGAGACCGATGATCTCCTTTCACCGGGTATGGCACCTCCACCAAGACCTGCTCCAAAGAGTCGAACATCATTCATGAATCGCATGGCACCCTCCATGGGTCGGCGGAGGAAATCGATTCTACCAACTGGGACGACTCACGAGGCCGATCTCCACGAAGGTCAGCTGAGGACTCAGCGAAGTCGATCCACCGGTCGAGTTTCGTTCTCGGCCGATGATGGGGCCAACTTGTCTCCTAAACCTTTAGGACGAGGACGTAGATCATCAGATTTCGAATCATCAGAAGATGGACCACTCAACGTCACGGCTCGAGATAGGAGGACATCATTATCATCCACCTCTTCGCACGAGCGGGATCACGATATAAACCTGTCCGCCCGGTCGAACATGAGCTCATTAGGCCTTGTCCCGATGAATCCGGCAGAAGTACCCGAGTGGCTCCTGCGGCCGGAAGGCAGGGATGTAGAAGAGGATGCAGAATCTCGGGATCCGATATATATCTGGACTGGATCGGGGAACTATGGGACATTCGCTCGGATCGCACTCAAGAAGAAGATCAGTCGGGTTTGGTTGGACACCTACTCTCTGAAACAATATGTCGATCTCAATTTGACTGCCTTTGAAAAGATTCTCAAGAAGTATGATAAGAACACAAACTCTAAGGTATGTCTGGCCAAATGTTCGATACTGACAAGCAGTTGAAGAAGGAATACGTCGCCAACGTCGTCCTGGAATCAGACCCATGGCGTCCATCGACCCGAGAAGCACTAGATCAAGACCTAGGACGAATCCTATTCCTCTACCGCAGAGTAGTAGTAGGCGGAGACGAGGATCTCGCCAAGGAACAACTCCGATCCCAGCTCCGAGAGAAGGTAGTAGTCGACAGGGAAACAGTATGGTCCCAAATGGTTTCCGGTCGTCGGGAACAAGGGATCTTCCGATCTGTCGAGCCGGATGAACATGTGTCGGCATTCGAACATCCCAAGGGAAGTATCAAGACTCCCTTGGGTCGATTCGGATTACCTTCGTGGTGGTCTGGTAAAGCTGCTATTTTGGTTCTTGCTTTGATAGTCATGTTCGTTATCGTCCAGGTTCAGCCGTTTGACCGGGTCGAGGAAAGTAATTGTTTGGCCATGCTGGTATTTTGTACCATGCTCTGGGCTACCGAGGTCGGTCCATTACACCCCCTTGGTATTAGAAGCTGACATACAGGCTATCCCACTGTTCGTCACCTCTTTGGCTGTTCCCTTCTTGGTGGTCCTCCTTCGAGTCCTCCGGTCATCTGACGGCAAAGACACCCGACTACCAGCAGCGGACGCTACCAAGTGAGCTGGAGATCTTCGTCAGTCGCTACCCAAGCTGACAACCAGGTACATCTTCTCCCAGATGTTCTCGCCGACCATCATGCTCCTCATTGGTGGTTTCACTATCGCCGCTGTCCTTTCCAAAACTAGGTTGGACGTCATGACAGCCTCACGAATCCTGAACGCAGCAGGCGAGAAACCTAGTGTCATCTTACTCGTTCTGATGTGCGTCGCGACATTTGCTAGTATGTGGATTAGTAATGTCGCTGCGCCTACGCTTTGTTATGCCCTCATCAAGGTGAGTTTGATTGTATGATGGAGCTGATGTTAGCCTATTACGAATGAGTTGCATCCCAAATCAGTATTTTCTAGGTGTTTGATCGTGAGTAGACTCGTCGAAGATTTTACTGGATGTGGCTGATGATAGATTGCTATTGCTCTAGCCTCCAATATTGGAGGATTAGCTTCCCCAATCTCGTCGCCCCAGAATTTGATTGCGCTTGGATCGATGAACCCACCCCTATCATGGTTGGCATGGTTCGCAATTTCCATCCCGGTAGCTACTCTCTCGATCCTAGCAATCTGGGCATTCCTACACGTCAACTACCGATGGGAGTCTGATCTCAAAATACCCCGCATGAGGAAGAATACCGATACTCTCACCAAGACACACTATTTCGTCTTGTTCATCAGTCTCATGACGATCGCTTTGTGGTGTATGGAAAAGAGCATGGAAGGTTGGGTGGGAGATATGGGGATTATCGCTATTATCCCTCTCCTCGCTTTCTTCGGAACTGGTATTTTGTCAAAGGTACGTCGTATCGTAAACATGAACTGGACTGACGAGAGTAGGAGGACTTCCATTCCTTCCATTGGTCGATCGTTTTCCTCGCTATGGGTGGTATCGCACTTGGAAAAGCTACCCTCTCGTCAGGTTTGCTTGATGATCTAGACGGTCTCCTCGAGCGTCTAGTAGAAGGTTTAGGATTGTATAGTATCCTAGTCATATTCTCGCTTATTGCGCTCGTGATTGCTACTTTGTAAGTCACTGACGAGAGGTGGAGCTAACAAGTAGTATCTCGCATACTATCGCGGCTGTTCTACTAGTACCAATCGCAGAGAGGATTGGTGATTCGCTCAGCGAATCTCACCCAAAATTGCTCATCATGGTCAGTACCTCTCAACTTGTACTACACCCCAGAAAGGCTGACTAGGTAGGCTACCGCGTTGATCTGTTCTGCCGGGATGGGACTTCCCGTCTCAGGTTTCCCAAATATGACTGCGTAAGTTCTCGATATTTTGTGACGTGATGGTCGCCTGACAGGTAGTATTACACAGGAGAACAAGCTCGGCCAAAGGTTTATCGGAGCATCTGATTTCTTAAAGAATGGAATCCCAGCTTCGTTGTTGGCGTTGTTCGTCATTGTCACCGTTGGCTATGCTATCATGAGGCTACTAGGGTGAGTCTAGCCATTCCATCATACTGCGATAGGGGAGAGCTAACTTGTTTAGTCTTTAGTTGGAGAAAGACAGTTTAGAGCAGATACGAGATATTGTCTAAGGCAGGGTTATAGAGCTGCGGATTATGCATGGCTTTCCTAAAGATTGAGTGACATCGAATGAATGGCATGCTTAATACCGCTGTGTGTGTACCCCGACACCCTTCGCAGGGACATGCAGAGGAGCTGATCTGAGCACTAGCTTTATATTGCTGCACACTGTAGATTGGACATTCGGTTACTTGGCATGACCCGAAGTTCCGGCGGAGGTTGCCGCTAATAGGCCCCGCCCCATGTCCCCTTCCTCCTCCCTCCTCCACCCATCTACCTCAGTTGCTCTTCTTATTCCCTATAGACTATTAGATTCAGTATACACATCATTCTCATCTTAGACTAGATATACAGACTCCAAAGCAATCGCCATCTCCCTAATACAAGCATCTATCACAGCTATCCCGTAGACCTTGATTCAACTCCGCTTGAACCAACCTTAATATCATTGCTGTTACTCCGATCACGGCGCGTTGATCAATCAATCGGTGACAATTGCAACTATTATCTGGTTCCAACAATTTGTCTAGTGAGTTTATCTGTACCCACAAGTTGGACTATAGCCGAGTACACAGCTGACAGTTTAGTTACGTGTACTAGTTGACTAGCTCTGGGATTCGAACACGATGGATGCCCGACCGCCGAACGACCCATCGGCACCCCTACCTATCCCCGCATCTCAACCACCTCGACCATCTCCTGTACGAGCTGCTACGTTAGCTGCTTATCAACTATCCACCAGTAAATCCAGGGCATCATCTCAACCTGCGGGAGAGAGATTTCCCGTTTTAGGGACATCTCCCGGTTCGGGACGTGATAGTCCATTATCGACAAGCGGAAAAGGAGGTTCATATGGTGTGATTGGTGGCGCAAGGTCATCAACCCCGAGAAGGTTCAGTAGCGGGCTACCACCGGGACCAGGTACCGCGACTCGTGCAAATAGCTTCTCAGTTGCTGAAGGTGGATTAAGTCAGCGTGTAAGTCTCTTGTTTACATCACAGTGGAGTAGGTTGGCATTTTGCTAAGTATATAGCACGCGGTATCTTCGACGAGAACTCTCTCTGCTCATCTAGAAGAACAACCATCTAGATCATCACGTTCACGCTCGAAATCACCTTTCCCAACTTTTTCACCTACATCATCTAGATCAGTT
>Ga0308160_10005664_pt1 | contig 12956 bp, 13 predicted proteins | sample PhyFR1_FD_201036 | JGI IMG/M metagenome (GOLD analysis project Ga0308160, IMG submission 201036) | Phyllosphere microbial communities from UC Gill Tract Community Farm, Albany, California, United States - DLSLF.R1 | ecosystem: Host-associated > Plants > Phyllosphere > Unclassified | place: USA... | reverse complement strand
CCGATCTTCTGCAGCGCGGTGACGAACACCAGCACCAGCAGCAAGGCATAGGCGACGTTGCGCAGGAAGTTGCTGAGCGTGGTCTCCACCCGCGCGCGGACCAGCGCGCGGTGCAGCCACTGGCTCAAGCGCTTGGCGATCCACATCCCGAGCACCAGGATGACCAGCGCCACGCCCCAGTTGAGCGCGTATTGCGCCCAATCCAGGTCTCGCCAGTTGAACGGTCGCCGCGTCTGCGCCGCCGGTGCGGTGGCTGTCGCCGCCGCGACCGCCGCCAGCAACGTTGCTGCCGTGCCCATCAGCTGGCGGCTTTCAGCTTGGCCAGGCGCAGCCAGGTATCGACCACGGTGTCGGGATTCAGCGACACCGACTCGATGCCTTCCTGCATCAGCCATTCGGCCAGGTCAGGATGGTCCGACGGACCCTGGCCGCAGATGCCCACGTACTTGCCCTTGGCGCGCGCGGCCTTGATCGCCATCGACAGCAGCTTCTTGACCGCGGCGTTGCGCTCGTCGAACAGGTGCGCCACGATCGACGAATCGCGATCCAGGCCCAGGGTCAGCTGGGTCAGGTCGTTGGAGCCGATCGAGAAGCCGTCGAAGATCTCCAGGAATTCGTCGGCCAGCAGCGCATTGGACGGCAGCTCGCACATCATGATGATCTTCAGGCCGTTCTCGCCCTGCTTGAGCCCGTTCTTCTCCAGCACCTCGATGACCTTGTGGCCTTCTTCCAGGGTGCGCACGAACGGGATCATCACCCACATGTTGTCCAGGCCCATCTCGTTGCGGACCTTGAGCACGGCCTTGCATTCCAGCGCGAACGCGGCCGAGAAGCTCGGATCGACGTAGCGGCTGGCGCCGCGGAAACCGATCATCGGGTTCTCTTCGTGCGGCTCGTAGTTGCTGCCGCCGATCAGGTTGGCGTATTCGTTGGACTTGAAGTCCGACAGGCGCACGATCACCGGGTTCGGCGCCACCGACGCGGTCAGCGTGGCGATGCCTTCGGCCAGGCGATTGATATAGAAACTGACCGGGTCGGCGTAGCCGGCGATCTTCTCGTCGATCTTCTTCTTGGTCGCCGCGTCCTGCTTGGCGTATTCCAGCAGCGCATTGGGATGGATGCCGATGTGCGCGGCGATGATCATTTCCAGCCGTGCCAGGCCGATGCCGGCGTTGGGCAACTGGCCGAAGTCGAACGCGCGCTCCGGGTTGGCCACGTTCATCATGATCTTCAGCGGCGCCGGCGGCATGTTGCCCAGATCGGTGGTGGTGCGGTCGAACGGCAGCAGGTCGGCGTAGATGAAGCCGGTGTCGCCTTCGGCGCAGCTCACCGTCACCTCGCGGCCGTCCTCGATCAGCTCCATCGCGTTGCCGGTGCCGACCACTGCCGGCACGCCCAGTTCGCGGGCGATGATCGCCGCGTGGCAGGTGCGGCCGCCGCGGTTGGTGACGATCGCCGAGGCGCGCTTCATCACCGGCTCCCAATCCGGATCGGTCATGTCCGCAACCAGCACGTCGCCGGGCTGCACCCGGCTCATGTCGTCCAGGCTGCGCACCACGCGGGCCACGCCGGCGCCGATCTTCTGGCCGATGGCGCGGCCTTCGGCGATCACCGTGCCGCGCTGTTCCAGCGCGAAGCGCTCGATCTGGGTGGCATGGCCGCGCGATTTCACCGTCTCCGGGCGCGCCTGCACGATGAACAGCTTGCCGCTGACGCCGTCCTTCGCCCACTCGATGTCCATCGGCCGCTGGTAGTGCTTTTCGATCACCAGCGCCTGCTTGGACAGTTCCTGCACGTCCTCGTCGCTGATCGAGAAGGTGTTGCGCAACTCGGCGGGGGTGTCCTCGATGCGCACGCGCTCGCCGGGCACGTCCGAATACACCATGCGGATCATCTTGCTGCCCAGCGAGCGGCGCAGGATCGCCGGCTTGCCGGCCGCGAGGGTGGGCTTGTAGACGTAGAACTCGTCGGGATTGACCGCGCCCTGCACGACCATTTCGCCGAGGCCGAAGCTCGAGGTAACGAACACCACGTCGCGGAAACCGGACTCGGTGTCGAGCGTGAACAGCACGCCGGCGGCGCCGACGCCCGAGCGCACCATCAACTGCACGCCGGCCGACAGGAACACGTCCTCGTGCTTGAAGCCGTGGTGCACGCGATAGGCGATGGCGCGGTCGTTGTACAGGCTGGCGAAGACTTCCTTGACCTTGTGCAGCACGTCGTCGGCGCCGGTCACGTTGAGGAAGGTCTCCTGCTGGCCGGCGAAGCTGGCGTCGGGCAGGTCTTCGGCGGTGGCCGAGGAGCGTACCGCCACTGCGACGTCGCCTCCGCCATTCTCGGCGCACAGCTGTGCGTAGGCGTCACGGATCGCCTGGTCCAGCTCGGGCTGCAGCGGCGCATCGGTGACCCAGCCGCGGATTTCCTTGCCGGCCACGGTCAACGCGCCGACGTCTTCCACGTCCAGCGTCGCCAGCTTGTCGAAGATGCGCTGATAGAGATTGTTGTGGGCGACGAACGCCTTGAACGCTTCGGCGGTGGTGGCGAAGCCGCCGGGTACCGAGACTCCCAAACCCGCCAGGTTGCCGATCATTTCGCCGAGGGAGGAGTTCTTGCCACCGACGCGGGCCAGGTCGGTCAGGCGCAACTCGTGCAACCAAAGGATGTTCTCGTTCAAGCGCGATGCTCCGTTGGGCCATCGCCCGAGGCGGGCAGAGTGGCCGCGTCCGTGGGGGAAGAAGCCGATATCATGCAGTGCGCACCCGAGTCGGCACAAGCGCGGCCGGGGGCATCCGTTGGGTTTCAGCAAGGAGAATCCAGGCAATGTCGACGATCCGACCGGTGTTCTACGTGTCCGATGGAACCGGTATCACCGCTGAAACCATTGGGCATAGCCTGCTCACCCAGTTCAGCGGTTTCAGCTTCGTCACCGACCGCATGTCGTTCGTAGACGATCCGGAAAAAGCGCGCGAGGCGGCGCAGCGCATCCATGCCGCCGGCGAGCGCTATCAGGTGCGGCCGATCGTGGTCAATTCCTGCGTCGATCCGCAGCTGAGCATGCTGCTGTCGGAAAGCGGGGCCTTGATGCTCGACGTGTTCGCGCCGTTCATCGAGCCGCTGGAGCGCGAGTTGAACGCGCCGCGGCATTCGCGGGTGGGGCAGGCGCACGGCCTGGTCGATTTCGAGACCTACCATCGCCGCATCAACGCGATGAACTTCGCGCTGACCCACGACGACGGCATCGCGATCAACTACGACGAGGCCGATTTGATCCTGGTCGCCGTCTCGCGCGCCGGCAAGACGCCGACCTGCATCTACCTGGCGCTGCACTACGGCGTGCGTGCGGCCAACTATCCGCTGACCGAGGAGGATCTGGAGCACGACCGGCTGCCGCCGCGCTTGCGTCCGTATCGCAGCAAGCTGTTCGGGCTGACCATCGATCCGGATCGGCTGCAGCAGATCCGCCAGGAACGGCGGCCGAATTCGCGCTATTCCAACCTGGAGACGTGCCGGCGCGAAGTGTCCGCGGCCGAGACCATGTTCAGGATGGAGCGGATCCCGACCCTGAGCACCACGCATACCTCGATCGAGGAGATTTCCAGCAAGGTGCTGGCGACGCTGGGGCTGCAGCGCGAGATGTTCTGAACGCGGCGGCGCGGATCGTGGCGCCTGCGTGAAATCGGCCCATCTGTGAGGCGATCGCGCCTCGGTGCCGAGACTTCCAAGGTAGGCCGGCGCGGGCGATCCGTCAATGCTGCCGCGACGGCGTTGCAGCGTGTAGCATCGGCTCCATGCAACACGCCCTGACCCGCAGCGAACGCATCCCCCGGCTGAGCCGATTCGGCTGGCTGATGGGGCTGTACGCCGAGAACTTCGTGCACCTGAACCGGCTGTTCGTGCCGTCCGATCTGGCCGTGGGCAGCTACCTGTCCTCGATCGGCGACGGCCTGGACCTGCGCCTGGACGTGATCGAGCACCACCGCTACACGGTGGAACTGCGCATCACCTACGACCTGTGCGACCCGCTCACCGGCGAGCCGGATCCGTCGGCGTACGTGCGCCTGTACCGCGACGCGCGCCAGGCCGAGACCACGCATTGCTACGTCGGCCGCCGCTGGCAGGACGTGATGGGGCTGTATCCGCCGCCGGCGGAACTGATCAGCCACCGCATGCGCATGAACACCTTCCTCAGCAAATGGCTGGAATACCTGGCCGAGCGCGGCCATGGCGTGGCCACGCTGAAGCCGGCCGGGCCGCTGCGGCGCCCGGCCGCGGACACGGTGGCGCCCGCGCCCTGATCGTCGGCCGCGGCGGATGCGGCATACTGCGCGCCCGCCGACTCGCCCGCCTGCCGCATGCCTTACACCCCGATCGTCGCCACGCTGGGCTACGTGCTGTCGCCCGACCGCTCCAAGGTGCTGCTGATCCATCGCAACGCGCGGCCCGGCGACCACCACCTGGGCAAGTACAACGGCCTGGGCGGCAAGGTCGAGGCCGACGAGGACGTGCTGGATGGCATGCGCCGCGAAATCCGCGAAGAGGCCGGCATCGAATGCGATGCGCTGCAACTGCGCGGCACGATCAGCTGGCCCGGTTTCGGCAAGCATGGCGAGGACTGGCTGGGCTTCCTGTTCCTGATCAGCGCCTACAGCGGCGAACCGTTTACCGAGAACGCCGAGGGCACATTGGCCTGGGTGCCGGTGGCGGAGATGGACACGCTGCCGCTGTGGGAGGGCGACCGCCACTTCCTGCCGCTGGTGTTCGACGGCGATCCGCGCCCGTTCCACGGGGTGATGCCTTACCGCGACGGGCGCATGCTGTCGTGGCGCTATTCGCGGGTCTGAGCGGCATCGCGCCTGCGCTGCGCTTGTCCACAGCGGCTGTGGATCGATCCTGCACAAGCCTGTGGGCAAGCGTGGCAAGTCGCTGAAACTGCTGCACGATTTTTGTGGGTGGCGAAAATTTCGTCAGTACCGGCTGCGCTTCTCCACAGCGGGTGTGGATGGAACCGGCCAAACGTTGTGGATAAGACTTCGAGCGCGTTGCAGCGCAACGGCTGTCGCCAGGCTGGCGAAAAATTCGCCAGCATCGCTTGCGGTTCCGGCCGGCGCCCGTGTTGCCGGAATGCTGCGTGCCGCTACTGCGCGGTCCAGCCGCCGTCGATGGCGATGGTCTGCGCGGTGATGTTGCGCGCCGCCGGCGAGGCCAGGAACGCGACGCAGCCGGCCAGTTCGTCGTAGTCGATGAACACGCCCTTGGGCATCGGCTTGAGCATCACCTGCGCGATCACGTCGGCTTCGGAAATGCCGCGGGTGCGCGCCTGGTCGGCGATCTGCTTGTCCACCAGCGGGGTTTTCACGTAGCTGGGGCACAGCGTGTTGATGGTGATGTCGGTGTCGGCGGTTTCCAGCGCCACGGCCTTGGAGAACCCGACCAGGCCATGCTTGGCGGCGACGTAAGCACTCTTGTACGGGCTGGCCACCAGCGAATGGATGCTGCCGATGTTGACGATGCGGCCGAAGCCGCGCGCACGCATGCCCGGCAGCACCGCCTGGGTCAGGCGCGCCACGCCGGTCAGCATCACCTCGATCAACAGGCCCCACTTGGCCATCGGGAACTCCTGCAGCGGTGCCACGTGCTGCAGCCCGGCGTTGTTGACCAGCACGTCCAGCGGCCGCGAGATCGCCGCCAGCGCCGCGCCGATGCTGGCCTCGCTGGCCACGTCCAGCGCCACCGCCTCGGCCGAGCCGCCGGCCTCGCGCAGCTGCGCGGCCACGGCGGCCGCCGCGGCCGCATCCAGGTCGCTGACGACGATGTGGCGGCCGCCGGCGGCCAGTTCGCGGGCGATGCCGGCGCCGATGCCGCTGGCGGCACCGGTGATCAGGACGGTCTGCATGGGAAGCACCTGTCGGGAGGGAAGGTGCGCAGCGTAGCAGCGCCAGGCGAGGGCGCCATGGCGCCGGTCCTCGCCAGTGCGGTGGCGCCACGCTACCCTGTGCCGGTCGCACCCTTCTCACGCCGGATCCGCCACGCTATGCCGATGAAACGCCACTTTTCGATGCTGCGCGAATTCCAGTTGGCCGACTGGTTCACCCTGGCCAATGCCTTCTGCGGCACCGGCGCGGTGTTCGCGTCGATGCGCTTCCTGCAGGAGGGCCGGCGCAGCGACCTGCTGATCGGCATGGCGCTGATTCCGCTGGCGTTCGTGTTCGATGCGCTGGACGGGCGCGTGGCGCGCTGGCGCAAGTCCTCGTCCACGCTCGGCCGCGAACTGGATTCGCTGGCCGACGTGATCTCCTTCGGCGTCGCCCCGGCGGCGCTGGCCTATGCCTGTGGCATGCAGGGCGGCTGGGACTGGCTGGTGCTGAGTTTCTTCGTGTGCTGCGGAGTCAGCCGCCTGGCGCGCTACAACGTCACCGCCGAGCAATTGGCTGGCGACGGCGACAAGGTGCCGTATTTCGAAGGCACGCCGATCCCGAGCAGCCTGGCGCTGGTGATCGTGCTCGCGGTGGCCGCGCACCTGGGCCATCTCGGCGATGCGCTGTGGTGGGGCCAATGGCGGCTGGGACCGTGGCTGCTGCACCCGCTGGTGCTGCTGTTCGCGCTATCCGGCTCGCTGATGATCAGCAAGACCCTGCGCATTCCCAAGCCTTGAGCGGCGGCAGGTTGCTATCATCCCCGTCTGACCTGGGAGGGTGGCGATGAAGGCTAGCGGCGGCAGCGGTGCCGGCGATTTCGAAGCGTTGGCGCGGCAGTACTGGGGCGCGTGGAGCGACGCGTTGCGCCAGGGCGGCGGCGCGGCCGCGCAAGCGCCCGCCGACGGTGCCGGCCACGGTTCGTGGCGCGAGGCGATCGACACCTGGGCGCAGTGGTTGCCGCGCGGTACCGGCGCGCAGGCCGAGGACGCGGTGTCGCAGTTGCAGCAGCAGGCCGGCGAGTGGTTCGGCGCGATGCAGCAGGTGGCGGCACAGTTCGCCGGGCGCGATGCCAGCAGTGCCGACGTGGCCGACGCCTGGAAACAGCAGGTGCAGGGCCAGCGCGAGCAGATGCTGCAATGGCTGCTCGGCGCGGCGCGCGGCGCCGGCCAGGCCGGCGTGGATCCCTGGTTGCAGCAGGCGGCGCAATGGCTGCAGGGCTGGCAGCGCGACAGCGGGCCGTGGCTGCAGATGCCGGGCTTCGGTCCGGGCCGCAACCACCATGCGCGCTGGCGCGCGCTGGCCAAGGCGCAGCAGGACTACCAGGCGCAGTTGCAGGCCTACATGGGCCAGTTGCAGGGTGCGATCGATCGCGCCTTCGGCGTGTTCGAGGCCAAGCTGCGCGAGCACGAGGATCCAGGCCGCCAGCTGACCAACGCGCGGGCGATGTTCGACCTGTGGATCGATGCCGCCGAAGAGGCCTACGCCGCGTCCGCGCTGTCGGAAGAATTCCGCGAGGTCTACGCCGGCTTCGCCAATGCGCAGATGCGCCTGCGCGCGCTGCTGCAACGCGAGACCGAGCAGCTGTGCGAACAGTTGGGTCTGCCCACCCGCACCGAGCTGGATGCGGCGCATCGGCATATCGCCGATCTGGAGCGGCGGCTGCGCCGGTTGGAGCGGGGCGCTGCGCCGGTCGCTGCGGCGGCGCCCTCGGAGCCGACCGCGAGCGGCAAGGCCGCACCGCGGCCGCCGTCGCGATCCAGGCCTGCGGCCGCTGCGGCGTCCAAGGCGGCTGGCGCGAGGAGCAAAGCCGCTTCCAAGCCGTCCACTGCGCGTTCTGCTGCCACTCCCAAGCCGCCGGTCAAGTCCAAACCTGTCGCGAAGTCGAAGTCCAAGCCTGATGTGAAGCCCAGGCCTGCCGCGAAACCCAAGCCCGCTGCGGCCAAGCCGGCGCGTGGCAAGTCGGCTGCGGCGCCGCGCCGGAGCCGCGCATGAAAGGGCCGTTGAGCTTCAGCAGCGACGACCTGCTGCAGGAAACCCTGGAGCTGCAGCGCAAGCTCATGGAAGGGCTGCGCGTGCTGCCGGGGCTGGACGAAGTGCAGTACGGCGTCACCGAGCGGCAGGAAGTGTGGCGCGACGGCAAGGTGGTGCTGTACCGCTTCGTCGGCGAGCGGCCGCCCACCGCGAAGGTGCCGCTGCTGATCGTGTATGCGCTGGTCAACCGCCCGTACATGGTCGACCTGCAGGCCGACCGCTCGCTGGTCAAGGGCCTGCTGGCGCTGGGCGAGGACGTGTACGTGCTGGACTGGGGCTATCCCGACCGTTCCGAGCGCTACCTGACCCTGGAAGACTATCTGCTGCGCTACATCGACGGCGCGGTCGATCACCTGCGCGACGCCGCTGGCGGTGCGCCGATCAACGTGCTCGGCATCTGCCAGGGCGGCACCTTCTCGCTGTGCTATGCGGCGCTGCAGCCGCACAAGGTCCGCAACCTGGTGACGATGGTGACGCCGGTGGATTTCCATACCCCGTACAACATGCTGTCCAACTGGGCGCGGCAGGTGGACGTGGATCTGTTCGTGGACACGCTGGGCAATGTGCCGGCGGACCTGATGAACGCCAGCTACCTGATGCTCAAACCATTCCGGCTGAACCTGCAGAAGTACGTGGGGCTGCTGGACATCCTCGACGATCCGCGCGCCCTGGAAGATTTCCTGCGCATGGAAAAGTGGATCTTCGATTCGCCCGACCTGGCCGGCGAGACCTTCCGCGAGTTCGTCAAGCAGTTCTACCAGGACAACGCGCTGATGCATGGCCGCGCGCGCATCGGCGAGCACGCGGTGGACCTGGCCAAGGTCGCCATGCCGGTGCTCAACATCTACGCCGAACAGGACCACCTGGTGCCGCCGGACGCCTCGCGTGCGTTGCGCGGCCTGGTCGGCAGCGACGACTATGCCGAGCTCAGTTTCCGCGGCGGCCACATCGGCATCTACGTGTCCGGCCGCGCGCAGCGCGAAGTGCCGGCGGCGCTGCACCGCTGGCTGGCCGAGCGCGATGGCGGCGAGTGAGCGCGTGATGCGGCGCGCCGTGCGATTCCCGCGCCGGCTCGGTGTGCGCTTGCTGGCGTTCGGCCTGGTCTGCGTCTGCACGGTCGCCGCCGCGGCGGCGCCATCGCCGGTCGCCGAGCGCGAAATCGCCGCGCTGCTGGCGGCCTTGCAGGCTTCGCCGTGCCGGTTCCAGCGCAACGGCAACTGGTATCCGGCGGCGGAGGCCAAGGCGCATCTGCAGCGCAAGTACGACTACCTGCGCAAGCGCGACCTGGCCGCCAGCGCGGAGCAGTTCATCGAGCGCGGCGCCAGCCGCAGCAGTAGCAGCGGGAAGGCCTACCGGGTGGCCTGTCCGGGCCAGCCCGAGCAGGACGCGGCGACCTGGTTCGCACAGCAACTGGCCGCGCTGCGCCGTCACGCCGCGTCCGCGGCGCCGCGCCCAGACTGAGCGCGCCTTCGCCGCAGGAGCCGCCGCCATGTCCCAGTCCACCCCTACGCTGTCGCGCTCGCTCAACGACCGCATGCTCGCCGGCGTGATTGGCGGCATCGCGCACCGCTTCGGCTGGAGCGCGACGCTGCTGCGCGTGGTCTACGTGGTCGGTTCGATCGCCTCGGCCGCGTTTCCCGGCATCCTGGTCTATCTGATCCTGTGGCTGCTGATTCCCAACGAAGCCGATTGACCCGGCCGGCGCTGGCCGCGCTGCGCCGGGCTGGTTTCGCGCTGGGCGCGCTGTGGACCTCGCCCAATACGCTGCTCGGCCTGATCGCCGGATGCGCCGGCATGCCGTTCGGCGCACGCGCGCGGATCAGCCGGCGCGAGCTGGCGCTGGTGTTCGACCGCTTCCCCTGGGGACCGCGCGGGGCGTTGACGCTCGGCAACGTGATCCTGGTCAGTGCCGACCACCTGGACGTGGCGTGCGCCACCTACGAACATGCCGCCGGCCGCTGCCAGCATCCCAATGTGCGGTTGGGCGACCACGAGCGCGCCCACGTGCTGCAATACCTGCTGCTCGGTCCCTTGTTTCTGCCGGTGTACTTCGTTTGCGGCGGGGTCGGCGTGCGCAATCCGCTGGAGCGCGCCGCCGACCGCTATGCCTTGCACGGCCACGGCTGGTGGCCATGGCGGCGCTGACGCTCAGTCCAGCCGCGCGAAACCGAACAGTTGCTTCAATGGATGCGCGCGGCGCTCGATCTGCGCGCGCAGCAGGGCGGCGCCGAGCATGCTGTAGGTGATGCCGTTGCCGCCGTAGGCCATCGCGAACTGCATGCGCGGCCCGTGCTGCGGGTGCGGGCCGAAGAACGGCAGGCCGTCGGCGGTCTCGGCGAAGGTGCCGGCCCAGGCGAAGGTCGGCTGCAACTGCAGGCCCGGCATCGCCTTGGCGATCTTGCGGCACAGCTTGCGCGCCTTGCTGTCCACGCGCGCGTCGCGGCGCATCGGGATGTCGACGCTGTCGTCCTCGCCGCCGGCGACGATGCGGCCGTTGCCGGTGCTGCGCAGGTACAGATAGGGGCGCGCGCTTTCCCACACCATGGTGTCCTTCAGCACGCCGAGCTGGGCGTCGTCCAGCGGATCGCTGACGAAGGCGTAGCTGCTACGGTTCCTGGCCACGCGCTGGTCCAGCCAGCCCTGGCTGGCATAGCCGGCCGCCATCACCACATGGCCGGCGCGCACCTGCACGCCTTGGTCGGTGCGCAGGGTGGCGCCGCGGCCGTTGACCTGGATGTCGGCGATGCGGGTGCGGTCGTAGACGCCGGCGCCGCGCTTGTGCGCGCGGCCGAGCAGGCGGTAGGTGAGGCGATACGGATCGACCCGCGCGGCCTGGTGGCTGAGGATCGCGCCGTGCGCTTCGACGCCGTACCCGGCGCGCAACGCCTGCGCGTCCAGCCATTCCACGTCCAGGCCGTGGCGCGCGCGCAGCTGCAGTTCCTGCTGCAGCACGCGCACGTGGCGACGGCGGCTGGCGTAGTACAGGCTGTCGTTCCAGCCGAAGTCGACGTCGCGCAGCGGCCGCGCCAGCGCACGCAACTGCTCCAGCGCCTGCGCGCAGGAACGGTAGGCGAGGGCGGCGGCGTCTTCGCCATAGCGTTTGGCCAGGTCGAGCATGTGCGTGTCGATCTCGTATTGCAGCAGCGCGGTGCTGGCCGCGGTGCTGCCCCAGCCGATGTCGCGTTGCTCCAGCACCGCGACATCATGGCCATGCGCGACCAGTTCGTCGGCGATCAAGGCCGCGGTGATGCCGCCGCCGACGATCGCCACGTCGCAGCGCAGGTCGCTGCGCAACTGCGGGAAGCTCTGCATCAGGCCATTGCGCACCGACCAGAAGGGATAGCCGCTCTTGAGATCCATACATGCCGGTTGCCGTGGAGGTGCGCGACTAATGCCTAGATCCGGTTAAGCCGGCGTGAGGCAGGCGTAAGTCATTTGCGGGCAAACAGCCGCGATTAACCTGCGTGGAGAGCGCCCTCACGACGCGCTGTGTAGGCTGCGCGCCAGTTCCACGAATTCTCAGCAGAGGAAGCGTCATGTCGGTCGTTCTGTATATCGGTGGCAGCAAGGATGGCCAGAAGGGCGTGATGCCCTATGGCTTCAGCAAATCGATGAAAGAGACCGACCAGGGGCCGGAGATCTATGTCGAGCGCGTGCTCGCGCTGAGCGATCGTCGGGTCCGGATCATGGCGCTGGAATCGCTGCAGGACGAGATCGTCGTGGAACGCTTGCACCAGTATTATTCGCGTTGACACCGGCATGCGAACCCCGGTGTGGTCGCCCGTCTAGCCGGGCCAGCAGCGGTTCGCATCGATCTCTCCTCGACCATGCCCGCACCCGACTCCAGCAATTCGCGCGTCACCGTCCACGAAAGCACCACCGCCGATCTGTCCGAGCATCGCAGCGATATCTTCTTCGCCGCGGTGGAAACCACGCGGATGCCGATGATCGTCACCGATCCGCGGCAGGCGGACAATCCCATCGTGTTCGTCAACCGCGCGTTCCTGGAAATGACCGGCTACAGCAGCGAAGAGCTGCTCGGCAGCAACTGCCGCTTCCTGCAGGGACCGGACACCGATCGCGACACTGTGGATAGCGTGCGCGAGGCGATCGCCGCGCGTAACGAAGTGGCGGTGGAAATCCTCAACTACCGCAAGGACGGTTCCAGTTTCTGGAACGCGCTGTTCATCTCGCCGGTCTACAACGAGCACGGCGAACTGGTCTATTACTTCGGCTCGCAGCTGGACGTCAGCCGCCGCCGCGATACCGAAGACGCGTTGCGCCAAGCGCAGAAGATGGAGGCGCTGGGCCAGCTGACCGGCGGCATCGCGCACGACTTCAACAACCTGCTGCAGGTGATGTCCGGTTACCTGGAACTGATCGAGCATGGCCTGGAACGCGAGCCGCTGGATCCGGCGCGGCTGCGCAAGAGCGTGGAGCGCGCGCGCGACGCGTCCGGCCAGGCCGCGCGGCTGACCCAGCAGCTGCTGGCCTTCGCGCGCAAGCAGAAGCTGGAAGGGCGCGTGCTCAACCTCAACACGCTGGTCGCCGGCATGAGCGACGTGGCCGAGCGCACCTTGGGCGACGGCATCGTGTTCTCGCTGGACCTGGCGCCGGACCTGCGCAACTGCCGGATCGATCCGACCCAGGCAGAAGTGGCGCTGCTGAACATCCTGATCAACGCGCGCGATGCGATGGCCGAGCAGCCCGCACGGCGCCTGGTGATCCAGACCCGCAACGTCTCGATCCGCGCCGACGAACCGACTACCTACGACAATCTGCTGCCCGGCCACTACGTCTGCGTGTCGGTCACCGACAACGGCAGTGGCATGTCCGCGGACGTGCTGGCGCACGTGCTGGATCCGTTCTTCACCACCAAGGAGGAGGGCAAGGGCACCGGCCTGGGCCTGTCGATGGTCTACGGCTTCGCCAAGCAGTCCGGCGGCGCGGTGCGGCTGTATTCGGAGGAGGGCCACGGCACCACGGTGCGGCTGTACTTCCCGATCGACG
>Ga0308160_10005663_pt1 | contig 12960 bp, 11 predicted proteins | sample PhyFR1_FD_201036 | JGI IMG/M metagenome (GOLD analysis project Ga0308160, IMG submission 201036) | Phyllosphere microbial communities from UC Gill Tract Community Farm, Albany, California, United States - DLSLF.R1 | ecosystem: Host-associated > Plants > Phyllosphere > Unclassified | place: USA... | reverse complement strand
CATTTCATCAAGACGCAGTTATCTTTGATTGATTTCAAAAATCATGAATAATGTTTACGGGCAAGCCGGCGTCGCGGACGAAGAGGGATTACAGGAAGCGCGCCGCAGCTCGGCCGATGTGATCGAGTTTCCCAGGCGGCGCGTGACGGACAAGAGCAAATACCGTGTGCCGCATTGGCTCAACGTCCTGCGGTTCGCTGATCTGGCCGCGCTGCTGGTCGCCGGATTCGGGGGCTATTTCCTGCGCTTCGGATTCAGCGCGCCGCTGGCACCGGCCAGCCATTTGTTCATCTATCTCGGCACCTTGGTCACCATGGTCTCGCTGCATATGGCGCAGGGATACCGGGTCCGCTCGCTGAATTCGCTGTACACCATGCTCAGCACACTGTGCGTGGGCGGTACCGCCGCCCTGTGCATGATCGCCGTCTGTGGTTACCTGGCCGGCACCCTGCACGAATATTCCCGGGTGTGGCTGGTGTCGAGCGTGCTCGGATCGGCCGCGCTGTTGATCATGAACCGGGTCGTCGTCACCCAGATCGTCAAGCGTGCCATTGATACCGACAGGATGACGGAGTCGATCGTGGTGGTTGGCGTCAATGAGCATGCCGAAAAGATGATCCAGGCGATACGCAGCACGGCCCATTCGAACGTCAGGGTGCTCGGTGTGTTCGATGACCGCGTCGAACGGCAGGTGCCCGATGCGCTGCGCCCGGAAGTGCTTGGCACGACCACGGCACTGCTCAACTTTATCCGATGCCACCGTGTCGATCGCATCATCGTGGCGCTGCCTTGGGTGGCGTCCGAACGCATCAACGGGCTGCTCGACAAGCTGCGCACCGTGCCTGTGCGCGTCGACCTGGTCCCCAACGACGTGGTATGGCGCTTCCCGGGCATTAATATGGAGCGCGTCGGGCCGGTCCCGGTCCTGACCGTCGCAAATGGCCGTGTCGACGAACAGAACGGCATCATCAAGAGGGCGGAAGACGTCATCATCTCCAGCACCCTGCTGCTGCTGATCGCCCCGTTGCTGCTGCTGATTGCCGCGGCAATCAAACTTGACAGTAAAGGACCGGTCATCTTCAAACAGCGGCGCCATGGCTTCAACAATGACGTGTTCGAAGTCTACAAGTTCCGTTCGATGAAGGTCGCAGATTCCACCAGTTCCGAAGTCAAGCAGGCGACCCGTAACGACTTTCGTGTGACCGGGGTTGGAAAATTCCTGCGCCGCACCAGCCTCGACGAGTTGCCGCAGTTATTCAACGTCTTGCGGGGAAATATGTCGGTGGTCGGTCCGCGCCCGCATGCGGTGCAGCACAACATCGAATTCTCTTCGATCATTTCGGACTATTTCGCGCGGCATAACGTCAAGCCGGGCATCACTGGCTGGGCGCAGGTGAACGGCCTGCGGGGGGAGACCAATACCGTGGACAAAATGCACCGGCGCGTCGAGTACGATCTCCACTACATCGAAAACTGGTCGCTGTCGCTCGATCTGAAAATCGTTCTGAAAACCGCAATTGCCGTCTGGTTCGACGGCAATGCGTACTAGCGGCCGGCCCGTCAGAGAGGCTGTTTCATGCGCAGGGGATGCGGGTAGGTATAGGGCTTATAGCCCGGCTTCGTACCCAGGAAATATTCGCGGTTCAGCGCGATCGAGGGCTCACACCGGCTCGACACCGCGTTCGGTACGCTTTCCTGGATGAATGCCTGGGTGATCTGGTCCTGGACCGGGTAGGTGCCGCACGCGGCACCTTCGAGTATCAGGGCCACCGGATACGCGATGTTGGCGCTGTAAGTGTTATTGAAAATGACGCCGTCGCCGCCGCGCATGCCGACGCCTGCGAAATTACGCCCGCTGCTGAGCGTTGCGGAAAACCTGTTCTCGTAGACTTCCCAGCTGCGCGTCCCGCGTGGTGAACTGGAGAGTCCATGGGCATCGACTTGCGGGAAATCCTTGGTCAGGTCATTCGCAATACCGGTGTTGTGTCGGAAAACGTAGCGGGCGCCGCCGTTGGCGGCGATGTGGTGGCGGTTGCCGGACATGGTGTTGTCCTCGACGAACACGGCATTCGCAGAGCCGAGTTCCAGCGCCGGCCAGGTGCCGTCGCCAAAAACCACGATACCGTAACCCAGGTTATGGACGGTGCTGTTGTAATTGTCGATGAACTGACTGTTGTAGACCACGCCCCGCTGTTTTGCACTACCGCTGATCTCGACACCGGCAAAAACGAACTTGGTGAATTTTGCGTTCCATACCGCGAAGTCGACGCAACCGTTGGTCAGCCCCAGACCGCGGTCTTCGCTGTAAGGCAAATCGGCACCCACCAGGGTCATGTCGGAAAACTTTGCCTGCAGACCGTTGGAGCAGTCGAAACGCACGAGGTAGGTGTTCACGGCGACTGCGGCCGTGCGCTTCAGTATGGTCGCATCGATGCCGGCGCCTTTCAGGGCGATGCCGGCCCGGATCGCGAGCTGGTTTGCGCCCCAGTCGCAGGTCCCTGCGGGAAGGACGACGGTCTGCCCGGGAACCGCAGCGCTGACGGCAGCCTGCACCGTTGGGAAAGTGCAGCTTGCCAGCTTTACCGTAGCAGGCGTTACGGCAGCGGACGGTGTGCCGCCGGTGCTGCCCTGTCCGGCGCAGGCGCCCACGGCCGGGAGAAGCGCACTCAGGTAGCAGATAGCGGCGATGCGTTGGAGCGGTGTTACTAGATGGGAAGGGATTAATTGAATGGCGTTCATGATGGTTTTTCGGAGCACCCTGGCGGGCAACGATTAAGAAAGGATCGCAAGACTTACTTATTTCCAAAAAGCATAAAAAGACGGCCAACCACTGGAAGGCGGCTGCATGACAAGGCTGATTGGTAATGAGTTGAAACGGCGCATCCCGTGGAGTCAGGATGGCTAGAAATTTTGCCAATAGAAACTATTGTTTCAACGCGTTAATGATGCTAGCACGCAAAATATCGCTAAAGTACGAATGCTTCAATAAAGCAACGGATTTACTACGGTTTACGTGGGTTTAATCCCACACGTCGATCAGATTTACTCTTAATTTTCTTTGCGTAGTTACAAAAAGTTTGAAAAAATAACGGTTTGGATGCGCTGTATTTATTGAGGTTTCTCAAAGCCTGCATGTCTAGAAAGATTTTGCAAAATGGTTCACGGTCAGAAAAGTCCGATGTCGGATCTTTATGCACATGTCGTAAAGTTGTTGGCGTGTTGCCATCGCTGTTTGCGGCCGGGATGTGCATCGGAAGCTCTGCCCAGGCACAGGTCAGCCAGGTCGTGCGGCCGTTTATTGGATTCACGCAGAGCTATGATTCGAACGTGCTTGGCCTGTCCAGCCCCGAAGCAGCGTTATCCACTACGGGTATTCGCATGATGTCCGATTCATCGCGGACCGGCTATGCCGGCGTCGACGTCGAGAAACCGATCGGGAGGCAGAGAGTATCGGCGAATCTGATGGTCAGCCGCACCGGATTCACACGCTTGTCGCAGCTGGATTACCGGGGCGAGAATTTCGTCGCGGATTGGAATTGGCGCGTTGGAAACGACTGGAGTGGCAAGGCGGGTTTCGTCCGCACCAAGAGCCTCGCGCCGTTCACCGATTTTCATGGACTGGAAAGCAATACGAATACCACCGCGCGCCGCCATGTGTCCGCTGCCTGGCAGTTTCATCCGTCATGGCGCTTGCGCGCCGAGGCGGCGCACCACGAGGTCGATTACAGTCTGGCTTCTCAAAGCGTGTACGACCGCACCGAACGCCAGAGCGTGTTCGGTATCGACTACGTGACCCGGGCGGGTAATGCCGCAGGCCTGCAGTGGCGCCGTGTGGATGGCCATTTGCCCAGGCAACTGATTGGGCCGCAAGCACAGCCGAACGATTATCTGCAAGACCAACTCGAGTTCAAGGCCAACTGGCAGGCGACAGGCAAGACACATGTCGATTTCCTCGGTGGCATGGTCCGGCGACAGCATGCGGTCTATTCCGAGCGCGATTTTCGCGGCTATAACGGTCGCGCAACGCTCGGGATGAAGGTAGGCAGCAATACGGAAATCACTCTTGCCGCCTGGCGCGAGACCGGGATTTTCGATGAGTTGTCAACGGCGTATTCGATCAACCGCGCTGTAAATATCGGCGTGCGCTGGCCGGTGACGAACAAGACGACGTTGGAAGGGTCGAGCCGGAGAGAGTTTCGCGACTTTACCCGCTCCCTGCAATTCACATCGCTGCCCGATTACCGCGATGTCTTGCAGATGAATCAGCTTTCCCTGAATTATCTGCCGCGGCCGAATTTTTCCGTGCAGTTAATATTGTTCAGTTCCAGTAAAGATAACAGCAGCGGTATTGGCGAATATGTGCGGCGGGGTGCCTCTTTGAATTCCCGTTATCAATTCTGATTGCTGGCGAAAAGAATGGCAGCGACACTGCAGGTATTTAGTTGAAAGTTGACAATGGATCCGCAGCGCTATTACACCCCCATCGATATTTCCCTGAAATCCGGTATGGCCGGGCAATCATTTTCGAAAAATCATGAGCGATAGACTGCAATCGGCACGCAAGTGGAAACGTATCGTATTTTTCATTCTGCCCACGCTCGTTGCCTGCAATGCCGATGAGGCGAAACATGCGGGGCAGACCCTGGCGACCGTAAATGGCGTCGACATCACGGTTCACCAGGTGAATGCGGAATTGCGAGCCGCGCCACCTGCCGGCACCGTTCCCCAGCAGCGGGCGCTGGAACAGGTGATCGATCGCGCATTGCTGGCCGAGCAGGCGGTGAGCCATAAGCTGGACCGCGACCCGGCGGTGCTGATGGCAATCGAGCGCAGCAAGGAGCAGATCCTGGCCCAGGCCTACCTGCAGAGCCGGGTCAGCCGCACCGCCAGGCCGGACCGGGCGGAAGTCGACAGCTATATACAAGCGCATCCGGAACTGTTCGCCAACCGCAAGCTGTACAGCCTGCGCTACCTTGTCGTGCCAGTCGACGCGTTCGATGCCAGGCTGTCGGCAAGCGTCGACAAGGCCGGGTCGCTCGATGAGCTCGCGGCCGCGCTGCGTGCAGGACATATCGAATTCTCGGAAAACCACACCTTCCAGTCCAGCGCCGAGCTGCCGCCGCAACTCCTGTCGAACCTCGATCTCGTCGCCAGCCGCCCGGTATTCACCATGCGCGATGGCAGCCGGGCGCTGCTGGCGTCGCTCGCAGTCGTCAAGGAGACCCCGGTGGCCGGCGACGACGCCGTAAGGCAGGCCGAGCAGTATCTGGCCGGCCGCAAGTCGGTCCAGCTGGCACAGGACGAGGTGTCGCGGTTGCGCCAGGGGGCCAGGATCGCTTACGCCAAAGGCAGCGAGCCGCAGGCAGTGGTGCCGACGACGCGCGGAAGCGGCGGCAAATCGGCGACGGAAAACGGCATTTCAGGCCTGCACTGATATGAACATACTGCGCACGATCCTGGTTGCCGGCACCCTGCACGCGTCAGTCGCCTGGGGGGCGCCGCTGGGATCCGGCGATGTGGTCCGAATTACGGTCTACGGAAGCCCGGACCTGACGCTCGAGACGCGCGTCGCCGAAACCGGAAAGATCACCTATCCGCTGCTCGGCGACGTCGAAGTCGGCGGGCTCGAACCGGCGGCCGCGGAACGCAGGATCGCGAACCTGCTGTCGGCGCGCGGTTACGTCAAGCAGCCACAGGTGAACCTGCTGGTGATGACGATGCAGAGCCAGCAGATTTCGGTGCTGGGCAGCGTGCTGCGGCCGGGCCGCTATCCGATGGAAGGGCGCCGCTCGCTGCTCGATGTGCTGGCGCTGGCCGGCGGCATCGGCCCGGACGGCGGCGACATCGCCACGCTGGTGACCAAGCGCAACGGGGTGTCGGTCAAGCAGCAAATCAACATTCCCGACATGATGCGCAGGGCCGACCTGTCCCAGGACCTGGAACTGAACGGCAGCGACGTGGTGTACGTGGAGCGCGCGCCCAAATTCTATATCTATGGCGAAGTGCAGCGCCCGGGCGTTTACCGCCTCGAACGGAACATGACTGTGGTGCAGGCGCTGTCGACTGGCGGCGGGCTCAGCCAGCGCGGCACCGAGCGCGGCATGCGCATCAAGCGGCGCGGGCCGGACGGCGTGCTGCACGAGCTGGCCGCCCGGCAGGATGACATGCTGTTGCCTGACGATGTCGTGTACGTCAGGGAAAGCCTCTTTTAAACGGACAATGCGTCGAATCAAAGGAATATCGTGACCTTCCAGCAAGTCCTGCTCATCCTGCGCGCACGGCTGCGCACGGTGCTCTTCGCCATGGCCGCCATCGTCGCCGCGAGCGTCGCGATCAGCCTGATGCTGCCCAGGAGCTACGAGGCATCGACCAGTCTGGTGGTGAATTTCAAGGCGGCGGACCCGGTCTCCGGCGCGGCGATGCCGCCGTTTGTGATGGGCGGCTTCCTGGCCACCCAGGCCGAAATCGTGCAGAGCAAGGCGGTGGCGATGGCGGTCGTCGACGCGCTGCACCTGGCCGATTCGCCAGCAGCGCAACAGCGTTTCCGGGAAGCGACGGAGGGCGCCGGCGACATCCGTGACTGGCTCGCCGATCTGTTGCTGAAAAAGCTGAATGTCGTGCCCGCGCGCGAAAGCAGCGTGATCATGGTCAGCTTCACGGGCGCCGATCCCGAGTTTGCGGCCGCGGTGGCGAACGCCTTCGCGGCGGAATACCAGAAGGCCGCGGTCCGCCTCAAGGTGCAGCCCCTCAAGCAGGCATCGGCCTATTTCAACGAGCAGATCAAGGATCTGCGCGACAAGCTGGAGCGTGCGCAGGCACGCCTGTCGGACTACCAGCGGGAAAATGGCCTGGTCAGCATCGATACGCGCCTGGATGTCGAAACCGCGCGTCTGAACGAGCTGTCGTCGCAGTTGGCCATCGTGCAGGCGCAGGTGGCCGATGCCAGTTCGCGCCACAGCGCCGGACGCGGTGTGGCGGCGGAAAGTCCGGACGTGGTCGGCAATGCGCTGGTTCAGAACCTCAAAGCCGCCCTGGCCCAGGCGGAAGCCAACCTGGCGCAGCTCGACATGCGCCTCGACGTGAACCATCCCCAGCATCAGGCGGCCAGGGCCGAAGTCGCGAAACGGCGCGCCGAACTGGCGGCCCAGGTGGGCACGGTGTACGGCAGCCTGGGCAACAATGCCCGAATCGCACGGCAACGCCAGGCCGACCTGATGGCCGCGCTTGCCGCACAAAAGGCAAGGATCCTCGAACTGAACAGGGCGCGCGACCAGATGTCCGTGCTCGCGCACGACGTCGACGGCGCGCAACGGACCTACGACGCTGCGATCGCCCGGTTTTCGCAGACAAGCATCGAGGGCGGTTCCAACCAGCCGGACGTTGCCGTGCTGAGTCCGGCGCTGCCGCCGATGAGGCCGTCATCGCCGCGGCTGCTCCAGAATATCGCGCTCTCGATCGTCTTTGGCGGCGCGTTCGGCATCGGCCTGGCGCTGCTGCTGGAAATGAGGAACCGGCGCGTGTATTCCGCCGAGGATATGGTGTCCATGCAGATTCCGGTACTGGGCGACTGGCGCGGCCGGCGCGCGCCGCGCGGCCTGGGAAAACTGCTCGTGCGGCGCCGCGCACGTCTTGCATGAGAGGCCTTGCACGATGATTTTCGAGACCGCCGCCGCCGATGCGGCCATCCGCAGCGTCGCCGAGAGGGACGCCAGCATTGGCCGGATCCTGGCCGATATGCAAAAGATCACGGCCGAGGATGCGACCCGCATCGTGGCGCGCCAGGCTGAACTCGGCCTGCGCTTCGGCGAGGCCGCTCAGGAGCTGGGCCTGGTCAGCGCAAGCGACGTCCAGCAGGCATTGGCCAGCCAGTTCGATTACCAGTACGTGGCGTCGGGCCAGTCCGGGTTCGATCCGGCGCTGGTGGCGGCGCGCGAACCATTCGGCGACGAGGCCGAAATGCTGCGCGGCTTGCGCAGCCAATTGTCGGTGCGCTGGTTCAACGGAGAACACAAGGCGCTTGCCGTGGTGGCCGTGGACGCCAGCACGTCGGCGGCCGTGGTCTCGGCCAATCTGGCCATCGCGTTTGCCCAGCAGGGTCAGCGTACCGTACTGGTCGATGCGAACATGCGCATGCCGCGCCAGCACGCGCTGTTCGGCCTGCAGGCAAGGACCGGCCTGTCCGACCTCCTGGCCGGGCGCACAGCGGCCGCAGGCGCTTTACCGGTGGCGCCGTTCGACAGGCTGGCGCTGCTGTGTGCCGGAGCGCAGCCGCCGAACCCGCTTGAACTGCTCGGGCGCGACCGCTTTGGCGCCCTGAACAGCGCCCTGGTGCGCGATTTCGACGTGGTCCTGTACGACGCGCCGGCATTTTCCGGCAGCGCGGATGCGTACGCCGTGGCCGCGCGTGCCGGCGGCGTCCTGCTCGTCGTCGGCAAGCGCGTTGCGCGCCAGGCTGCGCTGCGCGAGATCCGCGCCCAGCTGCTGCGCAGCGGTGTCGAGATCGTCGGTTCGATCCTGGTCGACTTCTGATGCGCGCCGCCCTGTCCGCCAACACAGTGGCCGCCCGCCTCAGGCATACGGCGCGGCCCGAATGGCTGCTGGTCTGGAGCGGCATCGCGCTGCTGTACCTGCCGACCCTGTACCGCCTGGCCACCGAAGTCTGGAACAAGGCGGCGCAGGCGCATGGCCCGCTGATTCTCGGCCTGTCCCTGTGGTTGATGGCGCGCAAATGGCCGGCGGTGCGCGCACTGCCGGGTGCCGACCGGCCCTGGAAGGGGGGCTGGGTACTGCTGGTGGCGGCGCTGCTGGTCTATGTCGTCGGCCGTTCGCAGCAGATACTGCTCTTCGAAATTGGCTCGGTGCCGCTGGTGGTGGGGGCAGTGTTGCTGCTCAAGCACGGACCCCGGACCCTCGCGGCGCAATGGTTCCCGCTGCTGTTCATGGTGTTCATGGTGCCACTGCCGGAAGCCCTGGTGAGCGCGCTGACCATGCCGATGAAGATGGCGGTGTCCTTCGTGACCGAGAAGATCCTGTATGGCGCAGGCTACCCGATCGGGCGCCAGGGCGTGATCCTGCAGATCGGGCCGTTCCAGTTGCTGGTCGCCGACGCCTGCGCCGGGCTGCAGACCGTCTTGACGCTCGAGGCGATGGGCTTGCTGTACCTGAACGTGATGACGCATGCGTCGGTGCTGAGGAACAGCCTGCTGGCACTACTGATCGTGCCGATCTCGTTCAGCGCCAACGTGATCCGGGTCATGGCATTGACACTGGTGACCTATCACCTGGGCGACGCCGCCGGCCAAGGGTTCCTGCACCGCTTCGCCGGTGTGGTGCTGTTCCTGAGCGCGCTGCTCCTGATCCTGGCGGCCGACGGCTTGTTGCTTGCCTATGTCGCGCGACGCGGCCACCGGCGCACGGAGGCTGCGCATGGCTAGGCAACTGCTGGCCAGCGCCGGCATCGCGCTGCTGATGGCGGCCGGCGCCGTCGGCGCATGGGTCGCCACGCCGACCCGCCGCCTGACCGATCACCGTCCGCGCGTCGATATCGAACAGGTGATTCCGGCGCGCTTCGGCGACTGGCACGTGGACGAATCGGTGGTACCGGTGCAGGCCGATCCGGGCGCGCAGAAAAGCCTGGACGCGATCTATGCCCAGACCATGGCCCGGACCTATGTCAACGCCCGCGGCGACCGGATCATGCTGGTGATTGCGTATGGCAAAGAACAGAGCGATACGCTGGCCGTGCACAAGCCGGACGTCTGTTATCCGGCCCAGGGCTTCGAAATCATCGGCAACCGCCGGGCGCTGCTCGATACCGGATTCGGCGCCGTGCCGGTGGCACAACTGGTGGCGCGCCAACCGCGCCGCTACGAGCCGCTGACCTATTGGATACGGGTCGGTGATGCGGTCGACGGTACCGGCACGCAGCGCAAGCTGACGCAACTGAAGTACGGCCTGACCGGGCTGATTCCCGACGGCTTGTTGTTCCGCATGTCCAGCCTGGGGGCGGAAGAGGAGGCGTTCGCGCTGCAGCGGCAATTCGCACGCACGCTGCTGGCGGCGCTGAGCCCCGCCGGCCGCGAATTCATCCTGGGAAGCGCTGCACGGCCTGCAGCCGTCGCAGCCGTGACAGCGGAACCGGATCGGCAATGAAAATCCGGCCTCTTCCGCGTGTGGCGTACTCCGTCACCAGCCAGGGCATGGTGTCCGCTTGCAATTTTCTGTTGTGCCTTGCATTGCTGTACTTTTCGGATGCCAAGCATTACGTCGCGTTTTTGCTCTTCATAAATATCCTGCAACTACTCACCGGCCTCCAGAACGCATTGTTCATGTCGCCGGTGGGCGTGCTGGTGCCGCGCATGCAGGCCGCCGAGGTGGCCCGGGCGGAACGCGCTGCCTATCGGCTGGCCGGCCTGGTGGCGCTCGCCGGCCTGCCGTTCATTGCCTACTTCTTCGTCCAGCCGCCGCGCCTGGCGCCTGCCGCGACGGCCATGGTGCTGGCCACCTTCCTGTCCACCATCCTTCTCCTGCAACGCGAAATCGCACGCAATGCCTGCCTGCTGCGCGCGGATCTGCCGATGCTGGTGAAGTACGACGCCCTGTATTTTTTGCTTGCAATGGTCCTGGCCGGTGTGGCGCTCTCCCTGCACCAACTGACCTTCATCGCCGCGGTGATCGCCTTTGCGCTGCCGGCTTGTCTGACCCGCCTGTCACGGCCGCAATGGCCGGGCGCCCGCACGGTCGCCCCGGATGCCGCGCTGACGGCGTTCGACCCGCAGTTTTGGGGCGAGGTCGGGCGAATGGTGCGCTGGACGGTGCCCGGCGTCGTCGTCACCTGGCTGTTCAGCAACGGCTACTGGTTCGTGCTGGAACACACGCAGGACAGCGCGACCGTGGCCGGCATCGGGGCAGGGCGTCTGCTGTTCGCACCGGTCGGCCTGTTGATCCAGGGCTGGCTGATGCAGTTGCGGCCATTGTCTGTCGCGATGACGAGCGCCGGCAAAGGCGCCGAACTGCGCCGGATCGTCATGCGCCACAGCCGCGCCGGCCTGCTGTGCATCGCGCTCGTCACGGCAGCGGGCTGTGTGCTGCTGACCTGGTTTCCGCACCTGCTCCCGCACTCGATGCGTGCTGCCGGTGTCATCGGCTACGTCATCGTCTGGGGCATCTACTTCTCGGTGCTGTGGTTCAGGTCCGGCATCGCCGCCATGCTGATGGCCACGGCGGCCGGCTTCAAGAAGGTCTTTTATGCCAACACGGCCGTATGCGCGGTCTTTTACGCCTTGTTCCTCGTGTCGCTGGACCGCATTGCGCTGCCGCTGGCGCTGGCGTCTCTGATCGTGGCCGAACTCCTGATGCTTTACCTTCTCCATGCCCGCCTCGATGAATGAACGCCCCGCCGCCGTGATCGACGTGCTGGTCTGCACTTACCGGCGTCCGGACCTGTTGATCCGCACGCTCGACGGCATCGCCCGCTGCGCCGCCGGCCCGGGCGCCGGTGCAGTGCGCGTCGTCGTCGTCGATAACGATTACCTCTGCAGCGCCGGCGAGGCGGTGCGCCGCTGGGCAAGGTCGGCAAGCGTCGGCGTCAGCTATCTTTCGCAGCCGGCACAGAATATCTCGTTGACGCGCAACATGGGCCTGGCCCACGCGACGGCACCATGGATCGCATTGATCGACGACGATGAAGTGCCCGACCCGGGCTGGCTGGCGGCGCTCATGGAGGCGGCACGGCGCTTCGACGCCGACGTCGTGTTCGGACCTGTCATTTCCGAGTTTCCCGACGATGCGCCTGCGTGGGCGCGGCAAGGTACGCTGTTCCAGCGCAAGCGCTTTGCGAGCGGTACCGTCATCCCCCTGAAGGAAGCCCGTACCGGCAACGTGCTGCTGCGCGCGCAGCGCCTGGCACAGGACCGCTTCCGCTTCGATCCCGAGCTCGGGTTGTCCGGTGGCGAAGACTCCGAATTCTTCGGACGGCTCTCCAGGGCTGGCTACCGGATGGTTTGGTGCGACGACGCCTGTGTGCGGGAGTGGACGCCGCCGTCGCGCACCCGGGTGGCGTGGGTCATGAAGCGGGCATTCCGCGTCGGCTCGGTCGAGGCCTACAACCGCCGCCGTTTCTGCCACGCGCAGGAGCTGTGCGGCGCGTTCGTGAAATTTTCCCTGATCCTGGCCGGCGGCGGCATGTCTGCCATCTTGTGGGCTCCGGTATCCCGGGCCCGCTGCATCCAGTCGATGCGGCGCACCGCGCTGGGCGCAGGCTTCTATTACGGCCTGCTGGCCGGGCCTTACAGGGAATACAGCAGCGCCACCGTCCAGGATGGAAGCACCGGATGACGTCGCATACCTTGTTGCCGAGTCCAATCGCCAGCGCCGCGCACCCCGGCATACCCCGCAGCGCTGTCCTGTTGCTGCAGGTGGCGCTGCTGGATAGCCTCATCAATATCAGCACCGCGGAGGGCGGCGAGAGCAGCATGGCTCGTCAATTGCTATGGGGTGGGCTGGGCTTGGCCGCCGTGCTCTATGTCGTGGCCACCCGCCTGCTCATCCTCGACAGGCGCTTCAGCTTCGGTGGCTGGCCGGTTACGCTTCTGCTGGGCTATGCATTCGCCTCGGCGCTATGGTCGGTCACGCCGAGCTCCACGATCAAGCGTGCGATCGTGTTGACCTTCCTGGTCACGGTGTGCGCGATCAGTGCCGGTGCCTGGAGCAGCGAGTGGCGCAAGGATTGGTTCTCCAAACTGCTTGCAACGCCGATGGCCTGGCTGGTCGGCATGGCGCTGTTGCTGACGGTCCTGGTGCCGGCCAGGGCATTCACCGAACTCGGGTGGCGTGGCGTTTCCGGCCAGAAGAACGAAGCCGGGCAGATGATGGCGATGACAGTGCTGCTGCTGTGTTACGGTGCCTGTCATGACAGGTTGGGCAAGCGCCTGCGCGTGGCATTGCTGGCGCTGGCCGTCG
>Ga0308160_10005662_pt1 | contig 12961 bp, 20 predicted proteins | sample PhyFR1_FD_201036 | JGI IMG/M metagenome (GOLD analysis project Ga0308160, IMG submission 201036) | Phyllosphere microbial communities from UC Gill Tract Community Farm, Albany, California, United States - DLSLF.R1 | ecosystem: Host-associated > Plants > Phyllosphere > Unclassified | place: USA... | reverse complement strand
TTCACTCCTCGATCAATGTTCACAGGCGCTCCTCAACCAGCTTCATTCCCCGTATCGCATAACCCAGGATTCCCGACTAAATCCCTGTGGAAGTATTCAAGGCATCCTAATTTCGCTGCTGAACAGCTTTTCTGGTTCACTCAGGCTCTATTCGTTGTTGGCGCCGCCGAAAGTAGTGGGATAACCCGCTCAGGATGGGTGGGAGGAAGCGTCTTTGGACCTGCTTTTGCGGTGAGTTACTCGTCACACTCCACAAGAGAATATGCTGATGGTACAGCTCAGCCTCTTGTTCTGTGGAAGTACTTTCCTGACTGAGTGGATCTCTGGATGTAAAGTAAGTTAGCGTCTATGGCTGCAGGAGTCGAGCTGACGGTTAGTACCCCTCATACTCCAAATATCGGCAATTAGTAGGCCAATTCCTACCCCAGGAAACGGCGATTCTATGGCTCTGGGCCCGGGTGATGGGTACAAGAGCTAAGCTCGAGAATGAATTATACCAGGATCAGGAGGATCCCAAGCGTAAACAGAAGAAGTCATCATAGACAATGAACATGCATATGCATAATCAGCCGTAAACAAGCGGAATCAAACGCGGATCATCTAATCTATCATTGTTCTTGCACACTTGGACTCTCGTCATACACACCTAGCCAATAATGCCGTCTCTACGCGCAAGGTCAAAGCGCCCTTCGTATGCTTTACTTGCAGATCCTCTCGAAGGTCTTCTTTCCGATGAAGATCGTGATTCCGACGCTTCACACGCTGAAGGTTCTCAAGCAGGTGCCAAACGACGTGCCAAGTCTGCATCATCTGCCTCCACCGACTTTGGCGCCGCCAACGCTAGTGGACCCAAGGGCAAAGGAAAGGGCAAAGCTAAAGGAAAAGGCAAGGGCAAGGGAAAGGCGAGTGCATTTGATGATTCTGGATCAGAGTTTGAGGGACCATCAAGCGGAGAAGAAGAAGACGACGAAATGGAGGATGATGCCGTTGATGAAGTTGAGGAGGAGGCTAAAGAGGATGACCATGGTATGGAGGGTCTAGAAGATGGTAAAGAGGATGATATAGTGGATATCAACTCTCCACCTAGGAAACCCCCTCCGCCTCGCAGAATACCTACCGCTTTCACCAATGCGCATTCACATTCCAATCAAGCGGCTTACGTTCAATCCGACACGAATCTAATTCCACTACGATATCGAGAACTGGTCGTCAAGCACTCCGAAATCATAGCAGCTCCATTCAGGGGTAAACCATCAGCAACCCCCAAAGAGAGGGATTATAGAGCAAGAACATTAGATCCGGTCGTACTTCCCCATGGACCCCGTACGCCATTTGTCACGCGCCTGAAGAAGGAGGTGAAAGGTAGGGAAATGGCAGAAGTGATCTACGATCAGAGATTAGGACATGATACGAACGAAGTCGAAGAGAAATTGAGGAGACAGAGGAACGCTTCTTTGGTTGTCAAGTCTGTCACGTTAGCTGCTCCATGGCAAGTTTGGCAGGGAGAGGGATGGTGGCCTGAGATGGCACCTGGTCATCCTGCTACTGCCCATCGAGGTGCGGCGAATAGAACAGAGCAGGCTCAGCAGAAGGGGGTACCCAAGACCGCGAAAGGCTGGACGCCGAGGGACGCGGTACGTCTAGGTCTGGAGCGAGTGGGTCGATACAAGATCGAGCAAATGCGTCTGCTGTCCAAAGAGTGAGTCCACTCCAGCAAGAACACGCAAAGCTAACTTAAAAGGCAGGCCGTCCCCTACATGCCGATCCCGAAGGATCTAAATGGTAACCCGCATGCTACCTTCAATATCGGTCTTCACGACAAACAAACCATTGTCGATTTCAAACCTCTGGACTCCTATCCTCTCGGTAAATCACTTCTTTAAATGAGATTATCGAGCTAACCGGACAGGACGATTTAATCCGACCAGATCAGGGTTCATCTTTTCAGCAGGCGGTCCGATCTGGGGAATGGATTGGTGCCCGTTTCCAGATATTAAAGCGGACAGTACGTCAGGCTATATTCTACAGAGCGTAGCTGACATGCAGAACACGCCCACACGCAATACCTAGCGGTCAGCACGATGCCGCACCTCGACACAAAAGCCTCCATAGGCTATAAGTGGCCTATCAATAGTTCCTCCTCGATCCAGATATGGGGTGCAGCACCGCCAATACTGGATGCTCAAGACAAAGTGGTTGTGGAAGGACACATGAACTGCGAACTCGTACTATGTATAGGAGGAGGACCTGCTCTTGATCTGAAATGGATGCCTCTGGGGGCTTGGGATGATGTAAGTCCTTCCTTGGTAATTGATGCTGATGGAGCAGGATGATGGTGTTGATGGAATACCGAAACTTGGGACAATCGCTGCCTGTCAATTAGATGGAAGTGTTTCTTTCTATCCGGTCCCACATCCCCAAGATATACGACAAAAGACCGGCGCGCCCGAGGGGCAGACTATATACTGTAAGGCATTTTACGTTGACAAAAGGCATAGTGTCAATCTTGAGATGTACACTGACGATGGTAGGGCAGGTTGATAAACCCCTTCTCCGTCTCGAGCTGCCAGACTCTATGTGTAACTGTATCGATTGGATCAACGGCGGCAGGCTCATCTGCGGTACCTCGACAGGCGAGTCTTTCCTCGACTTTCGATGCCCCAATTCTGATGAACAGGCTTCTTAGCTGTGTGGGAAGTTTTGGCGGCTCTCAGAAATCCAGGATTAGGGCCTCGTACGTTGCCTGTATACCCTCTTCGATGTTCGAAGTTGACGTGATAGCTCTCCCATCGATGTATATCAGCGTCGCCCAGTCGCTCATCAAATCAATCGCTATAGGTCGAGATCCACCAGAAGACGCGAATGGCTCATCAGACTATACTCGTGATCCAGTCTACGTCGTCTGCGCCTCACACGACGCTACCGTCAATATAATCGATCTACGAGATCGGGAACAGCAGTACGAGCTTATCCGATCGAGGAGTAAGCTAGCCCTGCTAGGACATGGAATTAGCTGACGATCAGTGCCTACTATGTCTGTAGCTTGGTCGAACCAACTTGGATGTCCTGCTTGGGCGGATAATGATCACACGCCCCAACTCCACGATCCGAGGGGAAGGTTCAATTCAAAATCGTACGGCTTTGCTCATCATCGAGGACCTGTCTGGGTAAGTTTCTCACACTGAGTGAGATTGGTGCTGATTTGCAGTCTATTGCGATGTCGGATTACCATACTATGGCTTTGACTGGGAGTACCGACGGCTCTGTGGTTTTGAGTAATCTGGAATCTGGATGGTTCCGTCGTCGTGGTGGAGTGAGTCATCTACTTTCCGCGACACTCACAACGCTAACAGACAGGGAATGATTTTCCAACGACTCTTCGAGATCGACTATGACATATACTCCGGCGAATACAGAATCATAGACGATTACCTCCCCGTTGAATTGGCTCTCGAAGCAGCTCAGCAAAAGAACGCAAACAAAGCAAAAGGCACAGGCCATTCCCTAGAGGGTAATCAAGTAGCAGCCAAATCAGCAGATTGGTCATTGAACGTTGCGATCCATAAAGTATGTTGGAATAATAACAACGGGCTGGGAAGAGCTGGATGGGCTGCTAGTGGGAGTGCTAGTGGGATTGGAAGGGTTGATATTATTAGAGGAAGGTTTATAAATGGTAGAACACCCGCTGGTCTGGGTCCATAGATATGCATCTACAGTATTGAGCAGATAGAGGTAGATAGCCGAGAGTTCCGCCGGAACTAGACCGAAGGAAGCGACGATCATGTCACGACGTCTACTCTCGTTACCACTTGACTATATACCTCACCAAATCTCGCATATACTATTAGAATTACAACACAGCCTAGTCTACGATGCCTAGGCATATACTCAAACCATTGCCTCGGGGCAATCCAACACCTAGGGCTGGACCATCAGGAAGTAGACAATCAAATGTAGGGATGGACTGGAGTAAGCTCGACAGGGTACAGGTCCTTGGAACAGGTCGAGCGGATGATGGACATACTGGGTATGCCTTACTTCTTGTCTTCTACAACAGGATCAATCTGGGGGATTATCAAGCTGACAGCAAGATGTGTAAACGCCCTATCCTGGTCTGACGATGGCGATATCCTCCTCTCGGGCTCTGACGACAAGAGGTAAGTTCCAGCCACATAATAACGAGCAAGCTGACAGTCAGAGTATGTATTTGGACTCCCGAATCCTCTTCAGTAGCAAGCTCGTCAAAATCTCCATACCCTATGAAGCTTTCGACATCGATACATACAGGCCATAGGGACAATATCTTTTCCGCCAAATTCCTACCTAATGCCGGGACACCGACTGTCGTGACTGTAGCTGGGGATCATGAGATTCGTTTGCTCGAGATCGAAAGGCTTTCATCAAGTGGGGGACAAAGGATGGACCGTTTCCAACATGGAGCTGCAGGGTGAGCTACTTCCCACTTCACCTCATGTGTTGACTCGCAAGCGAACGCTGAAATTACTAGCGTCAAGGTCCTCAACTGCCATCGGAATCGTACAAAGAAGATTGCTACCGAGAACTCGCCGTTCCTATTCATGACAGTCGCAGAAGATGGGACAGTTCGTCAACACGATTTGCGCCGACCCCATCGGTGCCGCTCTGAATGTCCTGATCCATTGTTCCGAGCGCCGCAGGGTGTGGACCTGTATTCATTGAGCGTCAGTACGCCCGCACCTCATATATTTGCAGTAGCCGGAAGGACAGATACTGTACGTCTTTCTTCAAATTCATGAAGATCTCGAGTGAGGGAGCTGATAGTAGGCCTTCATATGTGACAGGAGGATGTTGGAGAAACATAATCCCAGCTGGGGAAACAAAGTCGTCGGATCAGGGCAGGTCCATTGTGTCCGACGCTTAGGGTTGCCAGATAGTGAATGGGAAAAAGTACAGCCATCTGGGACAGAGCGGCTGTTCGCCGGAGAGAGGCATATCACATGTGTAAAGATGAGCCCAGAGCACGCCGACGAGGTAAGTCCCCACCCTTTCCCTTGTGTACGCTAATAGATCAGGCGATCGTTTCATTCCAACGACATTCAACATCGTTATTCTCGATATACGATGATCCAGGAATATCATCAGCTCGCAAATCAGTCAGTCCGATCATACCGCCCAATGAAGGTAGTAATGCTCGACAAGATCCTATTGATCCTACGGTTACGCTTGCTCCTAAACTACCTATACGGATTAGGAAACCTTCTTTGGGAAATAGGAAGAAGTCGGAAATGGCTGAGAAGGCTACAGAATCAGCTTCTGCCAAACAAAAGACGGCTGAAGACGAGGTTGGGGCTGGGCCGAGTTCTCAGGAAGGGCAATCGGTCTCTCAAGGACCTGGATGGAGCGACGAGGCAGATTCGGCAACGGGGCCGAGTGGCACTTCGAGCTCGGCAGGTGTTCGGGATTCTGACCTGATACAAGACCTTCAAGAGGAGGATCTTCGTGATCTCATGAATGAAGACGGAGACGACGATGGACAAAGCGTCATTTCCATATCGACCTCTGTAATAAGCGAGATCTTCAACAACGCCCTCGGACCCGTGAACACCGAACACCCAACAGCCGACGATAGATATAACGATATCGACCGTGCTCCTCCCGGTATATTCGACAACGACATGTATGACGATTGCGACAATGACGCAGATGATTATGGCGAATATGAAGATGATGAAGATGGTGGTAATGTCGATTTTGGAATGTATGATGATGACGATGATAATGATGGGATTGACGATTATGACGTGTATGAAGGGGATTATGGGGATGAGTACGATGAACAAGATGAGGATGAGGATGATTATGAAGATGTGGATGATGATTATGATGATGGGGATGAGGCGATGTATCCCGATAGGAGGTCCGCGGACACGGAGTTTGGGGGAGTGGAATTGATATATCCAAGGAGGATGTTCAGGGGAGCAAAGAATGTCGAGACTGTTAAAGACTGTACGCCATTATCCCCATCTTACAAAGGTATACTGACGATCAGGTAATTTCCTAGGTCTGCGCTCTGATAAAGTATGTTCAGGAAGTGATGATGGACATTTCTTCGTTTGGGATAAAGATACCGGACTCCTGGAAGGTATATGGGAAGGAGATGCGTCTATCGTTAATGGTCAGCTTACATGTGTCTAAAAGACTCGAAGCTCATAGATAGTCATGGAACAACATCCGACTTTACCGATAGTAGCTGTATCGGGTATCGATGATACCATCAAAGTGAGTCTCCCTTTTTTCACGCCAAAATGTGTCTGACAAGGTAGATGTTCGCGCCGACACTCACGCCTCCCAATCCATCCTTTTCCCGTACCCACCTCCAGACGACTATCATTAAGAACAACACCGATCCCAACAGAATACATATGGGCTCTGCGCTTGATCGACTGAATATATTCCAGCTTTTCGGGGCACGGGGTATGATGCCCTCGGCAGATGATCCAGAAGATGACGGAGGACCTATAAGACCGAATTGCGAGACTCAATAAACGAGGAATCATACACTGTAGCTATACATCATGAAAATCATTAACAAAATCTACGTAAAATTAAAGCCATGTCTGAACAAGCCATCAAATCGAATCTCATCCCTAGCCCTATCTAATCCTGACTGTATTCTTGCTTCTACCCATCCCGTTCTCCGTGTCCTCACTACTCTTCTTGCCCGTCTTTGCTTCCCAAATCTTCCAGAATTTGAGATTCTCATCACCAGCACCCGTGGCCACAGTAGTCCCATCAGGGCTGAGGGTACTACTCAAGACTCGACTATCGTGAGCGGGTACATCGTAGATCTTCTCCAATGAGGGGTAAGACCAGACGGATAAGTTGTTGTTTGGGAAACCGTGGGTCGAGAGGATTTCTTTGGAGTGTGGGGACCAGATGAGGGAAGTGACTTGGGAATCTGTACATAGCGAGGATGTTCTGGCTCCGGTGGTGGATGACCAGAAATGGATTTTGAGATCGGCGCTTCCTCCTCCCGTGGCTAGAAGGGATGATTGCCATGGGCACCATGCGAGAGCCTGCTGTCAGGGTGTCTTTCGCTTTAATAACGTACCTTGACTGCAGCGACGTGATTTCGCTTGGTCCACTTTGCAGTACCCCTGGGGACACCCTCACCAGTCTGCATCACCGACTGCCCAACTCGACCACTGAGTGTCAGCACTGTACATCGCGTCGCAACTCACTCCCAACAGTTGACGACATTATCATTTCCTCCACTAGCCAGTAATTGCCCATCCGACCTCCACTTGAGTCCACACACCTGAGATTAGCTTGGACCTGGAGGATAGAATGAGACTCACTTCGGCGGTATGACCCATCAATTCCATGACTTTGTGTCTCGAGACTCTCACATCATGGTGATGGATACTTCCATCTCGACAACCAGACGACAAGACGTGACCGTGCCATGACAACGAAGGTACTCGTGCATTGTGCCCCTTCATGGTTCGCATCTTTGTCCCCTCATCCACATCCCAGACCTCCACATCACCAATATCGTTACCAATTGCCAGGTACGAGCCGTCATCTGACCAGGACATGGCTGTTACGGGAATCTGAGCGTCCCTATTTGATTAGCACACGGTTTGGATAGTCACTCACGATCCCTCTCCAAGTGCCGTGACACTACCACTCTCCGCATCCCAGACATAACCCAAATCCCCTAGACCAATAGCAACTCGATTCGAGCAGCCCCAATCGATGAGATTGAGGTAGTAGTCATCGGCGAAACCAGGAGCATCCAAAATCCGATCAGGGATATATGGAGGCGCCCTCTTCTTCAATCCAGTGGCTCCAGGCCCGGTGGTGGTCGTACCTCGGCTGGCGGATGAGGTGGAGTGTAGGAGGTAATTTCTCTGCTGGTCGAGGTGGGATGTAGCGTGAGAAGCTGGAGGAGGGGCGGATCGGAAAGATAGGATACGTCGGTTGGTACCTGGGATACCGAGTGATGCGCTGAGGGATGTAGTGGAAGCATCGGTCGGCTTCTCACCCGAGCCTTCATGGTCGAGAGCCAAAGTTGGGGCACTCGTCATGGACGTATCCGCAGATTGGCTCGTGGAGCTGGTCCTCGATGGCACGAATCGATCAAGCTAGTCATCAGCTTTGTCAGTCAAAGTCTAAGTCAAGCTTACGTCTCTTCCTTTAGCTCCCTCTTTGCCATTTTCCTTTTCTCGCGAGAAAGAGTAGTCCCCGTTATTGGCCATGGAAGCGATGTCCATCTTTGGCATACCCTCACGCAGAGAAGCTATAGCATCTGGATCAGCGCCCTTCCTCGGCGAAGTAGAAGATTTTCCGATGAAGGGGTTGGTGCTGAATATCAGTCGAGTTTTTAGGGGTAGGGTTGAGTGACGACCTACACGTCCGCAGCAACATTTGAGCCTCCATTTTTAGATTGCATGTCTTTATTGATGTTTTTGGGTGTTTACGATGTGCTATTGTTATGAAACGAGGGGTATATATGCTAAATCGAAGTCCCAAGAAATGAAGAGAGGAGAGTAGAGTAGTGTATAGAGGGTCAAAGCAAAACAAAGCAGTCGCGTACAGTGAAGAGTGGTCACGCCTAACATTGCCGTGCCTGCCAGGACCGCACCTAACTTCATTTGCTCATGTCAACCGATCAACGATCTTAATCCATAGTGTTATGCTAACATTCGCAAGCAGAGGTGCTGGCCCAGGTCCATCTACACTCGCATTCCGACTATCTTTGGCCAGGAAGACTCTCACTTTGACTCCCATCCAAGCCTGGCCCGCGCAAACTCGACCTCATACCGTTTACAAATTTAAACCCAAACCCGTCATCCCAAATATCAAGAAACCCCCTCCGGCACCTTTCGTCACAACTCTTACCGATCCGAGAGAAGTCATAGATGCGACGCTCAAATCATTTCGGAAGAGAGATACCAGAGGTATAGTGGATAGTTGGAAGCGGCTCTGCCAACTCGATGCTATTGGGCATATCAAGCCTAAAGAATTCGTCGAGCTCAGCGAACATATCTGGAAGATCTTCATCACCCAGGGAGCCGAGATTCTTTCCCATCGAGAACGATATACTGTACTCGAGGATATTGCAATACAAGCTGCCGCTCGCGACTCATGGAGAGGTCTCTACACCCTCTTCATCGCGGCATTGCGAAACGGACATCCAGCATATGTCGCCAATGCTTTCGAAAAGTACAAGACCGCCATTCACGAAGTACAAGGCAAGACACGGAGTGGACATCTAGTGAGAGACAAGATTGCAAGGGATGAGAGTAGACTGGAAGGATATGGGCCTAAACCTCTGACTTATGTCTACCTTTTCGCCATGATGCGGCTCGAGCAAATTACCGGCAGAGTCATCATGAGTGTATTCGAAACTCAGCGATCATTATTCAGTAGTCCACACAAAATGATGGATACCGTACTGGCTTCAGTTCTTCCGACCATACCGAAAACAGAAAGGGCGATTGTACAACGCGATTACTACAAATTGATCGATACCGCCCTCTTCGTCTTGAACATCTGGCATCCTCAAGCTTTACTCCGAACCATGCGAGATCTCGACTTTAATGCCGATTGGCGTGCGCTTCGAAAGCTTTACGATCGCTTCCTAGATTTATCCATCGGACCAAACAAGCTCGTCCACGCCTATGACTTACATGAGCGCGAACGCCTCCATTACGACGAGGTTCCCTTTACTACTGCCATCTGGCGTGAGTCCTTGATATATCAGTCCTAATGGCGAGGCTGACTTAAAGTACGGTTTATCGCGTATATGAAGCGTGCAGGCGACCTTGCGAGCTTGAAAGATATGTTGGAGAAGCAGATGCCGATGCGGGGTCTCAAACCATCGCCTCTAGTCTACCGGGCATTTCTGATATCCTTTGCCTACCTCGCAAAACGTCAAGAGTCTACCCTTGCTTTGAAACAACAAGCGGTCGAAGCCGCCGAAGACTTGTGGGGCGAAATCAACCGGATCGGTGTTCGAATTAATGATGATCTACTATCAGGCCGCATCGAAAGCTTGTCCATGTACGACCCTGTCTCAGTCCCGGCATTATACGAAGTCATCTCAAGCGGAAGGTTCCCCCAGGCCGGTATCAAGACACTCACCTGCCTGGTCAACTATTTCATGCGACAAGGTCAAGCGGAACAGGCCCTCGAGATTATTCGAGCTGGACTGGAAGGCAGAGGGATCTCTCAGCCACACAAGTCTGCTTTCACTAGTGTCATCAAGCTAGCCGCACTTTCCCAATATAGGGGAAAGGAGAGTCAACGACTAGTGCTCAAAGCGCTCGAGCTTAAACCGGCAAGAATTCCTCTGGACCCAGCATCTGTTGGACTCGTACTCGCTCATATGCTTGCTTGGGGTTACAAGACTGATCGGGTCTTGGAGGCGTTCCGCCAAAACATCATGCAGAGCGAACATTTCAACATGATTGATTGTTGGGAAGTCACCATCACGTCCATGTTGACTCGTTATCAAGACCACCACGAAACCACCGAGAGCGAGTTCTTTGTCGCCATCAAGATATTGGGCCTCACTCGAAGCGAACCCCCACGCAATATCTCACACTATACCGGCCAACTGCTCTGGAGCAAGATCTTTAGACGTCTTATCGCGAGCTCGCTCTCGGCAGACAGACGTGCCGAGTTGCTTGATCTTTGCGTCGATTCCTTCCCTCCTCCTGAGGTACTTCAATTCGTCCCAGACCGGTTCCTAGCTATCATTGAGGATGCTCTCATGCGACCTCGCCGTGATCGGATCGCTGAAGTCAAAGGTCTAGTCGAATGGTACTTGGAGCGAAGCAAGATGTACACCGGAGACAGGCGCCTCGTCACGATCGGCTACGTCCAGCTCTGTGTCCGACATGGCGAATTAGGACTCGCTCTGAATATGGTGGAGGAGCATGATTCGATGAGTTACGCCTCAAAGAGACAGGCTCGAGCTGTGATTGAGCAAGTGACGAGAGGCAGGCCTGCGAGTGCTGCGGTACTGGATGAATTGAGATTGGCAATGTATGGGCATTTCAAGTCAAAGGATGATGGGCCGATTGTAGAACCCGAGCCAGAGGTTGAGAGTGATAGAGATGGACGGGCGGATGATAGGCTTGTCGCCGAGTCTGAAAATGGGGACTTTGATTTAGATGGGGAGGATTACACTTGATTATAGATTTCATGCAGCACTATTCTATATCTAGACCTAGGCTCGGCCCGTATAGCCGACGCGACACCTGTGTAGCCCAAGGGAGTTCGCACAACCGTGTCATCGATACTTACCTGTACCGCGAGCTGTCTCTGCAATATGCGATCCGATGAGGTCGACTACAGTCGGGCTATACGATCGACACCCGACAAAAAGGCTAGATCCGCTCCACGCCCCATTGTAGGCATTGTCAAGGACCTACTCGCCAAAGTGTTCATGCCTCCACTTCTCCTCGCTGAACTACCATACCTCATCTACATCAAGATATTTAAGCGCAAAAGCAGCCCACAATGGTCATTCCTACGTCTGGTCGTCGTCAACTCAATGCGATTGACAAGCTGGGTATTCAACACGACCATCCCGCAACCAAGATCAGAGCAGGAACAATGGGGTATACCATCAGATGGCCAGCCGTACAAGGAAGCTATCAGGAAGGGAGAGATTGAGATGGAGGTCGTCAAGCTAGATCCGGTGGATGAGAGTATGAGGAAGGGTATTGCGGATGTTCCAGCGGTCAAAGGGGAACTTACGCCTGGGTTCTGGTTTAGGCCAAAGGGCGTAAAGACTGATCAGGTCATTCTGTATATTCACGGAGGGTGAGTTCCTTCTTTCATATTGGTGTACAAAGCTAATGGCAGGGCTTACGTACGAGGGCACCCCATGTGGCAGCCTCTTGCCAAGGATCTTGCGATAGAGACGAGCACACCGGTCTTTGGTGAGTGCCCCTTATTACGACTCATCGCTAATTAGCCAGCCGTCAACTACCGCAAATGTGTTTCTGCTACCACTGCTTTCCCGGCTCCGCTACTCGATGCCCTCTCGGCCTACACCTACCTACTCAAGACCTATGAACCATCTACGATAACGTTTGCAGGTGACTCGGCTGGAGCACACTTATGCCTCTTCCTATCTCGATACCTTCCACTCGTCAATCTACCTCAACCCAAAGCCATGGGCTTGATCTCTCCTTGGTCAGATTTCGCTCCGGCTTATCCCAGCTACAAAACGCATGGATGGTTCGATTTCCTAGAGCCCAAACGACTGGCAACTGCCGTCGACAGCGCTCTGCGATGGTACGCCCCATTCATGAGAAGCAATGTCTGGTTCTCGCCAGCCAAGGCTTCTAAGGGTGATTTTACGTATCTGGCAGACGCAAATGTTGATATGCATTTGACACTGGGTACTCGAGAGCTGTTCGAGGACGAGATCAGGTTGCTCGGAGAAGTCATGGAAAGGGATGGCGTCAACGTCCGCTTATACGAGGTGAGTACCACGCGTGGACATGTTGCTGAAGCGAAGCACATTGACGGCGTACACGCCGAGATGAACCTCGACGCGAAGGCTCGAGTAGAATTCATCCAGGGTCTCAAGCGATCTATTGCAAAGAATCACCAGTGATTTGGAAGTTTGGAATAGTTTTCACCGGGTTTGTCCGTGTTCAGCAAGTAGACTTCCGCCCATAGCCGTATGATACCTCTTGACCTTTTTCCGGTCCTGCACTTGTGTTCCGGGTCGTTCCCTTGCTCCGGTCAAGTTTCGCCGTGGATTTGTCAAGTGGCGTGTTTGTAAGCGAGAGTGTGGAGGTGATTAGCAAATTTTGCCAAGAAGACATCATCCCCGTTGCCGCCGGTAGAAGCCCCGCGACCCTGAGCTGTTCCCATTTTGGCGGGTGCCGAGAAATCTTTTTCGAATCTCCCTCAAGTGGCAACCGAAGAAGCAGGGTAATCGGAGCTACAGAGC
>Ga0308160_10005661_pt1 | contig 12961 bp, 12 predicted proteins | sample PhyFR1_FD_201036 | JGI IMG/M metagenome (GOLD analysis project Ga0308160, IMG submission 201036) | Phyllosphere microbial communities from UC Gill Tract Community Farm, Albany, California, United States - DLSLF.R1 | ecosystem: Host-associated > Plants > Phyllosphere > Unclassified | place: USA... | reverse complement strand
GGCATCATCCCCGCCGTCGGGTACTACGCGATGCGGTTCCACGGGGTGACGCGCGACGAGCTCGAGCGCGGCTACCTGCTCACGGCCGCCGCGATCGGGTCGCTCTACAAGCGCAACGCCTCGATCTCCGGCGCCGAGGCCGGCTGCCAGGGCGAGGTCGGCTCGGCCGCCTCGATGGCGGCGGGGGCGCTCACCGCCGTGCTCGGCGGCACGCCCCGTCAGGTCGAGAACGCGGCCGAGATCGCGATGGAGCACCACCTCGGCCTCACCTGCGACCCGGTCGGGGGCTTCGTGCAGGTGCCGTGCATCGAGCGCAACGCCATCGCGGCGGGCACGGCGGTCGCCGCGACGCGGATGGCGCTGCTGGGCGACGGCAGCCACGTCGTCAGCCTCGACACCGTGATCGAGACGATGCGCCAGACCGGGCGCGACATGGCCGACAGCTACAAGGAGACCAGCCGGGCGGGCCTCGCCGTCAACGTCGTCGAGTGCTGAGAGGGCGGGCGGGCCCCCCGGCGCGGCCGGGCGGGCACGGCGCCCACCCGGCCGCCCGACGGGCCGCCCCGCCGGCCGCCCCGCCGGTCAGCGCACGCGCAGCGTGACGCCCGCCGAGGTGCTGCCGAGCACGTCGGGCGTGCCCGAGTAGCGCACCGAGACCACCGGGCTGCCGGCCGTGGCGTACCGCGGCAGCGTCACCGTCGCGGTGCCCTGGCCGGTCGACGTGAGGGCGACCGTCTGCACGGCGCGCCCGTCCGAGAGCACGGTGACCGAGCCGGCCGGCGAGGCGACGCCGGCGACGCGCACGGTGACGGTGGCCGTCGTGGCGGTGTTCCGTGCGGGGCTCGTCGTGGCGGGCGTGATCGCGACCGTCGAGCTCGCGGGCACGACCGTGACCGTCTGGGGCGCGCTGACCGACTTCACGAGCGATGTCGACGAGGGCGCGAACGACGCCGTGAACGACCACTTGCCGGCCGACGTGCTCGAGGGCACGACCCACGACGCGGTGCCCGACGCCAGCGGCACGACCGCCACCGGCACGCCGGAGCGCGTGAATGTCACGCTGCCGGCGGGCCAGCTGCCGGCCACCTGGGGCACGGTCGCGGTGAGTGTCGTCGTGGTCGAGCCGAAGGTCTGCTGCGGGCCGCTGACGCGGAGCGACGTGGTCGTCGCGCCGGCCGCCACGGTGAGCGTCTGCGGTGCCGAGCTCGACGCGGTGACGGCCGGGTCGGCGGGCGTGAAGGAGGCGCGCAGCGCGTGGCTCCCCGCCGCCAGCGTCGTGGGCACGGCGATCGTCGTGCGGCCCCCCGTGCCCACGGGCACGGTCGACAGCACGGTCGAGCCGTCCACCAGGCTCACGGTGCCCGCGGGCGCCGTGCCGTCGGCGCGCGTGACGACGGCGGTCGCCGTCGCGCCGGCGCCGCCGTAGGTCTGCGAGGCGGTCGAGAGGGTCAGCGCGGTCGCGGTCGACACGGCGCCGCGGGGCCCGCGGAGGGAGACGTCGAGCACGGCTCCGCCCTGGGGCGAGAGGCTCGCGACGGCGACGGTGAAGCCGCCGCCGGCGCTCGTGAACGACTCGCCGGCGTCGAGGTGGGTGTCGCGGCGGGCGGGGTCGGCGGCCGAGTCGGTGCCGACCGCGAGGGCCACCGTGGTGACGAAGCCGCCGGGCTGGGGGAGGGCGCGCAGCACGCGCACGCTGCCCGTGGCGGCCGAGCTGTCGAGCGCGCACTTCGTGAAGCCGGTCGCGACGACCGTGCAGCGGGGCGCACCGCCGGCGAACTCGGCGCTGGAGCGGTCGCGACCCGTGGCCGTGCGGTACTCCAGCGTGTAGTGCTGGCCGCTGACCGGGTCGGTGACGTCGACGGCGCGGCCGGCGGCCGCGGTGTCGAGCGAGGGCAGCACGACGCGCTTGGTGGTCGCCGGCGTGCTCAGCGCGACGGTGCTCGGCAGCCAGCCGAGGCGCATCCGCTGCGGGGACGACAGGTGCGGGCGGGCGCCCGACACCGAGTAGCCCATGATGTCGAGGTGGTCGCCGTACTCCTCGGTGGGGCAGGCGGCGTCGGCCGCGCTGCGGAAGTCGCCGGGGGCGCCGTCGTACGAGGTCGTGCTGCGGCAGAGCGCCGAGCCGGCGTGGCCGAGCCCGAGGTTGTGGCCGAACTCGTGCAGCAGCACGGGCACGCCGAGCTGCTGGCCGAGGCCGTACGAGCTGACGATCTCGCCGCCGTCGCCGCCGATCGTGCCGAACGCCTGCGTGCCGCACGCCTCGCGGGGCAGCACGAGCAGGTGCTTCTCGGTGCCGGCCCAGCCGTACGAGGCGAAGGAGCCGCCGAAGGCCGAGGCCTTGACCTTGCTCAGCGTCGCGGACGCGTCGCAGCTCGTGCCGCCGAGGGAGCGCTCCTCGACGCCCCCGAGGCGGACGTCGACGCGGCCGCCCGACTCCTCCCACCAGTAGTCGTGCAGCGCGGTGACGGCGGCGTCGATCGACGCGCGGTCGAGCGAGGTCACCGTGTCGTCGGTCGTGGCGGCGGTGGCCGACACGGTGCTCACCCAGAGGGTGTGGACGACCGGGCCGGTCGTGGTCGCGTCGTCGAGGGCGTCGGCCCGGGCGAGCGCCGAGGGCGGCACGACGAGCTGGTCCTTCGGCAGGGAGGCGGTGGTCGGGGCGGGCGCCGGTGCGGCGCTCGCGGGCGCGGCGGGCGCGGCGACCAGGCCGGCGAGCAGCAGGCCGGTCGCGAGGAGGCCGGCGGCGAGGGCCGACGGCAGGCGGGCAGGGAGGGATGACGGCACGGGGGTTCTCCGGTCGGGGCGGGGGAGGGGCGCGGCCCGACCGTCGGGTGGTCAGGGCAGCGGCGCGCAGCGTTCATGCATGCGCATGGAACTGATCGTGCCTCGCTCCTGCCGGGGCGGCACTCCCCAGAACGAGTCCGTCCGGTGTCGGCGGCCATCGGTAGCCTCGTCCGCATGGCCGCTCCCCGTCGCTCCTCCTCCCGCGCCGCCCGCTCGGGCGCCGTCCCGGGCGGCGGCACCGACGCGCCCCGCATCGAGCACGTCGACCCGACCGGCCTCGTCGACGTGACGGGCGACTCCCTCGCCGCGCACGACGACCGCGAGCGGGAGCGCCTCGTCGACGCCGACCTCGTCGACCGCGACCTCGAGGGCGTCGTCCTCCGCGAGTGCGTGCTCGAGGCACCCCGGCTCGGCGGAGCGCGCCTCCGGGGCGCGCGGTTCGTCGAGACGGTCGTCGCCGACTCGTTCGCCCCCGAGCTCGCCGCCGGGCGCAGCACCTGGCACGACGTCCGCGTCGAGCGCCCGCGCTGGGGCTCGGCCGAGCTGTTCGACGCCGACTGGCGCTCCGTCCGGGTCGTCGGCGGCAAGATCGACTACCTGAACCTGCGGGGGGCCCGGCTCACCGACGTCGTGCTCGAGGGCTGCAGCGTCGGCGAGCTCGACCTCGGCGGCGCGGAGGCCCTGCGGGTGGCCCTCGTCGACTGCCGCGTCGGCACGCTCGACGTGACCCGCGCCTCCCTCGCCCACGTTGACCTGCGCACGAGCTCGTTCGACCGCGTCGACGGGCTCGACGGGCTCCGGGGGGCGACCGTCGACGCCGTGCAGCTGCAGGCGCTGGCCCCCGCGCTCGCGGCGCACCTGGGGCTCGTCGTCGACTGAGCCTCGTCGCTGCGCCGCGCCGCGCCGTGTCGCGGGTCGGCGGCGGCGTAGCCTCGACCGCATGATCGACGTCGACTGGAGCACCGGCACCTGGACGACCGCGCCCGCGCGCGTGGAGGTGGGCGACGACGGGATGCGCGTGACCGCCGTCGAGGGCAGCGACGCCTGGCGCGTCACCTCGTACGGGTTCGTGCACGACACGGAGCACGCCCTCCTCGCGCCGTTCGAGCAGGGCACCGCGGTCGAGGTCTCGTTCCGTCTCGACTTCTCGGCCCAGTTCGACCAGGCCGGCGTCTTCGTCAGGGTCGACGACGAGACGTGGACGAAGGCGGGCGTCGAGCGCAGCGACGGTGAGGACGGCCTCGGCGCCGTCGTCACCCGGGGCGTCTCGGACTGGTCGCTCGCGCCCGTCCCCGGCTGGCACGGCCGCGAGGTCACCGTCCGGGCCAGCCGCTCCGGCGACGCCCTGACGGTCCGTGCCCGCGTGGACGACGAGCCGTGGCGCCTGGTGCGGGTGTCGCCGCTCGACGCGGACGCGGCGGCGACGGCGGGGCCGATGTGCTGCGCCCCCTCGCGCGACGGCCTCACCGTGCACTTCACCGCCTGGCGGACCGGGCCGGCCGACGAGGGCCTGCACCCTCCGACCTGACCCGGCGGGGCGACGTGACGGGGCGTGACGGCGGCCGAGGCCGCTGTCGGGGCCCGGTGCTATCGTCGCCGGTGAGCAACGCGCTCCGGGGTCAGCGAAAATCTGAACCGGCGGTCACAGTCCGCGACCCGGTGCGGCCCCCAGACGGTGGTCGCCCCGGTTGAACCGGTGGAACTCCGGTACCGACGGTCACAGTCCGGAAGGGAGGCAGCGCGGGCCAGGGCTCGTCGACGACGGCGCCCGGGCTGGCCGCGACCTCGCGTCGTCCCCGGAGAGCCCCAGCAGGCTCACCGACGGAGACATGATGACCACCACCCTCGCCCCGCGGCGCCGGCCGACGCCGGTGCCCGCCCTCCCGTCCCTCCTGCCGACGGCGGTGATCTGACGTGTTCACGGGTCTCGTCGAGGAGAAGGGCCGTGTCGTGCGGCTCGCCGACGTGGGCGACAGCGTCCGCCTCACGGTGCACGGGCCGCTCGCGGTCGACGGCGCCGAGCACGGCGACTCCATCTCGGTCAGCGGCGTCTGCCTCACCGTGGTCGAGCGCGACGGGGAGTCGTTCACGGCCGACGTCATGAAGCAGACGCTGGTCATGAGCACCCTGGGCGACCTCGAGCCCGGCCTGCCCGTCAACCTCGAGCGGGCGGCCCGCGTGGGCGACCGCCTCGGCGGCCACATCGTGCAGGGCCACGTCGACGGCACGGCGTCCGTGCTCGAGACGGAGGAGGGCGACGCCTGGCGGCGCGTGCGCCTGAGCCTCGCCGACGACCTCTCGCCCCTCCTCGTCGACAAGGGCTCCGTCACGCTCGACGGCGTGAGCCTCACCGTCAGCGGCATCAGCGAGCCGGGGGCCGACGAGGGGTGGTTCGAGGTCAGCCTGATCCCCGAGACCCTCGCCGCCACGACGCTCGGCGACAAGGCCCCGGGCGACCGGGTCAACGTCGAGACCGACGTCCTGGCGCGCCACGTGCGCCGCATGCTCGCCCTCGACGCCACCGCCGGCGCGCACCGCTCCGGCCGGGCGTCGTGACCGAGGCCTCGGGCGCCCGCGCGGGTGCCCCCGAGGCGCCTCGGCGCACCGGTGCCGAGCCCCTCGACGACGTCGCGACCGTCCTCGAGCACCTCCGCCGCGGGCGGCCGGTGATCGTCGTCGACGACGAGTCGCGCGAGAACGAGGGCGACGTCGTGCTGAGCGCCGAGCTGGCGAGCCAGGAGTGGCTGGCCTGGACGGTGCGGGTCTCGTCCGGGTTCGTCTGCGCCCCGATGTCGGCGGAGATCGCCGACCTCCTCGACCTGCCGCCCATGGTCGCCCGCAACGAGGACGCCCGCGGCACCGCGTACACGGTCAGCGTCGACGCGGCCGAGGGCGTGACCACGGGCATCAGCGCCTCCGACCGCGCCCGCACCCTGCGGGTCCTGGCCGACCCGGCCTCCGTCCGCGACGACCTGCACCGCCCCGGCCACGTCATCCCGCTCCGGGCCCGGCCCGGCGGGGTGCTCGAGCGCGACGGCCACACCGAGGCGGCCGTCGACCTGATGGTGGCCGCCGGCCTCCGCCCCGTCGCGGCGATCAGCGAGATCGTCGCCGACGACGGCGAGATGATGCGGCTGCCCGGCCTCATCGAGCTGGGGCGCCGCGAGGGCGTCCCCGTCGTGACCATCGCCCAGGTCGTCGCCCACCGCCTCGCGACCGGCCCGGCCGCCCCCACCACCCCCGGCGACCTCCCCGGTCGCCCCGCCCCCACCGAGAGGACCACCGCATGAGCGGCGCAGGAGCACCCACCGAGCAGGAGCCCGTCGACGGCCGCGGCCTGCGCGTCACCGTCGTCGCCGGCACCTGGCACACCGCGATCAGCGACGGCCTGCTCGCCGGCGCGCTCGCCACGATCGCCGAGCTCGGCGCCGAGGCGACCGTCGTCCGCGTGCCCGGCAGCTTCGAGCTGCCGGTCGTCGCGAAGGCCGCCCTCGAGGCGGGGGCCGACGCCGTGGTGGCGCTCGGCGTGATCATCCGCGGCGGCACCCCGCACTTCGAGTACGTCTCCGACGCCGCGACGTCGGGCCTGCTCCGCGTGACGCTCGACACCGGCAAGCCGGTCGGCTTCGGCGTGCTCACCCTCGACGACGAGCAGCAGGGCCTCGACCGGGCCGGGCTGCCCGGCTCGAAGGAGGACAAGGGGCGGGAGGCCGCCCACGCGGCCGTCTCGACCGCCGTCCAGCTGCGCGACCTCGCGCGCCGCGCCTCCTCGGGGCGCGTCGTCGGGTTCTGACGCCCCGGCGCCCTGACGACCGAGACGACGACGGGCGGCCCCCCCGGGGGCCGGCCGTCGTCGTGGAGGGGCTAGTGCTCGCCGAGGACCTCGTCGAGGAAGCCGCGCATCTGCAGCCACGAGCGGCGGTTCGCCGTCTCCTGGAACTGCGCGCCGTGCTCGGGGCTGTCGGTGCCCGGCACCGCGAAGGCGTGCATCGCCCCGCTGTAGCTGACGACCTGCCAGTCGCCGACCTCGGCGTCGCGCAGCTCGTCCTCGAAGCCGACGACCGCGTCGTCCGGCACGACCGGGTCGGCCGCGCCCGTCAGCACGAGCAAGGGTGCCTTGACGGCACCCTTCTCGGCGGGCGCGCCGGTGCCGAGGCCGCCGTGGAACGACACGACCCCCGCCACCTCGGCGCCAGAACGGGCCAGCTCGAGGGCTCCGGAGCCGCCGAAGCAGTAGCCCATCACGGCGATGCGCTCGGGGTCGACGCCGGGCTCGGAGCGGAGGCGCTCGAGGTTGGCGGTGAGGCGGGCGCGGAACGCCGCGACGTCGCCGTACCAGGCGCCGGCCTCGGCCGCCGCCTCGCCGGGGCCGGGGCGGACGCCCTGGCCGTAGACGTCGCCGGCCAGCGCCACGTAGCCGAGGCGGGCCAGCATCTGGGCGCGCACCTTGACGTGGTCGACGACGCCGAACCAGTCGTGCAGCACGAGCACCGCGGGCCGGAGGGCGCCGTCGGCGTCGCCGGGCGTGGCGAGGAAGCCCTCGAGGGGCGTGCCGTCGTGGTCGTACACGACGTCGCCCGCCTCGACGGTGCCGGTGTCGGGCACGCTGTCGAGCAGGTCGCGGAGGTCGGGGGAGAGGTCGGGGGCAGGGGTCGTCGTGGTCACCCCGTGACGGTACTCCCGCTCAGCCGACGAGTCGCCGGACCGCCTGCTCGACGACGTCGCACCGCCGCTGGTGCGGGCCCTGGTGCAGGTTCGTCGCGGTCGGCGTGACGAACCAGGCCAGCACGCTGCCGAACACCATCGTCAGCAGCTCGTCGGCGTCCCAGTCGGAGGGGATGTCGCCCGAGGCCTGCGCGGCCCGGACGGCCTCGCGGCGGCGGTCGAGCTGCTCGTGGTCGACGACCCCGGGGCTCGGCAGCGTGACGCCCTCGATCTGGCCCCAGAGCAGCAGGCGAGCGTCGTCGGCGTGCGTCGCCAGGTGGTCGTACAGCCTGCTCGCCCACTGCGGCAGGTCGTGCGCGTCGAACGGGACGGCCTCCAGCCAGCGGTCGATGCTCTCGCCCAGGGCGGCGTCGAACAGGTCGCGCTTCGTCGAGAAGTGGGCGTAGAGCCGCTCCTTGCTCGCCTCGGCCTCGCGGGCGATGGAGTCGACGCGGGCACCGGCGAGGCCGCGGGCGGCGAACTCGACGTGCGCCGCCTCGAGGATGCGGTCCCGCGGAGGGGTGGCTCGACGTGGCATGGCCCGAGCTTAGGGCGCGGGCGGACCGGACGGAACGGTCCGGACGACCCCCGTCCAGGTCCGGCCAGGACGGGGGACGGGGGACGGGAGCCGGGCGCGGGCGGGGCGTGGGCGGCGGGCCCAGCGGGAGGCGCTGGTCAGGCGGCCGGGACGACCCGCGACATCGGCACGTGCGGGATGCCGTCCTCCAGGAAGGGCTCGCCGTCCACGACGAAGCCGAAGCGCGCGTACCAGCCCTCGAGGTGCGCCTGGGCGTCGAGCCGCACGAGGCGGCCGGGGCAGTCGGCGAGGGCCCGCTCCATCAGCTGGGCGGCGAGCCCGCGGCCGCGGGCCGACGCGGCGGTCGCGACGCGGCCGATCCGCCGGTCGTCGCCGTCGGAGAGCAGCCGGACCGTGGCCAGCACGTCGCCGGCCTCCTCGACCCAGAGCATCTGCGCGTCGGGCTCGACGTCGCGCCCGTCGAGCTCGGGGTAGGGGCACGCCTGCTCGACGACGAAGACGTCGACCCGCAGCTTCAGCAGCCCGTAGAGCGCGAGGGGGTCGATGTCACGGACGGCGGAGGCGCGGTGCAGGAGGGTCACGGAGCCACGGTAGCGTCCGGTCGCCCCCGCACGTCACCGGCGGGCGCCCCGGCGGTCGGCGACTCGGCACCGCTCGCACCGGTGCCGTCCACGCCGGCGCCGCTCACACCGGCACTGCTCACATCGGCACTGCTCACATCGGCTCTCCGAGCGGGTGGTCGACGAAGCTGCCGCCGATCGGCGTCGAGCCGCCCACCGCTGGCTCGTCGACCTCGTCGGCGAAGGTCTCGGCGTCGTCGACCGGGTGGTAGCCGACGGCCTCGCCCGCCGCGAGGGAGACCGGGCGCCGCGTGTTGCGGGAGACGCCCCAGACGACGTGGTGGCCGGTGGCCGTGGTGGTGAGGGCGGCCTCGACGAGGCGGGCGGCGTCGCCGGCCGACAGCCAGGTGCCGAGGCTCCGGGCGTCGAAGGGCCGCTCGACCGCGGTCATGATGCGCGCCGAGACGACGAGCTGGCCCGCGCGGTCGGCGTAGAGGCTGCCCATGGCCTCGAGCACGACCTTGCTCAGGCCGTAGAACGTGTCGGGCCGCGCGGCCGGCACCTCGTGCTCGGCCGCGGCGCTCCAGGGCAGGTAGCCGGCGGCGTGCACCGAGCTCGCGGCGAGCACCCGCCGCACCCCGGCCCGCACGGCGGCCTCGTGCACGGCGTGGGCTCCCTCGACGTTGACGTCGCGGATGTCCTCCCACGACCGCTCGTCGGCGTACGCGGCGAGGTGCACGACGAGGTCGGCGCCGCGGATCGCCTCGGTCAGGGCGTCGAGGTCGGTCACCCCGACGACCGCGGCCGACTCGGTCGGCGCGAGCGGCTCGGCCGGGGCGACCAGGTCGAGCAGGCGCACCTCGTGCCCCGCCGCGGCGAGGTGCGGCCGGATCATGGCCGCGACCTTGCCGGCGCCCCCGGTGACGGCGATGACCGACACGGCGTCAGCGCCCGGTGTCGGCGCGCACCGACAGGGTCTGCACGCGGGGAGGATGCTCCGGGGTCAGCCGGACCTCGAGCCGCAGGGCCCCGCGTCGCCCGGGCAGCCACCACACGCGGTGCGACGGGGTCGTCGACTCGGCGGCGGGCAGATCGCGTGCGTCGTCGTCGTGGTCGAGCAGTCCGCCGACCGCCTCGAGCTCTCGGGCCCACAGGGCTCGGCGGCGCACGAGCGGCACGTCGAGCTCGACGTTCTCGCTGAGGAGGCCCGACGGCACCTCGCGCCCGCGCACGACGGCCTCGACCAGGGGCATCGCGGCGAGGGTCTCGGGCCACGGAGCGACGACGACCCGCGCCTCCGCCGTGTCGGCCATCATGCCGTCGAGGGCCCGGCTGACGGGCACGGCGACCTGGGCGTAGGTGGCGTTCTCGAGGCCCACGGCACCGAGGCCGGTGGCGGTCTGCCAGCGCATGTGGGCGGAGAAGCCGGGGTAGCCGCCGGAGTGCGACACGACGGTGCCGAAGTCGGGGTACTCCTCGACGAACAGGCCGAAGCCGTAGCCCGAGGGGTGCGCCCCCCGGCCGGGCACGAGGCGGTGGAGCTGCTGCATCTCGCGGCGGGAGGCGCGGCTCAGCACCCCGTCGACGTCGCCGCGGCCCTCGGGGTCGAACGCCGACGACAGCCACCGGGCCCAGCGGGCGAGGTCGGTCGTGGTGCTGAACAGCCCGCCGATCGGCGAGAACGCGCCGGGGCCCGAGAAGGGCAGGGGCTCCCAGCCGTCCTCGACCGGCCGGTGCCCCACGGCGACGCCGCCGGTGGCGGGCACGTCGGCCTCGAAGCCGGTCGAGGGCAGCCCGAGGGGGCCGAGCAGCGTCTGCTCGGCGACCGCGCGGTAGGGCCGGCCTGCCGCGCTCGCGACGACGCGGCCGAGCAGCGCCCAGCCCAGGTTCGAGTAGGCGAAGGTCGTGCCGGGCACGCTGTCGAAGCGCAGACCGCGCCGCAGCAGGGCGTCGAGCTCGTCGTCGGTGATCGACTCCTGGCGGTCGCCCCAGGGGTCGTCGGTCGGCAGGCCGCCCGACATCGTCATCAGCATCCGCACCGTCGGCACGGGCGAGTCGCCCGTGGGCAGGGCGACGTCGGCGAAGGCGGGCACGAAGTCGGTGACGGGCGCGTCGAGCACGAGCTGCCCCGCGTCGCGGAGCGCCAGCAGCGCCGCCGCGGTGAAGCTCTTCGTGCAGGAGGCGATCCGGTAGGCGGTGTGCGGGCCCGGCAGGGCGCCCGCGACCTCGCCGCGGGCGCCGTGGTGCGTGACGCCGTCGTGGTCGAAGGTGGCGAACACGACGCTGGGCGCTCGACGTTCGGCTTGGCGCGCGTCGAAGACGGCGTCGATGCCGGAGGGGCGGGCGGAGTCGGTCATGGTGCCTCTCGGTGCTCGGTGCTCGGTGCTCGGTGCTCGGTGCGCGGGCGGTGCTCGGTGCGCGGGCGGTGCGGCGGTCAGGGCGACCCGGGGGAGGCTCGGCGCATCGTCTCGTAGGCGTCGAGGGCGCGGCGCCGCGACTCCTTGAGGTCGACCATCGGCTCGGGGTAGTCGTCGGTGTCGATCTCGGGCACCCACGCCCGGACGTAGTTGCGCTCCTTGTCGAACTTCTCGCCCTGGAGCACGGGGTTGAACACCCGGAAGTAGGGCGCGGCGTCGGCGCCGGAGCCCGCCGTCCACTGCCAGTTGGCGGGGTTGTTCGCCTCGTCGGCGTCGACGAGGGTGTCCCAGAACCACTGCTCGCCGACCCGCCAGTCGACCAGGAGGTTCTTGATCAGGAAGCTCGCCGTCACCATCCGCACCCGGTTGTGCATCCACCCGGTCGTCCAGAGCTGACGCATGCCGGCGTCGACGAGCGGCACGCCCGTCCGGCCGTGACGCCAGGCGTCGACCTCCGACTCGGGCACGTCGGCCCACGGGAACGCCTCGAACTCGGGGCGGTAGCTGACGGTCGCCAGGTCGGGCGAGGTGAAGAGGATGGTGTGGTTGAACTCGCGCCAGACCACCTCGCGCAGGAACGACTGCGCCCGCTCGCGCGAGGCGGGCGGGAGGTCGCCCCGCATGCGGTGCCAGATCTGGAACGGGCTGACCTCGCCGAACCGCAGTCGCGGCGACATGCGGCTCGTGGCCTCCTGCGCCGGGAAGTCGCGCTCGCCGTAGTCGGCGAGGTGGCCCGTGGCGAACTCCTCCAGGGCGTCCAGTGCGGCGGCCTCGCCCGGGGTCCACGTCTCTCGGAGCCCGGCGGCCCAGTCGGGCCTCGTCGGCAGCAGCTGCCACGCGTCGAGGTCGTCGCTGGCGGGCGGGGCCTCCGGGGGCCGGACGGCGTCGGGAGCGTCGAGCGGGTGCCGGGGCTCGGGCCGGTCGAGGCAGGCCCGCCAGAACGGCGTGAAGACCTTGAACGGCTGGCCCTGGCCGGTCTGCACCGTCCACGGCTCGAAGAGGAGGTTCGCCTGGAAGCTCTCGGCCACGAGGCCCTCGTCGCGGAGCGCGGCCTTCAGGGCCGCGTCGGTGTCGCGGGGCACCTTGCCGTAGCGGCGGTTCCAGTAGACGGCGCCGGCGCCGACCTCGGCCACGACGGCCGGGAGCACCTCGGCGGCGGGGCCGCGGCGGAGCGTCAGGCCGGCCCCGAGCTCGCGGAGCGCGCCGTCGAGCGCCACCAGGCTGTGGTGGAGCCACCAGCGCGCGGCCCCGCCGAGAGGGCGGATGCCCGGGGTCTCGTCGTCGAGCACGACGAGCACGACCACGGGCTCGCCGCGGTCGACCGCGGCGACGAGGGCGGGGTTGTCGGCGACGCGGAGGTCGTCGCGCAGCCAGACGACGGAGGGGGACGAGGTCACGAGGCGGCACCGACCTCGGCGTCGGCCCTGGTCGTCGCGCCCGGGTCGCCGGGGCTGCCTGTCGTCTCGCCCAGGCGGAGGCGCGTGCAGAGGTCGGTCAGCGCGACGAGCTCGTCGTGGTCGAGGCTGCCGCCCACACGGCGCCTGATGGCGGCCGCGTGGTCGACGGCGGTGCGCCGGTAGAGGTCGTAGCCGTGGTCGGTGAGGGCGACGATGATGCCGCGCCCGTCGCCGGGGTCGGTCTGCTTCTCGACGATGCCCTTGCTCGCCAGGCGATCGACGAGGCGGCTGATGCTCGGCTGGGTGAGCAGCAGGTGGCGGGTGAGGTCGCGGATGCGGGCCCGCCGCTCGGGCTGGCTCGACAGGTTGAACAGCACGTCGTACTCGTTGAACGAGATGTCGTCGGTGGGGAAGGCGGCGTTCAGCTCGCGCATGATGCTCACCTGTGCTCGGAACAGGGCCTCCCAGGCCCCGACGGCCACGGCTGTCTCGCTCATGTCGCCACCTCGTCTCGTGTCGACGTCGAGTCTACGAAGAACGGCCGACAGGGGGACGCCGCGG
>Ga0308160_10005659_pt1 | contig 12962 bp, 13 predicted proteins | sample PhyFR1_FD_201036 | JGI IMG/M metagenome (GOLD analysis project Ga0308160, IMG submission 201036) | Phyllosphere microbial communities from UC Gill Tract Community Farm, Albany, California, United States - DLSLF.R1 | ecosystem: Host-associated > Plants > Phyllosphere > Unclassified | place: USA... | reverse complement strand
CCAAACCGAATCATGCAGAACTTGTCTATCGCGTCTGGCGGAAATGAGTTGTTCAATGACGATGGCCAACCTATGGGTTCGGGAGCATTACAGCATCGACATGACACGGTACATCCAGGTCTGACGAGGGAGAGGGAACGACAGTTGGTCGGCAGCTTGACTAGTGCCTACGCCTTCAAACCACATGGGCTGATCAAGAGGGTACATGAACCTCCATCTGATCGCATTGCTTCGCTGATGGACAGACGATATCCTTGAACGTTGGACACTTCACCCAGCACTTGATCTCTTACTACCTGCTGGATGATGTCATCAACGGCAAGCTTCGAACTCCTTCGACTGTTCCCGAGTTTGCCTCGATGGAAGTTAGTCCTGACTATCTCGACAAGAGACACTTTCGTTTCCCCCCGTTGGTTGAAATCGGTCCCGACGGTATCCCCCGGTACAAAGGAGAAGCTAAAGACCGCCGATCGCCTCGAGCCATCACCAACGCCCCATTATATCCCGAAACATATTACGTCGCGGCTCCCTTGATGCCATCTCCTCCTGTGGAGCAAAATGCTTCCGTTCGAAGAGCACCCATGCCTATCGCCATCCCACAGGGTTCATCGGAGACTGCCTATTACGGACCTGGATCGGCAGGATCTAACGGTCAGGCATACTTTGGACCGGGTTCAGCTCATTCCAATGGCTACTGGGATCAAATGTCACCTACCTCTCAACACTCTCAGGTCGGACAAGGACACGCCCCTGGCTCTCGAGGGACCCGACCGGCCACCGCTTCGCGATCGCACCGGTTTGATCCGGTGACCGGCTATCACCCAATGGATCAACGACGACGAGTCTCGGTTGCGCACTCTGAACCTCAAGCCCCTCAGTATGCCAACAACCAGGCTCACGATAGCAAGCCGGTCCAAGCTGCAAATGGGCAGTGGTACTACCCCGAGTATGGATACTACAATGCTGCCGCGGCCCCATCGAACAGCGCCATGCCTCAATCGTCAAGTAGTGCTGTGACGACTTCAACGCTGAATGGCCAATACCCTCCGACGCCCTACCAGCACTGGCAGCAACTCCCAGGTTCTACTTCCCATGAGGCACCTCGACATGGAGACGATATGTCGCCCTCGGTCAACCATAACATGTCTCTCCACCCTCATATGAGTGGACCACCTGGCTCCGCTGGCAGTCGGCCTTCTACCGGTCCAGAGAATCACGGGGGATATCAAGCACAACAACCTCCCGCCCACCATTGGCCGACTACGGCTTCATGGGATCCTATCGCGCCCATGCCCCACGCTACCGGCCCAGGGGCATATCAAACTCTCACCCAGACCTCTCAAGGGCAAGTTCAAATGCCTTATTAGGTTCATATGCCATATCAAGTACAACTCAAGATTCCTTGTTTCATAGTTTCTAGTTTCAACTGGTTGTTTAGAGTATTTTGACGAATTTATCACGACATCATCACATATACGAACGATCAAAATCCTGTATCTCATCACACACACATACATCCATCCATCCAATACATCATGTTTTACTGTCTATAGGTATTGTTTCACGAGAACGAAATCAAGTATGAATCAGCATAAATATATTTCACACTCTGCATGCAGTCTTTCACTAATTCAGGACCCAGTAGCCTGGTTGACTGAAAGCATGTGATGAGTGATCATGGTCTGCGAAGTCTATAGTGACAGATAAGATAAGATATAGATTGTTGTCAGCATCGACAGTTCATGCTTTAGTCTTATTTTTACGTGTTTCGATCAAGTGGCGTGTTTTGAGTTACGTTCACGATTTGATTTCTTGGTTATTTGTCTTTTAGGTTGGAACCCATATATTCCGTAAAGTAAGCCGGAAAAACATATGGGCCAAGCTAGAGCTACATTTGCGTATTATCTAAGGTCTAAGTGTACCATCTACGATCCTGAGGTTCCAAATTGGCCATTCCCCAATTCCAACTCTTCCTTCCCTACTAGCTTGTCCAGCTCCTTCCATCCGGCTTCGCTCAGATCCAGCTATTTCACTATCCTGAGCGACTTGCCCGTCCAGTGCAAGCAATTCCACTTGAATCGCCTCGGCTCCAGCAGTAAATATATCCCTCAAAACGTTTCCAGTACGCCAATCTACGTATATCATTCCTTTATCTTCTACTTCTTTGATGTATGCAGATGCTTCACCTTCAGCCGACGGACGAAGAAGACCATCTTGGTCCATCGAGTTTGAATTCGAAGATGAAGGTATACCAGCTACTATCACCCCGGAAGCACCTGCTCGTGATGTGTGAATGAGTTTCTCGAGGAATGTACATCCCCCTCGGTTCAGGAGAGCAATGAATGGTGAGTCCGCGTGATCGACTGTGAGAGGGTGACAGCCGTCCGATTTTACCTGTACGAGATCGATTGGGCCAGAATGGATGGTAAAAGGTTGATCGGATGGGGTGAACGATTGACCAAAAGCCGCGGTGGCTCCGACCGCATGTAAAAAGACCTCACTCGAAGGAATTGAAGAAGAGTCAACCCGGGCCGTATTGAATTGACCAGCGGAAAATCGAAGGATAACTTCGTTTGGACCTTCGTGTGGGATGCTTTGGGGTATAGGTAGGTATCCTACCATGCTAGGATCGGTCACTGTGATTTCTTGTCCGGGCCTGATCCGATGGGGGCCGACTGACAGTCAGTCCTCGCGGTCGTAGAACACGAGATTCGGTGCTCACTCTTAGAGATATCGTAACCTGTCCCATCAAGTCGCCAGCGAACAGCGAGCTTTAAACCACTGACATCCGTTATCGTCCAGTCGCCTTCTGCCGCTTGGTAGACTTTCTCCTCTGACGGCGAGTCGTCTTCAAGGGGGACCTCATCCGGACTTTGTCCAAGGGGTCCAAGAATGACTTCGAAAGACTGTTGTTCTCAGCTCACGTCTAGATGGATAGGGTATCTCACAAATTTGGGGACCATCGGTATCGCACAATATCCATTAGGTGACCAGAACTTGCGTTCCTCCTTCGCTACGTCTCCATTCAGGTCGTCCCCGTAAATCAAACTCCTGCCGTACTCCCAGTCATCCCGCTGTTCTATGCCGACACGAAGGCCGTTGAGTGAGGGCGGCGTGTAGATTGGGCAGAACTGTTGCTCGCCGCGATGTAATTCTCGGCGTATGGAGGATGGTTGCGCTAGTAAGGAATGTGGCAACGAAAGCGAGTGACCTTCGGTAGTGAATACCGAGTTCGATAGAGATGCTAGAGTCGTATCGTCAAAGAGGAGGTACAGGTACTACAAATCAGCTGTGATGTCGTCTCCGATACGAGGAGCTTACTTTGAGCGTTTCCGAGAGAACGAACGATTCCATCCGATCTTCTTTCTGAGATGTCAATACTGCGACACAAGCAAATGGAGACACTCACCTCTCCAGTCTCTACATTCCTCAGAGTCGCGAATCCACATTTCGTCCTCAGTCTCGTTTGCAAATCGCCCAATATCCGTTCGCCTACTCTCAAATAGAAATCATCACCAGTAGCCTGAAGTCAGCTTCACGTGACTCGGCAAGAAGAACTTACCTTGTAGAGATAATAATTACTCTCCACGAATTCTGGTCTGCCAGGATATCCAGCCCATTCGATTCTACCCTCACCCCAGACCCAACTTTCAGGTATTCCACTGTGTTTCCGCCATAAATTCCAATATACCATATGACCTTTGATCGCTGATTCAAGGTCACCTGCCAAGACTTGTAGACCTGGAAAGAATGCACCCAGGGAGTCTATAGTTGAGGAGGCTGCTTGATGAAGGAGACGGTATTGAACGGGACGGTACTGCTTGTCAGCTTTTACTGACGTCGAATGGGGTCAACTTACAAAGAATCCATCCACCGTCCGGACGTGAGTCTGTACAGCCGCGTACGAATCTTGAAAAATGTCGAGGTACGTATCGTCATCTACCTATCAGCTTCGTCATTAGCATTTAGTTTACTCACTGAGTAGTATAGCAGCTTTCATCCCGTACTCGTAAAAACTGTCGATTCCCGCCCCTACACCCGAGAATCCAGGTTGGAGCCATTGACCATGAGCTATGCCTATCCCATTTCCGATCAAGTCATGTTCCGAGCGTTTGTTCCATATTGCCATATAGGCCAGATGAGCCGCATTCTACAGGTCAGCTGTCTTGTAAAATCGAACACATCGCCAGGTGACATACCTCGAAACGGACGTCGCCAGTCAAGCGCGACAAGACGCTGAATTCCAATATCAGACTACCAGCTCCCGCAGCACCTATCATTAGCTCTTCCACTCAGTAGACAAAAGCTGCTCTCACATGTATCGGTAGTTTCTCCTGGCTCTACTCCTCGGCGTAAATTCACCCTCGCATACGGTAAACCCGTCTTGGTCTCAAATGCAGGTAACATCCTGTTCCCTAGATCCAATGCCATCTCTAGGATCTTTGGCCTGTACGTCTTGAGGTCCACTTTCGTCTTGCCAAGACCATTTATCGCCTTTGCCTGCTCCTTTGGCCCATCCGGTAATCCATCCAAGTATTGATATGTCGACAATAAAGAGCCAAGAGCTCGAATCGTCATTTCAAATACTTGAACCTTCGTATCTTGGTCGAATGAGATCTCGGTCGTCACTCTCTTCAGAGCATCTGGGTAGACCGCCGGATACATCATTGGAAGGGACGACAAGACATCGAGTAATGTCAATGATGCGTTTGGGTGGATGTCGTTCAGACCGAAATTGTTGGGATCGGTGTCCCGTCGTGAGGGTTTACATGATACCGACTTGAGCTCATCCTACAGTGTCAGCAATGAGATGCTGTAGAGCCAGCAAGCTGACTTACGGCCGGATAAGCATACTTCATATACCCATTATATCCATGTCTGAACATCTAGGGAATTAGTGAAATTGCCGTGATCAGAACAGAGAGACTCACCTCCCGAACCTCCTCCTTCTTTGTAACCCGCCAGCTCGGGCCTGTAGCCGTAGCATGACCAAGTAGACAAAGCACGGCAAGGCTGAAGCAGCGAAGCCATGCTGTATGAAGGCGCATAAGCGGTCTTAGAAGTGTTAATAAGTGACTTTTAATAGGATATCGGCGCCGGAGTGGAGGCGAAGTCTGATGGTAGGCCCCTCATAGTGACCGACGCGTTAGGCCTGTCACGGAGATATCCGTCGGGTGGGGTATTTCTCTCTTCGGCCGAATTTGGTATGGATGGTCTGTACGACGTGTGGTAGCGGGACGCACGTTCTGCCATGCCTTTCCTATGGAACAGCAAGGGGCTAGGTACAAGTTAGCTTGCATATGTGTTTCGAGGGGTGACAAGGGTGACAGCCTTTGGACTCGGGTATGATGATATAACGCCGAGGGTCGTTGGCCAAGGAATGGGGAGGTCGGCATTGAGGACCATGCCGGGCTTCCGGGCTGAAGATCCTTTACCTCATTTCCGCCCGAGGTTACCCTTTATATCGATTTATAGTTAGACAAAGCCAAGAAGAGGCGCCACAGACAATGCTAGTAGTGAGGTACGAGTACACTTGGATTGTTCGGCAGCCCGGCGCAAGGTGTGGTGGGGAGAGACTGCGGGAGGGAGAGGGAATGATCATTCGGTGTGTCTGAAAGGAGAGGGATAAAGGGGCTATAGGGGGCATTAGACTTTCCTAAATTGGATTGTCGCGTAAATAGTAATTAACGTGTGGAGACCAGTTCATCTGTGTCGTATATCCGATATCCTAGATATATAAGTCTACCTGCCCCACCTTGCTGCCTACAGCCAATCTCCATCAATTCGCTCTTTCTCTAACCCACTCGTCATACACCAAAGACCCAACACATACATATACAGTAAGCTTCTCATACTATTTATACATTCCTTTCACCTGAAACGACGCGCTTTGACCATCTCGGCGCGTCTTAAGAGGAGTCAAAGCTCGCCCTTCCTTTCCCGACTAAACAATATATATCACCACCACGCCTTCCAATCTTCTTCTTTCTCACCTTCGATACAACTTCTTAACACTCTTTCATCGACTGAGAAGGCAGACATGTACACGTCCGCTCTATTCACTGCTATCTTGGCTGGTTCAGCTTGTACGTCCCCTTATCGTGGCTGTGCTCAAGCTGACAGTCAGTCGCGCTTCATCCAGTCCAGGAACTCGTCAGGCGACAGACTTTGACTAACGACATCATCCCTTCCGCTTGTCAGGATACTTGTTCCTCCTCCCTTCCCATCTACAATGCCTGTCTATCTGGTGATCAGACCACTTGTTTGACTGTCTGTGATGAGGCCAAGTGAGCCCCTTCTACCTCTTTGATATAACGGAGGAGGCTGATTTCAGCTTCGACCCTTTCGTGGCCTGTTTCAACTGTATCCTCCAGAACGTTCCAGGTGGATCTTCTGGTCAATTTCAACAAGCTCAACAACTCATCGGTCAGCTCGAAGACGCTTGTGGCCAGGATAGTTCCTCAGACAGTGCTTCCGCCTCTGCATCGTCTCGTGCTTCGTGAGTCTCAATTGGACTATTTCTACACTTCAGACGTGCCCGTGACTGACAAATAGCGGCGTCTCAGCCTCCTTCACCTCGGCTACTGCTGGCGTCACCATCGGTGGATCCGCCTCCTCAGCTGCTGGTGGTCTCTCCACCAGTCTAGCTTCTGCTTCTTCCGCAGTCGGCGGTGCTCTCTCTAGCGTCTCGCAGGCCGTCGCATCCGTAAACTACCCCGAGCCGGTTCCTTGATGGTAGCTGACGTTCCAGGCATCCGGGTCCGGTTCTGGAGCCGCTGCATCCTCTTCCGCTCCCAACGCTGGATCCAGCATCGCTCCTACTGGCATCTTCGCCGTTGTTCTCGGAGCTATCGGTGCTCTTGCTCTCTGATGGTCGGAAAGGCTTTGAGGACGCAGGATTTCGGGAATTAAAGGGATAGAGATGCCACGGAGTTCATGCAATCTGTCATATATTTTGCGCGTATCATTACCGTTTGATGCACTTGATAGCATTCGGTCTAGCATTCGGGCCTAGCATCGCGACGTACTTGACGTCGAGAGATAGGAGTGATAGATTGGTCGTAGGTAGTCAGAACGGTCGGTCGGAACTTGAAAGTGGAGGTGCTGAATTTCGGACGACTCAACTGGACTTTGGCTTTCCCCATCTTCATTGCTTCGCTCGACTATATCGACTGCACGTACGCCTGCTCGACCTTCGAATCCGCCTTGACAGTCTCCTCTGAGCCAGACAGTTCCATACACTCCTCAAATTAGTCAGAAGCAGCATTGCACAATGGCTACTACAATGACCGAGTCGACCGGCTCAGGCAGCCAGCCAGTGATTGGTATCATTGGCATGGGAGATGTAAGTGCTCATCTCTGCTCATCGAGGCCCGAGCGAGATTATGTGGCTCTAGCTCAGGTCGCTGTCGCGTCGCCGTAGACGGCTTGGTTTCCTCGGGACGTAGCTGACATGCTAGATGGGCAAGATGTATGCTCGTCGCCTGAGTGAGGGCGGTATCAAGACGTGAGTCCTCACTTCTCCCGGACCACAAGTGACTGACAGGCAGTATCTACGTCTGTGACAAGCCAGATATGTACGAGCGGTTAAAAGAGGAATATAAAGGCAAGCCAACCTGTTGACTCTCAAAACAATGCTAACATAGTAGACAGTCCAATCACTCCCTTAATAGATGGTCATGCTGTATCCCGAATTTCCGATCTCATAATCTACTCTGTCGAATCATCCTCCATTATCCCAATCGTTCGAGAGTATGGGCCCTCAACGAAGATGGGAGCTACGGTAGCTGGTCAAACTAGTGTAAAGGCACCTGAGAAGGAAGCTTTTGAAAAGTATTTACCGGCAGATGTGGATATTGTGTCGGTGCATAGTTTACATGGACCTACTGTTACCACCGAGGGGCAGCCTTTGGTGAGTTCAACTGCAGTCGGTATTGGTCTAATACGTTGCTAATTTCAGATCATCATACATCATCGTGGACCTAAAGAAAAGGTTCGTATGGTAGAAGATGTATTTAGGAGTTTTAAATCCCGATACGTCTATCTGAGTTATGAGGAACATGACTTAGTGACGGCCAATACTCAAGCTGTGACACATGCTGCTTTCTTGTCGTACGTATCTCTCCCATATCCCAGGTCAGGCAGATCAAGTAGCTGATGACAGGATGGGAATGGCATGGTACAAGTCAGCCGCTTACCCATGGGAAACTGCCCGTTATGTCTCTGGAATCGAGGTTATCAAAGTCAACATCACTCTTCGAATTTATTCAGCAAAATGGCACGTCTATGCCGGTCTTGCACTTTTAAATCCATCGGCTCAGATCCAGATCCAGCAATACGCAACATCAACAACCGAATTATTCAAGTTGATGGTCGAGGGTAAAGAATCTGAATTATCGAGCAGGATATGGGAAGCTCGGAAACAAGTCTTTGGATGGGACAAAGAACAGACTGGAGAAAGAGCACCAATCTTGTTATCTGAAGACGTACTTGATCAATTCTCATTAGGAGGAGCTAGGAATGGGACGGGCGGAAAAGGAGAGATGGCACCCAACAGTCATTTGAGTTTATTGGCCATGGTTGATTGTTGGGCTAAATTGGGGATTAGACCATTCGAACATCTTGATGTGGCTGGTACACCTGTCTTCATGCTCTGGATCGGTACGTTTTAGACTTAGGCCAATTCTTCACAGAACAGCGGAACTGACGATCAGGTGTCGCAGAATACTTGTTCCGTTCGCCCACTCTTGTCCAATCATCAATTACAGCTTCACTAAACGACAAAATCCATCGACCCGACGATATTGAATTCGTCGTAGCAGCACGAGGATGGGCCGAATGCGTTACGTTCGGAAATTTTGAACTATACCACAAACGTTTCCAGGAGACTGCTGGTATGTTGCCGAATTGAAGTTGGGATCTTCGAGCTTACTTTCAGACTTCTTTGCACCACGCTTTGAGGAAGCGACAAAAGTGGGAAGTCGGATGATTAAAGCTATACAGGATGCTAGGTCGTCGTGATGCATTCGTCCCTGCTCCCGAGCCTCGGCCCACAAAGGTTCCCCTCATGCGCAGAGTCAGACTATCACCGCCAATTCTCAATCTTGTCAGTGGAGCAGATTCCGGCATTTGATACACGAGCGCTAGTTCAACTGCACGTGTGCATGCGCCATCATTCTACGACAATATTTGCACTCATCCCTTCTCGAGGCGATTAGAACTTGCCCTTGATCATGTCCTTGAGGGCCTGACCTAGACATATCAGTAACGATCACATACTGGCAAACAATTGACGTACCGTCCTTGGCGAAACCTCGGATACCCTCGTGCAACTTGTCGAAAGCCATGTTGTCCTCGAACAAGGCCCATCGGAACTTGGACTCGTCATCGAGGTAAGAGACCTTCTCCATCTTCTCGCCGCTGGGCTTGGAAGCGTCAAGCTTCTTGGGGACAGGCTCGGAAGAGTTCTTGAGCTCTTCGAGGAGCTTGGGGGCGATGGTGAGGTAGTCACAACCGGCCAACTCGGTGATTTCACCGACATTTCGGAAAGAGGCTCCCATGACGATGGTCTTGTATCCGTGCTGCTTGTAGTAGCTGATGGTCAGCTGCGCTCTAAAATGGTGTCGATGGCAGCTTACTCGAAGATCTTCTTGACAGACTGGACTCCAGGGTCGGTCTGGGCAGTGTACTCCTCTCCAGTGGACTTCTTGTACCAGTCGAGGATCTTGAGGTCAGCTTGATGATAGCCGAGAAGGTCAAAAAACTCACTCGACCGACGAAGGGGGAGATGAGGGTGACACCAGCCTCGGCACAGGCAACAGCCTGACCGAAACCGAATAGGAGGGTCAAGTTACAGCTAACGGGATCAGCTCGTGCTTGCTACTCATATACAGTACTTACTGGATGCCCTCCTTCTCGAGGTCCTTGGCGGCCTGGATACCCTCGTAGGTGGAAGCGATCTGCTGTCAGCTTCGAGGGAATCATCCGTCGTGCGAAACCTACCTTGATCAAGACTCGCTCCTTGTCAACACCAAGGGACTTGTAAAGGTCAATGAGCTGGTGGGCCTTGGCAATAGTACCGGCTATGACATCAGCGAACGAGCTTTCACGGCGACTAGGTACTCACCCTTGTCGAAGGAGAACTTGGCGTCAACCTCGGTGGATACTCGACCGGGGATGATCTTGAGGAGCTCCTGACCGAAACCAACGAGAAGTCGGTCCATGGCGTTCTCAGCCTGCTGTTCCTCGTTACTAGTTGTCAGCTATGTAGAGGTGGCAAGCGGTTAAAGGGATATGTATTGGAAGTTGACTCACCCTCCCTTCTCCTTACCGAACTTGACGGCCTCGGTGATTAGTCGCTCGTAGTTGGGGAGCTTGGCGGCGGCGAGGCTAAATGTCAGTAAAGGTCACCACAAGTGCAGTGAAGGACTAGACTTGCATGAGGGAAGGGTTGGTAGTGGCGTCCTGGGGCTTGTAAGCACCAACAGACTCGAAGTCTCCGGAGTCGGAAACGACAACGGTTCCGGCGCTACATGTCAGTCAACAGGTCCTCGGTGCATTTCATAGGATAGCATACGCTTTCAAAGCATCAAGAGAAGTAGACATTATGATATATGTGTTTTGGTTGTTAATGGTAAGTAATTAAGTTGAATGTGAAAGATAAAAGTCGGTAGAATAGAATATGACGGAAGTCGTCAGCACACCAACGGAAGCGAAAGGTGAGAAGCGGAGGAGCGAGTGTGGCACTCTGCCGGATGTTCGGGCCGTACTCCAGTATCATATATCCGCTCTGGTTCAACACTCCGCTCGGGAGTGGTCTGGTTTGATGACCGGCTGGCACTGGGCCGATCATTGGGGCGGGAACAGAGAGTGGGTTGCATGAAGAGCTATGGTGTGTCGCGAGCTCAGTGATGATGAAGACTCCCGCCCGACCCACCATGGTCCGGTGGGCCTCTTTGCCACCTATCATGTGCTTATATGTATAGCCTCAGCGGTGCAGCCTCTGCCTGCTCCTATCCCATTGCGCAGAAGCCTCGAATGCCGCTGACTGGCCAAGATGCCCATACGTGGCTGATAACGATAAACAACTTCCATTGTCCGCTGGCCACCCCAAATCTACAAATCTCAACCCCAGTTTCAAGATCAACGTTCCCAGGCACAGACCGCCCTTTTGCTGTTAGAGATGCACCTGCAGTGCTGTATTGCTTCCGCGTAAGGTTATAGAACCGCAATAGCTGCTCATATCACGCGGATGCACATGTCAAGGGATCTCAAGAGGCTTGTCGGCGAAAGCGGTGTCGTTTGAATGACCGGAATGCATGACGTTCACAATGGTCTATCCAATGTTGTATATCAATAAACAAAAGAAAGGTACGGGATACCACTCGGAAGTGGCGGGTAAGGGTAAGAAGAGAGGAAATAGGTTGAAAGGGGGGTAAATATGAACCCTGAAACCCGAGTGGCATAAACAAACAAGTAACAATTGGGAAATAGGAGTAGGAGTGGAATAGCGCATGCATAGCAAACAGAGAGGCGAGTACAAGGCTGGTAGAGTTTTACATCGTATATCGTATTAATTGTACTTCAGCTACCCATTAACTCACACTCTTTTCAATCGACAAATTCCACAAGTCAACACACCGACCGAGCTCAACCTTACGTTCACTACGCGCTTGGACCACTTTTCCCCCTCGTTAGCCCCTTGGATCAGCATCGCCCGATTCATCCTTTATCCTTTCAACTCCACATTATACTCTCCTGAACAAAGACGATTTAGCCACCTGGTTATCCCTTCGACTCGACTATCCTCGTACGCGTCTGGAACCCATCCATTCATACGATCTACAGACACTCCTTTCTATTCGAATTCATTGGCAGAGATTGAGATCATCGTATCCAACCTCACTTCAAGCCTTCTCGCCACTATCAAAACAAAGATAGAAGGATACTTTCATACTTGCTGCTAGCGTCTGGACATTAGCATCTCTACATTCAACATCAATTGGTCTTAGTAATCGCACAGATTCAAGGTGAGTGTCGTTCATGTCTCGTTTCATATCTTGTATCATGTCCTTATCCCCTAACCCTTGACTCCCTCATACTCCACGCTTCTACGTTACAACCGCCCCTCTTCTATCGCGTAGCCTACACTGTACAGACGCTAATCACCTCCAGACATCAACACCAGCATGTCTTCACCATTTGGCAGAATCGGTCTCCTCGGAGCACCCCACCATAAAGTCAAGCGTCAATCCAGTACGTTGCCTCCATATGGAACAAAACAACAACCTAACGTCCAGCCTGTAATTTAAAAGCTGGCGACCTGTACACGTCTCCTGCTGCTGGAGCGACCATTGACGCGACGAAACCCATCAAATTCACTTGGGATACCGCATGTCCTCTTACCGCTTCCCAGGTCGATCTCTACCTCAATGAGCCCAACTCGGGACTCATCCAGGCTTGGCAGAACGTCGACTTCAAGGCCGGAGAATTTGAAGTTCAGCTCAGACCCAAATGGTGGAACTCCACCGAGACGGCTCATCTTCAGCTCAGTATTCTCGGTGCTGGAGCTCCGTCCTGGGACACACAATCACCTCCCGGACCTGTCTTTACCGTCAACTACCCCGCCTCCGCCATGTTCACTACTGTCACCGACGGAGGAGCAGTCAAGACCAACACTGCTGCTGCCGCCGCGACCGCCTCAGCCGATGGTATTTTCAACGATGTCTCCTCCACCAAATCAGGTGGTATTTCTAAAGGAGGAATTGCTGCTGCCGTCATTGTCCCCATCATCGCAGTCATTGCCGCTATCGCCGTTGCCATTCGATTCTGGCGACAGCGAGAAACCGAAAAGCGAAAGAGGTGGTCTCAGGCCTTGTCTACCCATTCCGCCGGTCTCGAATGGGAGAAAGGAGCTCATCCTGGAGAAAAGCCACCATCTGTCCTTGGCGGTATGCCCCGAC
>Ga0308160_10005658_pt1 | contig 12964 bp, 12 predicted proteins | sample PhyFR1_FD_201036 | JGI IMG/M metagenome (GOLD analysis project Ga0308160, IMG submission 201036) | Phyllosphere microbial communities from UC Gill Tract Community Farm, Albany, California, United States - DLSLF.R1 | ecosystem: Host-associated > Plants > Phyllosphere > Unclassified | place: USA... | reverse complement strand
TGGCATTGCTGGTGATGTTGGTCTGGACGCCCGTCACATAGAATTCGTCGGTGCCGATCTTCAGCACGGCCTTCTGGTTGTTCACCGCCGCGATGCGCGGGCTGGACAGCACGTGCACGGTGCCCTGCTGCTCGAGGAAGGAGATCAGGGCCGCGAAGTTATTCGTCTGCACGGCCAGGCCGAACAGCGAGCCGGCTGCATTCGCCGCGTTCGACAGCGAGAAGCCGGTGCTGGCCGCCAGACCCGTGCCGTTGGCAATCACCGGCGGCTGGCCGCCGGCATTCGGCAGCGGCGCCAGGCCGGTGCCCGGCGCGATCAGGCCGCCCGACACGCGGTTCGGGTGCGAGCTCTTGATCGAGGCGAACGTGGCCCAGTTGATGCCGCTCTGGAACTGGTCGTTCAGCTCGACTTCCAGGATCTTCGCTTCCAGGATCACCTGGCGATCCACCGACAACTGGGTCGCCTTCAGGTAGGCGTCGACGTTGCGCAGTTCTTCCGGCATGGCGCGGATCACGATCACGCCCGACTGCGGGCTGACCACCAGGCTGCGCCCGCCCTGCCTGCCGCCGACGATGGCTTCCAGCGACAGCGCCAGGTCGCGCCAGAAGTCGTTGTTCGACATCGTGTTGACGTCGCTGCTCTGGACCTGGTTGTTATTCTGGCCGTTCGGGTTGTTCGGGTCGTTGTTGTTGTTATTGTTATTGTTGTTGCGGTTGTTCTGGTTGTTGTTATTGTTGCTGCCCTGGTTGTTGCCGCCGTTGTTGTTGTTGCCGACGTCGGCCACCGAGGTCGAGGTCACGCGCAGGTTCGAGCTGCCGCTGCGGTTGCCGACCAGGTAGTTCACGCGGAACATGCGGGTCTGCATGGTCAGCGGGCGGATGGTCACGCGGCTGCCTTCGATCTTGTAGTCGTAGCCGTACATGTCGCGCACCGCGTCGAGCGTCTCGGCCAGGGTCACGTCTTTCAGGTTGGCGGAAATACTGCCGCTGACCTCGGGGTGGATCACCATGTTATAGCGGGTGCCGGCCACGATCGAGCGGAAGAACTGCTGGGCCGGCACATTGTTGAAGGCGACATTGAAGCGCTCTTCCAGCGCCGGACGCGCCTTCGGCAGTTCGCGCGCCAGGGCGGCGGCCGGCGGCAGCAGCGCATCGGCCACGGCGTCGCCGGTGGCCGGCACGTTGGCGGCCGGCGCGCTGACGGCGCTGGCGCTGGCCACTTCGCGCTTGATGGTGTCGTAGGTGGCGTGCGGCGGGGTGGCCTGGCAGCCGGCCAGGAACACGGCGACGGCGCCGCAGATCATGCTGGTGGCGGATGGGCTAGTGAAGCGGGTGCGTTTTTTCATCGTCATGTTCGTTTGGTCAGTCCACACGGACGCGCTCGACGCGGCCCGCCACGGGCGCGCTGGCCGGCGCATTCAGTTTCAGCACGCGACGTTCGCTCCCGCGCACCAGTTCGACTTCGTTGGGGCTCATGCGCGCCACGCGCGCGCCCTTCCAGGTATCGCCCAGCCGCACGGTCTCGCCGTCGATCACGGCCACGTGGCGGCCGCCCGGCTGGCGCGCGATCAGGATCGATTGCAGCTGCGGCCCGCTGGCCACCGGCGCCGCGGCGCGCGCGGCCGGGCCGCCCGGCAGCAGAAAGGCGGGCGGGCGGGTCGGGTCGCGCAGGGCTTGCGCGGCCGCCGGCAGGGAGCCGGCCGCCATGCCTGAGAAGGCAAGCACGATGATCCAGGCGCGCTTCACAGTTTCATCCATTTGCGGTCCAGGCTCAGGGTGTACAGGGTCAGCGTCAGGCGCGAAGCCGGCCAGGTTTCCGCTTCCAGTTGGGCGCGGCCCCAGAACAGCTGGGTCGGCAAGCCTTCGAGCGCGTTCATGTAGGCGATCATGTCGAGGTAGTTGCCGCGCACCGTGATTTCGACGCCGTGGCGATACAGTAGCTCGGCGGTGCCGGGCGTGGCATTCGCAGGCGCAGCCGGAGGTGCGGCCGAAGGGGCAGCCACGGGGTCCGCACCTCCGGCCGTGCCGGCGGCGCGGCGTCCGGCTTCGAGCACCGATTCCGCAGGCAGCGTGCGCACCGACACCAGGGTCAGGCGGCCGTTGGCGCGCAGGATGCTGTCGAGCAGCGGCGCCATGCGCTCGGGCGCCACCAGGCCGTTCTGCATCGCGCGCAGCTGCACGCTGAGTTCCTCGGTTTCCTTGCGTACGCTGGCCAGGCGCGCGCGCACCGCCGCGTCCGGGTCGGTCTGGGCCGCTTCCACGCGCGCGCGGATTTCGTTGTCGATGCCCTCGATGTTGTTGTTCTGCTGGCTGATCTGGGCGTTCAATACGTCCTGCTTGCGCAGCTGCGGCCCGAGCGCAAGGAAATGCGTCAGGAAGACGATGGCGGCGGCGCAGGCCGCGAACACCATGATGCGTTCGCGCAGGCTCAGGGCGTCGATGCGCGCCGCCAGTTTGGTCCATTGCTGTTTCATGTGCGCGGCGCCTCGGGGTTCGATTGCAGGCTGAATTCGACGTACGGCGCGGGTCCGCCTTCAGGCGCCTGTGCCGCTGCCGCCCCAGCTCCAGCCGCCGCGGCCGGCGTGCGCTCGCCTTCGGAAATCTGCAGGCTGCCGAAGGCCTTGCCCTGCATGACCGGCTCGCGTGTCAGGCGCGTCAGCAGGCCCGGCACGCTTTCCGGATCGTGGGCGCGGCCGCGCACGCCGATCTCGGTGCCGGCGCCGCTGATGGTGAGCCCGGTCAGCCACAGGCCGTCGACGTGCTGGCGCGCCAGCGCGCGGAAGTATTCGGCGTAGCCGCGCGTGTTGCCCAGTTCCCCGCCCTGCAGGACGCCCGACACCTCGCGCAGCGCGCCCAGCTGGCGCTCGGCCTCCGCCACCGCGCTGGCCAGCGCCGGGTCTTTCTGGCGCGGCGGGAATTCGGCGTTCACCGCCGTCAGGCGCGCTTGGCGTGCCGCCAGCTGGGCAGCGCCGGCATCGGCTTCCTTCTGCAGGCTGGCGACGCGCGCGTTGGCATACAAGGCCATCGCCGCCACGCCGAGCACCAGCACGCCCAGGGCTTGCGCCATGGTGCGGGCCGAGAAGATCTTCTTTTGCTGCAGGAAGATCGGGTTGAACAGATTGATCTGCTGGCTCACAGCACCGTCTCCTCATGGCGCAGGGCCGCGCCGAGCGGCACCAGGAAGCGCTGCTGCACATTCCTGTCGGCCAGCTCGGGCGTGCGCGCGAAATCGAAGAGCGCGGCCAGGTCGAGCGAATCGACCGGCATGTAGAGGTTGCTCGACAGGTATTCTTCGAGGCCGGTGATGCTGGACGGCGCCAGCACCAGCTTGGCCACGCTGACAAACGAATACTGGCGCTCGAAGTTGTCGAGCGAGCGTTGCAGTTCGAGCGTGACGCGGTCGAAGCCGGCGTGCTTGCGGTCATGGTCGGCGTCGAGCAATTGTTCGAGCGAGATGTCGATGCGGCGCGTCAGGTACAGCTCGCCCTTGTACGACACGGTCAGCAGGCCGCCGTCCTCGCCGAAGGAGAGCATCGCCACGCCGCGCCCCGGCGGCTCGACCAGCTTGGCGATATTTCGTTGCGCCATTTCGGGAATGTCGATCACGGCCATGTCGATCTTCGCGCCGCTGAACAGTTTCTGGCGGCCTTCGATGATGCTGTTGCGCGCCGCGATGGCGAACATCGAATGCTGGGCGCGGGTAGCGGCGCCCGCGTCCACCGGCAGATCGAGCACGTCGATGGTGGCGTCGTCGATGTGGAAGTCGAGCATGTCCTTCAGGCGCCAGCGCACGGCGGTCTTCAGCTCGTCGGCGGCCACGTTGGGCGCGTCGACGGTCAGCATCTGGTATTCGCCGGCGGCGAGCACGGTGCTGCACTGGTAGGCGTTCGCGTGCAGTTCGCGGCCCAGCTTTTCCAGCAGTTCCGGCGTCGGCTTCCCCGGGTAGAACACCGCCTGGCGCACCTGCGGACGGATGTCCGGCGCGGTCTGCATGCTAACGGCGGCAATGCCGTCGCGCTGCAGGCTGATCGCCAGCCACCCTTCTCTTTTCTTTGCTCTTCTAAAAAAACGCATGCCGGTCCGGTTCGATGTTGATACTACTCTGAGGTTTTGCCGAAACTGTGCTCACTAAAGGCTTGATTATATTCAAGTACGGAAACAAAGCGATACAAATAATGGCCGTCCCGCTCCTGGAACGGCCCTATTTTCGTTGCAAGCGCATCAATACACTTCGCGCAGGTAGATCATCGGGGTGCGCGTGGCGCCGAAGTTGACGCGTCCGCGCGTGCCCGGCAGCCAGGGCGGGCCATCGACCTGGACCCAGACGCTGCCGGCGCGGCCGGCGCCGGGCGCGGCCAGCCTGTACACGCCGCGGCCGCCGCCCAGGGTCACGGTGCCGGGCGTGCCGGCCTTGACGATCGCCGTATCGCAGTTGGCCGTCACCATGTCGCCGCTGGCCAGTTCCGCCTTGGTGCCGGCCTTCAGGTCGCGGCGGCAGGCGGTAAACGCCGAGGTCGGGGTAAACGTGGTATCCGGCGACTGCGCATGGTTGATCCAGGCCTTGCCGTCCCAGTACTGGGCCTGCACCGGCACCGAGGTCTGCTGGGTATTCGTGCCCTGGGCGCTGCCGACGTTCAGGCGGCCGTTGACGATCATGATGCCGTCCTCGACGGAATCGTCGGGATTCGTGCGCAGCGACGACACGATCGCGCTGGCGCCGCCGGGCATGTTCTCTTCCGAGCTCGCGCGCAGGTAGATCGGCGTCGGCGCGGTGACGGCAGCGCCCGCCGCCGCCGTCACACTGTAGGCGTCCGGCAGCTTGTACTGGAAATTGCCCTCCATGACGCCGGCTGCCAGCACCAGCTTCTGCTCCGGCGAGGTCGCGCCCTTGCCGGGCGCCACCACCGAACTGAGGGTGATGGGGCGGTGCCAGGCGGCGTAGGCGTTGTAGTTCGGCAGCTCCTCGCCGCGCGCGTTGTAGGCCTCGACCTCGACTTCGAAAGGCTGGCCGGAGTAGGCCGCGCCGCTCAGGCTGGCGTCGCAGTTGAGCGCATCCGGGCAAGCGAAAGGCGGCTCGATGCCGGTCGTGTAATAGGCCGGATAGAAGCGGCCGACCGTCTCGGTCTTGCCGCCCACTGAGGTACCGGTGGCCAGGTAGTCGGCCAGCGAGGGCGTCAGGTTGATGATGCCGACGTCGCTGTAGTTGAGCTTCATGGCCACGCCGCCCGTGCCTTTCGCCTTGTTGCCGGTGGCGAGCGTGCCCGCGTTCGGCATCAGCCCGGCCACGGCGGGCAGCGGCGCCGAACCGATGGCGATGTCGGGCAGCGTGGTCTCGTTGCCGAAGTTCGGGGCAAAGCTGCCGTCGCTCAGCACCGCGCCGACGATCGCGGTAAAGTCTTCGCCCGCCTTGGCAAAGCCGACGCCGGCCGCCGTGGTCGCCCCCACATTCACCACGCCATCGGCGCTGGTAATGCCCCTGAAGGCCAGCGAGGTCGGCATCGAGGTAAAGGTGTTCGACGACGCGACCCGGCCGTTTGCCAGCAGATTGAGCCCGATGGCCCCGACGTCGCCATAGCTGAAGGCGGTCTGCGACACGGCCGTCGATGCCTTGCCGGCGGCGAACGCCATATTCGTGCTGCTCGACCAGGCCCTGGTCTCGCTCGCCGCCGGCGCCACGCCGTTCGCCGTGCAGGGCTGCAGCGCGGCGCCGGCGTAGGTGGTCTTGACGTTGGGATCGCCGCTCGCGCGGGCCGGGTTCTGGCAGGTCAGGCTGAACTGCATCGGCACGTTAGTGGCCTTGCCGCTGTCCAGCGCCACCGCCTTGTTGTTCGAGACCGCGGTGATGTAGATGTTGGCGGGGGTATTCGCGCCGCCATACATGTTGGCGCTGTATAGCGGGCAGGCCGAACTGCCGACCGTGGTGCCCGGCGCGCATTCCTTCGCCGTGAACACGTAGCCCGCATTCGTCACCGGCGCGGCCGTGCCGGTGGCCGTATCGGTGACCGTGTTGTTGGCCGTGTTGTTGTCCGAGGTGCCGGTCACGGTGGCGGTATTCGTCAGCGAGCCGGCCTGGTTGACGGTGGCGTTGATGGTCAGCGCCGGCGCGCTGGCGTTCGGCGCAATCGCCGTCCTGTAGGTGCAGGTCACCACCTGGCCGTTTTGCGCGCAGGTCCAGCCGGTGCCGCTGCTGCCGCTGTAGCTCATCCCCGCCGGCAGCGTATCGGTCACGGTGATCGGGCCCGCCTCGGTGTAGGGGCCATTGTTCTTCACCGTCAGCGAGTAGCTGGCGGTCTGCCCTACCTGCAGCGCGCCGCCGCGCGTCATCGAAAGCGACAGGTCCGACACCGGCAGGGTCGGCACCACCAGGATCTCGGCGTTGAGCAGCACCAGGTCCTGGCCGGTGCGGTAGGTGGTGGTCACGGTCGGCGCGTAGAAGATCCACTGCACCACTTCGGTGTCGTAGGCGTCGAAGTCGATGCCGTAGGAATTGGAATCGCGGTTGATGTTGCTCTTCGAATTGAACTGGTTGCCGGACGGGTTCATGTCGTCGGTCAGCTCGTTGCCTTCGAAGATCAGGCTTTCGCCGGAGGCCAGCAGGGTCGAATCGCCTTCCCAGGTGATGTGGCCGACGCGCGCCTTTTCGCGGACCGGCAGCCAGGGCGTGGGCCAGCGGAAGTTGGTGGCGGTCAGCGTGAACTCGCTGTTCTGCAGGTAGCGGAAGCCTTCGTACAGGTTCAGGATGCGCTCGGCCTCGTTCGGGTGCGAGTACACCACCAGCAGCGAAAAGCCGCCCAGCACCGCCTGCGAGGCGCACCAGGGGCTGCCGGTGGACACCGTGAGCCCCGAGAAGTTATAGGTGCCCGCGCCCTTGGCCTTGACGATGCTGGTGACGTCGGCCGCGCCGCCGAAATAATTCATGCCGTTGCCGACCGTGGTCGACGAGTACTTGCGCGTGGCGTTGACCGTCGTGCTCTGGAAGGTGACGGTGTTGTCGGCGGTGTTGCCCGAGCCGGCCCAGTACAGCTGCGCCGACAGGACGGTGGCGCCGCTCGGCAGGCTCAGGGTGGCGGTGCGGTTGGTGGTCGAGGAATACACCGAGCAGGCGTTCGAGCCATTGCTGGCGCTGCGGATCGTCACCTGGGTGCCGGTGAAATTCACGGCGCCGTTGAAGGTTTGGGTGAGTGCGATGGCGGTGTCGGCCCAGGCTGGCGTGGCCAGGCCCAGCGCCATGGCCAGCAAAGCCAGAACATGCGCCAGCGCATGCGCGAGATGCAGGCGGACGGCGCTCACAGCTGCACCTCGATCACGCGCTCGACGTAGTCGGGGCCGCGCACGGCGTTGACGCAGGTGGCCGCGGGCGTGGTGCAGGCCGTGGCGCGGATTGTCCAGCGCGCCAGGTCGATGTCGGGATTGCTGGACACCGGGTTGGTCACCTGGGTGCAGGTCACGGACACGGCGAAGCCGGCCAGCACCGAGTCGGCCGGCAGCGCGAAGTTGCCGTTGCAGTCGGCGCCGCCGGCGCGCCGGAACAGGCCCCACTCGATGCCCGAGCGCGCCGCCTGGTAGGCGCGCGCGCCCTGCTCGTCCAGCGCACTTGACTGGCGCTGGGTGGTAAACACCGAGACCAGGGCCGTGGCCAGGCCGGCCAGCACCACCAGCAGGAAGATCGCGGTCACGAGGCCGGCGCCGCCAGTACGCGCCGGGCGCCGTGTAGAGGAAAGAAAGGAGCGCTGCATCATGGCGTATTGTCGACGTGAACCTGGTGCACCAGGCGCACGGAATCGGCGAGATTGCGGGTGCGCAGCGACAGGGTCAGCACCACCAGGCCGGCGCGGGTGGCGGCGACGTTGTCGCTGCGGAAGACGTTGGCGCAGGTGGTGACGCGCGCCGCCAGCATCGCCGCTTGCGCGCCGGCCGGCGGCACGGCCATCGCCGGCGTGCTGTTGTAGCCCCAGTAGCGGCGGACCTGGAAGCCGCCGCCCGGCGCCGCTTCGCACACGTACGACACCGGCCCGGTCACCACCTGGAAGCGCCCGTCCGGCGAGGGCATCGGGACCGGCTGCGCCGCAAAGCGGTTGGCCTGCAGCGTGATCGTCGGCGCCACGGCATTCGCCGCCGCGCCCGCGGTCACGACCGACATGGTCGGGCTCGGGTTTTCGTAGGCGTCGGCGCCGGGCAGGCCGAGGTTGAAGATGGCGATGCGGTCGCCGGGGTTGATCGGTCCGTTCAGGCGGCCGACCACGGTAAAGCTCAGCGCCGCCGGATTGGTGAACGACAGCGGGGTCCCGCTCGCGCCCTCGTCCTCCTCGGCCAGGTAGCGGCCGCCGCCGCTGGTCATCAGGAATTCGATCGCGCTGCCGGCCGCATTGGTGCGCACGCTGTTCGGCAGCGCCAGACGGATGTCGCGCGCCATGCGGCGCAGCGCCAGGTCGGCTTCGTCGCCCGCTTCGGCGCGGGCCACGGTATCGACATAGCCCTGGACCGGCGCGCGGATGAAGACCGCGACGATGGCGCCGAGGATGCCGATGATGACGATCACCATGATCGCCTCGACCAGGGTGAAGCCGCGCTCGGCGCCGGCAGGCAGGCGCCGCGTCACTGGAACCCCGGGCGCGCGTAGCGCGTGCGGTAGGTGTCGAGCACCACCGGCGCGTCGCCGCCAAAGGCGACGCTCACGCGGATGCGCAGCACGTCGGTGTTGGCCGCGCTGTCGGCGGCGCCGATGCCGCCCAGCGCGGCGGGCGAGACGGTAAGCGTGGCGGTATAGCCGGCCACGCCGACCGGCTGGCCGGTGACGTCGAGCAGCACGCCGGCGGCATTGTTGAAGGCATTCGTCGCCACGTTCGGCTGGGTCACATAGTCGTTGACGTTGTCGAAGGGGCGCGGGTTGACCGGCTCGGGCGCCGCCTGGCCCCAGTTTTCGCGCACCGCGCACAGGGTGGGATCGGTCTGGGTATCGAAGTCGGCGGAGCTGGGGTCGCACAGCGTGAAGCCGGCCGAGCGCACTTCCTCGATCAGGCCTTCGGCGATCATCAGGGCCTGCTTGCGGCGCAAGGGGTCGGCGCTGTTGGCGGTAGTCATGCGCATCACGGCCATGATGCTGGCCAGCGCCACCGAGACGATCACGATGAACATGATCAGCTCGATCAGGGTCACGCCGCGCTGGCGGCGCATGCGCGCCGCCTCAGAACACATAGCCGGTCTCCGGGGCGACACTGACGGTGCGGGTATTGCCGCTGCCGGCCAGGGTCACGCTCAGGCCGCCGAAGGTGGTGGCATTGATATCGAAGGGCTGGCCGAGGGCATTGAAGCCGAAGGCGGTGATGGCGCGGTTGGCGGTGCCGGTGACGTTGTTGGGGCGGCCTTCGCACATCCAGGTGCGCGCATTGCAGGCGGCGCGGGTGGCGGCGGAATCGCTGTTCTGGCCACCGGGGGCGCGGACCTGGTTGGCCGCGGCGCAGTTGGCTTCGTTGGCGAAGCAGAGGGCGGCGCTGTTCGGGCCGAGGATGACGAAGACGTTGCGGTGCTGGGCAATCGCGGTCTTCTGGCCGAAGCGCAGGATGGTGCGCAGCTGTTCGGTTGCCGTTTCGGTGTCGTACACCGTCCGGTCGAAAAAACGCGTGATCGCCAGCGCCGACAGGATGCCGACGAGGACGAGCACGATGATGAGTTCCACCATGGTGAACCCATGGTGGCCGGCGAACCGGTGACGGCCGTGGCTGGATGCGCGGTTCGAACTGAAATGCACGCCTGCCACAGCCGCTCTGTCAGCTTACTGGCAGTTTGCAGCGGTGATGCCGTTCGGCAGCGCGATGGTCGGGATCGTGTTCGCAGCGGTCGCCGGGGTGTAGGTCAGGAAGCAGGTCAGCGCGGTCGGGGTGTTCACGATGTTGTTCGGAACAATGACCATGGTGCCGGCGGTAACGGCCGGACGGGTTGCCGTGGCGGCGCCCGAGGTGTAGGCGGTGTAATCCGTCGCCAGGCCGGCGGCTTGCATCAGGCCGGCAGCGTTTTCGGTACCGTCGGCACGGACGATGGCCGGGTAGCCCGAGTTCATGTTCATCGACACATCGGCGCCTTCGACGTTCTGCTGCGGCAGCGGGGACACCAGGTGGCGGCCGTGGGTCATGGCGGCGGTTGCGCTCAGGGCGCCGCGTGCGGCGTTCAGGCTGGCCAGGCGGGCATCGCCGCTCAGGTTGGTGAAGCGCGGCAGTGCGGTAGCAGCAAGGATACCCAGGATGACGATCACGACGATCAGTTCGATCAGGGTGAAGCCGCCTTGGGCCGATTTGATGCTCTTGTTCATGTACGTTTTCTCCGATGTTAAAAAAATTGCGGGGCGAACCGCTCAGTTGGTTGTAGCGACCGGCTGGCTCTCGACTTCTGCCAGCACCAGGCCTTCGGTGACCTCGCTCCGTATTTCTGATTTAACCGGATTGGGCACGCGAAGCAATTCTACCTTGAACCTGAGAAATTTCGGTGTTTCAGCAGAAAAACTTTTATAGGAGCCCGATAGGTAAACCAGGGTCGAATTCGCCTTATCGAAATACCAATTTCCCTTCGGAAGTTCGGTTTCGTTGGGAGAATAATATTCACCCAGGTAGTTTTTTGGTCGATCTACCAACCAAACCATGGGGTTTTCTTGTGCGACTGCCAACAAAGCCCCCTGCCCGCCCTGCGCCGCAGCCCGCGCCGAGCGCACCGCGAGGGCTGTTCGGAGCGAACTGATGAGTTGTTTCGCCGCAACGTATTCGGACTCGCCGACATAGGGAACGAGGCGTGTCAGCAACAGGCCCGTTACCAGGGTCAGCACGATGGCCGCCACCGCCAGCTCGAACAGGGCGAAACCACGCGCCTGGCGTATCGGGAGGCTTGTCATTGCCGGTGCAGGGCCGCCTGGCCCAGGTCCCAGATCGGCAGGAAGATCCCGAGCGCCATGATCAGGACCATCACGCCGAGGAAGACGATCAGGATCGGCTCGATCTGGGCCGACAGGGTCTTCAGTTCATAGTCGACTTCGCGCTCGTACATCAGCGCGATCTCGTCCATCAGATCGTCGAGCGAACCGGTCTCCTCGCCCACCGCGATCATCTGCAGCACGATGGGCGTGAACACGTTGGCGGCGGTGGAGGTGCGCAGGATGCTTTCGCCGCGCTCGACGCCATCGCGCATCTGCTCGATGCGCGCGGCCAGGTAGGCATTGTCGGCGGTCTGCGACACCACGGTCAGGGCCTGCACCACCGGCACGCCCGAGCGCATCGACAGCGCGAAACTGCGCGCAAAGCGCGACATCGTCGACTTGAGGATGATCTTGCCGGCGATCGGCAGGCGCAGCTTGTAGCGGTCCCAGTCGTAGCGGCCCTTGGCCGAGCCGACCCAGGAGCGGAAGCCGAAGAAGGCGCCGACGGCAATCGCCAGCATCAGCGGCCAGTAGTCGAGCGTGAAGCGCGAGGTCGTCATCAGGATGCGCGTCATGAAGGGCAGCTCGGTGTGCAGGCTCTCGAACACCTTGGCAAAGGCCGGGATCACGAACACGTTGACGATGACCATGGCGATCACCATGGCGATGATCACGAAGCTCGGGTAGCGCAGCGCCGTCTTCACGCGGTCCTTCATGTCGCGGTCGAACTCGAGGTGGTCGAACAGGCGCAGGAACACGTCTTCCAGGCGCCCGGTCATTTCGCCCACGCGCACCATCGACAGGTAGAAGGTCGTGAAGGCTTCCGGGTGGCGGCGCATGGCGGCCGAGAGTTCGCGGCCCGAGTCGAGCGACTCGCGCAAATCCTTGATCACGCGCCCGAAGGCGGGGCTGGTGGCCGATTCCTGCAGGCCCGCCAGGCCGCGCATGATGGGCACGCCGGATTTCAGCAGCGTGTGCATCTGGCGGCTGAACAGCTGCACGTCCATCGAGCGCACCGGCTTTTCGCGCAGCCTGGCCCACAGGGTGGCGGGGGCGCCGCTGTTACTCGTCGCCTTGCGCGTGGTGACGGCGATCTCGACCGGCGTGATGCCGGTGCCGAACAGCTGGTCGGCCACCGCGCCGGAGTCGGCCGCTTCCAGCACGCCCTGCATCAGTTCGCCGCGCGCATTGCGGCCCTTGTAGGCAAAGAACGGCACCTCAATCCTCCAGCTGGTTACTGATGCGCATCGCCTCGGCGATCGTGGTGCGGCCCTGGACCGCCAGCGCCACGCCATGGCGGCGCAGCGTCTCGCCGCCCATCTCGGCATGCGCCACTTTCAGGAAGTGTGCCGGATCCGGGTGATTCGCGGCGTCGGTCACGGCGCGCGTCATCTCCAGCAGTTCATACACGCCGGTACGTCCCCGGTAGCCGGTGCCGTTGCAATGCGGGCAGCCTTTGCCGTGGTGGAACTGGGCCTGCTCGGCGAAGTCGCCGAGTTCCGGGCGCAGCCAGGTGCGCTCGGCCGGCGTCGGGGAATACGGGGTGCTGCAGCTTTCGCAGATCACGCGCACCAGGCGCTGGGCCAGCACGGCCTGCAGCGAGCCGCCCACCATGTAGCGCGGCACGCCCATGTCCATCAGGCGCAGCGGCGTACTGGCGGCATCGTTGGTGTGCAGGGTGGACAACACCAGGTGGCCGGTCATGGCGGCGCGCAGGCCGATCTGGGCGGTTTCCTGGTCGCGCATCTCGCCGACCAGCACGATGTCCGGGTCCTGGCGCAGGGCCGAGCGCAGCACGCGCGCAAAGGAGAGTTCGATCTTCTCGTTGACCTGCACCTGGTTGATGCCCTGCAGGCGGTACTCGACCGGGTCCTCGACGGTGATCAGCTTTTTCTCGACGGAGTTGAGTTCGGCCAGCGCGCTGTACAGGGTGGTGGTCTTGCCGCTGCCGGTAGGGCCGGTCACCAGCACCAGGCCGTTCGGACGCTGCACCACGGCGCGGAAGCGTTCCAGCATCTTGCGCGGCATGCCGATCGATTCCAGGCGCAGGGTATTGCCGGCCTGG
>Ga0308160_10005657_pt1 | contig 12965 bp, 15 predicted proteins | sample PhyFR1_FD_201036 | JGI IMG/M metagenome (GOLD analysis project Ga0308160, IMG submission 201036) | Phyllosphere microbial communities from UC Gill Tract Community Farm, Albany, California, United States - DLSLF.R1 | ecosystem: Host-associated > Plants > Phyllosphere > Unclassified | place: USA... | reverse complement strand
CCTTCTTGATGCCTTAGTATCACGCCTGATCCCCAAACCTGGAGTCGCAGAGCTTATTCCGGTTTCCAGCACAAAGACCAAGTACTGATCGACAGGCCCTCAGACTTACCAGTGCACGACTGGCAACTCCAACCAAGGTCAGTCCGCCCTTCAAGACTTCGGCGGCACTAACACCCAGCCTGGTCCATCCGAAACAAATCGGGCCCTACACCCTCATCATCCTCATCTTCTTCCTCCGCCTCACCTTCACCCTCGACCACTCCTCCACCTGCAAATGGCGTTCTGCCCAACGTGCCTCGAGGAAACGTCTACACCGACCCTGCCGGGGGTGGAAAGAGGATCCATCCTTTCAACAGGGATGATTTGTGTTTGACTGTTCAAGGTGGAAGTGCATTCTCAGGCGCTCTTGTTGAAGTGCAAGTCCAACTCCCGGTGGTAACATTGGGCTTACGATATAGGACTTACTGTTTCCCCAACTCTTCTCCCAACGCTCAGTATCAACTTTGGGATACTACCAGCACTGGACCTATCAAGCTTCACTCCAATAATGGATTGTGCCTTGATGCTGGATCTAACCCATCCAACAACGGTGTCGTAAAGGTTTGGTCGTGTGGCGGATACGGCCAACAGCAGTTCACCCAGTTCGGGAACCAGGGAACCGTCTCGACCATCAACAGTGAGTGCTTCCGCGTGTTCATCCCATGATTAACTAACTTGACTTAGACCAATGTCTTGATGTCCAACTAGGCTCCGGACCATCTTACCAGCCCAACTACCCCAATCAAGGTGTTCTCCAAACTTATCAATGTTACCCCGGATCTGCTCAACAGAACTTCCACTTGCTCAACTAGGCCACTTCGAATTCGAAATTAGGTACGAGTCGGGTACGGACAATGAGATAGGATTTTAGTAGTTAGGACTTTTGAGCGATCGCAATCGAAGTATAGTATATGAAGGACAATGGAATATGAGTAGGGAGGAATTAGTAATCGGATTTAGTCCATTCAACATCAATCAATGTATATGTTTTCATGTGCCGCTAGGATCCGGGATCCAGGACAAACGTTATTAGCGATCTGCCTACTGTATGCTACATTCTATCTGTGATTAGTACATGGCGTATAGCCACTGGCCTACACCTCGCTCGGTCCACAACTCCACAGCTCTTCGTACGTCATACTCATACGCCAGAACACCCCCTTCCTTTTAGATTCCATCCCTGCGAGATACTTCTTACTTGCTGCCCCCAGTGGTGAACCTTTATACTCACCTTTCATACGTTTTGAAAGTGTGTCACCCTCGGTCCTAGCTAGCTATATAAAGCTTCGAAAGACCGTAAAGATTCTATATCATTCTTCATCCTTCTTTTCACGCACCATACTCACAGAATTTATCACTTCACTCGCTCACCTATTTACTTGACACACAGCTACGATACACCATGACTCAAGTCCCAATCACTGACTCTGTCTCTGCCTACCAATCGACTCATCAAACGACAACGGCCTCTCTTGGCACTTGTGCCGTCGGCGGAGGCGGAGGCGGCTGGAAGCAAAGTCGTAATGCCTCAATTGGCGATCAATGGGGGGATTGTCTTTGGGACAAAAATGGTACCACCAATACTGTCAACAACGGGTGGGATGACCGAACCAACGTCGATAGGTTGTCATTCCAGAGCGCGATGGGAAATCATGGGTACGGAGTCCCTATTTTCGAGAATCACGGTGCGAATCTGCCATGGATGACCGAGTGAGTATCTCACAGCCTCATATGGGAATAAAGGCTGACTTGTACAAGTGACAAATCGGCGAGACCTTCTCTAACCGACACTACCAAGCCGAACAAGGGGACATCGTATGGCAAATGGGATCACCGAACCAACGTCAACAGCAATCAAACCCTGACCGTGATTGAAAATCATGAGTCCAAGGTCCCTGCTTCCGAGAGTAAAAGTGCAAGGCCGTCATCGACCATCGTGTGAGTATTCCGCGAACCTCATATGGGCATAAAGGCTGACTTGTGCAAGGTGCCAATGTGAAGAAGTTTATCCGACCGAGAAGAGTCAGTCGACGAAGGAGACAGAGTACGGATGGAAAACCGTTGCCGGAGTGGTTGCGGCTGAGTTGGCGGTCGCTGGGGGCGTGGCGCTCTTGGCCCTGAAAAATACGGAGGCCAAAACCTCGAAGCCCGGGCACGCGAAATACAAGAACCCAAACCCAATGTCCGCAAGAATCGGCCGCCACCTTGCTGAGTTTGATGTTCCGCACTCGTTTGCTACTCGGGATTTGAAAGCGGCTTTTACGAACACAACGGAAATGGTGCGAGAGACCCCGGGGTTCAGGAAAAACACATCCGAAAACGAAGGTGTAGAGCATCCGGCATACTTTGATTTCCCATCAGTCCCTCACGGCGATGATGAAAAGGGAGAAATTGGACGGTCAGCCTCCTCTACGAATCGCGAGCCTGCCAACACGACTCATACCGGCTCCATCAAACCCGCAAGGAGACCACTCGATCGGGAGTCGTATGTTCCTAAGTAGGCCACTGTACATATACATATTCATGTAGATATTCACCGACTCCACTTTTCGTCCCACTTCTTAGTTCCAGTATGTATTGTATCATTCTATGTCAGTCGAGTGCCCAGAGGTATCTCGTATGTGCGATTACCACCTATCGGAAGTGAGTCGTCGAGGATCGAGGGTCGGGGATCAGAGGTGACATCAGTACGTATATCAATAAAGCCCCCTGACGAGAGGCGGTGTGATCTCATCGCCTAGTCTCATGCGATTCACGATGTAGCGCCCTGTTGAACAAGCTCATAAGTTGCGATGTACAGTATCAAGTTGGCTACGAGTCTACGTTGGATAGTGGACGTTGATCGCCTGCTTCTGTCCCTGATCGATATAGGCAGGATCGAATAAGATCTTTCCTACTTTTTCCGCGCATCAATCAATTGATCGTTTACTATATACAAAAGATGGTCAGATTCAAGGTCAAGCCCAAGAGAGGTACGTACAAACCCCATCACAAACCCCGCACAGAGAATATGGAGAGATATCCAGGAAGAGGTGGGAAAAAAGAATGGTGGAGAACGGAGAAAGAGAAGAAGAACTGATGATCAGAAACGGTTCCACCCCCATGTCTACCCCTCCTATCCTCCCTCCTAGCATGTTTCGCAACAACAGGTGATATGCGTGCCAATGAAGCTTGTTCAAATGCTGCTAAAGCATTACATACCTGTATGGCTGGGAGTAAAGGGAATGTCAAGGCTAGTAAGAGTAGTGTGAGTTACCCGAGGATCTATGATCGGAGGGTTTTTATATCTATTATATGGGTGGAACTGATGTTTTAGATCAATCATCTACTTAGTCAGGCTAGTAAAGGCCGTTAAGACCAACATAACTTTGGCGATTCACCAAAAAGGCATCAAACGAGATGTGTGCATACGGACGAGAAGAAGGAGGAAGACGTTTCAATATCGGATTTGGAATATTGTTGTATAAGCATCATGCATCACTCACTACGACACGCATCATCATTACGACAACCATGAGTACCCAAGATGGGAGCAGTGTCCCCGAGGAATTGGCTAGGGTCATTGGTAATTCCCCTCAGACTCTTGCTGGATCATAAATCAATCGATCGTGGAACTTCAGTGAATCAGTCACGAGCACAATGTATTCAAGTGCTACCAAATTCATGCAAGTTCAAGCAATGCTCTACTACTCTCCTCCTCTCTCACTTGATGACCCCTTACTGCCCACCAGCAGCTTTAGCTCGATCCATCACACTCTTCAATTCCTCTGCTGCTTCTACTAACGCCTTGCCGAACTTCTCAGCATCGTTATTCTTGGTTGTGATGCACCATCTGATGTGATCGTCGTGGATCGAGTAGGAGAGACCGTAGCCATCTTCGACCACTGGTTATTAGCTCGTATTCTCGCGAGCAGAGCGAGTGAGACGTGGTCGTCGAATCTCATATGAAAACAGGAGGAGGAAATGACGATAATAGGAGGAAGTGAGAAAAGGAACAGAAAGAAGACTCACCCTCTCCATAACCCCACCCTTCGAGGTAATTACTAGACAATTGACTAGTACTCAATTCCCAATGACTACTCTTCCCATGAACCCCCTCTTCAAACACCTCCGGCATCTTCTCTCCATCTCCCAACAACTTTTTCAATCCAAACATATGTCGATCTACTCCCTGACCGTCCGCAGCCCAGGTAGAATACTGGATATGTCGTCTAACAGCTTCTCTAAATTTCTTCTCTCGTTCACTATCGGATGAAGAGGTGGAGATCATTGCTTCGCAGAAAGCTTTGGATTCGGGGGATGAGGATCGGATAACTTCTGTTCGGCCCAACAAGAACTTTCGAGTTTGACATGATTCGTAGACTACTGGTGGTCTTCCGTTTAGGCGGTAGAATGCGAGTTGTTTGACCATTTGCGCCCAAGCGTCTGGAGAGGCTTTATGGGCTTTCATTACGTTTTTACCGTATCCCTCGAATTTGACCATCTGCGTTGTCAGCTGTAGTCACGAGAGTCTCTACTTCGTCCAGAAGAGGACAGAGGGGCACTGACCTTCAAATCCTGCTGAGCCATTTCTTCACCGAACCCTTGGTACGACTTTGCAACTGCCGATTTGAGTTTATGGTCCATCTCGAAAACGACTTCATGGGGGGATGGCATGGGCGAGCTGTTCTTTTCGGATTCGGGAAGTTCCAAGGGGATTTGACCCTTTTCAATACCTGCCAACATGAATTCGTTCATCCTCAATGTGGGGGTACCGTCCAACATGGAGTCTATTATCAGCTCCCTTCCACATCCTCAAAAGCAGGAGAGAGAAATAAAGGAAGGACACTTACGTTCACCATTGAATCCAGACTCTCCGGATTCATCAACGATGATTTCATGTTTATCAAACCACCTATTCTTTCCATGTCCCGATTGAGCACTCCTATCAAGTCCTCCAGACCAGTATGACCATGCCCTCTGATCCTCTGTTGTTGGGGTATAATCATCCAAGGATACTAGGAGGATAGCAGATTCAAGAGCTTGAACGGCAGCCGTGTTGTTGGGTGAATAATCCATCAAAGCTCGTCGGAACTATCATCAGCTCCTTCTTAATCTTATGGGGATGACTTACCTCTGCCCAAACATCTCGATCATCTGCACAGAGGACTCCAAGTCCTTCTCCGGCTGTTCCATCTGCCATCCGCTTGACCTCTTTGAATGCCTCTGCTAGTTCTGCTTTACCTCGACCTTTGGTGTCGACCATAAAGTACCTGTTGTTTCGGACTACTATGATGTGGTGGGTATCGGCTGGGTAGGCTAATGGGATATCGGCTGGGGAAGTCGGGATTCGGGCTGCGTTGAACCTTTTATCAGGTGTATTCGCGAGGGATGATGGGGAGCTTACAGGTACTTGTATGAGGCCATGCAGAGTGGTCCGGCTTTGCCTTTCTCTGGTTCTAGTCGTTCGCTACTGTCAGCGGTGTCCAGATGTCCCGATTGACATCAAGGAAAGGAGAGAAGAGGAGGGAAAGCGAGAACATTATAGGAGAGAAGATCATGAGATGAAGAACAAGAAGACCCACCTATCAACGAGCTTCTTGAACTCGACCGTAGCCCTTACCAACTCCGCAGCCCTATCTTCCTGACTCTGCCCTTTCCCAAGTCCCCTCTTGTGAACATAAAAGTACGAGACATTAGGAATGATCCGCCCCCGATACCCCATATAAGCAGCATCATTCCACCATTCACTCAACCAACTATCTTTCTCACTTGCCCTCTTTTCCAATCTCTCTTGCAATTTCTTGCTCAAAGGATCTTTTAGGAACTTATCAACTAGTTCTTTTGATTTGGCATGTTCAGAGGTCGACTGGTGGGGTTGGATGGTTTCTATGTATTTTGAGAATGTGGATGATAGAGTTGGGACGGGGAGATGGGGGATTGTAGTTTGGGATGCGTAGAGGGGTTTATCTGATTGGGCGGGTTTGGAGGTATGGAGCTGTTTGCCCTTAGCTTGTGTCCTCTGTGTTACCTACTCGTCAGCTTCACTAGGATAATGTATGGTGGTGAGCTTACCATTCTGCTTAGAGATGTAGGACGTATAGATCTAGATCGCAGAGGTAGCATTGAAAGGGGGGTAAAGGGGGTGTGGTGTGTGTGTGGGGATATAGGTCCGAGCTTTAGCTTCTGACGCTAGTGGATGTGTGGTATGTTCTAGTATATGAATCGATTGGATAACTGTTATATAAAAGCTACTCTACCTTGAGGTAGTCTATATATATGCAGTATAAAAGAGTTTGATACCTGTTCATAGAATACCAAGCCTATGAGCTGGAATACAATAATGCCGGATACTGAACTTAGCATTAACCGGTCAATTTGTCTCGGCGTTTGACGGCCGATATAGTGTCATGATCATAGAGTCATGCTGGTTAGATAATATGCATATAAGTAGGTCAAGGCTCTATGAATGAAGTATCGAGACCATGAGCGAAATTCCAGATATTAATCCTACAATCTAATCCGGTACTGATTACTCGCGTGGAGTCTGCTGTGACGGCGAACACTCGTCCTGTTCTTGCTCCTGTGAGGTCGTTGAGGAGTTTACCAGTTGTCTTGTCCCATATCTATCATCAGCCTGACTCTTCTTCAATCACTCTCTGCACTCTACGCATCGATCTGCCTTCTCTTCTTGACTTGATGTAGGAAATTGATTAGAGGAAGTATTGGAGAGGAGACTCACCTTGACTGTCCCGTCGTATCCCCCCGAAATCAGGTTATCTCCATTCAAACACAAAGTTCGTACTAGAGCAGTATGTCCCCGATTCCAACACCTCATACAATGCGTTGAATTGACCTTCCGTAATGCAGGTGGGCAAACACAGTCAGTCCAACAAACTGGTCCTTCCTCAATTATCACATCCCTCTGAGCGTCCGTATCCGTAATCGAGAGTTCGTTGAGATTATCCGCAAGAGAGGGGTTTACGAGGTGACATATACGGACAGTTGCGTCTGATGATCCTGTTGCTATTGTTCCCAGGACATTTCCTGGGGTGGGTAGGAAATCGAGGGAAGCGATACCACGCGGATGGGCTGAGTCTAGAGTGAAGAGATGGGCGCCGGTGTTGATATCCCATAACCGGATTGATCGGTCTCCTGAGGCTGAGATTCTGGGATCAGCTTTATCTCAGAATGGTGAACGTACATGTAATCTTTCGAGAGGGCTACTTCGTTGATTGCACCTCTGTGTCGTTCTGGTTCGCCATCGCCAATAGTCATGAGCGTGTCTAGGGTATGGATATTGAAGACCTTTATCGTCCGGTCTGGATATCAGCGAGTGAATTGGAGTTTGAGAATGACTGACCTTTGGAACAGCTTACTATCCTCTCCTCGTCCCCCTTTACACATAATACTGAACCGGCATGAGCCGTAATCTGCTTCTCTGCCTTTCCATCCCCCTCAATATCCCACCGGCAGATTTTTCCATCACTCCCTCCTGATATCGCCACCATTTTCTCGGTCCTGACACCACTTTCCGATGATGAAAGTTTGACCACGAAAGTAGATAAAACTGATCCATCATGACCGCCCATAAACACCTTAACAACCTTCGGTTTAGGTGTATCGAGTGACCATAATCTTAACGTCTTATCTCTTGATCCTGATAATAACCAATCTCTCCCACCCACTTCCAATGTCCCAGCCCGCTCCGAGTCTTGTAGAAAACTATAACTCGGTTTGGGCGTACCGATATTGAACGTAAGAGGATGGCGAAAAAGTGATAAAGAGTAGATAGCTTCTGTATGACCTGATAATCCACCTGATTCAATCGAGGTGATGGCATCCACTATCATCGGTCGGACTTCTTCTCCCCGTATTCTTTTGGAGATGATGCGGCGGGAGAGGTAAAGGTGTTTATAGTTTACTTGAGGTATTGAGTCTGTCGTCGACAGGTAGGACGATATTGGCGGTTCCTCCTTTTTATCGACTTTGGTTTCGGGGATGGGTCGTTTGGTAGATGGATTGAATATCGGTAATGACCCTAAACCAGTTCGTTCCCATACACTCTGCCTCACTCCTGCGAAACCACCTCGAATGGCAGCAACGGCGTTTAGGGTCGGTGGATGTAGACCTGGCATATCCCGATCATCTAGGTCGTCATCTATGAATTCGGGATTCAAGTCTTCTGGTATTGGATTGATTGGGGTTGACATGAGTTGAGCGTGGGTGTTGATATCGTCCCATGATACTTTTGCGGGTCGGATAGGGGGTATGTGAGTGAGGCAACGAGAAGCCCATATTCCTGCTTGTCAGCTTCTCATGATTGAAGGTTGACAGGTAAAAGACTGACCTTGATCATTGAATATCCTATTCCAATCCTTACTGACCAGCGCACAAGATAGTAGATCCTCAATATCAAGGTATGAGACTACCAAACTAGATAGCTCAATTGGTAGACACTGCGATCAGCCGGGGCTCTTTTCTACTTACGACCTAAAGAGATGACTCACTCCGAGTATATCCTTTTGCATCATGGAAGCAATCCTCTTTGTAGCTTCAATGACTTCTGTTCCATCAGCTCATTCCTCAGCTCATTCCTCGGAGAAATAGGGGTACGAACCATGTCGTGGGAGAGACCAGAGGAGGTTGAATGCTATTTCTATTTTGTCAGCTCTGCTACATCCTAGGCATGACTATTCGTAGCTTACCTCTTCGATCATTCAGTGGGAGTTTTAGAAGATCTGATATGGGATTCTTTCCCTTGTCCGACATATTGTTCAAGTCTTGGGTGGCTCAGCCCTCCTTATAATCCTGACCTAGCTCAGCTGGTCTTTGCAGGAAATCTTGAAATATTTAATGGATGATTCAGAGCGACGTCATGGAGTGGCAAGTGCTGATAAGATACCGGCGTATCCGTATCTACAATACTGCAGGAAGACACCATCACTCCTCACTGCAACATTTCCAATCACATGCATCTAAGCTTCCGCTTTGCAGCATTCCTTCTTCTCTGATCAATGGATCATACGGGATATGAACATTCATGCATAGGAGAGCCATCGCGATCTAAGACCACCTAGATCTAAAGTGCCACCTTACTTAGACCCGCTAAAACGCCGAACTGGTATTCTGATCACCAACAACCATCTCGTGTACTAGTGTCTTCATTCTCTACCATCTATCTGTACACATATCTGTAAGTTCCTCAATCTCCCTCCCTGGTTCCCGACATCTCCTCTACCCAATGCCCTCGCGCTACGCGCTAAGTCTCACCTCTAAAATGATTATTAAAAAGAATCGCTACTCGGATTCCCCAAACGGGGCGCGGACGATTATTCTATTTTCTCTGATTACACCTCTCCCCCTCGCGCTTTCTTCAAGAGATCGAGCTGACGGATAGATCCTCTTCACACCGCGTATTCTCACAATTCGCCTTACTATTTCATACACGGTAAGTTCTCCATACATCCCTCCCACCCCTCTCACCCTCTTCCCCTCATGTCTATCGACATGCCCCAGCCAATGATTAATTCTAAAATTCGACAAGCATATGTAAGACCTTCGGGACAGACTACACTTTTCACGTTTTGTATGATGGCTCCCCCGCTTCTTCCTCTCTCAACTCCAACAGATGATGTAGAGAAGGACTGACAGATAGACACGATGACGGGGCGCGCGCCGTTTAGGAGTTATCCGGGGCCTGTCACTGGCAAGGCTCATCGACGGAAGGATGTCGATAAGAAGGATCTAGCGTATGTCGTCTGTGTATTTAAGTGGATAGGGACTGACAGGTAGGGCATTACCATCAATGGACAGTGCTCGATATTATGACCCTCCATCCCCCGGATCCAGTTCCGATTCCGAAATGTCCGACGCCCCTCCACCTCATTCTATGATTTCAAACTCTGGAAACAAACTCCACTATTCCGCTAGGTTTATTCGTAAAGGCAAAATCTACGCTTGGAGCCCTGCATTTGAAGATGGTAAAATGGAGAGACACGCTAGGCAACGAATGAAACGAACTTTGGAAGCTGTATTCCCCGAAGCAGCTAGTGAACTCGGGACCGTCCCTCCTCCCAACATCATCGAAGCGGAATCCAAGCGAGAAGCGAAACGAGCGAAAAAGCAGAATGATGCTTTGTACCGATTACCCCATTTACGGAGCCCATCGCCTCCGACTGCTACTGCCAAACTGGCGCCTAGGTTGGCTCTTCCAACAACATATACGGAGGTTATGATGAATAATGCGATGAGGCATACACTTGCGGATGACAAGAATGATAGGATGTTGCATCATTCCGCTAGTGAATTGATGGATAGTGAAAAGGGACTCAGGCAGGCTCTAGGGAGGTTGAGAGAGGTATTGAGGGTTAGGGAGAGGGATGTGGTGTTTGGGACAAAGAAGCAGGATTCTGAGTCGGACAAGAAGGATGATGGTCCAGAGACTGGTGTTAAGACCGAGACCGATAAACCTAAAAGCGAGATGCTCAGGAATACCGCTCTTACTCGTGATGGATTCATCCCCGCCCTACCCAGGATTGCCGATACCGATAATCTCTGGCGAGTCACTCAGGAATTGATTGCAAGTACCTACCCCCACCCCCGCGTTGCATTTACAATAACCGAACCCGAAACCATCGCTCCGCCCGCCCCAACCCGCGCAATCTTCCCACCCTCCACAGAACTACCCGAACCAGAAGTTAAACAAATCGTAACACCCGTCCAACGATTATTTACCGCTCAACCAGGTATCACACTAAGTGCAGAACATAATCCATCAAATCCTGCCCTTGCTCATCCTCGCGATCACCCCGATTACCCAGTAACGACACGGTATAATATCGATATGCCCGCTCAGACAAAGGCTGTTGATGATGCCTTGGAGAGGATTATGGAATTACTAGTGGATTGTAATGAGTATAAAGAGAGGTTGGAGGAGAGTAGGGATAGGGTGGCGGATATCGCTAGGGTTAGGAAGAAGGTTTGGAGTACGATTAAACAGAGGACCGCGGCGGAATTGGATCTAGGTCCAGGCCGTTAGGCCAGGTCGCAGGCCGTAAGCTGTCTGGCACAGGCTGCCAGGCCGCTAGGCCGCCTGGCGAAGGTGCTAGGTCGTCGATCGAAAGGTGTAGTTGTACAAGTCAAACCGTTGTAAGAAATCATCAGCTACAGAGTTGTATTAGTTGAAAGTAGAGATACCTCCTTAAAATGTTGTAGTGGAATGAACATACGTATGAACGTCTCGAATGTTGATGTTGATTGAACAAGTTGACGCGACTGATTAATCAACCTTCTTACTACCATCCTTTCGATTGCGTTTCCTTTCCTCTCCTTTCCTTTCCTTTTCTTTTCTTTATCTTCTTTTCATCTTCCTCTATCTAATAGCAGTCTTGATCAACTGATATATCACTTCATACATATCCAAGGTAGTACTATGGTCAGACGATCAGGGCGATTTAAAGCTGTTGATGAGGGTGGTGATGATATGGAGGTTGAAGGTATGTTGGTTGATGATGACTTTCCCTTCCCTCCTCCATTTCTGATTTATTCATCGAGGGGACGCTGATGTCCTAGATCAAGTGAACGATAAGGGAATCATAGAGGAGAAGAGTGAGTCAGCTCAATTACTCGGTGTTTATAGGGGTCTAGCTGATGATCAGATATTGATGATGAGATGGATAACGAAGAAGTCGGAGCCGAGGCTAGTAATACCAAAGCTGGAGGGTCTAAGAAAGGTATATCAGCTTCTTTCATCCCTTCTTGGAGAACGAACAGCTGATCATCTAGACATAGACAAAGGCGACGAAGATGAGGAGGATGAAGTTGATGCATCCATGGCGGACCCCGCCGTTCCGGGGGATTGTAAGCTCACCTTCCGCTTGCTGTCGATTAGTAAGCAGCTGACCATTAGATCAACCAGATGATATGGAAGTCGAAGCAGAAGCAGAAGCGAACACTTCAATGGGCTCAACTCGACCATCCCGAAAAGCAGCTCAAGAAGCTACGAAAAAGATTGAAGCTGGCAAGATCAAAGTTGGAGATAACGCAATCAAGAAGGGAAAGGGAAAGGGAAAAGCAAAAGCAAAAGTATTGAGCGATAGTGAAGAGAGTGAGGAAGAGAAGGAAATCAAACCAAAAGGAAAAGGAAAAGGGAAGAAAGTCCAAGATATCTCCTCGGATGGCGAATCCGAATTCGAAGTTGAGACTAAACCGATTAAAGGGGGGAAGAAACAGATCCTTGCTAAGGCTGTTTATTGGAAGAGTATCCCGAAATGGAGTAAAGGGTCGAAAAGCTTGTTGATGGAATTGCCGGGGGATATTATGGATAATATCTTTGGGTTGAGGGAGGAGTTGGGGGTGAGTCCTCTTCATCTCCTCCTCTATTTCCTACATCCCTTTGTCATGTTATCTTCAACTCCTCTTGTACAGGATCTCGCCGAGTCTGGATAGAGTTATGGATAGGAGCTGACGATTAGCTCGCTGAATATGTTGCTCTTGCTGGTGTTTGCGAGACTTTTCGACATCATCTCGATGATGACTTCTTTCAGGTAAGTCAATAATCTCTTAACCGTCAGATCGCTGATAACAGGCTGTCTGTCTAGGCAAAGGGTTAGCTCCAAAGACCCATTACGATGACCATATTCAGGCCTGGATCTCTGCACCGGAGATAAAAGGCAAACCCCTCGCTACCGCCCCATTTTCTCGCGGTGGAAACGACTGGCGAGTCCCAACACCTCGAAAATACACCTATACCGGAAACGATCGAATAACTAACCAGTCAATCACCGATCAGAAGCCGGCTGTGAAACATTATATCCCTCGTGGCGAACGATCGACATGGTCAAAAGCTCAATATACGGTATACAAGGAAGAAAAAAGGGCGACTCGAAAGGAACGATGGGCGGTTCGAAAAGCGACTCTTGATGCTATTGCCAAACAGATCAATG
>Ga0308160_10005656_pt1 | contig 12965 bp, 9 predicted proteins | sample PhyFR1_FD_201036 | JGI IMG/M metagenome (GOLD analysis project Ga0308160, IMG submission 201036) | Phyllosphere microbial communities from UC Gill Tract Community Farm, Albany, California, United States - DLSLF.R1 | ecosystem: Host-associated > Plants > Phyllosphere > Unclassified | place: USA... | reverse complement strand
GCGGGTTGGACGAGGTGACCGTGCTGGTCGTGGGGGCACCGTCTTCGGGGCCGGGTGGTTCGTCGTTCGTGCCGCAGCCGGGGGCGCGGAACGTCGTGTGGCTGGCGGAGGGGCAGTCCGTCGCGGAGGGGGACTTCGCCGTCGTGGTCGGTGCTGCGGCGGAGGCGGGGCAGGTCGTCCGGTCGCTGTGAGCGCTCCCTCGGCGCAGGTGGCGAGCGAACACCACGAGCCCGCGGAGCTGAGCGCGTTTCGATTCTGAGGCGGATTCTTCGGGCACGTTCACCAGGTTCCGAGACAAACGAGGCCTGCTGTTCACCTTGCCGGAGCAGGCTGCTCGCATGTCGCTCCTCTCGGATGCAATGCGGTCGACCTTCACGACCAAGTGCGCTGTGTGCGGCGCGGTCATCCGGAAGCGCGATGCGCTCGACCACGAGGGGCTGGCGTTCTGCTCGGTCCTCCACGAGGCCGAGTACATCGTCGCGACGCTGGACTGACGTCGGCCCGTAGGATCGGGCAGTGCCCGATCGATCCCTCCTGGTGTTCCCCGCCTACCGGGACAACCCCTACCTCAACCTGATGCTGCTGGCCCCGAGGGCCCGCGGCTGGAACGTCCTCGAGAGCCTGCGCCTCGAGCACCTCGAACAGCACCTCGGCCGCTTCGGCGCCGGCGACGTGTTCCACATGCACTGGACCGCACCGATCGTGCAGCGCGACGACGACGACCTCGACGAAGCACGACTGCGGCTCGACCGTTTCCGGACCTCCGTCGACGCGGCCCGCGCACGAGGCACACGTCTCGTGTGGACCATCCACAACGTCCTCCCCCACGACGCCAGGCACCTCGAACTCGAGCTCGAGCTCAACCGTTACCTGGCCGACGTCGCGGACGCAGTGCACGTCATGAACGCCGCGACACCTTCGGCCGTCGCAGAGTTCTACGAGCTCGATGCCTCCCGCGTCACGCACATCCCGCACCCCAGCTACCAAGGCGTCTACCCGTCGTCCGTGTCGCGCGCCGATGCCCGAGCGTCCCTCGGCCTCGGGGACGACGAACGGACCCTCCTGGCCTTCGGGCAGATGCGCCCGTACAAGGGCCTCGACGTCCTCGTCGACGCCGTGCGACAGATCGAGCCAGTCTCCCGACCGGTACTCCTCCTCGCAGGGAGGACCTCTGAACAGGACCGCGCCGAGATCGACGAACTGCTCGGCGACGACGTGCGTGCGGTCCGCGAGCACGAGCATGTCGACGATGGCGACGTCCAGCGGTGGTTCCGCGCCGCGGACACGGCAGTGTTCCCGTACCGCCGCGTCCTCAACTCAGGCAGTCTCCACCTCGCGGCGTCGTTCGGCGTGCCGTCCGTACTGCCGGACGAGACGCACCTCCGCGACGAATTCGGAGCCGAGGAATGGGTCCGCTGGTTCGACACCAGCAGCCCTGCTGCGTCGCTGGCCGCGCTGATGACCGAGCCTGCGCTCGGGGCCGACGGCGCGGCCGAGTTCAGTCAGCGCTTGGCGCCCTTCGCGTTGTCTCGGCGCTACGCGGAATTGCTCGACGAGACCTGCCGTTGATCAGACGTCCAGCCCTCGTGGCAGTCGAGACGCCTCGATGATGCGCTTCCGGAACGACTCTCCGAGCACCGCGTACTGTCTCGGGCCCGCTGGGTGGATCCCGTCCGTGCTGAAGCCCTGAATCCAGCCGAGTCCGTCGCGGCCAGCGTCCCAAGGGTCGATCCACGACCATCGCTTCCGCGTGGTGAACTCCTGCAGATCTTCGTTGTAAGTCAAGGCTGCAGAACCGTGGGCGTCGTACGGCGGGATGGATGACACCATGACGTGCTCGGGCTGGATCACTTCGACGATCTGCTCGTACGAAGCCGCTTCGTCGGCAACGTTCTTCCCGATCCGAACCGCGTTCGTGCCGGCCAGGATCACGAGGACGTCGACGTCCGCGATCGGTCGGACAGCGTTCGCCATCTCATCTGGTGTTGCTCCGGACCGGGCCCAGCCGCCGACGAACTCGATGCCGTCGCCGACCGCGTACGTCATCCAGGTCTCGTCGTCGAGCCCGTTCCCGAGGAAACGCGATCGCCCTGCACTCAGTGAGTCGCCGACGATCGCAACCCGGAGCGATCGCCAGCGAGCGCTCGGATCGGCAGCCTGTGGCATGGGATGCGTGCCGACCGTGTCACGCAACGACGGCTCGACGATGACGCCGGCCGAGAGCACTGCCAGCAGCCCGAGGAAGAGCGCGGTGGTGAGGAGACGACGCACGTGACCAGTGTGCATGACGTTTCGTCGAGTTCGAGAACCGGTCAGCGACCCATCCGGAGGGCGCGAGTCAGCTTCTGCTTGAGGCCGCTAGGACGCGGTCCCCGTCGATCGATGAGGAAGCGCCAGCCGTCGGTGCGGTCGGCGAGGGGCTGGATCGGGTGCTCGTCGCCGAGGGGCGGCAGGGGCATGCGCGCGGTGATCGTGGGAAAGCGCTCCGAGACTCCGTCGAGCACGAGGTCCACGGAGTACCGACCACCCTCGAGGTCGGCTGCGTGCAGTTCTGCCTCCAAGTGAGCCCCCGTCCGGACGGAGCGGAGGCGCACCTGTCGACCGCCGGGCTGTGACAACTCGAGGCGGACGGGCAGATCCTCCGGCTGGCCGTTGAAGTCTCCCTCGATGAACAGCCCGATCGGGGAGCCATCGGCCCGGGACACCACGAAGGGCAAGCTGTGGGCGAGCGAGGAGACGTGCATGATCAGATCCACTCGCTCGGCGGACATCGCGCCGGCCATCGCACGGAGCAGTTCGGACGAGCCTGCAGGCAGGTCGAGGTCGCGCACCTCCGGGAGGAGGCCTTCGATGAACTCCTCGTCGACCTCGCTTGCGGTGTTCACCAGGTGCGGTACGAGACCGTCGATCGTCAGCCGGGCAGCGACGCCCTCGTCGACGGTTCGGATGGCACTGATCGCGTCGAACCACGCCGCGATGCGCTCGCGAGAGGACGCGCTCGCCATCCCGCGAGCAAAATCCCCCGCGGTGGACGCCGCGCCACTGAGGACGAGCATCCAAAGCGCACGCCGCTCCGGCGCAGCCGTCTCGAGCACGTCGAGTGGCATCTCCTCAGCCAGGTCCTTCGCCGCTCGAAGGATCCGATCGGGCGCCCGGGTTCCGACGTCGCTCACGAGGAAACGAGACAGGTGCGCCCACCCGTCCGCGTCGAACACGATCTCGGCGTGCTGGCGCGCGAGCACCTCATCGTGGCGTACCAGGCGTGCACAACGATGCTCCTGCTCGAAGTACCGGAGTGTGACATCAACGTCCGAGCGGCGAGACAAGGACGACGAATCGCCCCGGTCGCGGTACAGGTACACGCAGTCCCGAACGACGTCGATCGAGCGCGCCGCGATGAACGCCTTCGTCATGGGTTCGATGTCCTCGACGCTCGCTATCTCGGGGAACCGGATCTCGGCCCGCTCCAAGAACGAGCGACGGAACATGCGGTTCCAGCAGGCGCGGCCGGACATCAGGGCAGGCAGCTCGCGCGGAGCAACGGCTGTCCTCGCCGCATCGAACCCATACCACCGCTTCGTCGGACTCCACGTCGCCGTTGCGGAGAACTTGAGGTGATTGCCGATCACCATGTCGGAGCCGGAGGCCCGCAAGGACGTGAGCATCGAGTTGTACGCACCGTCAGGCACCAAGTCGTCCGAATCGGCAAACACCACGTACTCCCCGCGGGCAGCAAGTAGACCCTTGTTCCGGGCTGCTGCTGCCGACGATGCGCTCGAGCGGATCAGGCGGATCCGCTCGTCGTCGCTCGCCAGTGCCTCGACGAACTCGGCGGTTCCATCGATCGAACCGTTGTCGAGCACGATCAGCTCAAGATCGACACCACGCTGGGAAACGGCACTCTCCACGAGCTCGCCAATCCACGGCCGGCTGTTCCGCGCAGGGACGATCACGGTCAGTACGGGGAACGCCGGTTGAGGATCGGACACCAGCAGACGGTACCAACACAGAACGACCCAAGTCCGAAGAGCCTCCGGATGCCTGATAATCTCTCGTGAGTTGAGCCCCATGGCTCGTTTTCCGCGCGCCGAGGGGGACTCGTCGCGTGCTCGAACGCGAAAGGTCCACGCTTGCCCGGCAAGTCAGATGCGCTCATCACGGCGATCATCCCGAGCTACAACGTCGCTCGATACCTCCCCGAGTTCCTCGGCGGACTCGACGAACAGGTCAACGGACTCGAGGATGTCGAACTCGTCTTCGTCAACGACGGATCGACCGATGACACACTCAGCGCGATCGAACGCTGGGCAAACGGACGCGACCGCGTGGTGGTCGTCGACCAGCAAAATGCGGGTCTCTCCAACGCTCGGAACGTGGGAATGTCCCGAGCTTCCGGCACGTGGGTGACCTTCCCAGACCCCGACGACAAGCTTGCTCCGACGTACTTTGCCGAGGTCGTCAAGTTCATCCGGCTCCACGATCGCGCTGATCTCAGCCTCCTCGGCACCCACCAGATCGTCTGGGACGAGGCCACCGGCGAACTCAACGACACCCATCCGTTGCGCAAGAAGTTCGAGGCCGGCAGCCGTATCGCTGACCTGCACAGCGAACCTCTCGTCCACATGAGCGCGAACTCGTCGTTCATGCGTCTCGACCTGATCCGGGAGCTGGAGCTCACCTTCGACCCGGAGGTCCGGCCAAACTTCGAGGACGGGCACTTCATCGCTCGGTACTTGATGCTGTCGAACACGCACAAGCTCGGGCTCCTGGCATCAGCCAAGTACCACTACCGGACCAGGACCGACGGTAGCTCCCTGGTCCAGGTCAGTTACCTCAAGCCCGAGAAGTACACGACGCTCCTCGAGCAGGGATACCTCACCCTGCTCGAGCTCGCGGAGCGTGAGCTCGGGGCCGTGCCGCGGTGGCTCGAGAACGTGCTGCTCTACGAGCTCTTCTGGTACTACAAGAACGAACGCAAGATCCGGTCGATCACCGCTGCCGCTCCGGCCGATGCACTTCCTCGCTTCCACGAACTCGTCGCCGCGATCCTCCAATACATCTCGGCGGACGCTATTCGAGAGTTCAACGTCATGGGCGTCGAGTTCTCGATCAAGCGAACGTTCCTCGAGGGCTACCGCAGCACCGACTCGATGCCTGACTACGTTCGCGTCAACGAGGTGGACGAGCTCCGCCAGGAGACCCATCTGACCTACTGGTTCTCCGGACCGAACCTCCCCGAGACGTTCGTCGTCGACGATGCCGAGGTTTCCCCCCTGCATGCGAAGACCGAAGACTTCGAGTTCTACGGTCGCGTGACGATTCGCCGACGACACATCTGGCTGAAGCGCGGGCTCCGCACAGTGGTCCGGGTGGCAGGGACGACCCTGTCCAGCGTGCGGCATGAGCAGTGGGGACACACCCAGGCGATCACGATCCGGGACCTCGCGCCGATCATCCACGACGAGCGTCGCCGAGCGGCGGGTCGTCTCGGGGCACCCGAGGAGACGCTGTCGGATCGAACCCGAGCCCTCTCGAGGCGCGTCCGCGCCGACCTCAGCAAGTACCTCTCGAAGCGAGCTCGTGAAGATGCTCGGACGTCGCGAGCGCTGCATCGCCGTTCCACACGCGACCGCTTCGCGCATGCGTGGGCGTTCATGGACAAGGACACCCACGCTGGCGACAATGCAGAACACCTGTACCGCCACGTCGCCCGTCACCGTCCGGACATCAACTCGTGGTTCATCCTGGATCGTTCTTCGCCGGACTGGGACCGTCTCGCCGCCGAAGGCTTCCGGCTGGTCCCCTACCGATCCGCCGAATGGGTGTCGCTGCTCCTCAGCGCGGACCACCTCGCGTCGTCCCACATCGATCACTACGTCATCCACCCGCTCGAAGCCTGGCGCTACGGCAAGTCGCACTTCAAGTTCACCTTCCTGCAGCACGGCATCACCAAGGACGACCTATCGCGCTGGTTGAACATCAAGCCGATCGACGTATTCGTGACGGCGACACCGCCCGAATGGCAGTCGATCGCCGGTGACGGCCCGTTCTCGTTCACGTCCCGTGAGACGGTACTGACCGGCTTTCCTCGGCACGACGCGCTGCTCGCGAAGCGCGCTGACCGAAGTGAGGAGGAGCGCGACGCGATCGTGTTCATGCCCACCTGGCGCCAGACGCTCCTCGGTGCGTCCATCCCGGGTTCGAACGCGCGGGCAAAGGGAACGAACTTCGCGACGAGTGAGTACGCACAGCAGTACGGAGCCCTGCTCCGATCACCGCGGCTCCGAGAGCTGGCGACCGCGACCGGCAAGAAGCTGATCTTCATGCCGCACCCGAACATGAGACCGCACCTCGACGAGTTCGATGTCCCGGACTACGTCGAACTTCGCGGCTACGACGACACCGACGTCCAGACAGTGCTCGCGAGGGCGTCGCTCGTCCTCACCGACTACTCCTCGCTCGGTTTCGAAGCCTCGTTCCTCCACGTGCCCGTCGTGTACTTCCAGTTCGACGCAGCGGAGTTCTTCAACGGCATGCACATCGGTCGGCGCGGGTACTTCGACTACGGCCGCGACGGCTTCGGCCCGGTCGCGACCGACATCGAAGCCGCATTGGCCGCGATCGAAGCAAGCGCAGAGCAGGGTTGGCAGCTCGCTGAGCCGTACCGGGCGCGCGTTCTCACAACGTTCACGCTCCGCGACGGTCGGAGCAGCGAACGGGTCATCGCCGCGATGGAGGCCGTGTACGGCGGAGAGCGTCTGCCATCGCCGATGGATCAGATCGCGGTGCCGGACGCCCCATCGCTGAGCCGTTCCTGAGCACACACCACCGATCAACGGGTGCGATCACACCCCACCACAAGAACGAGGCACACCGAGCTGATGGTTGAAACGGCCCCTCCTCCCCTGCTCCGACGCACCCAGAACGGACGAGCGAAGAACCGGTACGGCCTCCTCGACGGTCTGCGCTTCGGTGCGGCATTCGTCGTCCTCGCATTCCACTACACGGCGCGCGAAACGAGCGCGTGGACGGTGCCGGTCGCTGAGCGCGCCCCCGGACTCTTCGACGTGACGAAGTACGGCGTCCTCGGCGTCGACCTCTTCTTCGTGATCAGTGGCTTCGTGATCCTGATGACGGCGTGGGACCGCTCCTTGCCAGACTTCACTGCCTCTCGGGTCGCGCGGCTGTTCCCCGCCTACTGGGTGTGCGTCCTGCTCACCGCGGCGGTTCTCGTACTCGACGGCGCGAACCTCATGACGAGCCGTGTCCTCGTCAACCTGACGATGGTCCAATCTGCTTTCGCGGTCCCCCACGTCGACGGTGTGTATTGGACGCTCTGGGTCGAGATGCGCTTCTACGCGCTGATGGCGCTCTTCATCCTGGTCGGGATCACCAAGAACCGGATCATCTGCTTCGCCGTCCTGTGGCCAGTCGTCGGCGCGATCGCAGAAACGACGCATCTCGACTTCCTCGCCTACGCCCTCGTCTGGCAGCACGCCGCATTGTTCGCCGGCGGGATGCTGTTGTTCGTCATCGTGCGTGAGGGGCACTCGCTCGTCCTCTGGCTCGCGTTCGCCGCTGACGTCCTCATGGCGTTCGCATCGTCCGCCCCAGAGCTCGCGGCGCGGATCTCGAGCACCAGCGGAGCGGGTGTGCCCTCGACTGCCGCGTGGGGCGGTGTTCTCCTCTGTTACGCGCTCGTTGCGCTCGTGACGCTGACACCCTTGCGACGAGTGAGCTGGAAATGGCTTTCCGTCGCCGGCGCCCTGACCTATCCCCTGTACCTCTTGCACGAACAGATCGGATGGGCGGTGATCCGTCACACTGAGCAGCTCGGATGGGTGCCTGCGGCGACTCTCGCGACCCTCGTGTCATTGGCGCTCGCCATCGGAGTGCACTACCTCGTCGAGCGGCGCGGCGGACCCGCACTGCGACGAGCCATCCGCAAGGGTTTCGGAGACGCGCCGCCGACGACCGTCGAGAGCGCTCCGCGCTCAGCATCTCGGTAGCTCGTCCGTGGATCGGCTCGCCACCAGAGCCCTGCCACTCACGCTGAGCAAACTCACACACGAAGTAGGATCAGACGAATGAAGATCGTAGTTGTCGGCGACATCGGCTGGAAAGACCTTTACCACCTCGGCGATGAGGCCATGACGGACGCCGCGATCGAACTTCTTCGGTCACGTGGAATCACCGACATCACCGTCACCGGCGGCACCCCCGACATCGCCGCCGACTTCTACCAGGTGCCTGCGGTTTCGAGGATCGGCTTCGTTGGCCGATGGTCTCGTGCTCGGATGGAGGCCCGGCTCGCGCAGCTCGATGAAGAGTTGGCGTCGTTCATCGACGACGCCGGTGAAGCCAAGGACGCGATCACCGCGATCTCGCGGGCGGATGCCGTCCTCATCGCGGGCGGTGGCAACCTCAACTCAAGACATGTCCAGCACATGTTCGAGCGGGTGTCGATGGTCCGGATCGCCAAGCACTTCGGCAAGCCAGTCGCACTCACGAGCCAGACGATCGGCCCGGACATCGTGGACGGGGATCGCGCACTACTGCAGGAAATTCTCGACTACGCGGTCCTCATCGGTGCTCGCGAATCGGACACGCTCTCACTCCTCCTGCGTCTGGGTGTCGACCCCTCGAAGGTGCACCACTGCATGGATGACGCGCTCATGCTCACGGCCTCCGATGCTGATCACGCGGCGGTCGAGCAGTACGTGTCCGATCGGTACGTTATCGGCAGCTTCGCCGGGCATGCCAAGGGCACGCACCTCGACGACGACGAGTACTACCGCCTCCTGGCGACGCAACTCGACAGCCTCGGTGACCGGTACGACGCCCGCGTCCTGCTCGTGCCGCACGCTGGTTCGCTGCACGACGATCGCCGACGACACGACATCGGAACGCACGAGGAGATCCTCCGCCGCTCGCGTTCTGGCCGTCTCGAAGCTCTGCCGATGATCACAGCTCGACAGCTGGTGGCACTCACTAAGGGTGCAACGCTGACGCTGTCGAGTCGGTACCACCCTGCGGTCTTCGGACCGTCCGCAGGCGTGCCGTCCCTGACGGTCGTTCCCTCGTACTACTCCTCCGTTCGGATGCGCGGCGCACTCCGCAACGTCGGGCTCGAGGGGTTCGCCATGCCGGTGGACGCGGTCGAGAGCGGCACCATGGAGAGCATCCTCGTCGACATCGACGCCAAGCGGCAGTCATTCACCGATCACATGTCGACGACGGTCGCTGCCCGGAAGGCCGAGCAGAACGTCTGGTGGGATGCGATCGTCGACGTCCTCCGCGGTGAAGGTCACACTCTGGTGCCGACCGGAGACGTCCCTTCCTGGACCGAAGGCCTGTCCTGGAACGCACCGTTGAAAGCCGTGTTCTCGGTCACCCATCGCCTTTGGGAAGAAGAGCGCCGCGGACGTGAGCAGCGCGCCCATTCTGCCGAGTCCGCCATCGCTGCAGATTCTGCACTGGAGGCGGCGCGCCGGACCGAGGGCGATCTCCTCAACGAACTCAAGCTGGCGAACGAGCGTGGAGATCTCGCTGAAGCCGGTATCGCCGAGCGCGGCCGGATCATTCGGAGTCTTCGCCGGCAGCTGACCGAAGAACGATCACGGCGTCTGGTTCGCGTGGCCGACGCAGTGACCTCCCTCAAGAGGGCGCTCAAACGATGATCATCGTCTCCCCACACAGATCATCGGTCGCTCCGGAGCGCCCGTCACTGATCTCGAACGCCATTGGATAACCTCGTCACCATGTTTGGAACCGTCTCGAACAAGAACCAGCGCGACCGACGACGGAACTCCGACAAGGACGCTCAGCTGAACGACCACATCACGGATCTGCAAACGATGCAGCGTCCGGTGGTGCTCATCGCCGGCGAGGGGTCGTCAGGCACGCTCCCCCGATGGCGTCAGGCGTTCCAGTACCGGCTCCACGTGATCTCGGTGGCCGATGCCGCGGATTCTTTCGACGGCGTCACGACTGTGGTGGCGAGTTCGAACAGCGAAATGGCCGATTACCTGACCACTGTCGGACCGGTAGCAGCGGTCATCGACGAGCAAGCGGCGTCCATCCCGGAGCAGCTACAGCGGTGGCAGCGGCTCTTCTTCCACGTCGCACCCGGGGGTTCGTTCGTCACCACGAGGCTCCCCGAGCGAACTCCGTGGGACACGGCAGTCCTCGCGCTCACGTCGCGACGGATCAGTCCTCGTGAGATCCGAGAGCTCCAGCGATCGGCAGGGATCACCTTCCAGTCGGACAAGTACTCCGTCACGGTGAAGGAAGCTGAACACCTCGTCAAGATCAAGGACGACGATGCGCTCGACTTCCTTCCGACACGACTCGGTGCGAACAACGTTCGTCTGCTCGGTTCGCGCCCAGGTGGAAGGTCTTCTGGGTCGTTGCAGGCGTCGTCTCACGGTTCGACATCTGAAGCGCGCCTCCCAGCCCAGAAGATGACGTACCCGGAACTCACGCTTCGCGAATTCCGAGGCCGTACCGACATCAAGGACGGCATGCTCGCCGTCAACACCTCGACTGTGCTCCCGAGCTCGTTCAAGCACCCATGGCGCACGCACAGCACGCAACTCCGGAACATCAACGACCTCATCGCCGTGGTGCGATCAGGAGACGCCGAGGCAGTCCACCTCGACGGCGCCTACTACGACCTCACGAACTCAGCGCCGGGCAACGAAGCCCACTTCTTCACCGAATCGCTGCCGAAGCTCTGGGGATGGAGAGAAGCCAAAGAACGTGATCCATCGCTTCGAGCCTTCTACCGCACTCCGTCCCCGGATTGGGAGCCGCTCATCGAGCGAACCGTTCTCCAGGGATACGGGCTCTCCGCGGACGACATCCACTGGGAACACCGCAATGTCTCGGTTGGGACCTTCGTGAGCGCGTCGCAAGGTTGGCAGAACGGCGGGAGCCACTTCGCTCATCCGGTCACCCGCGACGTTTGGCGGAGCGTGCGGAGCACTCTCGTTCGTCCAGCCACTTCGACACCCCAGAAGTTGTTCGTGACGCGAGGCCGCACGGCGGAGACCCCAGGACCACGGAACGCGTCGGAAGTCGAGACGTTCTTCGCTGCGCGCGGCTTCGAAGTCGTCGACGTCGACGCGGTCAGCGTGGAAGAGCGAGTCGACCTGTTCGGCAACGCCGCGGTCGTGGCCGGGTTCGCCGGCGGCGGGATGTACAACATGGTCTTCGCCGAGCACCTGGAGAAGATCATCGTGCTGTCTCACGAGTCCAACACCGGCAGGAACGAACACCTCTTCGCTTCGCTGCTGACCGAAGAGATCCACTACTTCTGGTCGAAGCCCGACGTCGAGCAGCCCGAGGATCGATTCTCGGGCGAGGCCTACAACTCTGAGTGGGACTTCGACTTCACAGTCAATCGTTCTGATCTCGAACGCGTCATCTCCTGACGCGGAGGCCGGTCGGCACTCGTTCGGCCATGCGGCCGCGATCAGACCGTCTTGTTGTACGCGGCGGCGACTTCCTTCGTCTTGCCGATCATCTTCAGGTTGCCCTGGTCGAGCCACGCGACCTCGTCGCACATGTCCTTGACCGTGCTCATCGAGTGTGAGACGAGGATGACCGTGCGGCCCTCTTGCTTCATCTCCTTGAACTTCTCTCGACAGCGCTTCTGGAACGTGGCGTCGCCGACAGCCAGCACCTCGTCCACCACCAGGATGTCCGGCGTGACGGCGACCGCGACGGAGAACCCGAGGCGCACGTACATGCCGGACGAGTAGTTCTTCACGGGCTGGTCGATGAAGTGCCCGACACCGGAGAACGAGACGATGTCGTCGAACTTCCGCGCCACTTCCTTCCGGCTCATCCCGAGGATCGAGCCGTTCAGGAACACGTTCTCGCGACCGGAGAGTTCGGGGTGGAACCCGGAACCGACCTCGAGCAGCGACGCCTGCTTGCCGCGCGCGATGATCGAACCCTCCTCGGGCCAGAGGATCTTGGCCAGGCACTTCAGCAGCGTGGACTTGCCCGAGCCGTTCTTGCCGATGAGCCCGAAGGTCTTGCCCTGCGGCACCTCGAACGAGACGTCCTTCAGAGCCCAGAAGTCCTCATGCACGGACTTCTTGCCACGCATGACCATGCTCTTCAGCGAGTCGTTCCGCTCGTGGTACATGCGGAATCGTTTCGACACGTGGTCGACGGTGACGGCAGCATCGGTCACAGCAGTTCAGCCAGCTTCTTCTCGTTGCGGGAGAACACGAAGTAGCCGAGTGCGAGCGAAGCGCATCCAGCGATGGCGCACGCGACCAGGTCGGTCCAGTTCGGGAGACGGTTGTCGTACATGAGGTTCCGGAAGACCTCGGAGAACCGCTCGATCGGGTTGAGCTTGTAGACGTGGATGATCCACGGGTGCCCGGCCTTGTTCGCGGCGTCCTCGACGAGCGAGAGCGGGTAGATGATCGGCGACAGGTACATCCACATCTGCAGTGCGATGCCGACCAGGTGCTGCATGTCGCGGAAGTGCACGTTGATGATCGACAGGATCAGCCCGAGGCCGGCGGAGAACATGGCGAGGAACACCATCGTCAGGGCGATCAGCGGCAGGTAGAGCCAGAAGTTCGACCCGGCGATCGCGAGCGCGATGAGCAGCACCCCCATCTCCACCAGCCACGTGAAGCCGAAGGACCCGACGGCCGCGAGCGGCAGGGTCATCCGCGGGAAGTACACCTTCTTGATCAGTGAGCCGTTGGCCACGATCGACGTCATGCCGGAGTTGATGACGTTGCGCGCGAAGATCCAGGGCAGCAGCCCGCACATGAGCCAGAGCGGGTAGATGTTCAGCCCGCTGGGGTCACCGACCTCGAGTCGCGCCCGGAAGATGAACGAGTACACGATCGTGTAGATCAGCATCGTCGCGAGCGGGTTGATCAGGGACCACAGTTGCCCGAAGACCGTGCGGCGGTACTTGCCCTTGACCTCGC
>Ga0308160_10005655_pt1 | contig 12968 bp, 14 predicted proteins | sample PhyFR1_FD_201036 | JGI IMG/M metagenome (GOLD analysis project Ga0308160, IMG submission 201036) | Phyllosphere microbial communities from UC Gill Tract Community Farm, Albany, California, United States - DLSLF.R1 | ecosystem: Host-associated > Plants > Phyllosphere > Unclassified | place: USA... | reverse complement strand
CACCTGATTCAGTTCTTTGAAGGTGAAGTGGCAGCAGGGCGACTACCGGAAAATCTGGGTCCGTTACAGTCAGGCGTGGGTTCTATTGCCAATGCCGTTTTTTCAGGTTTTGAGCATTCAAACTTCCATCATTTGGAAATGTACTCGGAAGTTTTGCAGGACTGTACCTTTGAACTGATTGATTCTGGCAAAATGACTTTTGCTTCAGGCTGTTCAATGACCCTGTCTGACGCTTGTTTCAAACGTGTCATGAGCAACTTTGAACAATACAAAGACAAGATTGTGCTACGTCCGCAAGAAATTTCCAATAATCCTGAAGTGATCCGCCGTTTAGGGATTATTGCGATTAATACCGCACTTGAGTTTGATATCTACGGCAACGTAAATTCGACCCATGTCACCGGTACCAAAATGATGAATGGTATTGGCGGTTCGGGGGACTTTACCCGTCATGCACATCTGGCGATTTTTGTGACCAAATCGATTGCCAAAGGCGGGGCAATTTCATCAGTCGTTCCAATGGTCAGTCATACCGATCATACCGAACATGACATTGATGTTTTAGTCACTGAACAAGGCCTGGCCGATTTGCGTGGTTTGGCACCGCGTGAACGTGCCCGCAAGATTATTGACTGCTGTGCGCATCCAAGTTACCGCGATGCATTAAATGACTATTTTGACCGTGCTTGTGCCAAGGGTGGACATACTCCACATCTTTTGCAAGAAGCTTTGTCTTGGCATGCAACATTTGAAGAAACAGGCAGCATGCAGAAAACTGCATAAGATCCAATCTGGCTAGACAATGAGACAACCCATCACGAGATGGGTTTTTTTATGAATAAAATATGGATATAAATTTCAAAAAATCACGAAAGCAAAACAGAGCCAGTACTACTGAAACGCTTTGCCAACAAGAACCCGCTTAACCCAAAGACTCTTCTTTCTATAATGGCCGCATCGCAACACTCAAGGTCAAAATTTTGAAATATATTCAATATTTTTCAGGAATTACATTATTACTTCTATTAACTGCCTGTACCAAAGCACCGGATTATCAGGGTACTTGGAAAAATACCTTAGAAAACCCAAAACTTGAAAATTCACTGGTGATTTCCAAAAACGGTGATAATTATTTCGTTACCAATACCTTAAAAGACAAAGCCACCGGAAAAACTGAAAAGAAAAATCCTGTTCCTGCCTCGGTCAGCAAGAATGGTTTACTTGAGGTCAATGCAGGGACCGGTGTGGTTGATTTTGCGATTGACGAGAAAACCGGAAATCTGGTGGGTTCAGGCTCGATCTATAAAAAAGCAAAATAATTGAATGATTGCCTCCGATGCCGTGGTTTAGGTAAGTCACGGCATCTTTTTTATCGCGCTGATAGCGTTTAATAACTCGGCATAATCCTGCACAAAATAATCTGCCTGCGTTTTAATTTCCTCTAACTCATGAGCCGAATATGCGTCATAAATGGCAATCACATCTATACCGGCTTGTCTGGCTGCTTCTACACCCACCAGTGAATCTTCAATAATTAAGACATTCTTCGGCTTTAAACCCAAAATGCTGAATTGCTTTTGAATAGACTTCAGGATGGGGCTTAATATTTTGCACATTTTCACGGGTTAAAATGAGAGGAAATAAGTCATCAAAATCAATTTTCTGGTTAATATTCTGATTGTTGAGTTTATAGCGCTGAATATTATGAATACTGGTTGTTGTGGCAATGGCTAATTCGAAGCCTTGTAATTTAAGTTATTTTAAAAACAGTTCTGCTTGAGGTTTTAGCGCAATAATATGGTCCAGATAATGATAGGAAAGGGCATGGCGCTGCATTTTGATTTCTTGTTTGGAAAGTTTTGAACCGTAGAAGTCCTGAATAAAACCATAATATTCCAAATAAGGATCGACACAGTTCTTAAACTTTTTAAGTTGCCTATCACGCTGTTGTTGAATGACGTCTAAATCTATTTTTTGTGTAGAGAGCTGTTCAATCAAACTGGCATCGACCTGATTCCAGATTCCGACAGAATCAATTAGGGTTCTATCTAAATCAAAACAAATGAGTTTTTTCCCGTGAAACATCGACATATTACATTTTGTTGAGTTGGATAATCCGAATTATATCTCTTCTTAATATGAACCGTGCTTTAAGTACAAAATTTCTCATAAGTTATGATTGGAAAATCTTTCTTCAAGCTGGGTAAACAGGCTTTGCATGCCCTGAGTCGCTGTTTCGGGAATTAAATGATATTGCGGTGGTACACGAAGATGATCGGCTTTAGGGTCAATATAATAGGCTTCACAGCTTTCAGGGATTTCATGAATCAATCCGGCAACTGGGTAAACCACCAAACTGGACCCAATCACGATAAAAATATCGGCATCTTGAACCAGTTGCATGGCGTGTTCATAAGCCGGAACTGCTTCTCCAAACCAGACCACATGCGGACGCAGCGGATAGCCTTGCGGGCATTTGTCGCGTTCTAAATTTAATTCCCAACCTTGAATCGGATAGAACGTCTCAGAATATTGCGCACCCGGGGCAGAGCTTTTGGCTAAGCGAATATTGCCATGTAAATGCAGAACATGCCGGTTTCCAGCGCGTTCATGCAAATCATCGATATTTTGGGTAATAACATAACACTCTGCAAAGTCTTGGATTTTTGCAATGAGTTGATGGGCTAAATTTGGCTGTGCTTCCAAAACATTTTTGCGCCGTGCATTATAAAAGCGTTGCACCAGCTCTGGATTTCTTTGCCATGCTTCGGGTGTCGCGACATCTTCAATCTTGTAGTTTTCCCAGAATCCATCATGATCACGAAACGTATTGATTCCGCTTTCTGCACTCATTCCTGCACCGGAAAAGATCACGATTTTTGGCATTTTTTCTCAGGTTTCTGTCTTTAATTTAAATAAACCTATCATAAATTATTCAGGTTTTTATAGGTTTTATAGAGCACTTCAATTTTATTTTTGTACCGCTATAAAAAAGCCCCCACAAATTTGTGAGGGCTAATTCTGTTATTTTCTATTGAGCAATAAACTGCTGAACAGCCTGATTGAACTCGTTTGGACATTCAATATTTGAAATATGCGAGGCATTAATTTCAAATAATGCGCTATTTTTAATATGATTTACCATATATTGACCGTCTGAAACTGTGGTCACTGGATCTTTTTGACCTGCAATCACCAGTATCGGTACACGAATTTCTTCTAACTGTTCACGTAAATCTGCTTTTGCTAAAGCTTCACAGCAACTTGCGTAACCTTCGGCGCTGCCAGCTGCCAAGCTGTTTTGCAACTTTTTAATTTCTGCTGCATTGCTTTGAATAAATTTATCTGTAAACCAGCGCCCGGCTGCAGTTGAGGCGATCGGCTGTAAACCTTGCTCACGCACCAGTGCTGCGCGCTCATTCCAGGCTTGTTCTTGACCAATTTTCGCTGCAGTATTGCATACAATGATTTGGTTAAAACGTTTGGCCTTGTGAACAGCAAGCCATTGACCCGTTAATCCACCCATTGAAATACCACAAAAAACAGCTTTTTCAATATTCAGATGGTCAAGCAAGTTCACTACGTCTTGACCCAATTGCTCAAGCGTATAGGGACCTTGTGGAGCTGATGATGCACCATGACCGCGCGTGTCATAACAAATCACAAAAAAATCATCTTTAAAATGATCAATTTGAGGTTGCCACATTGCGTAATTCGTCCCGAGCGAATTTGAAAAGATGATCGCAGGTTTCGTCACATTACCAAAGGTTTGGTAATTGATTTGAGCACCATTAGAGCTAAAAGTTGGCATTTTATTAAATCCTTAATCTTATAAATCCCCCTAAATCCCCCTGAGCGAGACTTAAGCATTGCTTTAAGTCGATGCGCAAGAAAGGGGGACTTTGAATGAGGATTAAACGCGTTCAATAATCAAAGCAATGCCTTGACCGACACCAATACACATCGAACAAAGGCCATACTTGCCACCCGTTTGTTCCAGCTGATTCAGTGCCGTGGTCACCAGACGCGCACCGGATGCACCGAGCGGATGACCCAGAGCAATCGCGCCACCATTCGGATTGACTTGGGTTGAACCGTCTTCAATGCCTAGGTCACGGGTTACGGCTAAGGCTTGAGCAGAAAAGGCTTCATTCAGCTCGATGACATCCATTTGTTCAAGCGTTAAACCGGTTTGTTTCAACAGTTTTTTAATCGCCGGTGCAGGACCAAAGCCCATGATGCGAGGTTCAACGCCGACCACCGTTGCGCCAATAATTTTGGCCCGTGGTTTTAAGCCATACTGTGCTATAGCATCATCTGAAGCAATCAGCAGGGCTGCTGCACCATCGTTAATCCCTGAAGCGTTGCCTGCCGTCACGGTACCTTCGGCTTTCACCACAGGTTTCAGCTTGGTTAAGCCTTCAAGGGTGGTTGAAGCACGTGGATGTTCATCCTTGTCAATAACAATGGCATCACCCTTACGCTGGGGAATGGTCACAGCAATGATTTCGTTGGCAAAGAATCCTCTTGCCTGAGCCGCAGCAGTGCGTTTTTGGCTTTCCAGGGCAAATTTATCCTGATCTTCACGGTTGATATTGAACTGTTCCGCCACGTTTTCAGCGGTTTGCGGCATGGTTTCGACACCATACATCTCTTTTAGCTTGGGATTGATAAAACGCCAGCCCATGGTGGTGTCTTCAAGTTTTTGGCTGCGTCCAAAGGCGCCTTCCGATTTACCCATCACCAGCGGAGCACGGCTCATGGATTCCACACCACCGGCAATAATCAGGTCTGCTTCACCGGCTTTAATGGCACGTGCTGCCATCGCCACAGCATCCAGCGATGAACCGCATAAACGGTTGACTGTGGTAGCAGGCACTTGATAAGGCAGACCCGCAAGCAGAGATGACATGCGACCGACGTTACGGTTGTCTTCGCCGGCCTGATTGGCACAGCCATAAATCACATCATCAACCTGTTCCCAGTTTACTGAGGGATTGCGATGCATCAGGGCTTTAATTGGCAGTGCACCGAGGTCATCGGCACGAACTGGGGCAAGACCACCGGCATAGCGACCGAATGGGGTACGGATGGCATCGATAATATAGGCGTTTTTCATTTCAGTTATCTTCCAGAATTCTGTATTAACTTAAGCTTGAATCGTGCTATTCGTCGCATCAATCAGCCTTGCACCCGTCATGGCCTGCAATTCTTCAAAAGACAGACCTGCAACTTTCTCAATCACTTTCATGCCGTCACTTGTCACATCAATCACGCACAGGTCGGTATAAATCCGGTCGACGCATTTTAAGCCGGTTGCCGGATAGCTGAGTTCTGCAACAATCTTGGGTTCGCCTGTTTTGGTGACATGATCGGTGGTGATAAAGACTTTTTTTGCACCCACGGCCAGGTCCATTGCACCGCCCACCGCAGGAATTGCATCAGGAGCACCGGTATGCCAATTAGCCAGGTCACCATTTTCAGCGACCTGGAAAGCACCCAGCACCGCAATATCCAGGTGACCGCCACGCATCATGGCGAAGGAATCGCCATGATGGAAGAATGAACCGCCTTCAAGCAAGGTGACAAATTCTTTACCGGCATTAATTAACTCTGGATCACGGTCTTCTTCAGCAGGAGGAGGACCGAAGGCCAGCAGGCCATTTTCAGAATGTAAAAACACGTCTTTGTCTGAAGGAAGATAGCTGGAAATCTTGGTCGGCAAGCCAATACCCAAGTTGACATAGGCACCATCGGGAATGTCCTGTGCCACACGTTCAGCAATCTGGTCACGGCTTAATTTGCTATAACTCATCTTTTAATACTCCAATGCCAATGACTATGCAGGTTTTACTGCAACCACGTGTTGAACAAAAATCCCCGGGGTGATGATGTGCTCTGGATCAAGTGCACCCAGTTCCACCACTTCGGAAACCTGGGCAATGGTGACATCGGCAGCCATGGCCATAATCGGGCCAAAGTTCCGTGCTGATTTACGGTACACCAGATTGCCCCAGCGGTCGCCTTTATGCGCTTTAATCAAGGCAAAGTCAGCCTTGATCGGGTTTTCCAGCACAAAGTCTTTGCCTTCATAGTTCAGGGTGGGTTTGCCTTCCGCCAGCAAGGTACCAAAACCGGTTGGGGTATAGATCGGACCTAAGCCCATACCTGCAGCCTGAATACGGCAGGCCAGGTTGCCTTGCGGTACCAGTTCCAGTTCGATCTTGCCGGCACGATAGATTTCATCGAATACATAGGAATCGGACTGACGAGGGAAAGAGCAGATGATTTTGCGTACCGCACCGGTTTTTAACAGTTTAGCCAAACCGTAATCACCATTACCGGCATTGTTGTTGACGATGATCAGGTCTTTAACACCCAGTTCAATCAAGCCATCAATCAGTTCAGCCGGTTGTCCAGCCGTACCGAAACCACCAATCATGATGGTTGCACCATCTTTAATTTGGGAAAGTGCTTCAGTCAGTGAAGCGGAGCTTTTATCAATCATAATGTTTCCTAGACAATCATTTGCCCATTAACTTTTAGAGCTTTGAGTTGAAGGGAGAGCAGTGCTATTCGGTTCAGGTTTATTTAAAATTAAATGTGCAATGACACCGATACAAATACCCCAAAATACGGAACTGAGCCCTAAAAAATGCATGCCAGAGGCAGTGGCTAAAAAAGTGATGAGAGCTGCATCTCGATGAGATTCATTTTTCATCGCGACAGAAATATTGGTTGCAATCGCACCCAGTAAAGCCAGACCTGCTAATGCAGCAACCAGCTCTTTAGGCAGTAAGCTGAACAACATGACAATACTGCCGGCAAATAAACCGCCTAAAATGTAAAAAATACCGTTGGCGATTCCGGCGATATAACGTTTGTCTTTTAGTTCATGTGCATCTTTACCCATACATAAAGCAGCCGTGATAGAGGCCAGAACGATGGTAATCCCACCGACACAAGCGACTGCCAAGGACGCAATACTGGTTGCCGTGATAATCGGTTTAGCCGGAGTGTCATAACCACTGAGTTTCATGATGGCCATACCCGGTAAAAACTGACCGGAAAGACTGACCAGAATCAGGGGAATGGCCAGATTCAGGGTTGAATTCCAGGTCCATTCAGGGGCAATAAATTGCGGAATGGCGAGAGTGAAATTGACATCCACCGGATTCATCTTGCCTAAAACCAGACTTAGAACCACACCTGAAACGAGTACCCAAACCATGGCATAGCGTGGCACTAAACGCTTTGCAACGAGAAACACCATCAGCATGCCAAAAACAATCATCGGCATGGTGTCAGTTGCAGTAAACAGCCCCAGACCAAACTGAAAAAGGATTCCGGCCATCATGCCAGCTGCGACATCTTGAGGAATCCATTTCAATAATTTGTCGAAATAGCCGGTAATTCCAATCAAAAAAATCACCACAGCAGAAGTGATGTATGCAGCGATGGCTTCATTCAATGAAATATTGGGGAACAGGGTTACCAGTAAAGCCGTTCCCGGTGCAGACCATGCGGTAATCACCGGAACTTTATATTTAATCGAAAGAAAAATACCGGCAACAGCTGCACCAATTGAAATCCCCCATATCCATGAAATCATCATGGCACTGGAAACTTGCGCTTTCTAGGCGGCTTGGAAAAAAATGATGAGTGGACCTGAATAGGAGATCAGCACGGCCAAAAATCCTGCGACCGTGGCTGAAATGGACCAGTCATCTTTTAATGTTTTAAACAGGGATGCCATTGGGCTATTGCCTCCATGCGTAGATTTCAATGATCCTGCTGAATTTCGATGAGATCAGGTTTAACCCTGATCGCCACCACCTACAGGAACCACAGTTCCTGTCATATATGAAGATTCATCTGAAGCCAAAAATACAATGACATTCACTTGTTCTTGAATGGTGCCATAGCGCCCCAAGAAAGTACGCTCAATAGTTTGATCAACGACTTCTTGCATCCAGGCTTGTTCATTTTCAGACAGTGGGTTAGCATTACGCGGCACTTTACGTGGTGGCGCTTCGGTTCCACCTGTTGCCACCGCATTGACACGAATTCCATCTTTGGCATGTTCAAATGCAAGGGCAGCGGTTAAACCATTTACCCCGCCTTTAGATGCAGAGTAGGGCACACGATTAATACCACGTGTTGCAATAGATGAAACGTTAACAATCGTACCTTTTTGATTTTTAATCATTTCAGGTAATACTGCCCGGCAACACCACAAGGTCGGGAACAACGAACGATTCACTTCCTTGATAATTTCCTGTTCAGAAAACTCTTCGAAAGGTTTCATCCAGATTGCGCCACCGACATTGTTGATTAGTGCATCGACACGGCCATAAGTGTCCAGCGCTTTTTCAACGACAGACTGGGCTCCGGCAAACGTTTCCAGATCAGCCTGGATGGTGACAGCATCGCCACCCAGTTCTTCAATTTCAGCTAACACTTCTTCCACATAAGGAGAAAGGTCAGCCATAACGACTTGTGCGCCTTCGCTGGCAACTTGCAGCGCGACACCGCGACCGATGCCTTGCGCAGCACCGGTCACAATGACAACTTTGTTCAAAAATCTTTGATTTGAAGTCATATTTTTTTAACTCATGAACCAATCTTTATATGTGCGATTAAAAAACCTTTAAATTTGATTTAGGAAAGACGGAGTCTTACTTTTATAAATCAACATGAGGTTTAACCTTCGGTTCGATCTACTTTTGTTTTGGCAAAAGTAGGCAAAACCATTGTCATCCGCTGAACTCGTCTATTGCATCGTGTAAATTAAATTTTTCGCAGAAACTTAGATGTATCTAAATTTGGTTTGCCTCGTACAGCAGCGGACGACGTTTACGCGTATCAAATAGTTTCTAAACAAATACGCATCTTCAAATCATTAATTCGCAGAGAATTTTTCAAACAGGAAGCTTGCAGGTTTAACACCTTTAGCATCTAACCAGCCACGCACGGCTTCTACCATCATTACAGGGCCACACAGATAAATATCGACATCACCTGCATTTAACCAGTCATTTTCAATATGACCGGTCACATAACCTTTACGCTCATGTGCAGATTCTGGGTTGGCAATAACTGTACGATATTCAAACCACGAGAATTTTTCTTGAAGTTCATTCAGTTTTTCAATCGCCACCAGGTCAAAGTCATTGGTTACTCCAAAAACTAAACGTACTGGATGTTCTGAACCTTTTTCTTCTAAAACTTGCAACATTGACATAAATGGCGCAATGCCTGTACCACCTGCAAGCATTAACACAGGACGGGTGATTGGGCGTAAGTAAAAACTACCAAACGGACCAGCAAAGGTTATCTTATCGCCCACTTTGGCATTACTACTTAAGAACTCGCTCATTTTGCCGTTTGGTACGTTACGTACCACAAAGCTGGTTAAACGGTTAGCCGGTTTAGAGCTGAAAGAATAAGAACGGGTTTCAGCGGTTCCGGGAATACCGATATTGACATATTGACCCGCAAGGAAATGAATATCCGACTGACCTTCATCTAACTGGATGTCAAAGGTGATGGTCGAGTCAGATAAATTTTCTACACGCGCCAAAATGCCTTGGAAAGCGTGAATTTCAGTTTTGCATACTTCAGATGATGCCTGTATTTGGAATACTGCATCCGAAGTGGGTTTACACTGACAGGCCAGGATATAACCTTCAGCCGCTTCTTCAGGGGTTAATGCATCTTCAATATAAGTTTCTTCAGGCAGGTCAAACGAACCTGATTCACAAAACGCACGACACGTTCCGCAAGCACCATCTCGACAGTCCAGAGGGATATTGATCTTTTGACGATATGCTGCATCAGACAGGGTTTCGCCCTGAGCGACACTGATAAAACGTGTAACGCCATCTTCAAATTGAAGTGCAACATTGAGGTTTGACATGGCTGGAATCCTTTAAATATTTAAAACTGTAGTCAGTCTTCAGCCTAGCTTCGATAGAAGATGTCCATTTGGCTGAAGACTGTGTTGCATGTTTCTAGAGATGGTAAATATCAATGACTTGATTGATATAATCGTTTTTCAGTACCACGTATTTGTTTAAAATTTGTGGTCTATCGCCTGAAAAATCGATTTCATAACGAGACATACCGAAGTAGCTGTAACTTGTTTTGTAACGGAAGCTCAAAGTATTCCAGTTAAAACGTACAGTCACCTTGTCGCCATCACGTTCCACAATTTCAATATTGCTGAGGTTGTGGCTGGTACGTGTATCCGGCATGGTTGCAGAAGAACGTTCAGTCTTGATCCGGAATACGCGGTCTTCTAAACCTTGACGGTCAGGGTAATAAATCAGGGAAATTTCAGACTGAGGATCTGTGGTCAGTTTGTCGTCATCATCCCAAGCCGGCATCCAGAATTCTGCGGATAGGGCATAACACTGTAACCAGTCATCCCATTGTTCATCATCCAAAAAGCGCGCTTCTTGATAGATGAATTGAGCGATTTTTTCTAAAGAGATTGTGTCTAAAGTCGCTGCAACATTCATGCGCTTTCTCCTTCAAGTTCAGCCAGTTCTTTTTCAGAACTAATCGCTTCTTTCATTAGCTGTAACCAGTGTTCATGCTGAGCAAGATACAAACCTTCGTCTTCAGTTTTAATGCCTGAAAGTTTTGGTTTTAAACCAATTTCATTGGCTGCATCATCCGGACCTTGAATCCAGTGTTTAGAGCCACGGCTCATATCGTTCCATTCCAGCGCGATACCGGCATAACCCGCCTGACAGGCACGGAATTCCTCCAGGTCATCAGGGGTTGCCATACCTGATGCGTTAAAGAAGTCTTCATATTGACGAATACGACGGGTACGCGCTTCTTTGTCTTCACCGATAGGTGCGATACAGTAAATGGTCACTTCAGTTTTACTTGGAGATATAGGACGAAGTACACGAATTTGTGAACCGAACTGATCCATAAAATAGACGTTTGGATAAATACACAGATTACGGGAACGCTCAATCATCCATTTCGCCATAGCCGCACCAAATTTTTCGGTATATTCCTCAGCTTTCGGGAAATTTGGACGGTCTTCAGGATTGCCCCATTGTGTCCAAAGCAGCATGTGACCATTGTCAAAGCCATAAGAACCGCCGCCTTGTTTACCCCAAGAGCCTGCGCTCATTGCGCGAACATTATCACCCGCTTGTTTTTCTTTGCGCTGTTGAGTTGTGGCTGCATAGTTCCAGTGAACGGCAGAAACATGGTAACCATCGGCACCATTTTCAGCAGTGAGTTTCCAGTTACCGTCATAGGTATAAGTCGATGCACCACGTAGCACTTCAAGACCTTGATCAGACTGATCAACAATCATGTCTATAATTTTGGTTGCTTCGCCCAGGTATTCTTCCAAAGGCTGAACATCCGGGTTTAAGCTGCCAAACAAGAAACCTTTATAGTTTTCAAAACGGGCTACTTTTTTCAAGTCATGCGAACCGTCTTTATTAAAGCAGTCTGAATATCCGGCATCAGCAGGATCTTTTACTTTTAATAATTTACCCGAGTTGTTAAATGTCCAACCGTGGAAAGGGCAAGTATAGGTCGCTTTATTGCCTTTTTTATTACGACATAGTTGTGCGCCACGGTGTGAACAGGCATTAATCATGGCATTCAATTCACCTGCACGGTTACGCGCAATGATGATTGGTTGACGGCCAATATAAGTGGTATAGAAATCGTTATTATTTGGAATTTGGCTTTCATGTGCCAGGTACACCCAATTGCCTTCAAAGATATATTTCATCTCTAAATCGAATAAGGCCTGATCTGTGAATACTGAACGATGAAGCTTAAATTCACCTGTTTCATAGTTTTCAACAAGTAATTCATCAATGCGATCGAGATGGCTGGTGTTAATTACAGGAATACGTGGCATGTCCGTTCTCCGACTTTCCAAATTTGGGCAAGTCCCCGAAATGTCATTAAATTGACATCTCGGTTCCTTATTATGAGGTCATTAAGCGCTTGCGCGACGACGTTCTACTTCAGTCGATGGCACAGTTTCAGCATCTTTCACAAGTTCAACATTGAACTGGATGTGTTTGAATGCTTTGTTCAGGCCACGTTTTGCAATTTCAGCTTCGTCTGTTACATCTACAGCTGTTGCAACTAAACCGTCGCGAGTTGCGAATGCAAAGTCATCCCAAAGGTACTTGTCGCCTTCGATGTTGAATTGCGTGGTCAATTTGCGGTAGCCTGGTGCAGATACAAAGTAATGCACATGAGAAGGGCGGTTACCATGACGACCCAATTTATCCAGTACTAACTGTGTTGTACCTTCTGGTGGGCAACCGTATCCAACTGGCATTGTCGTTTGAGCGACATATTGACCATTGACATCGCTTAAAATAGAACGGCGCAAGTTGAAATCAGATTGTGACTTGTCAAAGAATGAATAGTTACCCAGGCTGTTGGCATGCCAAACTTCAACTTTAGCACCTTCAATAATGTTGCCTTCAGTATCCGTTACTGTACCTTCGATGAATAGTGTTGGGGCTTTACCTTCCTCACTACCGTCATCCATACGTGCAAAGCCAACTGATTCAGGTGCGCCTGCTACATACAATGGACCTTCAATGGTACGTGGCGTACCACCCGTAATACCCGCTTTAGCATCTGCTTCATCTGCACGTAAATCTAAATAGTGCTCTAAGCCTAAACCAGCAGCCAATAAACCCAATTCGTTGGCTTGACCTGCATCTGTAAAATATTCCAGACCTTTCCACAATTCAGTTTGTGAAATATCCAGGTCTTCAATCGCTTGGAAAAGATCACCCAATAAACGCACAACAATCTGTTGTACACGTTCATCGACAGGTCCTGTCGCTGTGTCGACATTCATTTTTTTTACAAGTGCATCAATTTCTTGGCGATTCATACTATTGCTCCTGAAGTATGTCTTCATTTTGAGTGGCAAACTCTATTAGCTTTTATATTGG
>Ga0308160_10005654_pt1 | contig 12969 bp, 12 predicted proteins | sample PhyFR1_FD_201036 | JGI IMG/M metagenome (GOLD analysis project Ga0308160, IMG submission 201036) | Phyllosphere microbial communities from UC Gill Tract Community Farm, Albany, California, United States - DLSLF.R1 | ecosystem: Host-associated > Plants > Phyllosphere > Unclassified | place: USA... | reverse complement strand
GCGCGCAGCGGCACACGCACCAGCAGTCATCTGGCCGAACTCGTTGACGGGCACCTCTTCGTCGACGACCGAGAGCGTCTTGGTGTGGCTCACGCGGCGGGACATGACGTTTTGAGGGCGAAGCGGGCAGGCGGGCGGGCAGAGGGACGCGCGGTGCTGAGCGGGACGCGGGCAGGACCGAGCGAAGGGGGTGATGAATCGACTTGGAGCGAAGCCAAGAGGATGATGCCGGGAAGGCTTGATTCGAGACGAGAGGAGGGACCGGGAGGCAGTGCTCGAGCGAGAAGGAGAGGGGGGAGGACGTCGACCGGGTCGGTGAGACTGGGCGACTCTGTGGGTGGGTCGAGTTGTTGGCTCGGATGCGAGAGGAGGCGTCAGAGGCGAGCGGGCGAGGCGGGCGGGCGGGCAACCTCGCGGCAAGTTTTTGTGGCGAAGGGAGAGAGGGAGGAGGGACGCGGCCGGCGCGAAGAGAGCGAGAGAGAGAGCGAGCACGAGCAGCGAGAAGAGAGAGAGAGAGAAGCGAGTGAGTGGGCGAAGGGGAGGAGGGGGCGGGCGGGCGCCAGCAGAGGTGCTAGAGGCGCGCGCGTGCCGTTGCGAACGCCTCGCGCGCCTGGCACGGCGTGCACGGTGAGACGGCCGGCACGGAAATAGGGTCTCACGCCTGAGCAGGCGTGCGTCGACGTGCACCCGTCTGCCTTCGTCCGCGTCCGGCCAGCACAGGCAGGCAGGCGGTCGAAGGCAGCTGGAAGGGACGCGTCGCAAAGGAGGCGCAGCTGTACCCACACCCTGAACGCCCTTCAAGTGCAACTCATGTCGCAGCGAGTTGCGCCAGCAGTGAAAGGCTAGCCAACGAGCTTTGCGATGGCTGCCGGCCTGCGTCGTCCCGCCTCCGCTCTGTCGCCCTGCTCTCCCCTGGCCAGGCAGAGCCTTGTGTGCTCTCTCTGCTTTGTTCGACCGCATCAGTCGAAGTCCATAGGCGAGGCATGCCAGCAGGCTGCAGTGAGGCAGTCTCGACAATCTCTCTCTTACGCACAGGCCGTAAACCGCCCAGTAAAGCCCCATCGTAACTTCCGTCCGTCCCGCGCGGCCGCGCCGGTCTGCCGGAGAGCGCGGCGGCCTGATAGGTCCGATGTCCTTGATCGTCCGCCTGGCCCCTCCCTCGCCGCCTTACCTACACACACCACCAACTCCCAACCCCACATACGCCATGCTTCGACGCAGCACACGACCGGCGAGCGCGCTTTGTCAGTAGGCCTTCTGTGCCCCGGACCTCGATTGCGCCGATTGCTCGCCCGCATCGGAAGACTGCCTTGGCTGACCCTGCCCACCACCCCGCCTGCCTGCCTCCCCCTCGTCACTCTTGCTCCCGCGCCTCTCTCGCTCCGTCTAGGCCGCGCCGCCCCTTCGCTCGCCTCGAGCTCACGCCTGCCTGTCGTCGGTGCCGTCAGCCAGGCTCGGTCGCTCGCGACGGCGACCGACGCCCCGCCCGTCCGGCACTACGGCGGCCTCAAGGACCAGGACCGCATCTTCACCAACGCCTTCAACCGGCACGACTTCGGCATCAAGGGTGCCATGGTGCGTCCCTCCTGCTTCGCAGAAGCCCATCGAGGCCGATCGACAGCCTTGTGCTGGTCTGCCCGCCTCGGCCGGCCGTCGCTGACGCTCATTGGCTTGCCCGATCGGTCTCCGTGCGCAGGCTCGCGGCGACTGGCACAAGACGAAGGAGATCCTCCTCAAGGGCGATTCGTGGATCATCGACGAGGTCAAGAAGTCGGGTCTCCGCGGCCGCGGCGGCGCCGGCTTCCCTTCCGGCCTCAAGTGGAGCTTCATGAACAAGCCCGGATGGGAGAACGACAAGCGGTCCGTCCCTGGCATGCTCGGTTGCTAGGCTCGAGGAGCGCGTGTGCGCCGACTGACGCCCTCCGGCCCGATCGTCCGCTCACTCGTCCGCGCGCGCCCGTCCATCCGTCGCTCGTCCCCAGCCCGCGCTACCTCGTCGTCAATGCCGATGAGGGCGAGCCCGGCACCTGCAAGGACCGCGAGATCATGCGCGGCGACCCGCACAAGCTCGTCGAGGGCTGCCTCGTCGCCGGCCGCGCCATGAATGCCACGGCTGGTGCGCTTCGGCTCCTCCCTTGCTGCGCTCGCCGGATCGCCGCTGACCTCCTCGAGCCACTCCCCCCTTGCCAGCGTACATCTATATTCGCGGCGAGTTCTACGACGAGGCCTCGCACGTCCAGCAGGCCATCAACGAGGCCTACGCCGCCGGCTTCCTCGGCAAGGACGCCTGCGGCTCGGGCTACGCCTTTGACGTCTACCTCCACCGGGGTGCGGGCGCCTACATCTGCGGCGAGGAGACGGCCCTGATCGAGTCGATCGAGGGCAAGCAGGGCAAGCCCCGGCTGAAGCCGCCGTTCCCGGCTGACGTCGGCCTCTTTGGCTGCCCGTCGACCGTCGCCAACGTCGAGACGGTCGCCGTGGCCCCGACGATCGCCCGCCGCGGCGGCGACTGGTTCGCCGGCTTTGGCCGCGAGCGCAACCAGGGCACCAAGCTCTTCTGCATCTCGGGCCACGTCAACAACCCTTGCGTCGTCGAGGAGGAGATGAGCATGCCCCTCCAGGAGCTCATCGACAAGCACTGCGGCGGCGTCGTCGGCGGCTGGGACAACCTGCTAGGGTAAGCCTTTTCGGAAGCCTCTCTGCGGCTTCCAGCCTTGCTGACACACCGCGCTCACTCTCTCTCTCTCGCTCTCTTTTGCGATGCAGTATTATCCCTGGCGGCTGCTCTGTCCCGATCATGCCCAAGCACGATTGCGAGACGGCTCTGTGCGTCCTTGGCCTTCGTTTGCGCCGATCGCTCATCGGCTGACTTTTGCGGCCCTCTTTCACCAGGATGGACTACGACTCGCTCAAGGACCTCGGCTCCGGTCTCGGCACGGGCGCCGTCATCGTCATGAACAAGCAGGCCGACGTCGTTGCCGGCATCTCGCGCTTCGCCAAGTTCTACAAGCACGAGTCGTGCGGCCAGTGCACGCCTTGCCGCGAGGGCACGACCTGGATGGCCAACATGATGTCGCGCTTCGTCGAGGGCCGCGGGTCCGAGCGCGAGATCGACATGCTGCTCGAGCTCACCAAGCAGGTCGAGGGCCACACGTACGTCGTCTCTCGCTCAACGCCTTTGGTCTGACGAACGCTGACACCGACACTCGCTCCTGTAGCATCTGCGCTCTCGGCGATGCCGCTGCATGGCCGATCCAGGGCCTGATGAAGCACTTCCGGCCCGAGGTCGAGGCTCGCATCCGCTCGTACCGCGAGCGCAACGGTCGGTCCCTGCTCGTAGATCTCGACACCCGTCGTGGCCCGTCGCTAATCTCGCTTGGCCCTGCCTCACTTTGCATGCAGGCGACGTGCTTTTCGGCGGAGCGCTCGCCTCTGGTCTCGACCCCTCGAAGGCAGTCTCGCCCCACCTCGGTGCTTACCAGATTGGAGCCCCCCCGTCGTCTTGAAAGCCATTGGGTTCCGACGAGCTGTCGCGAGGAGGTCGGGACGGCGGCCAGACGAGGAGTGCGCCGCCGCCCCCAGTATTTTATCATGACTCGATTTCCGTGTTGAAGAGCGTCGACGCCCGTCGAGCAGGAGTTCGGCGGCAGGCCAGCTGCGAGTGCAGCAGACAGGCGGAGCGGGCCTTGAGGCAGGCGTTGCGCGGGGCGCGTTTGAGCGGCGCGGCACGTCCCGCCGCCGTCGCGACCCTGACCATCACTTCGCGTAGCTCAAGTCCTCTCTCGCCCCTTCGGCTCTTATGCCTGGCCGGTGCCGACGACCGCCTTAGATGGCCTCAGATCTGCTCGCCCAGACGACGACCGAGTCGCTCGGCCACCTGCTTCAGGTCGTTGCCTACGACCTTGCCCGTGCGTCGTCCGTCCCTCTTGAACGCGCGACCCGAGCGCCATCGGCCAGCCGCTGAGCTTTGCCCGCCATCTCTCGCAGCCCCTGGCGGGACCTACATCGATCAGCTCGACGAGGCCGTCCAGGCTGCGACCGACCGGATTGAAGGACTCGGCCAGGGCCAGGAAGGCTTCCGCCGGGGGGACATGGTCGAGATCCAGGGCCCGGCCGGTGCTGGTGCGTCGCTGCTCTCGTACACGCAAAGGTCAGCCCCGCCGACACTGACGCACGCCCGACCCGGCTCTCATCATCTTCGTTCGCAGGCAAGACCGAGCTCCTCTACTTTCTCGCTCTCACTCGTGCCCTCCCTTACCGGCCGACGCTCTCGCCGCGCTCGCCCTCGACGCACCGGGCGTTCCCGACGCCAGTCCTCCTCGGCGGGCACGGCCAGACGGTGCTCGTCTTCTCAGCCGACGCCGGTGGCTTCTCGCTCGTCCGGCTCGGCGCGCTGCTTCGTGAATACATCAGCGGCAAGTACGAGCTCGCTGCGGCTGACTGCTGGGGCGAGGCCTACACGCCGGCTCAGCGCGCCAGCTGGCTCGGCGTCCGGCAGGCGGTTGAGGCCGTCGTCCGCGAGGCGCTCGGCCGCGTCCGCGTCTGCCGCATCGCACGGCCGGACGGCTGGGCCCTCGCGACCGCACTCGGTCGGATCGAGGACGTCATCCTGACCGAGCTGGCCGACGAGGACGAGCTCGGGCTCGTTTGCGTCGATGGCTTCGGCGCAGCCTTCTGGCCTGATGCGCATGCCGCGAGGACAGTCGCGAGCGCGCCGGCCGTCCCTGGTAGCACGGCGGCTCCCATCGGTGGTTCGACGAGCCGGTCGGTCTCGGCGCTCGCTCAGTCGCCGATGTACCACGCGCTCGACGTGCTCACCTACGTCCGGCAGACCTTTTCGCCGCTCGTCGTCCTGACGACGCAGCTCCTCCCCGGCGGCGGCGTGGCGGGCCGGACGACGAAACACCTGCCCTACCCTTACACCCACCCCTTTCCGGCCCCTCGGTCCTCAACCGCCCTCCCGCCCGTCTACCCGCCCCAGCCACCCGACGGCCTACGGCCCATCACCCACCTCATCACGCTCGATCTGGTTGCGCTCGCACCACTGGGCACGCAGAGAGGCCCGCAGGCCGTCCGGAGGGAGGAAGATCGTCGGACCGCCGAGCAGCAGAAGCTCATCGTCCGCGGCAGGCTCCGTGTCGTCGGCGACGCCGGCAGGGAGGCCGCCTGGGAGGGTCGTGTCGGCGGCCGGGGCCTGCATGCATGAACCTGTGCGAGACGAGCGAGGGCACAATGGTATCCGTTTGGAAAGGGAAAGGGGCAGGGGGGGGGGGGGTATCGTGACGAGATCGAGGGTGTCTAGATGATGAGGGAGTGAAGTGGCTGCGGCGGATCAGATGCGCAGACGGCTAGCAACCGCCCAGCAGTCTGTTGGCCGGCAGCGGCGCGTTGTCGGTCAACTGCGCCCACGTCGTGAGGTTCGAGTTCTCGTAACCCTCCCGATAGCGCGCAATGTAGTCTGCGGTGGGAAAGTCTTCTGGGTCGCAGCTGCAGAAGCGGTGATGCGTCAGGAGACGGTGCGCGTGGAAGACGTGGCTCGGACGACGCACCCGATGTTGCGCTTCATGGGGTCCTGGTACACTCGGATGTAGTCGACGTCCATCGCCAGCGGGCTGCGCAATGCACGAGTCAGCTCACGAGCGGCAGAGAGACGCAGACCTTGGCCAGCGACGGAACTCACAAGAGCCTATGGGTCGGCGGCAGGAGGGCAACGAGTCGAAGGTCGTCAGCCAGAATGTTGCGCGGCAAGGGGCAGACGGAAAAGGATGCTGCGCACGGCAGCAGGTTCTCCCAGTCGATCGAAGTAAAGCTATACGAGATGGCGTGGTTGATGATGATGTAAAGCGGCTCCTCGGGCACCGGCCTCGCGCTGATGTCGATCTCAGGCTGCGCGCGCATGCCGTCGGCCTTGACCGTCCACGACGGCTTGTCGTCGCTGAACCACCTGCGATTGGCAGTAGGGAAGGAGCAAACTGTTCAGTTTGGAGCTGCAGCAGCCGGCTGGGCGTTAGCGGGCTTACGTGATGTAGCCTGGATCGGGGGCCATTCGCAGGAAGGGTGCATCAGTCATTGAAAAAGCGTGAGACGCACGATAGACGACGCTGGCGCACCGTCGAGGCCCGGCTCGTACTCGAACGCAAAGACCGAGAAGCAGCCCGTGTGCCGCCCGCCTCCGGGCGCGTACTCGTAGCACAGCTGGTTGGTCTCGGTCAAGCCCGAGGTCGACATCTGGTACTGGCCGCCGGAGTACGAGTTGAGGCGCGAGATGGTCGGGTCGTAGAAGTGCTGCAGGGAAATCATCTGTGTCAGAGGCAGGTCGAGCGAAGGTTTGACTCAAACGGAGGCGACGCACCGCGTTGTCGTTGGTGTCGTTTAGCCAACGATACCTCAGGTTGAAGGGTGCGTATTGCGAGCTCTGCGACACTTCGCCCCGGAGCGAGTCGTGATCAACCTGGGGCTCGATCAGGTCGATCTAAGAGAAATCAGAGTCGGTTAGCGCTTAGTCTCAGTTTCGGGTCCCGAGACGCCGACCCACCTCTGGCGCGCCGCGGCCCTTCCAGATGCCGTCGGCCTTCTTCGGTCCGGGGTGCGTCCCGTCGTCCGGGCAGGTGCAGGCTGACAAGCGCTGGCCGGGAAGGTAGGAGAGGGGTTCGTTCCACTGATTGCCCGTCCTGAGGATGGCCGGCGTGCCGTCCGGGAGCGTCTGGTTCGGTAGCGTGCCAGCGTCGCACGCGTCGTACGAGTAAGGCCACGTGCCCTCGAGCGTGCCGCCGTAGCCGACGCGTCCGAGGTTGCCCATCGTCCAGATGGCGGGCCAGAGCCCGTCTGTGCAGCGTCGAGCCGATCAGCCGTCTGTTGCTGGTCGCTGAAAGACCAACAGGGTGGACGCACAGACATCCGGCCGGCCGGGCAGGCGAACCGAAGCCTCGATGCGACCGCCGGTGAAGCAAAACTTGTTCCAGGAAGAGATCTCGCCGCCCTGGTGGTAGAGGTCGTGGGTCGTGATGTTGGAGAGCGTGAGCCGCAGGAAGCCGTTACTCTCGTCGTCCGGGTCCGGCACGGTCGTCACTGCCGCGGGCGAGTAGTACTCGAGATCGTTTGTGCTCCAGGCGTGCTGATGGGAGAGAAGGTGATGTCAGACTGGCTGCTCGCTCAACAGCTTCCAAACCGGGCGACTGACGAGGTCTTGCGCTGAGTTTTGCAGACACGCAAAGGAAAAGCATGTCAGCAGAAGGGCGGCCGAACAAAGCTCAGAACTCGGACGGACCCTCCCAATACGGGTCGTCTGCGGGACGGCAAGGACCAAGGGCGGAGAGGGATCAGCAGCAGCTGGAACGAAGACACGCATGTCGAACTCTGCGACCGACCTCCGGGCCAAAAAGTCCGACCCGGCGTGTCGAACTCATCCGAAAAGACGAGGTCCCAAGTCTCACCGGTCTGGGTGACCATCGTCTGTTGGCCGAGTGGGGAGATATGGTCAGACGCCAGCTGTCTGAGCGAGGACATGTCTCTGCGCGCACGTAAGCATCCCGGGGCGTGTCGGCGTCGACGAGGCCAAAGTCTGCAAGCGGGTGCAGTGCGAGTCCGTCTAAGCAAAACGGTCACGAGGATGGAGACAAGGCACGCACTTCCGATGACGACGGGGGCCTGGCCGCTTGCATTGACGCCGCCGAGGCTGATGGGCGCGTTCAAGGCATCAGGTCGACCGATCGGATGACGAGGGGTAGAGGGAGGCAGTGCGCCACTTACTTGAAGGCACCCCTCGTCTTGGGCTGATGACTCCTCGCCCAGACGAGTATTGGGTAGCCGCCGCTGCAGATTGTTGGAGGGCGCGGTCAGGATAGGCGCTCAGAAAGTCGACGGCAAGCACGCGCACAAGAGCATGAGGAGCGCTCCGAGCAGCAGGCTGAGCGTCAGGTAGTTGGCGATGCCGCGGAAAGAGAAGAAGTCGTGCTGCGCAGGACGGGACGTCTTGTCAGCGCGGTCGGATCGTCGAGCCAGAATCAAGCCAGAAGAGAAGAGGGCGGGACCGACTTGCAGGCCGTCTGGCTTGCTTGGGTCGTGGAGCCAGTCGTCCTCGTCGTCTTCCAGTGAGACGGTCCAGGCAGAGGAAGTGGAGGCAGGCGCTGCGCCGCCGACGATGGGATAGGCCGCCGTCAGATTCGAGGGCTGGTGGGTAGAGTATGGTCGGAGAGGTCAGTCTTGCGCTAAGAGGACCGAGGAGGGAAAGAGGCGGCGACGCACGAGTTGCCCTCCTCGGCTGATGTAGGCTTCGGTCGTGGCGCTACTCCGCCTACTGCCGAGAGTCAACGGCACATGGGCTTCGGAGCCGAGGTCCCCATCCGCCCGCGAGTGATAGCGAGCGGCGCCAGAGGCGTGGCCGCTGTAGTGGAGAGGCTGGCTGCTCGAGGATGAGGATGACCGCATGACTGCTGGGAAGAGAAAGGGGGGGGGGGGGAGAGGTCGCCGAGGACGTTTGAGGGCAAGAGCAGAAGGGCAAGCACGTCTTGACCTCTACCTGGCAAGCAGCGCCTTTCGCCGGCGAATTCAGCGCGCCCCTCAGGGAAGGTCAGCAGCGTCGATGCAGGCGGAAGGGTGACCGTCGTCGCCTCCAAAGTCGACGCGAGTGTGCAATCGAGCGTCGTTAAATCGGGTCACCGCCGCCCGTCCCTGGTGGAGGCTTGCGAGAGCAAGCGATGCCAGGTCGGCGCCAGGAAGGCGCACAGACCGGGAAGCAGCCTGCGATTTTGGTGGAGGCGGGCAAGGTGGTGGAGAAGGGTTATCGTGCGGGGCGAGGAGGCGGAGCCGGCGGGACATGCCCCACGGGCGAAAAAGGCCGACGTCGGCGATATGATCTGACGCCCCCTCCTCCCCTCCTCCACTAAGTCGCCCAGTCGAATCGCAAAGCGCGAGCCGCTTGTCGTTGGCGAAAGGCCGAGGATGTAGTCGTCGAGCGGTCGATGAAGGGTAGAGGCTAAGGGGACGCGATCCAGCGCTATACGATGCGCTCGCCAGCTCGCGACTGCAGGCGCGTGAGGGGAGTTACGGTCAGCGTCGGCGCGCCGTCACCGGATCAAGCGCTGGCGAAAGACTGACGAAGGCACGCGCGCTCTCGAGGACGGCGCTGTAGTCGAGGCCAGCGAAACGGTCAGGGCCGAGGCTGGGGCCGGCTCGCGAGCCGTCGTCGCCGTCGACACCCTCGTCGAGAAGGGCGAGCAGGACTTTGGCCGACCACCAGAAGGGCAGAGCCTCGTGGCAGAACTGGACCTCGACCGAGACCGACGCCGTAGGGCTGTCGGAAGCGACGGTTGAGAGCCCGTCAAAGTCGTAGCCGCGCCTCCACTGTATGATCAGAAGTCCCTCCAGATCAGCTCAAGACCGCGGGAAAGACGAGGACCAGGCGACGCACCAGATCGAGCGCCGTCGCGAGCAGTGGCCGCATGTCGTCGCCCGTCGCCCACCAGGCCCAGCGAGGGAGTGCTCCAGCCTCAGCCCGAGCCTTGCCCTCGCCGAGATCGATCGTCTCCCGGAGGATGACAAGGACGAGGCAGAGTCTTGCAAAGGGCCCGCAGCGCCAGTTGTCCTGCGGCCGGCAGGCGGCCGCGACGCTCCCGCGGGGGTCAAACAAGGTCGCCAGGCCGTCGGCGAGCGTCCGATCAGAGAACGGGTAAGCCTCCGTCGCGACGGCCCAGGAGACGGCGTCTGGCGCGCTCCAGATCGGGTCTGGCGCCGGTAAGGGGAAGTCGGCGAGCTCGGACGCGGCGATGAGACGGGGGCTGGCCGACTCGGCCGAGGCAAGCGTGTCGAGGATCAAGTAGATGAAGGCCGTCCTGCGACAAGGGCGGGTCAGCTGCTAAACCGACGGGATGTGATGGCGGAAGCTGTGCGCACCTGCGGGCCGTCTCGGCCTGGATCCAACGCCTCCACCGGTGATCGAGCCCATGGACAGACTCGCCGTCATCGAGGGTCGGCGAGACGTGCGACTTGCGCGCGTCAAAGAGACCGATCTGGCGCGCGACCTGTTTTGCACGGGAGCTAGGCGTCAGCCTTCGTTGCCGAGCGACGCCTGAGCGCAGGGAAGAGGGGGCGTCACCGTTGTGCACGTCGCCAGATGCAAGTAGCCCTGGCGCCGCTGGTCGAGGTGGTCCGACAGGAGCAGCGTGCTGTGGTAGATGAGGAGCGCCTGCGTGAGGCCGACATTGTAGTCGGTGAAGCGCTCGCCTCTTGAGGCTGCGACGCCGGCGACGAGGTGATCCGTCTTGGACAACCTGATGAGCGAGCTGAGGCCGTCCCAGGCGGAGGCCTCGCTGTCGTCTGCGAGTGCGACCGCCCTCGCCGGCTTGCCGCAGCCAGCGATCGCCATGGAGACGCAGGGCGCTATGCTGCTAAGGGCGAAGGTCGGTCCGTGAAGGAAGGGCAGGTGCGGGATGACGAGCCGGAGCGTGCGCCGGGCCGTCTTGGACAGGACGCGCAGGTTGGGCAGGTGCCAGTGCTCGACTAGGGAAACGAAGCGACAGCGGTCAGCCGATGATCCGTGAGGAAGCGAGTTTGAGCCGGCTTTCCGATCGACGCACCTCCGTAGAGGCACCCGCCGAGCGATTTGAGGTCGATGTGAAACGGGTCGAGCGGCGAGACGTCGTACGTGTCGGCCTTTGCGCGACCGCGTCGGAGGCCGGCCTCGGAGCCGAGGATCTGCGCATCGCGCCAGAGCGAGTCGTGCGAGAGGGCGATGGTCCACTGATCGGCGACGGTCGAGCGAGACGATCGATGGCTTGAGCTGGCCGGTCGGGCTGGCGAGGCAGCAGGCGACGCGCCGCCCCCGAAGGTTGCCACGTGAGCGCTGGCGTCGCGGCTCTGCGAGAGGTCGTCGTGTTGCTCCCAGAGAACAGAGGCACCTGGGTTGAGCGTCTCTCCAGCACTGTTGCTTGGGGACAGGAAGGCGAGGCTGGCTTGAGCTGGATCGGGGAGCGCAGACGCCTCGAAGTCGGCGTCGAAGGAGGTAGGCGTGACGAGCGGAAAGGTGGCCGTCGGCGCCAGCGGGGACGGCGGAGACTCGCTGGCGAGCAGGCCGTAGGACGACTGCGAAGGAGGACGTACGTCGGTTTGGCCGGCGAGGCCGAGTTGGGGCGGCGCCGTGTCAGCCGCGGTGACGAGGCGAGCGGACGTCCTCTGCGAGCCGGTACGGCTGGTGCCAGCTACCGGCCTGGTCGACAGGCTCTCTGCAACGGCAGCGGAGCCGTGCGGTGCCGCCCCCACCGGAGCCTGCGCTGCGGCAAGCCTGCTCGTGCCACCGCCGCTCGACGGTCCTTCGGCGAAGGACTCGGGATGCCGTCGCCGGCGGTGGTTCAGAAGAACGTCGCTGCGCGCGAGGGGTCGAGCGAGACGGAAGTCGAAGCGCTGGGGGTTTCAGCCGGCCGTCTACGATGCGAGAACAGGGGGGCTCCTTGACGGTACGATGAGGCGACTCACGAGCGCGTGTAGGACTTGTCGCAGTCCGGTTCAGGACAAGGGAAGGGCTTCGAGTTCTGATCTGAGGGCGAGGCGAGGTCGGGTGCGATCAGCTCCAGGCGGGGGAGGCAAGCGGGGGGGAGCTGCGGCCGCCCAAGCCTCGATAGCCCGTCTCGGCGACTCGCGAAGCGATCGGCCACTCACGCTGTCGCTCATGCCGCCTCAGGAACTCGGATCTGCAAGGCAGGCGGCGGCAAAAGGGACGGGCTGGTTAGAACGACAGCCCTCCTGGTCGGCGGACGGGCAGCGATGCCCGGAGGCTCAGCCGCCCGAAGAGGGAAGGGGGGCGATGGCGCGCGGCTTCACCTCGCGTAGCGCTGACCGCACTGGGCGCAGGCGAACGAGGTCTGGGCTGCGGCTCGGGGCATCCTGGGCTGCTGACGTGGCTGCAGGGCATCAAGGCGAGCCGACGAGGGGGGGGGGGGGCAAGGAGGGGTGATCGGGCCGCCGGGGAGGCCTAGGAGGCAGGCGAGGGTTGGTGGAGGCCTCCAGCGGGAACGGGCGTGGCGGCCAGCAGCTGCAGCTGCTTGATGATCGTCGACCGGTCCGGCTCGGCGGGGTCTGCAACCGACGGCCACCTGCAGCCTCTCCTCTGGAACATGGCGCTCTCAAGGCACAGGCTAGCATTTCACAGGCAGTCTGTCTCCTGGGACGACCCGATGGAAGTTGGGGGGGTACGGCGCAGGATGCCTGCGCATCATGTCGCTTGGCTTTGGCAGGGTTGCCTGCTGGCGACGGGCCGGTTGGCGGCGCGGTGCAAGCGCGCGCGCGCGGCGGGAGCGGCGCGGGTCCCCGACGACCCCTTTCCCTTTGCCCACTCTCACGACGGCAGGAAATCGACTGCTTGAAAGCCCTGCCGCTTGCAGATCCGTGAAGGAGAGAGAGCCTCGAGGTCGCTCTGGACCACCCCAGGTTTTGAGCTCGATCCGATCCGGTGCTGTCACCTCGAGCCCCCCCCCCCCCTCCCTCCTCCGCCATCCTTCCGGCCCTTCGACCGGCTGCCCAGATCCAGCCTGAAGTCCTAGGACCTGGCTTCCATCAGGGCGAATCTCAGGGCTATTGGGAGGGGGGGGGCAAGGTTTCAGGTCGTGAGGTTGGATAGTTAACACTTCGACCCGTCGTCCTTGCATGGACCCGTTCACCGGGTTCCACTTCCCCGTCTTTGATTTCTCTGTCGGGTCGTTTGGAAGGGCGGGCTTCTTCCCCCCCCCTTGGAAGTTCGTTCGTTAGCTGTCGGCCGCGAGAGCCTCGGCCTCGAGCCGGAGAACCTTGGGCAGGACGTCGTTGAGGACGATGTCAGGCCCGTTGGTCGACTTGAGCGAGAGCCGGGTGATGGTCGTGTCTGCGCACCGCCGTGGGAGAGGCCCAAGGGCGAAAAGGGGGTGTTAGTGACAAGTGACAGTGGACGACTCGGGGGGGGGGGGTGGGAGGGGAGGAGGACGGCAAGGGAAGGAGAGAAGG
>Ga0308160_10005652_pt1 | contig 12969 bp, 18 predicted proteins | sample PhyFR1_FD_201036 | JGI IMG/M metagenome (GOLD analysis project Ga0308160, IMG submission 201036) | Phyllosphere microbial communities from UC Gill Tract Community Farm, Albany, California, United States - DLSLF.R1 | ecosystem: Host-associated > Plants > Phyllosphere > Unclassified | place: USA... | reverse complement strand
CCGAATTCGCAGTGCCGGATCCAGCCTTGACATCAGAGCCAATGCCCATCGCTTCGACTCCGATGCAAATGGATCACCCTGTGGACTTCTCTCAAATACCACCAAGTCCTCCTCTCACAGCCACCAGCTCGATGTCAAGAGCGGGGTCGTTTGTCCCAAGAGTTTTCGACTGCTTAAGTCAAGACCGGTGGGGCTCACGCACATTCTTCGTCGCTTGTCAGGGTAGTGGGGCGATCGAGTATTACATCAAGGTGCGTAAAACCCTTCAGATTCGCGACAACAGATTGACGGCAGGCAAATGGTGGGATGCTAGATGAGCAAAAAGAGGCCACTTTCATCATTGTGGACGCACCCGTCGAGGGTATCTTGTCTTCCACAGCGCGCCGAATACTAGGCGAATTGCGCCGCTCGCAAAAAGCTATCCACCCAGGTTGGATCGACGAGTGCGTCCGACAAAACGCAGTTGCCGATTTCGAACCTTTCATTGTCAACATACCATTCGAACCTAATTCATTCGCGAGCCGGCCCGCCTCCATGGAGATCGATTTACAGCCTATACGCGGTCTGTCCCAGGCCCCTTCCGTCGACTCGCTTCCGGGGAAGGGGAAACGAAGACAGTCGCAGATAGAGCTCGACGAAAGTTCGCCTGACGTCAACTCAAGCAGCCAAGGGATCACTCAGACCTCCACCGGGACTGCACCCAAAGCGACAGATCCCCGCGTAAGGCCTCGTCTCAGTCCGAAGTCACACCGACTCCTCCGTCATGGTACCGGCCCACTCCCACTCAGCGTTCCACATCGCCGGTGACGACTCATCCTGAGACGCCGCTTCACCAGGTCCATTCTGGGGAACCGAGTCAAAAAGCAGCAGATCATGAGGCTACAAGCTTAGCGGGTTCGTGTCCAGCTCCGAGCCCTGGCCCACCAGTCACTACGGGCGATCGGCCCTGTGCTCTGACTTCACTCTCTCTCAAACCCCTCGAAGGTTTGGCGCCATTCGCGATCCCGTCCGACACGCCAGTCCACCAGGTCCATTCGAAGGAACCGAACTTAGTTGTAGAAGACGATGATGCTCAAAGGCTAGCGGGTTTGTGTTCAACTCCGAGCCCTGGCAATTCGGTCACTGCGAGCGATCGGCCTTGTGCTCTGACTTTACTTTCTCTCAAGCCCCTTGAAGGGTTGAAACCTTTCACGATCCCGTCCAACACGACAGCACATTCTTTCGCTTTACCAATACTCCCGGTGCCATCAGGCTCACAGATACCGATGGATTCGAGCACAATAAAGACCGAACAGCCAGATCCGACAACTTCGCCTAATCCATCCCAGGATGACCTCGTTTCACAATCTACGACGTCTGCTCTCTCCATGATTACGACCAGAGCGAGAACCATACCTGACACTCTATTTCATGGGCTTTCTCCTTCCAGCCATTTGGCCGCTCGCCCTAGAGCAGTCAGTCCAGAGGTACAGCAAGAAGACGTCTCGAGGACAGCAGACCCTGTGGTGAAAGCCGAGGATGTGGCTGATCATGTCGAGGTGAAGATAGAGATGATGGACACTCATATGCCATCGCCAGCTTCCAGCTGTACCCACCTATCTGGCTTGAGCAGCCCAGCAAGTACCTCGATTCCAGGCGCCTCGACCGATGTGTCCGACAGCAGTGATGGTATACCGCCCAACCCTGATGGTCTCGCGCCACCTGAGTCAATGCTCAATCGGGACGCGCCAGTGTTGTCAGAGATATCTCGGACTGGATCACCTCTATCCCCACTTCCACCCGATCTCGAGGACGATGTCCCCTTCTTGGACACGGTATCAACTACATCATCCGAGGTATCCTCGATGTCCGACACTACCTGCCCTTCGAATAATGGATCGCCACCTCCGATATCATTGATCGACGACAGACCTCGCTCTCACACATCCGAGATACAGCCATTTCCGACCGTCGAGGCCCAAATTGAGCCATTGCTTGTGACCGGAGGTAGAGATGAAGGTTATGCGCCCGCCGAAAAAGCCAAAGGACCGCCCAAACTTGTCGAGGCTGCGCGACTCAACGAGCTGATTGAAGCTTTCGACAAGTGGCTGCAGTCGCCCACTACTTGTACTGCAGCCCAATTTGTGAGAGACATAGCCAAAAGGGTGAGACCCGTCCACTAAAGTGTCTAGTTGATATTGACGGACAGAAAACAAAATTCGGCTGGACAGCGTTGTTTCAGCGAAAAAAAGCGATCATTCGAAGCCGGTTGGTCGTCATGGGTCATAAAGCCGCGCTTGTTGACTCGGTGGGGCTGTGTGATGACATCGACATTGCCCCAGCAGCTGGGCCTTCGAGACCGACGTTCAGACCTTCATCAGATCCTCCGACGGGGATCTCACCACCTCGTCCTACACGATTGCCAGTTGATGGAAGGTTGAATGATCTGATCGGGTGGCTGCACGAATGGCTGGACGCTGGTCCCACTGGAGTGCGATCAGATTTCATGAGGAATCTGGGAACCAAGGTCAGACCGATCCTTTCACCAGACATACATATCGAAGCTGATGGATCCAGAGACCGGACTACCATTGGTCTCAGCTGTACCACCGAAAGCCTGGATCTATACGGACTGCTTTACTTGCTTTGGGTCACAAAGCGGGCGAATTAGATGCGGTCGGTATTCTCGATGATCCCGACCGTAGACCGGGCCAAAAACTTGCAAGATTGAGCGTCGCCGCCGCGGCATCTCAACAAAGAGTAAAAGAGCTAGTGAAAGCCCTCGACGTCTGGCTACATCAGGGGGAGCAGAGGCCCAAAAGGACTCGCTTCTTTCGTAATCTGAACGCCGAGGTTTGTTGAACCATAGTGTCGAGATGGCGGCTGACGATTCTAGAACCCTGGGCCCTCATGGTCGGACCTCTATTATCGAAAACGCCACTCGATCTTTCTCGCTCTACTCGCCAAGGGTCATGGAGCAGTTGCACTGAACAAGGCAGATATACACGATAGACCCGATGCGGTGTGGGTGCCTAGAAGCGACAAAGGACCAAAAGCAATAATGCTTGTTACTTCATCATAGCCTATGAGAGTGTACGGTTTAAGCTGCAAAGGGCCCCTTTTGAAAAGACATACTGTACATCGCTGGTCCTCAACTGAGTCGGTTTCTACCTTGACCGGCACTTAATACATACTATTCGTGTACAGTAGAGCCGGATACAACCCTCCCCTTACCCGTAGAGTTCGTGTGCGCACTGGGCGTCAAACTCATAGGTCTTAATCCCCTCTTCTCCACCGGCGTACTCACAGCCGGTGTGGTCGGCGTCGGACTCGAGATAGACGCCGCGGCTGGCGCGGGACTCCCTCTAAAACTCGCAACCTTACTCCCAAAGAAACTTCCTATCCCACTCCCTATTCCTCCCAACGTCGCTCGAATATCAGGAGGGGGACTGGTAGCTGTTGCAGGTGATGCGATTGGAGGTTCGGACGCAAGCTTTTCTTTTCGTATACGTTCTGCTTCTTCCCTTTCTTTCAGCTTTGAAGCGATATTTGTTCGAGCTCCATCGAAAGCTTTGAAGAGTGAAGATGAACCTGTTGCGAATGCTGATGATCCTGCTGCGAATGCATTATTGAGCACTTCGCGGGTAGGGGCCAAGGATTGATCGATTTTGAGGTCGTGAATCCCCTCTATTTTGTTAGCTAGCTCATTGGACGAAGTGAAGTGGGCTCACCTGCTAAGCGCGATCCAAGATCGGAAACCACACTAGCTTTGCCATCACATGGATGTCTGATCGTTAGCTTGACCATTTGTGGGGAGTTCAGGGAAGCTAACCTAGGCTCGCATAGGTCAAACAGCACAGGATCCGTGACCGAGTCCCAAACAGCATAAGCCTTTGTCTCTTTGAAAGCACCAAGCCAGTGTTCACCAAATGGTACAAGTGGATTACCAGATTCTGCACCTACCACATCAGCAACTATCCGCAAAAGGACTAATGGTGAGGGAGACTCACCAACGCCGACGATTGAAATATCGCCCGCTTTGCCTTTAGCCAAGAAATCGGAGTATTTGACCGTAGACAGCGCAGCGCAGATATACTCTTCGAATCTTGCTCGTAAATCATCATCACTGCCTCGGAACCTGGGATCAGCTATTCTCCAAGATCAGCATTATCAGCTTACGTTGTTCGTTGTCCGTCGGGCTCTATGTCAGTCTAATAGTCATGGGACTCAGTGAACTTACACTATCGTAAGTCTCCTCTACGGTATGAACGATATCATCCATCCACCTCCGATCAGCCGGTGTCAGACTGACCATCCTCTCAATCTTGGGATCCGCAAAGTCGAAGGAAACATTCTCAATCTATCATCAGCTCAGTTTTGAGTGCTTCAGGGTCGGGTAGCTCACATTGACCAAAACATCATATGCACAGTCCCGCTGCTGAGTGACGATTTGATTTGTTGTACCAATCAACCAGGATGGAGCGCGTAACGATTCAACTTGCTGAAGTGGTAGGTAAGGTTGAAAGAAAGAATCTTTGCCAAAGAGGTGCAGTGCTAAAAGGGAGTCAGCTACACCCAAAAGATGGAATCAACGACTTACGCAGACCCATATAACGCAGCAGACTGGCTCTGTCGCTTGTACGGAGAGATGTCGGTCTTGTTCTCGTACTGCGGTAATCTAGGTCGGCAGATACGCACTCTTTCAGGTCCATGAGTAACCCTACTGTTCAGCGCCTCTTATGAGATGTTGTAGTGGTACTCACCAGGTATCAGGGACACAAGCGAATACTGGTATGTGCAGAGCATCTCCACTGGATAACCGAAAAGCATGATCTGTCCATCAGCATAAATCTCAAGCTGAAGATACGGTACTGACCTTCTTCTGCAGCATGAGCATTTTAACCAGGATGAGCGTCTTGTGTCGGAATTTATGCACGAGTTCCCGTAGACTAGTCCCTGTTGAATTAGCTACATCTCAAGGGCCCTCGCAAGACAACGTACCCATATAAATAGCTCCCTCGCCCACTTTGCCATCCAGTGTACTATCAAGACTTGCGTAGAAATCATCGAGTAACTGAGTTTGGGTAAAATCTCTGTTGATGTCAGCTGGTCAAGGTCTATGCAGTAAGTATGAGCTGACCTCTGCGCAAAGTATGCCCTCGTGACGACTCCAAGCTGATCACTATTTGTCAGCTCTTTTCTACATTCTAATAGCATGAGCATACCGAATGGGACCCTGTAAATCAGCAATGTATTATACCAGTTCGGGAGAGGGACATACAAAGATAGGTTGTGATGCTATGACGACTACTGCTTTCTGAACCATGCTTCTCGTCACGTCGCTTGGGCGGACTAAGAGCTCCGAAGATGATAGTTGCCGATTACATGAGATACCGAATAATGTTGTATTTGCCGGTACTTCTGTATCTACGTTCATGTCTTCTGGGTGGTATGCGCAGTGCTATCTTGTCAGCTCGGATCTGTCCAATTAAGCCCATGTTAGCTTACAAAGTACGAGTAGTCTTCTTCGGACTGACAGTCAGCTTATCGAGTCGTGCGGTGAAGAGCAGTGAAGCTCACCAAGTGAGCACCATCAGGCAATGCCAAGAAAGGCAGTAAACGATTCAAATCCTCATCATTCGCTATGGCAGCCTGCAAAGAAGCTGGGTAAGCATACTCTACCGTTGGCCCGATCTACATGTCAGCTCGCGAATTCGTATCGACTCGATCAGCTTACAAGGTGATTGAAGTCAACGACCGCAATTCCAAGTATTGCGGCCCCACTTGGCCCTGACACTGACGAAGCCCGCGACGTCCTATCCACAGTCGGTGGACTGGTCAATCCGGCCGTGGAGCTCGAGAAACGAGATGTAGATGATGAAGAAGGTATAGAAGACCGCCAGGGATCTTGTTCTCGACTAGTCGGGCAAGTATATTGATGCGAGGATGAGAATGAGTTTGAGGGTGATGCCTTGGACTGGATGGGTTCTTGTTTGATGGTGGGAGTTAATGGTTCGTCGTCTAGATCTAATTCTTCGTATGCTTCTTCTTGTGATGAAATGGGTGTAGGTGACGCCATGATGGCAGTCGATAATTGTGTATATGTTAACGGAATTCATGACCATCATTGATGGTCATTTCCGAGACGCGTTAAACCGGAACCAGAATTTCAGAAATCAATCATGCTCATTCATGGCTAGGAGTAAAGTCAAGGGCAGGTTCCCAGAAGGGCAATGTGACGCATATATGGCGAGTAGTGCAATGCATATGATGTAAGTCCTGTATCTCCTTTCGATGTACGTCCCACTTCTCCTCAGATCCGAACAAAAACGCTATGTGCTCGTTCCTCCAGGTGCACCCGTCCCTGTACCTGGTGCGGCAGCAGCAGCACCCTCTCCACCCGCACCTCCCTCTCCCGTCGGTGGTGGTGGAGGTGCTCCGGAATCCCTCTCGGCCTTTATACGTTCCAACGCCCTGTAGACTTTTGACTGAAGGTAATGTGAATATTGAGGTTGTTTTGATTTCCGCGATTCGCGTGTTGTAGGAGTCTGTTTTGATCCTGATGCGACTGGTTTGGCGGGAGCTGCAGGTTCTGCAGGTGGTCCATTTGCTTTAAATATCGTCTCGAAGTTCTGGAAAATCAGTTTCCTTCCCTTATTTCAAAATTGGCATGTGGCCTCGATGGACGTACCCTCTCGATGATCTCCATTGGGTCTTCCTTCTTTGCGTTCAAAATCAGATGCGCTTCGTCTAGACTCATTTGCATTTGATTTGTGATCTGTGATTTCGAAGATCCAGTTCCGACAGGTCCAGATGAAGGTGCTCCGTCTGGTTTATGCTTGAAATCTGTCTGTTGGCTTTTCTTCCAATGCGTATCCAGAAAGTCCACTTACTACGGACGGCTTGTGTTCCTGCTGCTGATGTTGCTTTTCCAAAGATCTTGATGCCGGTGATGAACATCTCGATAAGTACTTTGGGGGCCGACTGGATCGTCAGATGATTCCTCTTGAAGAATTTGCTTAGTGTATCTTACCATTTTGTTGAGATTGGTATAGTACCGATGAGAGTTGGAGAAGAGCTGCAGTAGTCGGCGGGTTTAGTTGTATCAGATCTGCTCGTCGTCACCGCCGTCGACCTAGCAGTTGACCATCAGCTTGGATAAAATGGGATAAACTCGCAAGAATTGTAATAAAATAACAAAAGATCGACGAGATAGTCACCGGTTGTTAAGTAGGCCGGTAGAGCACAAAATACCAACCCTCATCTCGACTTCGTATCTCTAATATAACTCACCATGAACGGGGAAGGTAAAGGGGCTACCTCAGTCCTTAGGAATGTTGCTGGCAGGGTCGATATTGATAGGTCACTACACCAAGTAAGTTGTCTTGATTATGGCTTGACGTGAAGCTGACGAGAACAGGACCGATATATTCCTGCTCCGGGCGTGGCCGGGCCTTCGAGATATGTAAGTGAACCAGCTCTCGGTCTCGGTAAATCAGCTGAAAGCCAGGCTTCTCATAAGCAGAATGCCCAAGCACCGGCTCGAACCGCCAACAACGCCTTTGACCTAGGCTCGCTCCGCGATCATCTTGCCCCCGTCCATCCAGTGCAGCATGAGAACTGGGCAAATACCTTCGTGCCCCAAGCTCAACAGCCTGTAAGGCAGCAGTCCATGGATCAAAGATCTTCAAGCCCTTGGCAGCAGGATTTCATACAGCACAATCAGGCTAGGCAGGATATCCGCCCCACGCACCAACCGGAAATCGCGCCTTGGCAAGTCCCAAATCAGTACCGGCCTCAATTCATGCCTACTCGACCTCAGTACTTTCAACCACCTCCACCACCGCCTCAACAGTATATGCATTCCATGCATTCGGCCCAGGGCTTTGCGCCCGAAGCTTTCGAATACCCAACACAGACTGAAGCGCCATCCAGATCGGCTGAAGAGACAAGACCCGCAGAACCACTTTCCGAACCCCAAGAACTACTCGCTCGGACAGCACGAGATCTGGTCAATGATTTGGACGCGTCATCAGAGATATTGAGGGATAATCCGAAACTGGCTCAGAGTCAATTCATGCAGCTCATGCGAGGTCTAGGGAATGGCGAAGTGATAGTGGAAGATGGAAAAGCGACGCTAAATGGAGAAGAGATTGGGGAAGGAGCGAAATTTGTCAGTCGAGGGGGAGACTGGGCTAGCGCATTCGTTGAAGAGAGGCCTGCACAACGAGGCGGAGAGGGACATGTGGCAAACACTTTACCTGCTATGAACGGCGAGCCAGTATTTGAGGAACGGATGCGATATGCCAATGGCGCACTGTATCCCGATCAGAACGCGATTATTCAACCTACCGAGACGAGTCAGCGACCGGAGAATCAACGTCGCAAATCGGTCCATTTCGACGATAACGAGGCATACGAATCGCTAGGTTCTGGTGTACCAAACAACTTGGAAGAGGCAATGCGAGCATCGACATCAATACCGGGAATGTCGTCAGCATGGCAGGATGATGGATTGGATCTTGACGATTTTGACGAAACTTCATTCATGAATTACAGTGGACAGCTACGACAGGGTACGGATGCGACGGTGGGTGCAGGGCAAAGGGAGAATTGGGGTGGTTTGCAGAAGGATTGGGAAGAGTTTCAGCAGGCGGATCCGAGAATCAAATCTATGGGGCAGACGGACCGATATCTATTCCAAAGCCGGAACCCTTATGGTACCTTGGGCGATGATGCGGATATGGGTAGGGAGTCTCCTACTCTAAAAGTAAGCTAGCAGGCCTCTTTGAGGAGTAAAGTAGCTGATATCAGGGTGTATTGGAGCTAGAAGCGGCCGTTCAGCATGACCCGTCAGACCACGAGGCATGGTACGCCCTAGGTCTCAAGCAACAGGAAAACGAGCGAGAAGATCAAGCAATCCGGGCTCTAGCAAAAGTCATCGACATCGATCCAGATTATCGACCTGCCTACCTCGCCCTCGCAGTTAGTTATACGAATGAAGCTGCGTTTGAGAAAGCAAGGGTGATGCTTGGTAAATGGATTGATATGGCTCAGGGATCTGGAATATCGGAGACGGAAACGGAGAATGTACAGGCTCATGAGGGTTTAGTGGAGAGATTGATTGATATGGCTAGGAGGAGTCCTGAGGAGGTTGACCCGGATGTTCAGATTGCTCTCGGAGTCCTGTTCAACTCGAGCGAGGTAAGCTTCTAGTCTGTGTCGACTGGTCTGAGCTGACTGGGTAGGAGTACACAAAAGCAGAAGATTGTTTCCTTGCCGCCTTATCTGTCAGGCCCGATGTGAGCTGCTCCACTCGCGACATGTGCGAAGCTGACAATCAGGACTGGCTGCTCTACAACCGCTTGGGTGCGACTCTAGCAAACAGCGGTCGCTCCAATGAAGCAATCTCGTATTACCATAAGGCCCTCTCGTTACACCCAAGTTTCGTCCGAGCGCTCTTCAACCTCGGTATCTCATACATCAACCTCGCCCAGTATCCTCTCGCAGCGCAACACATAATCTCGGCGATTAGGTTGCAACATACCGATGCTACCGAGGCTTATATTAGTGGTACTGTCGGTACTAGTGCGAAGGGAGTTACTAGTGATGCTTTGTGGAATTCGTTGAGGACTGCTTGTTTACAGTAAGCTCGCGCACTCTTTGACAGTTGATAGAGCTGACGGCGCAGTATGGGCAGGCATGATTTGGTGGAGCTAGCGGCGAGGAAGGATGTCACAGGCACGTGTGACGATACTATATCGAGTGCACAAAGCTGATATCTTAGCGTTCCCTGATACATTCGATACTCCAGTCGTCAAGGACAAGAGTCCACCTTTCAATCTTATCCCTTTCGAGTCTGGTGATATATGATCCAGTTCACTGATAGACGTCATGCATGCTCAATAATAGGAACAGAGGCAAGAGGGTCGTGCGGCAAATAGGTTGAAACAACGTCGTGTGTGTATGTGTGGATACATATCCCGCTTCTATTCTTGAAAATCGTGTTTACTCACTCTCTTAACCACAAACTATCTCTCTGTATTCGTGTATCATACAGCCCTCACAGTATCATATGAACTAAACGGGAATACACAATGTGGAAATCATCAGTCCAAAGACATTGTAAGTTTTCGTACAGGAAAGCGGATGATTGCTGAACGCTAGATAACCCTGCTCCCATCAAAGCCGCCCCAGAGGCCGCTCCACCTGCCAACACCTTCATCCCCCGCCCTCATGCTCGCTCGTTAAACCCTCGACGCAAGATACTTGCAGGATGTGTATTCTGGGCCCAGCGTGGACATTCAGAACCCCGGGAAGAGTTCTTTGCTTACCTCGATCGGATCAGAGTAATTATCTCTGGCAGATCAACATGAGTGCAGCTGATGCAAAGGAACTAGGAGGACACAACACGAATGATCTCTCGAATCCAACAATCACTCATGTCATTTTAGCTCTTACTCCTCGCTATGAAAAAGAGGTGTATTCACTGGAAGATGTGATGGGTACGTATAAAAGTCATCAAGTTATTCGGGAAAATTCAAAGTGGTTGAACCCTTCAAATAGGATCTTTCATGCAGACCGAAATAAATTGGAGAATAGGACTAAGATCGTGGTGAGAAGAGGATGGTTGGAGGATGTCATCACGGGGAAATTGGGATTGACAGAAGAGGGAAAATGGGGGGTCTAGTCAGTTTCGCCTCTCGTGTTTTGCAAAGTGTGCTGATAACCAGCCTAAAATCGGAAGCGGACACAAAGACTGGATGGGCATCATCAGTAAAGGTGGGAGTAGATCCTAGGATCCGACCATCACTACTCTCACACAACGTCCGCGACAGACCTGCGGTCCAGAATGATTCTCAATTCACCACCCCTGCTCCATTTCGTATCCCACTTCACGCCGAGATCGAACCCGCAATCATCAAAGCCCCCAATAGCCCCATCTACCGAGATCAATCATCACCCGAAGAGAATTCGTGCGCACCATCCTCGGCGTACATCGCCACCCCTCCTTCCGCTATTATGTCCCTCCCCGAAATCATCACTCCGCCATTCAAGCTGATCTCGGCGCCAATCCCACCAAATGAATGCCCACCTCGAAACCATCTGAGATACATCTCCCGCTCGACGCATCCTGGTACACAGACAACGAGTGGCCTCTTCACGCCGCCACCCTCAGCCTCACCACCACCACCACCCGGAATGAGATCTCCAGACTATATCATGATCCCAAGATCACATCATACGAGCGAAGCTTTTGACAGGCAATCTTCCAAGAAAGTAGTCGCCAGTCCAGAGTACAAAGACTTGCCTTCTCCCGCGGGCGAGGACATAGCAAGTCCTTCGTACTCGCCGGTCTCGACACCGTCTGATCCCGGATCACCCCCTCCATTGCACTTGGAAGTCACGGTCGAATCGCCGATCGCCATCGCCGAGACGACAGAGGTCACGATGATGTCCGTCAAACCAAATATAGCTGGTGTTTCCGACCGACCACCAACTAGCCGAGAACTCTCATCCGGGGTCAAACGCCCCCGACCTCGCTCACCTGTCGGGGATTCAGCGATTGATAGACGATTAGCCAAGCGGCAATCACTGCCTTGCATGCAATCTAGGTCCACTTCGAGATCCGAGAGTCCATTGACCCCATGTCCGGATGAGCCCGACGAGGAGATGTTGGAAGAGGGAGAAGAGGACGAGAAGAATAGGCAAGGAGAGGCATTTGGATGTAATGAGGGTGAGGTGAACGGAAATATTGGAGACGTAACGATTTGGCAGAAAGAAGCGGAAGGGAAGGATCGTGAACGATACTCCAGTACTGGTCCCTTCGTTCCCGATCATCCGAACTCAGAGTCCGACTCCGAATCAGGATGCGCCGTCGAGCTTGATGATCAGCTCAACATATTTTCCAGCTGCAAGGTCCTCAATGCAAATTCGAGTATGAATTCGATCGACGATATTGACCTGAAGACTCTCGACCTGGGACAATTGGTGACTGATTGCGATTTCACGGATAAATTGGCTGGGTTATTGAAAGCTTGGATCTAGATTAGCGCAAGTTGAGTGGAAGCTTGGGTATTATGTTCCTCTAGTCTGGTGGCCAGCCTGGTAACGCTGTAACAGCTGGATATATCAATGTTAAAATGACGACTTCAATGAAGAATTATGTATTTACATCGAGTATAGTATCGTCGTTTCATGATGACAATGCATATGTATCATGATCTATCGCCTCTCGTCCAGACTAGTTGGCAGGAAATGAAATATTACCCACATGATTGATTCACCGGTTATCTTGCGCGTCTGCATCGATCATTATCCTCACTTTCTGGAATCGACGATCAATGAATATGAGATGTCCACAAGCACAGACACCCGACCATAATGATGCTACAGCTGCATTGTGTATAATTAATGATACAAACAATATCTAGATAAAAAGAGGTACTTCACATCCCAGGAAAAGCCTTCAGCCTAGGCATATTAACAACATTTCCCCCTCTCGATTACGATCACGTCCCATCAAACGTAACTCTTACATCCCCATATGCTCCAAGAACCATCAATTGACTATCCTGTCCTTCTTGTGATGATTGGACCTTTACCGGTGGAACGGGTGATATTGGCCATAGCGAACTACTGGCTGCTGAGAGTGATGCTGAATCGTATATCTTTCCCCAGGATGGTTGATAATTCTTGTGTTTCTGAGGATATCCGCCAGAGTCGTCGTCATCGTCGTCGTCGCCGTCTGAATCATCCGTTTGGGTGGTATATGAAGTCGTAGTAGTTGTTGTCTCGGTGGCATTGACTTCGTAGTACCAATAAGCTGCTCCTGTAATTGTCGTACCGGAATAAGGTAGATTGGTAGTATTTACTCCGCCCTCTGCGAAAAGGGAGTTGATGGGTACGTCAATTGGACCTAATGACATTCCCCTGATTCGACCTGTATCAAGAGGATCGACCATTTCATGATTATCGAATTGAGGTAAT
>Ga0308160_10005651_pt1 | contig 12969 bp, 11 predicted proteins | sample PhyFR1_FD_201036 | JGI IMG/M metagenome (GOLD analysis project Ga0308160, IMG submission 201036) | Phyllosphere microbial communities from UC Gill Tract Community Farm, Albany, California, United States - DLSLF.R1 | ecosystem: Host-associated > Plants > Phyllosphere > Unclassified | place: USA... | reverse complement strand
GCAGGCGGATGCGCGCGCGGTTGCGCGAGATCTCGATGTGGATGTCGCTGGCGCTGTCGCGGATGGCGCGCTGGATCACCGCGTTGACCATGTTGATCACCGGGCTGGCGCCGGCCATCTCGTCGATGTGGGTGTAGTCGTCCGGGATGGTGGAAGCGATCAGCTCGAGGTCGTTGGCCTCGGTGTGCACGAATTCGGGCAGGGTGCCGCCGTAGGCGTCGTCGGAAAGGCGCCGGATGTCGTTCGGCGGCGCCACCGCGATGCGGATCTTGCAGCCGGTGCGGGTGCGCAGTTCGTCGAAGTTGTGGATTGCCTGCGGTTCGGCGGTGGCCACCGTCAGCGTGCCGCGCACGTTGAACAGCGGCAGCACGTTCAGGCGCCGCGCCACGTCGCGCTCCAGCAGCGCCAGCGCGGCCGGGTCGTACAGCCCGGCGCGCAGGCTGGCGTAGGGCAGGCCGAGCTGGTCGGCCAGCGCCTGGTACAAGGCCGCTTCGCTGATCCACTTCTTCTCGACCATGATCAAGCCCATGCGCTTGCCGGTCTGGTCCTGCAGGCGCGCCGCTTCCGCCACCTGTTCCTGGGTGGCGGCGCCGCGCTCGACCAGGATGTCGCCCAGCTTGGCACCGGGTTCGCGGGCGCGCTTGGGCGTACTGGCCTTGGCGTCGAACAGCGGCAGCTGTTCTTCCAGGCCCGTGGCGGCCAGGATTTCCTGCAGCAGGGCGTTCGGGTAGGCCAGTTTCAGCCAGCCGCCGAGTCCCGCCAGGCGTTCGCCCATGTCGGCCAGCATGCCGAGCGCGCGGCTCGAAAGCAGCGTGACCTTCGCCAGGTCGATCACGATCGCGACCTGGTGGCGGGCGATGCATTCGGCCAGCGCGTCCTGCAAGCCTTTCACGGCCTCGTCGGCCACCAGCGCCGCTGGCGCCAGGTAGGTCATGGCGCCGATGCGGCTGCGCGTGATGTGCGCGGCGCCGGCCGTTGCCAGCTCGTTCATGCCGCCTCGGCGGAGGCGGGCGCCGGATCGCGCTGGATGCCGAAACCGGCGATCCACGCCGGCTCCGCGCGGCACACCTGTTCGAATGCGGCGATGACGCCCGGGTCGAGCTGGGTGCCGGCCACGCGCGCGATTTCGGCCATCGCCACTTCGTGGCTGCGGCCGGCGCGGTAGGCGCGCGAGCTGGTGATCGAATCGTAGGTGTCGGCCACCGCGATGATGCGCGCGTTGTACGGGATGTCGTTGCCGGCCAGGCCGTGCGGATAGCCGGTGCCGTCGTACTTTTCCTGGTGGTGGCGCGCGCCGGGAACCGCGCCCTGCAGGCGGTCGATGTGGCGCAGGATCTCGTAGCTGCGCTCCGGGTGCACCATGATGAAGGTGAACTCGTCACGCGTCAGGCGGCCTGGTTTGCACAGCACCGCGTCCGGGATGCCGATCTTGCCGACGTCGTGCAGCAGCGAGCCCCAGAACAGGTTGTCCAGTTCGCGCGGCGGCAGGCGCAGCGCGCGCCCGATCTCCATCGCGATGTGGTGCACGCGCTCCGAGTGGCCGCGCGTGTACGGGTCCTTGGCTTCCACCGCCTCGATCAGCGCGGCCGCCATCTGCTGGTTGAATTTACTCGTCTCGGCCAGCATGCTGTGCATGCGCGAAAGACTGGACAGGTGGTTCGCCAGCACCTCGCCCAGCTTGCGGTCGCTGTTGCTGAAGTCGTTCTTGTGCTCGTGGTTCAGCAGCACCAGCACCGCCACCACGGTCTTGTCCTGGAACACCGGGCAGCACAGGATCTTGAAAGGCATGTCGGTGAAGATGTAGGCGCGGCGCGGGTCCATCTTGTCGTTCATGACGATCGGCTGGCGCGACGAATGCGCGAAGCGGTACAAATCGCCGCGCATCTCGACCAGTACCAAGTCCAGGTTGTGGATCGGCTTCGACAGGTTGGTGGCCGACACGCACAGGCCCTCGCCCGGCTTGATGAAGGCGGCGACATCGGCGTTCATGTGCTCGGCCCAGCTCTCCAGCAGGCTGCCGAACAGGTCTTCGCCGGTGGGCATCTCCTGCACCTGGCGGTCGATCGCGTACACCAGGTGCAGCTCTTCGTAGCGGTCCGACAGTTCGCCGGCCATCGAATCGAGTTCGCCATGCAGGCGGCATTCGTCGCCGATGGCCGCGGCGACGTCTTCCAGGCCTTCGGCCAGCGCATCCCAAGAGAAGGGCGCGTCCACGCCGGCCACGTCGCGCACGCAGACATAGCCTGCTATCTGCCCCTTGTGCATCACCGGCACATACAGCAGGACAGCGGCGCCGGCATCAATGCGCTGCATGCCCTCGCCGGTACAGGGCCAGGCGAAACCGTCATCCTTCAGCTGCGCCAGCCAGGGCTGCAGGTCGGCGTGTTCCGGCGCGGTCCAGCAGGGAAGGCCTGCGGCGTCGCACACGGCCAGGGCCAGCGCCTTGCCGGCACCGCGTTGCAGCCAGCGCGCATAACGTGCGTAATCGAGGTCGGGCAGGGGAGTCGAAGACATGGTGCTCATCCGAAGTGGCGGGACAGGCGCGCGACCAATTGGCGCGGACTGAGGGGTTTTTCGAGGAATTCGGTGTTGGCCAGCTCGCGCGCCCAGTTGCGTTCCTCGAGCGCGGTCATCGAGGTCATCACCAGGATCAGGAAGTCGTGGTCCGGGTAAGTCTTGCGCGCGAGGGGGCACAGCGTGCGCCCGTCCATGCCATCCATCTGGATGTCGCTGATCAGGACGTCCGGCAGCTGCCGCGCCATGCAGGCCAGCGCTTCATGGCCGTCGTGGGCGGTGGTCACGGCATAACCGGCTTTTTCCAGCGCCAGGCGCAACACGCGCGTGACGTGGGGCTCGTCGTCGACGAGCAGGATATGGCGCTGGGTCATAGGGTCACGACACCGGCGGCGGCCGGCGCGATCTTGAGGTGAATGGAGAAGGTGCTGCCCAGGCCAAGTTCGCTCTCCACGCTCAGGCGGCCGTGGTGCAGCTCGACGATCTGGGCGGCGAGGTAGAGGCCGAGGCCGTGGCCGCCGCGCGCCGTCTTCGCATCCTTTTCGCTGGCGCGATAGAACTTCTCGAAGACGCGCTCGCGGTCTTCCGGACCGATGCCGATGCCGGTATCGCGCACGCTGATGACGATCTCGTGCTCTTCGTTGCGGGCCGCCAGCAGGACGCTGCCGCCCGGGCGGTTGTACTTGATGGCGTTGGTCAGGAGGTTGTTCAGGGCGATGCGGAACAGGTCCTTGTCGATCGCCACCGCTTCCAGTTCGCGCGGCAGGTCGAGCGACACGCGCAGCTGCCTGCCCTCGGCGCGCGGCAGCGCATGCTCGTAGGCGTCGCGCAGCAGGTCGTCGAGGCGCACCCGGTTGCGTTCCGGGCTCATGCTGCCGGTTTCGAGCTTGCTGACGTTGAGCAGGTTGCCGACCAGCGCGTTCATGCGTTCGATCTCGTCCTGGATCACGTTCAGCGATTCCACGCGCAACGCTTCCTCGTCGCTGTCGGCCAGCGTCTCCGCATACATGCCGATCACGTTCAGCGGCGACTTCAGTTCGTGCGAGACGTGGGCCACGAAATCGTTGCCGGCCTGGCGCGCCAGCTGCTCGCGGGTGACGTCACGCAGCACCACCAGGGTCCCGAACGACATCGCGCCCTGGCCGCCGGTGAGCGGCTGCGCACTCGCGGCCAGGTACTTGCCTTCGACCTTGGCCGGCATGAACTCGACGCCATGCGGACGGGTGGCGTCGCGCGGGTCCTTGCCGTAGCGGCCGAGCAGGGCGCGCAGCGCCGGGTCGAGGCACCAGGCCTCGACCGGCTGCGAGAGGATGTCCTGCAGCGCGATGCCGAGCAGGGGCTCGACCTTGTCGGAGGCGAAGCTGACCGTGCCGTCCGGGGCCAGCATCAGGAGGCCGTCCGGCAGCGACTGCAGCGCGGCGGTCAGCTTCCTGCTGCCGTATTGCAGCACGCGGTTGTCGGCGGTGGCGTTCAGGCTGCCGCGTTCGAGTTCCATGATGCGTGCGCTGGTCGACTGCAGGTAAGCCTGCAGGCCACTGGCCAGTTCGCGCACGTCGCAGGGCGCTTGCGCCTGCAGGCTGCCGGCGTCGGCCAGCTGGCGCAGCTGGCGGTTGAGCGTGTCCAGCGGCGCCATCTCGCGCTTGATCACGATGTAGATCAGCGGCACCAGCAAGAACATCATCAGCGCCAGTGATGCCAGGAAGGACACGTCGCGCGGCAGCACGGCGTAGGCCGGCTGGTGGAAGCCGACGCGGACAAAAGCCTGGCCCTGGCTGCGATCAAGCAGGGGACCGTAGAATTCGCGGATGGGCGCTGCGCCGCCGGTGGCGGGCAGGGTGCGTTCGCCGAAGGCCATGGCGGCATTGCCCGGCAGCGCCGCGGACGGGATCAGGGTGCCGCGGCCGGCGACGTCGGCCAGCGTGCGGCCGGTGGCGTCGGTGACGGCGGCATAGGCGAGGTCGCCGTTGTCCTGGTAGGCGAACAGGGTGCCCAGCAGACCGGCGCCGGTGCTGCCGCCGAGCACCGAGACGGGAATCGTGCCCAGCGACCTGGCCAGGCTGGTGCCCTTGGCGCGCACCTCGAGGGCGCGGCTGTCCTGCTGGCGCCAGACGAGCAGAGTGACCACGAGTCCGATGACGGCCAGCGCACTGGCGATCAGGACGATGCCGATACGATTGAGTTTCATTGCTGGCAACCCCGCGGCATGGGGATTCTCGTGCTGATTGGAAAGAATGTCACTATAGAATGACGGTTGCCACAAGGCAAATTCTTTTCAATCGTGCGCTGCCCTTATGCAACAATCATGCATACTGGTTAATTCATCCGGCAGCTTCCCGGTTGCCTCAGGCCCACGCCTCCGCCAGCACCTGGCGGAACAGGGTGGACAGCGCGGGCTCGACTTCCCGGCGCTCGAAGCGCGCCGGCACGACGCCCTCGAGCCGTTCGAGTTCCTTGACGATGAAGTCATGGATGGCCGGCACCTGGGGCGACAGGCCCAGTTCCGGGCTCATGCGCTTTTGCTCAAGCAGGGCGTCGATGGCCTGGACCAGCGGCCGATCCGATTCCACCATCGCCACCAGCTTGCCGAATTCAATCGGTGCCGGCGTCCCGAAGCGCTCCATCCAGCGCACCGCAAGCAGCGGGCGCAGCACATAGAAGTATTTTTTCAGCGGCACCTGCTCCTGCTGCAGATAGCCGCGGTAATTGGTCTTGGCCATGCTGCGGTAGTGGTACATGCCGCTTTCCACCGAATACACCGTGTTCATGAGCGCACGGCTGCCATCGAGGAAGGCGCCGCGCTGCAGGTAGACCAGCGGCGACTGGATCCACTCCATGAAGGCCGGGTTCGATTTCCAGAACAGGCGCAGCGCCTTGCGCAAGTCCCAGCCGTTGATGTCGAGCTCGTCGACGATCGGGTATTCGATCACGTCGCGCTTTTCCTCGAGGCCGACCGACAGGTACCATTCCGGGCGGTTCACGTAGATGAAGCGCGCATCGTAGTCGCTGTTCGGGGAGGCGAAGCCCCAGGCCCGGCTGCCGGATTCGACGGCGAGCAGGATCCGGACGTCGTGCTCGTTTTCCGCCCTGGCCAGGCGGGACAGGATTTCTTCTCGGACGGGGGCTTCGATCATCGGCTCATCCATATATAAGGTGGGAGGGCGATGATGGCACAGTTTCAAGCGCATGAGGACATCATGGATCGGCTACCATGGCGTTCCATGACGCCTCACCGGACCTGCCCGTGGCAAACGACAACAAACTCGATCTCGACAAGCTGAAAGCACTGGCCACCGCCTCCGAGGCGGTGACACGCCCTTGCGATTGCGCGCTCGATGGTTTCCAGGACTGGGCGCGAATGCCCGCCGAATTCCCCGAACAGCAGATGCAAACCGTCGGCACGCTGGTCGAGGATCCGTACCAGGAAGCGACCTATACGGAATACCATCGCAATGGCAGCGATTACTGGTCGGCCGATGCGCCGATCGCCATCCGCCACTATCCCTACAATCGTTGCTCGGTCCTGCAATGCAAGGTATGCGGACGCTGCTGCCTTTATTACGTCGAGGCCGGCGGCTATTACGTGGAAAAGCGGATCCGGAAGCTCGCCCCGGCATGGATTGTCGATGCGCCGCTGTAATGGATGCGGAACAGCCCCATCCGGTTACATCCGCTTGCACTTGATACCGTTTTGCCCTTTGCAACCCGTCCAGGCCGGATTATTCTGTAGGCATGTTAGCAACAACAATACTTAAGGGGAAAACCATGAAATTCGCTTCCATCCGCAATGCCGCCCTGATCGCTGCTTTCCTGACCGCGGGCGCCGCCCCGGCGCTGAGCCAGGCCGCGCCGCAAGACCACCATCCGCGCGCTTCGGCCGAATGCCGCAACTGCGGTACCGTCGTGTCGACCCGTAGTTATGAACGCGAGGCCGAGCGCGCCAGCGGCGTGGGCGGTGTCGGCGGCGCCGTGGTCGGCGGCCTGCTGGGCAACAAGGTCGGTAGCGGCAACGGCCGCACGCTGGCCACGGTCGCCGGTGCCGTCGGTGGCGCCTACGCGGGTAACAAGCTCGAGCGCAACATCAAGACCGATACCTACACCGACGTGCGCGTGAAGATGGCCCAGGGCGGCTATCGCACCTTCTCGGAAAAAGGCCACACCCGCTTCCGCAACGGCGACCGTGTGCGCGTGCAGGACGGCCGCCTGGTGCGCGGCTAAGCCTGGCTGCCTTGCGGCCCTGACGGCCCCACGTCCTGGATGACCATGCCGCTGGCCGGCAGGGTCGGCATCCGCCGCAGGCTGACCCTCAGGTCCTGCGGCGGTACCGCGTAGTCGATCTCCGTGGCAAACAGGCGCAGCGCCGACTTCACCAGCTCGATGCTCGCCAACTCGCGCGCGCAGCGCTGGCCCGCGTAATAATCGCCGCCGCCCTGGGGAAGCAGGTCGGAGCCCTTGCTCTCCCAATGCTCGAAACGCTCCGGCCGGAATACTTCCGGGTCGCCCCAGATGGCCGGATGGTGGTCGGTGCCGTACAGGTCGAGCAAGACCCAGGTCCCTTTCGCGATGTGCCGTCCATGCCACTCGAAGTCGTGGGTGGCGCGGCCGCCCACGGCCGGAAAGATCGGGTAGTAGCGCCGCACTTCCCGGGTGAACATGGCGGCGAAGGCGTCGTCTCCTGCGATGCGTTCGCGGTATTGGGGGTTCTGGTGCAAGGCCAGCACCCCGAAGGCGACGAAGCGCGCCACCTCCACGATCGGGCGCAGCAGATTGATCAATTCCATGGCCGCGTGCTTGCGGTTGACGAGGCGGCCGTCGGCGTCGCGATGGCGTGCGATCACGTTCAGTGCGCTGTCGAACGGCGGCTGGGCCGAGCCAGCGCGCACGGCGTCGACCAGCGCCCGCGCCCAGTGCCCGGTGCGGCTGCGCACCGGCAGCGCGCACCATTTACGCGGCCCGACCGCGCCGGCGGCGGCGATCGTCTTTGACAATGCCGCAGTGCGCTCCAGCACCTCGTCCGCGCCGAGCGGGATGCCGGCCCACTGGCAGGCCGCGCGGCACATGACTTCCTCGGCGGCCCGGTGCACGCTCACTTCCGGCAACTGCGGCCAGCGCGCAAACTGCAGGCGCCACTGCGCCGCCGCCAGCCCGACCAGGCGCTGGCGCTCCAAAGGACCCAGCAGCGACATCAGCATCGCCTCGCGCCGGCGCTGCGCCTCGCCGTCGAGGGCCTGGGCGCTGCCGAAGTCCTGCAGCAGCGCCAGGGCGTTGGGCGGGATCGCGCGCCTGCGCGTGAAGCGGCCGGGCTGGTAGAACATGCGCGCGGCATCCTCGCCGCGCACGCACAGCACGCGTTGCAGCATCAGGCGGGTGGCGAAGGCATCGCTGTCCAGCGCCGCATGACGCCGCGCCATGAACTCGTAGCCTTCGCCCAGCAGGGCGAGGCTGTTGTCGAAGCCGGGGGCGCGCGGCAGGGTGCCGCGCGCGCCGGCAGGGTGGGGAGTAGTGGCCATGGCGCACAGTCTAGCCGCGCCCGCCGCTCCGGGCGCGCACGTAAACGTTATGGCAACGCCAGGGCCTGTGCCGGGACGGGTTTGTCAGTGCGGCACCGGCGTGAATGCCGGATCCGGCGTGTCCTGCAGCGCGCGCGGCAGGTAGAGGGTGACGGTGGTGCCTTGCCCAAGCGTGCTCGCCAGCCGGATGTGGCCGCCGCTCTGCTTGGCGAAGCCGTGCGCGCCGGCCAGGCCCAGGCCGGTGCCCTTGCCCTCGGGCTTGGTGGTGAAGAAGGGTTCGAAGGCGCGCTCCATCACTTCCGGGGGCATGCCGCTGCCGGTGTCGCTCACCGCCACGGTCACGAAGTCGCCCGGCCGGATGCCGGTGTCGACCAGCGCATCGGACGGCAAAACCGCCAGGTTGGCCAGTGTGATGGTGATGCCGCCCTGGCCATCCATCGCGTCGCGGGCGTTGATCACGAGGTTGAGCAGCACGTTTTCCAGCTGGTTCGGATCGACCAGCGCATTCCACAGGCCGGGCTGGATGTCGAAGCGGATCTCGATGGCGTCGCCGGCGGCGCGGTGCAGCAGGGTGTCCATGCGCTCGATCATGTGCGCCAGGCTGACCACGCTCGGGTGCAGCGGCTGGCGCCGCGCAAAGGCGAGCAGCTGGGCGATCAGCTTCTTGCCGCGCTCCACCGCGTCCATGATGCTGACCAGGCGCTTGCGGCCGGTCTCCTCGTTGCGCAGCATGAGCTGCACGTTGGCGCTGATGATGTGCAGGATGTTGTTGAAGTCGTGCGCCACGCCGCCGGTCAGCTGGCCGATCGCCTCCAGCTTCTGCGAGCGCAGCAGGGCGCCGCGCGCCTCGTCCAGGCGCTGCTGGCGCAGCCGTTCGCGTGCCTCGGTTTCCTTGCGCGGACGGATGTCGCGGATGAAGGCGGTGATGCCGTGGCCATGCTCGCCCGGCAGCGGCGTGATCGCAATCTCGACCGGGATCGCCTGGCCGTGGCGGTCGATGGCTTCGTATTCGGTCGGCCCGGCCAGCATCGCGCATTCGCCGCTCCGCGCGAAATGCGCCAGGCAGGCGCGTTCGTGCTCGCGCCTGGCCGAAGGCACCAGCAGCTCGATCACGTCGCGTCCGAGCGCCTCGTCCTCGCGCCAGCCGAACAGCTTGCAGGCCTGGACGTTCCAGTCGGTCACGCGGCCGCCGGCATCGACCGCGATGAAGGCGTCGTAGGCGTTCTGCAGGATCAGGCGGATGCGCCGGCGTTCGGCATCGATGCGCTCGTAGGATTCGCGCAGTTCGAGCGTCATGCGCCCGGCCAGCTGCAGCGCGCGGCGCCGCTCGCTGGCCAGCAGCCAGATCACGAGGCTGAGCAGCAGCCCGAGGCCGATGCCGGTCAGCGCCAGCGCGAGGCTGGGGCGGCGGTCGAGCGCGGCCTCGAAGGTGGGCGAGGAACGGATCACCAGCGTCCACGGGCGCCCGGCGATTTCCATCGCCGCCGTGTAGCTGAACATCGGCGCTTTCCCGGCCGCCTGCGCATGCGAGCGGTACAGCAGCGTGTCCGGCCCCGGCTGGCGGCCGTCGTGGACGTCGACCTCGAGGTCGCCGGCCTGCTCGCCGCCCAGTCCGCGCATCAGGTCGTCCATGCGGAAGGGCGCATAGACCCAGCCGACGATGGCCGCGCGCCGTTCGTCCTGGGTGGCGCGCGGCTGGCCGGCGCGGTAGACCGGCAGGTACATCAGGAAGCCGGATTGCTCGGCGTGGCCGCTCATCTGCTGCCCTTCCTGCACCAGCGTGACCTTGCCGCTGGCGGCGGCGCGGCCGGTGTCGCGCGCGGCTGCCATCGCGGCGCGGCGCACCGGTTCGCTGAACATGTCGTAGCCGAAGGCGCGCCGGTTGCGTTCGGTGAACGGCTGGATGTGGGTGATCGCGGTGTAGACATCGCGCGCGCCGGCCGGCCTGACGTCGTAGCCGGGATAGCCCTCGGCGCGCACCGCCGCCACGTGGGCGTCGAGCCGGTCGCGCGGGATGACCGAGGCGACGCCGAGCGCCTCGATGCCCGGGAAGCGTTCGTTCAGGCGCAGCACGTCGTAATAGTCGGCGAACTCGGCGCGGCTGACGTCGACCGAGCCGCGCAGGAAGCCGCGCGCACCGCGCAGCACCTGCTCGTACACCACCATGCGCCGCGACAGCACCGTTTCGAGGTCGCGCGCGCGGTACTCGAAGGTGCTTTCGAGTTCGCTGCGCGCGGCGCGCCCGGCATTGTCGGCGACCATGTAGGTGACCATCAGGGACGCCAGGAACACCAGCGCGGCCAGCAGCAGGGGAACCGGCGCCATGCTGCGCTGGGTGAGGGAGGAAGCGGAAGAGGATGGGGAAGAGTGCAGGGGCGGCATGAATGCGATACGCGACAAGGGCGGTGGTCGATGGTCCGTTGCCGGCATTGGAACGCCGTCAGGAAGAGCATACGCATCTATGCGCCTGGCAGGCGCACAAAATGGCTTGGGATTTACGACACATATTTTTCACAGCTACAATTATGCACGACCTTCCCCGCCTGCCATGACCGCTTCCCCTTTCCGTCCCGCCCGTTCCATGGGCCTGGTCCGCCGCGCGCAGCTGGCGCTGGCCGCGTTCGTGCTGGTCCTGCTGGCCTGGGCCGCGCTGGCCCCGCTGCGCTACCCGACCCGCGAGCTGGCGCTGGATTTCGCGCGCCCTGTGCAGGTGCCTGCCGAGCTGAGGCTGACCCTGGGCGTGCGCGACGTCCTGCTGCTGCGCAACCGCGACCGGACGCCGCACGTGTTCGGCCAGGTGCTGGTGCTGCCCGGCCGCGAGATCCGCCTGCCTTTCGAGCAGGCCGGCGACTATCCCTTCGCCTGCGACGCCGCGCCCGCAGCGCGCGTGCTGGTGCGCGTGCTGGCCCAGCCCGACCCCGGCTGGGCCAGGCTGCGCTGGCGTCTGGCGGCGCTGCCGGATGCGATCCGCGCGCTGCCGGTGCGCGCTCCGGACGACTGACGATCGGCTGCAACGCGGGGGCGCAATCGTGCTCCGTCCCGCGCGGCGAATCTGTCATGATGCGCCCATGGCGACGATCTCCTTACCCCTGTTCCCGCTCAGCACGGTGCTGTTTCCGGACGGCGTGCTGCCGCTGCAGATCTTCGAGGTACGCTACCTCGACATGATCAGCCATTGCCTGACGGAGGACGAGCCCTTCGGCGTGGTGCTGCTGACCCAGGGGCAGGAAGTGCGCGCGCCGGAAGGCGCGGAGCGCTTCGTCGACTCGGGCACGCTGGCCTCGGTGCAGGACACGACGGCCTCGACGCCGGGCCTGCTGCAGGTGGTGTGCCGCGGCGGCTCGCGCTTCCAGGTGCTGGGCACCGAGCGTCGCGCCAACGGCTTGTGGATGGCCGAAGCCGAACTGGTGGAAGACGACCACACGGTCCACATCCCGTCCGACCTGAAGGGGGCGGCCGACGCCCTCGACCGCGTGCTGGCCTCGCTGCACGACGTGCCGCAGAGCCGCTGGCCGGTGCAGCCGCCGTTCCGCCTCGACGATTGCGGCTGGGTCGCCAACCGCTGGTGTGAACTGCTGCCGCTGCCGAACGGGCAGAAGCAGAACATGCTGATGCTCGACAATCCGATGATCCGGCTCGAATTGCTGCATGACGTGCTCGACGAGCACGGCCTGATCACGTCCTGATTGTCCCCCTCAAGCTTCCACGCTCACGCTTGCCGTCGATGCGGCCGTGGTGTCGCCGGCGCCGCTGTTGTCCGCATACGCCTTGAGCATGTGCAGCGCCTGCGCCAGTTCGCGTTCCGGGTCCTTGCGGCGCGTCTTGTCGGCCTCGCCGCCATCCGACGCCTTGGCCATGGGGTTGCCGTTCTTGTCGATCTCGCCGCTCTCCACCTTCTTGTCGTAGGCGGCCTGCTCGGCATCGCTGACGGTGCCGTCGCCGTCGGTGTCGGCCGCCGCGACGTAGTCGGTGCTGGTGGTGCCGTCCGTGCTGTCGGTCTCGTCCGTGCCCTCGGCCTGGCCGGCACCGCCGCCGCGTGGACCGCCGGCGCCGCGCGGTCCGCCCGCACCCTGTGCGCCGCCGGCCGCCATCGCGCCCGATGCCGCGCCGGCCGCGTCGACGCTGCCGCTGTCTTCCGAGCCTTCAGCGTCCGCCGCCTGGCCACCCGGCGGCGGACCGGGCGGCATGCCGCCCTGCACGCGCGAGGCGTCGAACTGGGCGTTGAGCTGGTCGGACAGCTTGGTCATGGCCTCGGTCAGCTCGCTCTTGCTGACCTTGCCGTCGCTGTCGCCGTCGATTGCGCTGAACATGTCGTCGACCGCGCTGCTGTCGCTCGTGCCGTCGCTCTCGCCGGTGGCGGAGAGGGCGCTGGCCAGGTCGGTCTTCTCGATATAGCCCTGGTTCTTGGTGTCGAGCTTGGAAAAGACCGAGCTTGCCCAGTCCGCCACGCCGCCGCTGCCGCCGCTGATGCTTGCAACCATGATGCCGTCCTTCTTTTTGTTTCGTTGCATCAATTATCGGACGGAGGCCAAGGAAATTGACACTGGTGAATGTAAAGCCAGGTAAAGGATTGTAAAGCGTCCCGTGCTGAAAAAATGGGCAATCCATGTGCGAAAACACAGGATTCCATATACAGAGGTTGCGATTTCAGGTAACCTTGAGCGCGGTTTAGACTCTCTACGTGCGTTTTACGTCCCAGCCGCCGCGCGCCCGAATCCGCCGCGAGCGCGTCCCGTCACCCCGGTTTTCCCGCGTTGGCCATGCCTGGGCCGCAGCCCGGCCGTAGAGCGCAACGATTTACTGCCCGAAAGAACACATGTCTGAAACACCGACCACCATTGATGCTGGCGCGCCGACCGTGCGCTTTGCCGATTTTGGCCTGGCGCCCGAAATCCAGCGCGCGCTGTCGGACCAGGGCTACGTCCATCCGACCCCGATCCAGGCCCAG
>Ga0308160_10005650_pt1 | contig 12969 bp, 13 predicted proteins | sample PhyFR1_FD_201036 | JGI IMG/M metagenome (GOLD analysis project Ga0308160, IMG submission 201036) | Phyllosphere microbial communities from UC Gill Tract Community Farm, Albany, California, United States - DLSLF.R1 | ecosystem: Host-associated > Plants > Phyllosphere > Unclassified | place: USA... | reverse complement strand
GCCAGCGTGGTGTCGAAGCGCCCTGCCGCGCCGGCATTCACCGGCCAGTTCATGACGATGTCGACGCCGTCGGTGGTGGTGTTGACGCCGTTGATGAAGAAGCGGCCGCCGCCCACGCCGACAAAGCCTTGCGAGGCGATGTAGTCGCGCACGTTTGCTTGCGTCAGGTTTTCCGACAGCACGATGCGGTCGCGGATTTTAATGCGGTAGGCGTCCACCGTCAGGCTGATGCGGTCGAAGCGCAGCACCGCGCCGAGCGACAGATTTACCGATTTTTCGGCGTCGAGCGGCTGGGCACCCAGCGCCACGGCGACCGGGTCGGTCGGTTTGAAGGTCGTGATCTCGAACGGTACACCATTGATGAAATTGGTCGAGGTCGAGGTGAAGTTCTGCTGCTGCGGCGACGGCGCGCGGAAGCCGTTCTGCAGCGAGCCGCGCAGGGCAAAGGTTTTACTGAAATCGTAGCGCGCGGACAGCTTGCCGGCCAAACTATTGCCGTAGTCCGAATAATGCTCGGCGCGCACGGCGACGGAGGTCAGCAGTTCGGGCGTGATGTTCGCTTCGAGGTCGACAAAGGCGCCGGCTGCCGTGCGGTGGGTGTCGACTTCATTGGCCGGACGGAAGCCCGGGAACACCTGGGCGCCCGGTGCTGCCGGGGCACCGCTGGCCAGGCGTTCGCCAAAATAATCCCAGGACTCGCGCTCGCCGGCGAACAACTCATAACCTTCGCGCCGCACCTCGGTGCCGACCGCGATGTTCAGCGGAGACGACAGGCCGGCAACGTCGAGCTTGCGCACGCCGGTCAGGTTGAACACCAGCTGGTCGTAGGAGAAGCCGCCGGCATCGAATACGGTCTTGCTGGTCGGGCCGATCGAACGGTTCAGCGTGTTCTGGATCTCGAACTGCATCTTGTTCTTGCCGTAGCCGAGCGAAGTGTCGAGGTCCCAGTCACCAAGCGTCCAGGTCAGGCCGCCGGTCAGGGCGAAGTCGTCCACGGTAGGGGCAATGATCGGCAGGAAGCCATCCGGATAGATCGAGATGACGTTGCGGTCGTCGCGCGCCGGGCGGAAGTAGCCGCTCGAGCGCGCTTCGCGCTTCTGGTAGCTGGCCCAGCCATAGGCCTTCATTCCATTGCCGAGGTCGTTGCCGGCATTCGCGAACAGGGTGGTCTGCTGCATTTCCGGGTCGCCGTACCAGGCGTTGAAACGGTCGATCGTGTTTTCGCGCGGGTCAAAAGCGCCGTTGGCCAGTCTCGGGTATTGCTGGCGCATGTCGTAGCCGCCGCGCTCGGTGCGGGATTGGTCCTTGTATTCGGCGGCGATGGTCAGGTAGCCGGTGTCGCCGAGCGGCAGCCCTTTCCAGGCGCTGACCGTGGCGCTCTGGCCATCGGTGCGCTCGCGCTTGGCCGGGCCGCTCCAGGTGCCGCCGGCCGGGACGACATCGTTGAACAGGTCGTATTCGGTGAAGCGTGCGCCGTAGGTGACGCTGGCTTCGCCGCCGTCGCGGTCGGTGCGCAGGCGCAGGTTGATAACGCCGGCGATCGCGTCCGAGCCGTACTGGGCGGCAGCGCCGTCGCGCAGCACCTCGATGTTCCTGACGATCGCGGTCGGGATCGTGTTCATGTCGACCGCTGCCGAGCCGCGGCCGACGGAGCCGTTCAGGTTGACCAGCGAGGACGAATGGCGGCGCTTCGAGTTCACCAGCACCAGGGTCTGGTCGGGCGCCATGCCGCGCAGCGTGGCCGGGCGGATCGTATCCGTGCCGTCGGTCAGCGAGGGACGCGGGAAGTTCAGCGAGGGTAAGGCCACCGACAGCGCCTGGTTCATCTCGGTGGTGCCGGTGTTTTTCAGGGTCTCGGCCGAGATGATGTCGACCGCGGCCGCGGTGTCGAGCGCACTGCGGTTGGCGACCCGGGTGCCGGTGACGACGACGGTGGCGGCGCTGCTTTCGGTGCTGGTGGTTTCCTGGGCGTATGCCGAGCCTGCAAACATCGCGGCGATCGACAGGGACAGCACTGTCTTCTTCGTGTTTCGTTGCATTGATCTTCCCTCGCAGTATGGTCTTGGTCTGAACGGCTCTTGCTCAGTCCAGTCTGGAGGGCGCACCCGAGCATGTCAATTTGCAACGGGTGCTGTAGTGCGAAATGCAACAGTTGTCAGTACGTCAGGCTAGCGTAAGGAAAGTCGGCATTGCAGTGCAGCAAAGGATTTCAGTGCGCCGCGGCCGTCTCCTTCTTGCCGCGTAATTTGTTCACCAGCGTCACGACAATCACCACCAGCACACCGACCGCGATCCCGACCAGGGCATCGAAGACCACCGGCCCGATCGCATGCAGCGCGCCGCCAATGGTCGGCACTTCGCCCATCCGGGTGGCCAGGCCTTCGGAATAATGATGTAGCGCTTCCCAGTTGTGGCTGATGATGCCGCCGCCGACCATGAACATGGCGGCCGTGCCGACGATCGACAGGAATTTCATCAGGCGTGGCGCCAGGGCCAGCAGCATGCGGCCCAGGCCGCGCGCAAAGCCGCTCGTCTTCTGGCTCAGGTACAGGCCGGCGTCATCGATCTTGACGATCCCGGCGACCAGTCCGTAGACGCCGAGCGTCATCACCAGGGCGATGATCACCAGCACGGCCAGCTGCTGCACGAACGGCATCTGCGACACCGTGCCCAGCGAGATGACGATGATCTCGGCCGAGAGAATGAAGTCGGTACGCACCGCGCCCTTGATTTTCTCTTTCTCGAGGGCGACGAGGTCTTCCTTCGCGGCCACTGCTGCGGCCAGGCGCTCCTTGTGGGCAGCATCTTCATCCGGGCTGTGCAAGAATTTATGGGCCAGTTTTTCGGCTCCCTCGAAGCACAGGAATGCGCCGCCGATCATTAACAAGGGAATGATCAGCCAGGGGACGAAGGCCGAGATCAGCAGCGCGGCCGGCACCAGGATCGCCTTGTTCATCAGCGAGCCTTTGGCCACGGCCCACACCACCGGCAGTTCGCGCGAGGAGTCGACGCCCGTGACCTGCTGCGCATTCAAGGCGAGATCGTCGCCGAGCACGCCGGCGGTTTTCTTCGCCGCCACCTTGCTCATCACGGTAACGTCGTCGAGGACGGTAGCGATGTCGTCGAGTAATGCGAGCAAACTGCCTGCAGCCATGGAGCACTCCTGAGAATTAGCAATATGGCAGCATCTTAACCGAGCGCGGAGGCCGCGGGCACACGGTTCAGCGCGATAAATTGCGCTTCAGGCCCGGAAATCTGCAGCTCGTCGCTTTCGCCGCGCGGCAGCAAGCGCAGATCCGTATAGTCAGTATCGAAGGCTGCGGTACGCCAGCCTCGCCTTTGCCGATGGAGATGACGATGATACCGACCTCGACCCTGAACCCGATCCAAGCCCAGAACACCGCCCCGCTGCGCCGCACCCGCCCGCCGAAGCGCAAGACGCGCATCACGATCTATCTCGACGACGAGGTGCTGAACGAGTTCCGCAACCTGTCCGAGCGCTGCGGCACCGGTTACCAGACCCTGATCAACGCCGCCCTGCGCACCCGCCTGGCGGCAAGTGGCGCCGAACCGAGCCTGCTCTGACAGGCGCGCTTTAAAAATGCCCGAAAAATCGGGCCTTGGCGCAACACGGGGACATATGGCTGCGGGAAAGTTACATGTGGCAAACATTTGTGCTACTCTTTCCGCTCTTTCAACCCCGGAGGCACCATGAAAAAAGGCGAACTGATCGCGGAATTTGCCAAGCGCACCGAGATGTCGGGCACTGCGGCCAACAACGCGGTCAACACGATCATCGAGATCATCACCGAGCGTCTGAAAAAAGGCGACACGGTCGGCATCACCGGCTTCGGCACCTTCTCGGTGACCAAGCGCGCAGCGCGCAAGGGCCGCAACCCGGCAACGGGCGAAGTCATCAAGATCGGCGCATCGAAAACCCCGCGTTTCTCGGCTGGCGCTACCCTGAAGACTGCCGTTAATCCGCGCAAGAAGTAATACCCCGCACGCCCTGTTGGGCTCCGGTCTGGCGCCGCGGCATGAAGCCGCGCGCCATCCGACCTTTCTGTTTCTCCGTTTTTCCGAATTCTCCCCATGTCTTTCGCCACCTGGATCGCCTTCGTCATCGCCGGCACCGTGATCGCCATTTCTCCCGGTTCCGGCGCCGTGCTGTCGATGTCGCACGGCCTGGCCTATGGCGTCAAAAAGGCCAGCGCCACCGTGCTCGGCCTGCAGTTCGGCCTGATCCTGGTGCTGGCGATCGCCGGCGCCGGCGTCGGCTCGCTGCTGCTGGCCTCGCCCACCGCCTTCTTCGTCGTGAAAGTGGTCGGCGCGCTGTACCTGATTTACCTGGGCGTGTCGCAATGGCGCTCGAAGGACGCGTCCGGCCCGCAGGCCAGCAGCGCGGGCCTCGCCGCCCACCCTTCTTTCGGCAAGCGCGTGCTGACCGGTTTCCTGACGAATGCGACCAATCCGAAGGGCATCATCTTCATGGTTGCGGTGCTGCCGCAGTTCATCTCGAAAGATGCGCCGCTGCTGCCGCAGCTGCTGATCCTGGGCGTGACCATGGTCACCATCGACAGCCTCGTGATGCACGGCTACGCGACGCTGGCCGCGTCGATGCAGAGATTGTTCCGCGATCCGCGCGCGATGCGCATCCAGAACCGCTTCTTCGGCGCCGTCCTGGTGGTGGTCGGATCGATGCTGTTTTTCGTGAAACGCGCGGGCGCCTGAACGCAGCCTCATGTATCGGTTGTGCAGCAGTTGCAACCGACTGTAACCCCGATTGTCGTGGCCTGGGTGCTTGCGGTGTAATCAGGTCGACGCATTTCGTCCCACCCGCCTGGAGCCCATGATGAACCTCCGTTCGATGAAGTCCGCAACGCTGCTGGCGCTGGCGGTGTGTTCAACTGTAGCGCTGGCGCAGGAAGATCCGCCGGCGCGGGTCGGGCGCGTCTCTCTCACCCAGGGGCAGGTCAGCGTCAGCAGCGAAGGCGAAGTCGCCAATACCGCGCTGGTGAACTGGCCGGTTACCTCGGACCAGACCATCTCGACCGCCCTCGGCGCCCGCACCGAATTGCGGATCGGCTCGACCGCGATCCGCCTCGATGGCGACTCGGCCCTGGAAATCGTCCAGCTCGACGACGAGAAACTGCGCCTGCGCCTGCACTACGGCAGCGCCAGCATCCGCGTCGTCAACGCGGAAGTCGCGGCCGGCTTCGAACTCACCACCCCGCAAACCCGTGTGCTGCTGCAGCAGCCGGGCCGCCTGCGCGTGGACGCCGAACGCGCGCAGGACACCAGCAGCATTCGCGTGTTCGACGGCGTCGCCGTGGTCGAGGGCGGCGGCGAACGCCTGACCGTGCGCAGCGGCCGCAGCGCCGAGATGCAGGGTCTCGATTTGCGCATGTCGCAGGCGGTGGCGGACGCCTTCGACGACTGGGCCGCCCTGCGCGACCGCGAAGCGGACAACGTGCGCGCCACCCGTTACGTGCCGGCCGAGATGACCGGTTACGAAGATCTCGACCGCTACGGCAGCTGGACCGAGAACAGCGAATACGGCAGCGTCTGGTTGCCCGCCGTCTCCTCGAGCTGGGTGCCCTACCGCGACGGCCGCTGGACCTGGGTTTCTCCCTGGGGCTGGACCTGGGTCGACAACGCGCCCTGGGGCTATGCGCCTTTTCACTACGGGCGCTGGGTGCAGCTCAACAACCGTTGGGGCTGGGCGCCGGGCCGGCTCGAACGCTATCCGGTGTGGGCGCCGGCGCTGGTCGGCTGGGTCGGCGGCGCCGGCTGGAGCATCGGCGTGAACAACGGGTCGATCGCCCAGGGCTGGTATCCGCTTTCTCCCTACGACCGCTTCGTGCCCGGCTACCGGCTGTCGGACCGTTACCTGCGCCGCCTGAATCCACACGAGGGCAAGTACGATGGCAAGCGCGATGGCCGTCACGATTACCGCCAGCGCGGCCTGACCGTGGTGCCGCAGGACCGCTTTGGCGGGCGCGGCGAAGTCGTCGTCAACCACGACGGCCGGGTCAGGCCGCCGGCCAACTGGCAGGGCGCGCCGGGCGCGCTGCCGCCGGCGCCGCGCCACTGGCGCGAGCGCGGCCAGGACGAGGCGCGCCGCAATGATGGACGCGACGGCCGCGGCTGGGAACGGCGCGACCGCGACGGCGATGGCCGTCCGGACGGCCGGCGCAATGAGCGTGACACCAATGAGCGTGATACGCGCGACGGCTGGCGCCGCCAGGCGGGACGCGAGGGCCAGCCGGCCGCCGCCCAGCCGGTCCCGGTGACGACCACGCCGCCGCCCTCCTTCGTGCAATCTCCGCCTCCGCAATCGGGCTTCGTGCGCCAGCCGGGCGTGATCACCTCGCCGCCGCCGCAGATCCAGCGCGACTGGCCGCGGCGCGAGGCACGCGAGGTGGCCGAGGACGGCCGGCGCCAGCGCGTCTTCCAGCAGCATGCCGAGAGAGAACCGCAGCCGCAGCCGCAACCGCAGCCGGCGGCTCCGTTCGGCGGGCGCGGCAGCATGGGCGCCGCGATGGAAGCGGCCGCCGCGCGTGCCCATGCGCAGGCGCAGATGCCGCGGCCGGCCGTCACGGCCGTGGCGCCGCCTGCTCCGGCTCAGCGTCCGGCGCCGCCCGTTGCGGCGCCAGCCCCCGTCGCGGCGCCCCAGCCGGCGGCTGCCCCGCAGGCGGCCCCGGCACCCGCCTCGGCCCCTGCTCGCCGTTTTGGCGACGGCCCGCGCCAGCGCGACGGTGCGCACCAGCGGGAGCGTTGAACGCAGGCGGGCGCCGTCCCGCCCGCGATCGCACGCGCCCGGCGCGCATTGGCTACAATGTCGGTTTGCACAGGAGCCACCATGGACCCCAAAGAATCCCTCATCGAATACCCGAGCGACTTTCCGATCAAGGTGATGGGCCCGACGCACGAGGCCTTCGCCACGACCATCGTCGAGGTGGTGACCGGCTTCGACCCGACTTTTCATCACGGCCGCATGGAAGTGCGTCCTTCCGGCAAGGGCAACTACACGGGACTGACCTGCATCGTGCGCGCGACCAGCCGCGAACAGCTGGACGACATCTACCGCACGCTGTCCTCGCACCCGATGGTCAAGATCGTTCTCTAAGCTTTATCAAACGGACAAGGCCTGCCCGCAGCCGGGCAAGGCGGGCGGCGCTGGCATATAATGTCGGGGCCGTCCTACCTTCCTGACCGGATCCCATGCATGCATCCCGCCCCGCCAGCCCGCTGATTCGCGAGCTGGGCCGCGCCGACTACGAACCCGTGTTTGCCGCGATGCGCGCGTTTACGGATGCGCGTACGCCGGAAACGCCGGACGAACTCTGGATCGTCGAGCATTCGCCCGTGTTCACTCTCGGCCTGGGAGCCGACCGCGCGCACCTGTTGCGGGGGGAAGGCGTGCCGCTGCACGACATTCCCGTGGTGCAAACCGACCGCGGCGGCGAAGTGACCTACCACGGCCCCGGCCAGGTCGTGATCTACCTGCTGATGGACCTGCGCCGCAACAAGCCGGGCGGCAAGTTATACGCCCGGCAATTTGTGGAAAAAATCGAACAGGCGGTCATCGACGTGCTGGCGGCGTATAATCTCGGCGGCGAACGCGTTGCCGGCGCGCCCGGCATTTATATTGCCGCCGGCCCGCGCCGCGGCGCCAAGATCGCCGCCCTCGGCCTGAAAGTGCGGGGCAACGGCTGCACCTACCACGGGGTCTCGCTGAACGTGGCGATGGATTTATCGCCGTTCTCCTGGATTAACCCCTGCGGCTATTCCGGCCTGTCCACCGTCGACATGCGCACCATGGGCATCGAAGCGCCCTTGCACGATGTGCAGCAGGCGCTGGCAGAAGCCCTCGTGCGGCACCTGGCCGTGATCTCCGAACCGAACAAACCAACTGAAGCCCGCCTGGGCTAGAGCGATATGACTACCGACACCGATACCGGTCTGACTCCCGCCTACAACGCCCTTGATAAGCAAAAGGGTGCGAATAAAACCTCGCGCATCCCGATCAAGATCGTGCCGATCGCCGATAGCGAGCGCCTCAAGAAGCCGGACTGGATCCGTGTAAAAGCGGCCACCGCCTCCTCGCGCTTCTACGAGATCAAGGACATCCTGCGCGCGAACAACCTGGTCACCGTGTGCGAAGAAGCGAGCTGCCCGAACATCGGCGAGTGCTTCGGCAAGGGCACCGCGACCTTCATGATCATGGGCGACAAGTGCACGCGCCGTTGCCCGTTCTGCGACGTCGGCCACGGCCGCCCGGACCCGCTCGACGTCAACGAGCCGGGTAACCTGGCGAAAACCATCGCCGACCTGCGCCTGTCCTACGTCGTGATCACCTCGGTCGACCGCGACGATTTGCGCGACGGCGGCGCCGGCCATTTTGTGGAATGCATCACCAAGACCCGCGCCCTGAGCCCGAACACCAAGATCGAAGTGCTGGTGCCGGACTTCCGCGGCCGCCTGGAAAAGGCCCTGAACATCTTCGCCGACGGCCTGCCGGACGTGATGAACCACAACCTGGAAACCGTGCCGCGCCTGTACAAGGAAGCGCGTCCGGGCGCCGATTACCAGCACTCGCTGGTGCTGCTGCGCGACTTCAAAAAGATGTACCCGAACGCGGTCACCAAGTCGGGCATCATGGTGGGTCTCGGCGAGACGGATGAGGAGATCCTGCAGGTGATGCGCGACATGCGCGAACACGACATCGACATGCTGACCATCGGCCAGTACCTGGCGCCGTCGAACTCGCACCTGCCGGTGCGCCGCTACGTGCACCCGGACCAGTTCAAGAAATTCGAGGAAGCGGCCTACGAGATGGGCTTTGTGCACGCAGCCGTGGGCGCGATGGTGCGCTCCTCGTATCACGCGGACCAGCAGGCGCACAACGCGGGCGTGGCGGCGTAAGCGCTGCCTGCATCAATGAGAACGGCCTCCGCGGAGGCCGTTTTTTATTATAGGCGTCAATGTGGCGTCAATTCAGGATCGCCGGTCCCCTGACCTGCTGCTGGATTTCCCCTGCCGCCTGCTGCACCTGCTCCACCACCTGCGCATCGGCACCGACGGCACGCGTCGGCACGATGCGCGGCGTGATCACGACGATGGTCTCGGTCGAGCTGCCCGTCGTTTCGTCGTTCGAGAACAGCTTGCCCAGACCGGGCACATCGCCCAGGATCGGCACGCCGGTGCGGCGCAGGCCGGCGCTGGTCTTGATCAGGCCACCGATCAGGATGGATTGCCCGTTTTCCGCCACCAGCTGCGTGTTCACCTCGGTCGTCTTCTTCGACGGGATCCCGCCCAGCAGCGTGCCCGAGCTGACTTCCGGGCGCACGCGCAGGGCGATGCGCCCGTCGCTGTCGACCGAGGGCGTCACACGCAGGATCACGCCCGTTTCCAGGAACTGGATCGATTCGCTGGTGACGTTGTTGATGGTCGTGGTCACGCGGTAGCCCAGCTTGTCGCCGATGTTCGTGCTCGCTTCCTGGTTTTCCAGGGTCAGCAGCTTCGGCGTGGCCAGCGTGCGCACCCGGCCCTTGTTGCTGAGGGCATTCAGGTAGAGGTCGACGTTCTTGTTCACGTAATTGAAGACCAGGCCCGCTCCGTTCGCCGGCACCAGCCCGCTCGTGCCGATGCGGTTGACGCCGTTGGCACTGAACACCTTGTTCCACTCGATGCCGAAGTTCTCGTTCTGGTCGAGCGTGATCTCGAGGATCTTCGCTTCGATCATGATCTGCTGCGGCTGGGTGTCGATCTCGCGCAGCAGGGCCTCGATGCGTTTGAGGCCCTCGCGCGTGTCCTCGACCACCACCATGCGCCGCGAAGGCAGCACGGTGACCTTGCCGCCGCGGCCCACGTGTTTGGCGAGGATGTCGGCCACCAGCTGCGGTTCCGAATACAGCACTTTTAATGCCTTCACTTCCAGCTGGCCGATCGGGCCGACGCCGGCCTCGGCCGGCTGCGCCGGGTTGACGATCACATAGCCGTTGTCGCGCTGGATCACCTGGTAGCCGCCGGCTTCGGCGATCGCGTAGATCGCCTGGCGCGGCGTCATGTCGTACAGGCTGACGGCGACATTCCCGGTCACGCCTTTGCCCAGCATGATGTTGACCCGCTCGTGGCGCGAGATCATCTCGAACAGTTCGGCGATCGGGGTGTCGCGGAAGACGAAGGAGGTGGGGGCGCTGTTTGGCGGTGTCACCGTAGACGACACCGCGGTCGGCGGCTGGGCGCTTTGCTTCGCGGCCCCGGCATCGAAGGCGGCAGCGAGGAGGGCGGCCAATACGATCGGTTTCAATACCTTGTGTTTCATTTGCGGGATGCCTCGTCCAGTACCAGAACGCTTTTCACGCCACGTTTAACGAGCGTGACGCCGCGTTCTTCCACCTTGATCAGTTGATAGTCGCCGAACCACTCGCCGGTGGCGAGGATCTGGCCGTTGATGTTCGCCAGCGCCCGTCCCGGCGCCACCATGACGGCGCGCAGGCGCGGCGCGGCCTGCGGCGCTTCCGGTTCGGGCGTCGCGGCTGGCGCTGCGAGGGCAGGGCGCGCGAACGGGTCGCGCAAGGGCTGGGCCTGGGCCGCGCCCGCCGCCAGCGCCAGCAGGAGGATGAACTTCGGCTTCATGGCTTGCTCTCCTGCGGCCGGTAAGCCGCGATACGGATCTTCATGGCGACCTGCCCCGGCGTCTCGCCTGGCCGCATCTCGAAGCCGGCGACGGCCAGGTTAGGCTGCGCGCGCTCGATCGCGCTCATCCAGGCCAGCAGGCCGGCATAGCTGCCGCTCGCTTCGGCATCGAAGCCGGACTGGACGAACGCGAGCACCAGTTCGTCGGGCGCCGGCGTGACGCCGTGCAGGGTCACGCCCTGCGCCTGCGCCAGTTTGCCGAGTTCGCCGACCAGGCGCACCAGTGCCTGCGCCGGTGCGGACGCCGGGCCGGCCTCGAAGCGTTTCGACAGCGCCGCGCTGTCGTTCTCGAGCACGGCCAGCTGCGCCGATAACAGGGCCGGGTCGCTGGCGACGAGCGCGAGCTGCGCCTGTTCGGCGCGCACCGCGCGCAGGGCCGCCAGCGGCGCGCGCAGGGCATAGAACCAGAGGGCGCAAGCGACGATCAGGAGCAGGCCGCCGCCCATCAGGTGCAGCTGGCGCGCCGGCAGCGCGGCGGCCTTGCGGATCAGATCGGCGTTCATGGCGCCGCTCCGCTCTTGACCAGGGTGGCGGCCGCGCTGAAGCTGACGGTGCCGCCATCCTCGAGCGGCGCCGTGCTGCTGTTCAGGAAGCGCACGTTCGCCAGCCGCCTGTCGGCCGCCAGCGCCGCCAGGAAGGCGCTCATCGCGCCGTTGTCGAGCGCCTGGCCGGCGATCTCGACCTGGCTGCCGAGGCGCCAGGCCTGCACTGCGCCCGTTTGCGGCGTGCGCGCCTGTACGGTATCGGGCGGCAGCGGGGTCGGCGCCACTTGCAACTGTTCCCGGGTGCGCGCAAAGCGCAGCTGGTCGAACCAGACGCGCCCGTTCAGGGCGCCATCCAGGCTGGCGGCCAGCGCCACCACTTCGCCGCCGCCGCGCAGCGTCGCCAGCGCCGCCACGTTCTCGGCCAGCAGGTCCTTGCGCGCCTGCGCGCCCGTCAGCTGGGAGCGCATCGCCGCCAGCTGGCTCGATGCGGCGCGGCCCTGTTCCAGGCGCGGCGTTTCCAGCGCCAGGCGCCAGCGCAGCAGGGCGCTGCCCGCGCCGCCGGCCACCAGCAGCAGCGCCAGCGCGGCGCCGTAGACCGTCAGGGTACGCCGGACACGCAGCCCCTCGCGGTAGCTGCGCGGGATCATGTCGATGTCAGCCATGGGCTTCTCCCCGTAATGCCAGGCCCGCGGCCAGGGCGATGCCGTGCGTATCGCCCACCGGCGCCGCCATGGGGGCGCCCTGGAAGGCCTTGAATGGATCGAGCAGTTCGACCGGCAAGCGCACCAGCTCCTCGACCCGCTCCTGGATGTGGCGGTAGCGCGCCACGCTGCCGTTCAGGTACACGCGGCTGACCACGCTGCCGCGCGTGCGCGAGGCGACATACACCTGGGTCCGCACCAGCTCCTCGGCCAGCGCCGCGAATTCCTGGTACAGGATCTCGCGCACGGTGCGGCCGATGTCGGGCGCGGCGCCGGCACCGTGAGGCGCACCGGCCGGCGTGCCGATGCCGTGCTCGCGCAGCAGCGCCAGCGCCACATCGGGGCTCAGTCCGAGCGCGCGCGACAGGCGGTCGACCAGCTGCATTTCTCCGAAGTCGATCTCGCGGTCGAGCATCAGGCGCCGGCCCCAGATCACGGTCAGATAGCTTTTACTTGCACCGAAATTGATCAACAGGACCGACTGTTCGAAGTCGTCCTGCATCGCCGCCAGCAGGCGCGCGATCGCGGCCGGGCCGATGTCGAGCGCCACCGGCTCCAGGCCCGCGCCGCGCAGGGTCTCCAGATAGGTGAGCACCTTGTTCGATGCGGCCACCGCCGCCAGCACCTGCTTTTCCGGACCGGCCGCGTCGACGCTGCGCACCTGGTAGTAGTCGACCACCGATTCCGTGGCCGCCGCGCCGAGCTGGTCGCGCACCGCCTTCGCCACCGCCTGCGGTTCGCTCTGCGCTTCAGGCACGTGCACCGTCAGCGGCAGGATCCGCACCTCGCTCGGCGCCAGCACCGACACCACGCGCCGCCCGGCGAAGGGTGCCGCCGCCAACGCTTCGCGGACGAAGGTTTTGAGGCGGCGCGGATCGGCCAGCAGCTGCGCGCGTTCGAGCGGGTAGGGCAGCGAGACGGCCGCCCGCACGGCCAGGCCGCCGGGCCCGGACGCGCCTTGCAGCATGTTCAGGCGCTGGGCGGCGAAGTCGACGCCGATCGGCAGCGGCGCCGCGCCCTTGTTGACCAGCGAAGCAAACCAGGACTTCATGCAGCCGCCTTCCCCGCGATGTCCGAAC
>Ga0308160_10005649_pt1 | contig 12969 bp, 15 predicted proteins | sample PhyFR1_FD_201036 | JGI IMG/M metagenome (GOLD analysis project Ga0308160, IMG submission 201036) | Phyllosphere microbial communities from UC Gill Tract Community Farm, Albany, California, United States - DLSLF.R1 | ecosystem: Host-associated > Plants > Phyllosphere > Unclassified | place: USA... | reverse complement strand
ATCCCAGATTGCCTTGAGGTACTGAGATCTGTCAGCTATGATTCGATATAGATGTCGCGTAATATGAAGCTTACATCAGGCTTGACGTTCTTGTACTGGAGGTAGAAAGCGTGTTCCCAGATATCAATACCGATGATAGCTACATGCGCTATCACAGCATAAGCGTTGGTTCACTCGGTGATTGGATCAACGTACTGAGGAGAGGATCCTGGTTGGCAGTAGTAACGACCTCCAAAGTCTTCTTGGCTTTGTTGTATCCCAACCATCCCCATCCAGATCCTTGAACAGCGGCAGTCTTGGTGTTGACCTCGTTCTTTAGGTTTTCGAATGATCCGAAATCCTTCTCGACCTGGGACTTGAAGGTGGAGTAGGAATCAAATTTGGTCTGATCAGAGCCGGAGGGGGCTAGATTCTTCCAGAATAGCTGAAAATCAGCTTGCAGTCCTGTTTACTAGATAAGGCGTACAGAGTGGTTACTGTATTGTCAGCTTGGGCGACACTCCGTACGATAAAGCTTACATGTGTCCACCACCGTTGAACTTGAGAGCGGCCTGCAGGCCAATAGCTCCCTTGACATCGTTGTCACTGGTGAACTTTGCAAGTGACTCCTCGGCAGCATTGAGACCATTGACATAAGTCTGATGATGCTTGGTGTGGTGAAGAGTCATGATCTCCTTTGAGATCGATGGCTCGAGAGCCTATCTATCAGCTATGCGTTTCTCCAAGGGTACGCTTAGCTTACATCATATCCATAAGGTAGTTCTGGGAGGGTGTGCTTTGCTCGAACGCTTGACATGTTTGCGATACCTGCTCGGAGGGGTGCGATGACTCGAGTGGAACGTAGGAATGCGGTAGTGACCATTTTGACTGTTTTGTTATGTTCTGTTGGTGTGTTTCTAGGGTAGGTGGATTGAGTACCTTTGCGTCTTTATTCACTACTAGGTATAATAGAAGCAGTAGGATGAGACCTTTTGAAGAGGGGATTCGGAGGTCAAATCTCGGCAATGGATTGATGATGTAACAGGTTTCCCACGGGATATCATTCAACTGAACCTATAGAATGCATCTGAATCATAAAACCTCTAGCTCATCTAACATATCGTCTAGGGACGAGAAGACCCTCTTAGACTCCTTCTTCCAATGATCTAGCCACTCGGACCCTACACTAGACTCTGATGGTACTCCGAAAATCCGACTTGCCATCCATGTTGTACCAGCTTCTATCGTTCCCTGAAGGGTAGGAAGCACCGTCCTCGCGCACATCAGATTGGAATTGCTATCAACATCTAGGACAACTCCCTCTCTAGAGCCGTAGAGGTTAATCATACCGGAAGCACCGCCGTCGGATCGTACAAATGCCTGAGTGACATTTGCAAGGCGACCATGTGCTGGTCCGGCGTGTGGAAGGCGCGGAAGAGGCGTAGGTCTTAAATTGACGTCGGTGGATGATGCGGAGATCGCAAATCCGCCTTCACATGTCGAAAGAACTCGATCAGTATCGATCCGGTGGACTCGGGTGTGATATGGTGTGGATGTCGTTTTCGGTGGCACGAGCCATGTCGTCACCATCACATCACCTGCCAATCAGCTTATAGTCACTGATGTTCGAAACTCACTCCACGGTCTCCAAGTAGATCTAATGACTCCATTATGATTGATCCTGACATCTTCACATACCCTCCTCACCTTCCAACTCAACTTGTCCGGATCGTCCGAAAGAACGAGTGTACTATCTGGACAAATTTGTTCCAAACCGTAGGATCCTGTGGGGACGGAAAACCCAAACGAACTGGAATAAGCAAATTTGGCGTACTTTGCCGCATCATTTCTCTGAGGTCGATTTGGAAGGCTACAGGTCAGTCACGACCGATCTCTGTCGACTCACAGGCCGGAAGTCAAAAAGAAGGTATGTCCAGCTGCATGCGAGAAGACCTTTGACCATGGCTCTATCGTCACGTATGGCTGGGCGAGGAGTGTCGTTGGGTATGGTTCTTCTTTCACAAGCCAGAATGGGTGAGAAGCGGGTAAGGCGAGAACCAAGAACGACTTTAGAGCCCAGTAAGGCGATTGGGGAGAGTTGTAATTCTGACTCGATCAGCTTTGTGGATACAGTCTGACGCGGTCGTTACCTCAGACATGTACAGTGTCGGGTAGGTCCAGCCTATACCCATCGTTCCATCCGAATTGAAGACATCTTTCCTACGAGTGAATGATCGGATATTCCGCAAAAGTAGACCCTTGATCACACCAAGACTCAATGGAGCAGGAAGCTGCTATGAGCTCATCTCTCCATATCAAACATACCTCGACACCGTCAAATGCACACGCTGCCCAAAACGCGGAGGTCGCAAATCGATAAGTCATACTTCTACCAAAGGGAATAGAATGACCATCTGGGGCAAATAGATTCACGATCGCCAAAGAGCTCTTGACTGCCCTGGTTCTAAATCGTCGAGCGATTTCGGGGCTGTCTCTCTCAAGCGAGCTTGCCAAGAGGAGGGAGTAGTAATGGATGGCAAATGAAGCGTAGTAATCGAAAGCTTTGCTGTCTGGCTGTAATCCATCTGAAGGCATGCCCTGCTATCAGGAAATTCCAATTAAGTACTGGACACTTACATGAGGACCTACGAAACCCTCTACAAAGTCAAGTTCGCTTTCGATGATAGCTTGATCATATCGACCACCGACCAATTTCATCGCTACGTTGTTGATAATTCGGAAGACTGACAGTAAGTTCGTTGATCATGTAGCAAACTTACGTCGCCAATTACTCGCTGGATACTCGAGGTAATTACCCTCGATCAACCAGTCATTGACTCGATTCTTTTCCCGCAACGTGAGCGGAGTCCAGAATACCCCAGGGGCTAACGCAATAGCTACCGACTACTATCAGTACACTGTCCTTAGGGATGACTTACGATAGCAGCTTGCTCAACCAATCTCTGGTCTCGATCCCGACAATCTCCCCAGTACTCCTCGTGATCCGGATTGGTACCGTTTACCAGACCTTTTACCCAAGCTGCCTTGATCGACCTGAAGCGGGGATGATCAGGCTCAGAAGCAAGTAATGGACCAAGTCCCCATAGAGCTCTGGCGTATCCTTCCAACTCTGCAGCTACGGGGTCGAAGCCCGCCCCCGAGTGACCCAGAACGACCCTAGCCCCACCTTTGGATTGTCCGATCTCCAGAGGTTTCAGGATATCGAAGAGAAGATTGATCATATCATCTCGTGATCTAAGAGGGTTTGTGTTGATTCGCGTCACGATATCGCAGTCGTTGATCGCTCGAGGTGCGGTTTCCGGCGTGGCGAGGATCGGCTTGCTACCGCCAGTGTGGGTGGTGACGAAGTTGTGGTTAAGCAACATCTTGGATGAAAGTGAGATGAAAGTTCAGTAATTACAGTCTACCTACCTCTTCAAGTCCATAACTATCCAGCGGCCCGGAAACATACCATGATAACGATGTGGTAGCTAGACGACGCATTTCCGTAATGATCTCGGAATTAGCTGCGAAACACAATTCACTAATCCCTCTCTTCTCTCTTAAGAACCTTCCTTTTCGACCGCTCGCTCCACAAATACTCTGTAATAGCCATCGTCCTGGGGAAAGAGCAGCAGGTGCAATGGCATCAAGCTATCCGGGGCGGTCGAGAAGGTTTGTTCGGGTCATTTATAAGCCGGCTTGGCGAAATCAAGAATACCTCTTTGGAGGTAATTCCGGCGGGCCGCCAGGGCCGAATTCCTCTCCACGTCTGGCGTATCTGTACTCGCCTTGGAGATCCCTTCACTGATCAACTAAACCCTTTCTCGAGAGTCACGCATGCGCTACCGAGCGGCCCGATAGTCTTCGGAATTACTATTTCCTTCTCATCTACACAATCCCTTCCCCGCAGATGCTCATTTCACCTATATAAGATCCATGGGAGGACCCATGGGACTCTTCACATCAACCCACAATGGCACTCAGTCAAACAAGACGAGAATCTATCGAACAGGTTGAACCGACTGCTGTTCTTCATGGGACAGAGTCGAAATCAAACATCAACCACTATGAGGATATCGAAAATGGTGTCGATGAGAAGACGAGAGATCTCAGCAATGTACAAGATTCCGATGCTCAGGGGTATGTTGATCCCGACTTGATCATTGACGAGGAGGAGAATAAACGTCTTCGAAAGATCATCAATTGGAGGTATGTCCCTTTCACTTGGTGATGTAGTATATGGCTGATAGTTGAAGAGTACTACCGATCATGTGTATGGTATACATGACTCAGGCCCTTGATAAAGGCGCTCTTGGACCTGTCAGTATCATGGGCTGGCAAGAGGATGTCGGAGCCAAAGGTCAAGACTTTGCTATGACTAGTACAGTCATGTGGATCGGGATTATCGCGGGAGAGCCCCTGGTAGATGATGATTACGATCGTGAGAGGTAACGCTGACATCGAAGGCAAATCAATTGGTTAGACGATTCCCCACGGCCAAAATCCTGTCGATCTCAATGTTCATCTGGACAGTAGTAAGCCATGTCATTACTCATAGCTCGTGCTGATGAACCAGCTCCTGTTTGGCCTCGCTTTCACCCATTCTATCCCACCCATTCTCGGAAATCGATTCGTCCTAGGTTTCACCGAAGCCACCTTTGGACCATGCCTCTTAGCTATAACGGTCCAGTGGTACAAGCGCTCCGAACAGCCATTCGTTACAGCCATCTGGCAGTCGATGTCGGCACTCGCTACCTCTGTTGCATCGCTTTACGGTTGGGGATTTTACCAAGTCCCCGAGGCTTCAGGCCTCAAAGGCTGGCAGTGGGTTATCTTGGCTCTCGCCATCGGATCTTTCATTTCCTCTAGTATGTGAAGCATACGTGGTCCTCGTTCTATCATCACACTGACGACCAGGTCTCACTTTCATCCTCCTACCCGACTCCCCGACCAAAGTTCGATGGGCCAACGACGAAACTAAAACCAAGTTCGTCGAACGTGTCCGAGGCAATTCTCAAGGTATCAAATCTACCAAATGGCGGTCTGAACAAGCTTGGGAAGTGGTAAAAGATCCATATACCTATTGTCTATTCTTCCTGGCCTTGTTTCAAACCATGATTGTCGGTGGGATCGGGAAATTCAATAGTCTTCTCATTAATCGAGCTTTCGGATTCGATGTCTTGACAAGTCAACTTTTGAAGATTCCTCTTTCATTCATTGGTGTTGCATTCTACATGGCTATGGCGTAAGTCTCTTAGATTGATACCAGAACGTGTGGACGCTTATTCCAGGTTCATCATTACTAAATGGAATCAGACACTCTTTGCCATGATCGGATTCACTATAATCAACATGGCCGGTACGATCGTCTTGATCACTGTTCCACCAAGTGGTTCGACCCGAGTCGGCTTGTTCATCGCTTTTAATCTCATGCAAGCTTTCGCAGCCGTCAATCCCGCCATCTTCTTGATGTTGTCTCGGAATTCCGCTGGATCCACCAAGAAATCGTTCACTTACGCTCTGACCTGTACGTCATGTATCTCTTCCTGTGAAATAAACCTGACAAGCAGTCATGGGTTGGGCAAGCGGTAATGCCATAGCACCCCAACTGTTCTGGGAACCATGGGCACCTCGATATATCAACTCGCTTTACATCCACTTGGGCCTTTACTCATGCTTTATCGGTATCATCTTGGGAACCAGGGTATTGTTGATCAGGAGGAACAAGAGAAAGATCGCCGCTCAGACCCAGGCGGATGGGACTGTACTCAATACCAACGCGCATGCGTTTGACGATTTGACCGATATCCAGAATCCGGATTTCAGGTATTCTCTCTGATCTCCCGTTTATTGTCTTGAGGAAGAAATGTTTAGGTGTATCATGTAGAGAATGAATATGAATATCTGCTTCTGTTTCTGTTTCAATTGATATTACAGCGATATGTGACCAGGTGGCAACTTGCATTGTCTTGATTATAAATGGTATTACTTCTTCTTTTTCCCACCCGCACTACTAGCAGGAGGAGGCGGAGCATCCTGGACCGGGACAGGTTCCTCTCCTTCGTAGAATACAGCCGTGACCACAATCTTACTTCTCTTGAGATCAATTTTCGGTCTAGCAGATTCATTGATGTTTCCATTCTTGTCCAAGTCCACCTTTTCGTCAGCGGCAGCGCAAGTGAGAAGGTCAGACATACCTTTGCTGATTGCCTGACACAGCCTTTTGGTGGTTCTTCCAAATCTGGCGGGGGTTTGACCTCACTTCCGTCATCATGGATGATCACCAATCCTCTATCCCATTTAACATTCTTCTCCTCTCTCTTGGCCTTCTTGGAAGGTCGAGCAGGGGTCTTCCAATCTTCATCGTCCCCAGGACCACGAGTCTGCTCGATACGCTGAATGATCGGTCGGTCCGGGGATCCCGCTTCAGTGGAAGCGCCAGATTCTCGAGCACCACGACGTTTTGCTCGATGTTCCCTTGATTTCTTCTTGTTGTCCTCATCCCTGTCGGCGGTGGTGCGGATCTTGGAAGTTGGACTTGGCGGTCTTGGTCCTGGGATATGAACAATTTGTCGGTCGATAGCGCAGAAATAGACTTGATTTCGCATCGTGTTTCGCTCGGTCGTCGTCTTGAGCTCTTTGCCAGAGATGTATGGGGCGACAGGAGGTGCCAGTTTTCGAGGCTTGACTGCACGTTTGGGTCGTCCTGCTTCGATCTCGTCCTCGACGGGCTTGGACTTGTCGGACTTGGCAGATCGCTTGTCGGCAATAGGGGATTCTGGAGAAGACTCCTTCTCGGCTGATGGGGAAGATGAAGGAGGTTGTGGCAACATCATCGATACATCCTCGTAGTCGGCACTCGAGCCTCTGTTGGCGTCGTCTGCTGAGCCTTTGACATCGTAGCTCCCGCCTGCTTGACGAGTAGCTTTCGCTGGTGAACCTGATGATTTGGATGGCGAGACGGCGGAGACGTCTTGACTTGGCCTGTCGGCTGGCTGGGAGAGCATCTGGAACGATGGCTTGGCGCGGATAGCACGGGGCGTACCTTCAGCTCTTGAAGGTGTCCCCAACTATCTGTCAGCTGTGATTTTACAAAACATCGGCTACTCACTCGTGCCGTCTTTTGCCCCATCGGCGTTCCAGCCACACGTTGAGCTGGTTGTCGGAGTGGAGATCGTAGTGCAGCTCTGGAACTCATATCCACCGGCCCAAGTCCAATATGAAACATGGGTGCTCCTCGAGGGTGATTTGGATCTCTTACGAGACGCGACGGTAAGCCTAGAGCCGGTCTTGGACCATTGCCTCCAATAGCGACAGTCTGTCGAGCTATCGAGGGCGGCATTGATGTCGATTGCGAGAGAGGGCGTTTAAGTGGGTTGACTTGTGGAGGTGGCCCAGAGATGGCAATGGCTCGGCTGAGTGATACTGGAGGTGGCATTGGTGGGCGTTGGACCTTGACTTCCGTGTTTCTCGATTGCGCTTGTTTTGGTGGATGCGTGACCAGTGATCGAGGCGCGAGAGCTGACCTAATAGGCGCAGCTGGAGGTGGCGGTCGACAGGACGAACTATTGGTTGCTGGGTTCGAACGACCAAAAATGGAATGAGACATGGCAGGCTTGGCTGGCGCGGGCATAGATCGAGACAAGCTGGATCCAGGTCGAGGTATGTTAGCCGCCATCTTCGAGCTGGAAGGCTTTGCGAGGACCTTTGAGATCGACTGTGTGCCAGCTCGACTAGGTGGTCGAGCATTTTCGTTGGACGAAGATGAGGCCGAGCTGGATGCGGATAATGGTCGTTGAGGTGGACCCATCGTGCTGACCTTTTTACTGAACATTGAATCGAGCTGTCCTCGAACAGCTATTGTCCTACTCTTTTCTTTGAGAGGTGGAGCCGGTTCAACGGTAGAAGGTCCGGCTGGACGTGCCTTGAGGACTTTACTACTTCGTTCGGCGAGCGGGACGAGGTTGCCGCGAACCTGACTTGGCGTAGCGGTTGTAGGTAGAGGTCCCAATTGACGAGGTGTTCGAGGGACCGCAGGTGTCGCTATCGGAGTCGTAGACGCAGGGGTGGGACTTGTGGAATCTGCGATGGCGAGGTTTCCAGGTTCGAGGGTTGCGGCGACAGGCGATCGATAAGGTGATTGGACAGATTCTGCGGAAGCGAGAGAACGAAGCGGAGAGTCTGATGTTCGTAAGGGACTGAACAGAACCGATTGTATGATATCGACTGCAGCGCGGTCCATTGGAATGTCTTCCAGCATCGAGTTGTCCTCCTCGGGCGGAATAGAGAGTGCTTCCTTCGGGCTACCGGGCTGATCTAGCGATGATATGGGAGATGAGGGACCTGCGACTGGCTGCTTGTCCAGTCGCGATGGCGATTCGAGACACTCTGCTATCTCACGAGATCCTGAGCGACGCAACGGCGCCAGGTGGACGGTAGGCGAGTCAAGGGGCCCGCCAGCCTCGTCTTCGCTCGAATCGTAGGATACAGTTCGGTCCCGCTGATCCTCATCATCCGCTTCTTCCTGATCTGCAAAATCTGAAAGCTTCATTCCTCCTAGATCAAGTGCGATATCTGCTATCAGCTGAAACCCTGACCAAATTACTCACCTGTAGCAATATCGAAATCCACTGCGGAATCCCTCATCCCTCGGGTAACATCCACTCCTAATGGATCCAGAAAATCCTCCTCCGCCAGTTCTCCATTCTCTGATCCAGGTGGAACTTCAATATTCTCCTTGTCGCTATCTGAGTGACCGCTTTCCGATATCATTTCCGACTCGCTAGAACCGGTTTCAGAAACCTCATCCGACTGTTTAAACCTGGGAGAAGAGGCGATATGCATACTCGCAAATGCATTAAGTAAAGGGTTTCGGGAAGGGCCAGGTGATGTCTGGAGTTCGGTTGTGAACGCAGAGGGCGAGATTTGAAGAAGAGAGACCTCTCGCTGATATCTTTCCTGTATCCTATCATCCGACGATCTTTCCTTCTCTTCCTCCTCCTCTCCTAGTATAGGGAATACCATTGTTTTCCGACGATTAAATTCCGTCGAGTCTCTTCGGATCATACTCACGAGCCGGGACTGACGACGTTTATGAGGTGGAGTTGATGGTTGACCAGACGTCGATTCGGCCGATAGTTTGGCGAGAAACAGAGATTCAGCATCGGTGTGTGTACCGAAGAAGATGCCTCCTTCTTCATCATCTGACGAGGACTCGGATGAGTCTCCGAGATCAAGTGTACGGTCATTGTCTTCCTCTAGCTGATGTGAGATTGAAGAGGAGGAGGAGGAGGAAGAAGAGGAAGATGCGAGGGGATGGTCGAGATGCATATCGGTAGCAGGTGGCCTACCGGCGAGCATCATTCAGATCTGGTGTTTTCGTTGGGCGAACAAAGCACTGACCAAGGGCGCAATAGTGGTGATGAATGAATTGCCCTTAATAAAAAGAGTGACTATGAGTGAGTAGGTAACGAATATAAAATAGATTCAAGAAATCAAAGTCACTCGCGGTCTTGGTTGTTTACCGCTCGAGCCCCGTCTAATCCGTAATGACGTGGCATTTAGTGTAGTGCATTTCCAGATGGCATATAGCTTTACTGCTCCTTGTATCCTGACCTTGTATGCATGATTGCCTATGTCTGACAATGCATGCATGCTCGTAGCTCATGACTTAGCTAGTTCATTTCATGCATATGCAGATGCTGTAGCTACTTTGAGCTACTCTACTGACCACAACGTAGAATATGATACCCCGCGTTGCCGAGAGAAGCCTGCTCAGAGAGACTAAGCACCGCTAGCATCTGGCAAGTGTACTCATATAGTAGATAGCAACTCCTTCCCCTATTGTCTCCTCACTCTCGCCTCGGGCCATCCCTCCAACCAGTACAGACGATCGATCTCCGCCGTCATCCACTCTACCCCACCTTTGAGGGTGCTTGGACCATCGCGTTTCGCATCTGCCTGTCCCTTAAAATCACTCCACGAGCAAACATTTCATCAATTCTCATACCATTTGTGTAATCACTACCTTTCGTATCGGCAAGCATAGCATATCGGTTCTGTGGACATTGTCGCCGTCCATGCTATCCTAGTTGCAGTAGGTAGCATATCTTGAGCAGATACTATTTGGACAGGAGCAACGTGACACGAGGGCGGTGAGTAGTATCTCTCGCTCTCCTTCAGATGTCATCTGCTTATGCGACTACAGCAATGAGCTCTCATATGCCCACGAACGAACAACCACATCCATATCACATCCACCCTAATTACTTTGGCGGCTCAAACGCAAACACCAATGCTCAACCGGGTCCATCGGGTTCGCGTCGCCGATCATCGCTATTACCAGCTGGAGCTGGAGAGGCAAGGAGTCCACTATCGGAGGCGGACAAATTCAGGGATGCAGAAGAAGAAGATGTGAGGCATAGTGGGGACTATGATATGGGAAAGGATCTGCTTGGTTTCCATCCTCCTCCACCCCGAAATCACGGCTACGATCCGCTCAGCTCGCCATATCGACCTTCTGATTATACATCTTCTCCGACTCGTCCACCTCTATCAAATGGTTTGAGTAGTTCTGGCTATTCCGCCTCGAGCCCAGGAAGAGAGAGGATGCCCAGCTCCAATTCAATCACGTCAATGAGCTCGAATACTGGTGGACGAAGAGCGCCTGCACCGGCTGCACTGGAACTGAGTCCACGGAAGGAAAGGCCTTATACGCGGAACCCGTACGAGGGATTGGGACATGGGGTGCCAGCAAGTGAGACTAGGCGGGTAGCTACAGAGCCGATATTGGATCGTGTAAGTCTACTCTACCACGGCATTGTAACTCGGCTGATGTGCAGATGCCCTCTGGAAGAGATCTGCGACCTCTGCCGCAACCTCCTCTTCCACCAGGTGCTGGCGCCAATACTCTCGACCAGCCATACGAATCGAGACCTCCTGAGGTTCCGAGCCGGTCGTACCTCAGGCAATCGACCCAACCATTGGGGCTGTCTGATCCTTCTCGGGCTCGAACTACTTCTACTTCTGCCATGCCTCTCAGTGTACCTCTTTCGGCTGTAGGGGAGCGTCATAGAATTACAAGCAGCTCGAGTGGTCAGGATCTCCAGCCAGCTCAGCAGTCTCGAGGGCCTTCGTAAGTCCCGAAGCATTAGCGAATACTGATGTTAGTATCGACTCTTATTACTCTCCCACTCCACCTTATACGCCGGGGGATATGTCGCTCCTTCAACCACAAGCTCCGACGTCAGGCGCTCAGACTTTATCTCCCGCCTCGCCGTACTTTGTCGATCCCTCCAACATCGACCGAAGGGGCTTGATTGGAGTGGGAGAATTGGCTACACCTCGCTGGAACTCGTCAGGATTGGGGCATAGTCGGACACCGTCGCTCCCGCATCATGCGATTAGTCCTCCCATGCCGGCACCAGCGGATCGAATGCAAGTCGGCTCAGCACCTCGGGATTGGGGACAACGTGAAGCTGGACTAGGTCTTGGAGTGGGGCAAATGGGTAGGGTGGCGGAAGAAAGCCCGGCTAGGGATGTGCAAAGAGCTAGACATCAGTCCATGTCGATCTCTCCCCCTCGACCTACTCCAAATTCACGAGTATCTCAGACTCAACCCAATACTGCTCAAGATGACCTCGAATTTGCCAATTTGATGGGCTCTTTCGACGATTTCGAATTTGACGCCAGCATGTCTGCCGCTCTTGCTCTTTCTTTGGCTATTCCGGATGAAAAGTCTCCCAGTGGACCTCTGGCATCCGCAGTCACTTCCCCCGTTACTTCGCCGACTACTGCGAATGCTCCCAAACCTCCCGGGCCTGTACAGACTGCCAGCTTCACATCGCAGCCAGACACCGGCTCACCCGGCAGTGCACGATCTCGAATCTACGCTCGAAGGGCCGAGAGGGAAAAGGAGAGGGACAGAGTCTCGCAGAGCTACTACACTACCACCTTATCCTCCAACCTGTCGCCTCCCCATTCTGCCGACTCTTCAACATTCCGACGTGACTCGCGTAAAACACCGCCAGTAAAAGAAAAGGAGAATCGGTACCACCAATCACCCAGTCACGATATTTTGAAGCATTTTGCACCAAAGGACTTTTCGCACCTCCCCCCCAGCCCTTCTTCGGCCTCTATCAACCAATTTCTACGAGGCTCGGCATCCAACAACAATTTTGGCGCTGTAGGTACAGGCAACACACCACCTGGGTTGAGTCCCTCTGCGTCCTACTTCACCCAACCTACTCGCGATAATCGAGGGTCGTATATGCCTGCTGCCGATTCACAAAAGACGCTGAACGCTGGTAGCTGGTCCAGAGAGGTTGATGCCGATACTGCAGAGGCATTGAGAAAATTGGACGGATTAGGAAGTACATCAGGAAAGACCAAGGGCAAACAAAAGTTGTCGACTGGAGCTAGTTCCATTACCAGCAGGTCTGGTACTCCACCGAAAAAGACGGGTAGTGATCGGAAACTTAATACGAAAGCTAGTTATGGGAGTGTCAAGGCGGATGGAGATAACCAATCACCATTGAATAACTGGTTGGATTTGGGAGAGGATGTGCCCGTTATCCCTGCTGGATTAGCACGAAGACCCGCTGAAAATCGGGAATCCACATCGTCGAATAGTCATACCGGAACACCCAACGCTCGAGACTCTCTCCCGACATCGTCAACTACGCCTGCTTCTACTCCTGGCAAAGTCCCCGGTCGTAGAGGAAGTGATGGATCGCTCGGATCGCAAGATAATGTCGCTGGTCTCGAAAAGGCTGTCCCACCTGTTCCACCTCTACCAAAAGGATACATGTCGATGCGACAGGGACTTGCCGCCGCATCCTATGTCCCCATGCAGGACGCTCCTGCTGGCCCATCGACGGATTCACCTGGAGATAGGCCCAAACCGATGAGCAAGAAATGGTCATTCTCCTCGGCTCTCAACCTAAAACTAGGCAAAGAATCACCTTCCTCTGCGCATTCGCCCGGTAT